>Ga0210386_10000105_pt1 | contig 63602 bp, 109 predicted proteins | sample IncBWH32OmetaG_FD_160091 | JGI IMG/M metagenome (GOLD analysis project Ga0210386, IMG submission 160091) | Forest soil microbial communities from Barre Woods Harvard Forest LTER site, Petersham, Massachusetts, United States - Inc-BW-H-32-O ...
TCGGGGTCGTGGTCGGGGTCGGGGTCGCGGTCGGGGTCGGGGTCGTGGTCGCGGTCGGGGTCGTGGTCGCTATGAGGATCTATATCCCCACCTATCAGAGATCTCATCTACTCGACGGAGGAACTCTGAGATGGACCCCTCCAAGTCTTCGAGAGCACACGGTCCTGGTCGTAAGAGAGGAGGAGTTCGATCTCTACTCTAAGCATCTCAGAGGTACTGGGGTCAAGTTCCTCACCCTGTACGACGTGACAGGTATCGCCGATACTCGCCAGCGGATAGGTCACTTCGCGCTAGAGTGCGGCGAGGATAGCTTCTGCATGATGGATGACGACTTGATCTTCTCCGTGCGAAAGGAGGAGTACTACCTCAATCTTCGGCCGCAGAGCTACGAGGACTTCGAGCAGATGATCAGCGCGATGCGAGAGTATCTCGCTGAGTATGCTCAGGTCGGTATCTCGCTACGTCAGGGCAACAACTCCGGAGGCGTCGGCCCCTCCCCGCTACTCCAGGAGAACGGGAGGGCTATCAGGTGCGTGGCCTTCAGGACGGCGGAGTTCAACGCCTGCGAGCACGGGCGAGTAAGAGTAATGGAGGACATGGATGTCACGCTGCAACTCCTCACGAAAGGTCACAAGAACGCGATCCTCTACTGGTGGGCGAACGATCAGCAGCGAACTAATGCTCCTGGAGGCTGCTCGGTTTGGCGAACGCACGAGGTACATGCTGAGGCTGCTAGACGCATGGCCGATCTGTGGCCAGGAATCGTCACGCTTCGGCAGAAGGAAAATAAGACAGGAGGTGATTTTGGGACTCGCACCGAGGTCACGTGCCAGTGGAAGAAAGCTGCTCGGAGATGAAGACTACTCCTGAACAACAGCGTCTTATCCTAGCGAGATGCAGAGAGAGGTCCGGATGGAAGAGTCTAAAGCTGGAGGAGATATATCAGGTTCCGATAAAGTGCGGCGTTCTAAAGATCGAAAGAAGGAAGGGCAGACCTCCGCTACTCAGATGGCTCTAGAGATCAAGGGTCGCATCCGCGACATAGATCACAAGTGCTTCGAACTTCGCGCCGAGCAGCGCGGCCTCGAGGTTGCTCTTACGATAGTGGAGAGATATGGGATTCGATAAACTTCTCGCACCGACCCCAAGAAGGGTCGCGAATAAGGAGGGTATCTCAGCGAGTGTCGTCACACATAACGGAGCTCTGCGTCTTCAGCTCTACTTCACTAAGGCGATGGCCATGTCTGTCGAGGACAAGTGCAACGTTCATCTCGGCGACGGCAGCGACGTAGGCTCGCTGATGCTAGATTTTCGCGCCGACGGAGCGTTCGGCATCGTAAGAAGAGCGAACGGGCAGACTACTCTGAAGATGTTGGTTCCGGAGTGTGTACCCTCCGGCTACGAGCTGAGATCAGAGCCGTGTCACTGGAGCTGGCTCGACAAGACGCATCTGGTGGTGCGCCTCCCGATAGCAGAGTGGAAGAACCACGTGGAGAGTATATGAGTGCTAGATGGAGAGAAGCTAGGTCTTTCTTCGAGCAGTCGATCTTGCTTGAGACAGATGAGTGTATTCTCTGGCCTTACTCGATCACTAGAGATCATGGGATGGTTCGCATCGGTCGGTCGATGGTCTATGTTTCTGCAGAGGCTCTTCGCAGAAGAGTTGGACCGACGCCAGAGGGAAAACCTAACTCTCTTCATAGCTGTGCCAGCTCGTTATGCTTCAACTACAGACATCTCTATTGGGGAGATCAGTGGAATAATCATCAAGATCAAATTCGTGAAGGAACATTTACCACTAGATTTACTAAAGATGAGATTCACTGGATCAGACGTCAGCGATACCTCGGGGTGCCGAATGCTGTGATCGCATCTCATCTCAAAGTTCCACGAGAAACGATAAAGAATATCACGTCCGACTATAGATATAGTTGGATCCCAAAGATCGATCCTTCGACGAAGTTAGAGTATGAGGATATCCATGCCGTATAGACAGCCGCCTCCGTTCTCAGTGCAGATCGAACTATGCGAGGGATGCAACCTGAGGTGTCCGTTCTGCGGACTTCAGGGGATTAGGAAAGAAGGTCCTGATAAGAACTTTAAGTTCATGACTGAAGAGATTATACAGTCTCTCTTCAAACAGATGAGAGCTGCTCACTGGAATCCGAGGTGTGAATTTGCGATGCACGGTGATCCAACCATGCACCCAGACTATCATGGGATGATTGCACTCGCTCATCAAACATTCCCGAAGCTACAACTCATGATGACCAGCAACGGAGGAGGTCTGCTCCCGAACCCGTACGACAACATCATGAAGCTGTTCGACGCCGGACTCAATATCCTCGCTCTCGACGAGTACGAGGGGATCAAGATCGTCTCGAAGATTCGTCAGGCGACCGATGGTCTTCGCATGATGGGGATCGAGGTTCGCGAGTATCCCGCCGATCCGTGGGGAAATCCTCATAGGCGTATAGGGAAGCGGAGACTGGTGAGCCTCATGGTAGATCCCTCGATCAGTACAGCAGGGACTCACTCAACGCTGGTCAATCACTGCGGAGCGGCCTTTCCTAAGAATCAGAAGCAGGCCGGAAAGAGATGTCATCGCCCATTCCGGGAGATGAGCATAAGGTGGGACGGCAATGTCGCAATATGTTGTAACGATTGGAGAGGTGAGTTTAAAGTCGGGAATGTTGTCACCGACGGACTCGAATCTGTGTGGAATTCGGATATCTTTGACGCGGCCAGACGGAAGCTCTATAGAGGTGAGCGGGATTTTGGACCCTGTGACGGATGCGACGCAGTATCGTACAGAGTGGGTCTTCTCCCCGACCCTCTCGGCAAGGAGGAGATGGAACCAGTTGATGACGAAACTCGTGAGATTATTGGACGAGCTCTAGCTGGACCTTCGTACACGAAGCCAGTTCTCAGAGAGTGGGAGAAGTGATGTCGGACTGTGAGTGCTTGGAGACCAAGCACGACGAGACCATGAATCGCATCAACGAGACTGCCGAGATATTTTCGGCGGCCTTCATCGTTGCTATGGTGGAGGGTAGCTTCTGTGAGCATGCGTCGAAGATCGTTGCTGGGAAGGTCATGGCTGCCGTCGCCGCAAGAATCTGCATACAGAAGATGAGTCCTGCGGAGATAGAGAAGTACGAGGCGCACTTCATGATCCTCCCGGAGACGAGACAGATTCTAGAGACGATAGCGGCGCACGCTCGCCACGAGACTGAGGAGGTTGTCGGTGCTCGTAATTGAGGGAAGAAACGTCAATGATCTCTTCGCCAAGGGAGTCTACTATCTGAAGGAGTGGGGCGCTCGATCTCCATCCAGAGCCGGCGACGTCGTGGTACTAGACTCTCCGGTGATGTCAGTCTATCACAAGCCCTGCGAGCGAGTGCTGTTCGATCCGACGCGCGACGCCAATCCGTTCTTTCATCTGTTCGAGAGTATCTGGATGCTGGCGGGTCGTTCCGACGCGGAGTTCTTGAACCGCTTCGTCAAGGACTTCGGCGCGAGGTTCGCAGAGGAGGACGATATTCTCTGGGGAGCCTACGGTCACAGATGGCGCAGGCACTTCGAGATCGATCAGATCAACGTCTGCGTGAGTCAGCTACGAGCTAATCCGAAGGAGCGTCGCGTCGTCATCGCGATGTGGGATCCGCATATGGATCTCGGCGTATCCAAGAAGGATCTCCCCTGCAACACTCACATCTATCTGCGAGTCGTCAGAGACAAGCTCGACATGATGATTAACTGTCGCAGTAACGACATTCTGTGGGGAGCCTACGGAGCGAACGCAGTTCACTTCTCTGTTCTTCAAGAGGTGATGGCTGCCGGTATCGGAGTTCCGGTAGGTCTCCTGTACCAGAACTCGTGGAACTGGCACGCCTACACTCCAGTCCTCGACAAGCAGAATCCTAGAGGTACTGATCCGTACGAGGAAGCGCTCGTCAGACCGTCGCCGATGGTAGATCACTACGATACATTCTTCCAGGAGTGCGAGAGCTTCTGCCGAGGAGACGTGGAGATCACGTATCGCAACGAGTGGTTTCGTCACACGGCGTTCCCGATGCTCTCCGTTCATAAGACGTACAAGGTAGACGGAGCGGCGGCGGCGTTCCAGATGGCGCCGATCATCCACGCCCAGGACTGGCGACTCGCTGCCATCCAGTGGCTCGAGAGGAGAATTAGGTGAAAGTCGAAGACATCATGACGTCGGCGAGACTGGCTGGTCTCGTTAAGAGATATCACACTTGGCCGACCATCACGACGCAGTCGGTGGCCGAGCACTCGTGGCAGGTCTATCGCATCTACTACGAGATCTTCGGTCTAGTTCCTGAGACGACTGCATACTTCATCATAACTCACGACATGGGAGAGCTGGTCGCCGGAGATCTGCCGTATCCGATCAAGGCCGATAATCCCGCGCTGAAGAGCGAGATGGACTACATCGAGCTCCAGGCGATCGCGAGGATGGGATTTGCTCCTACGGAGATAGGTTCTGAGGAGGCTCTTCGCGTGAAGGTCTGCCACATGCTCGAGATGATGGAGTTCGGGCTGCACGAGAGTGCTCTCGGAAATCGGTACGGAATGGTCATAGCAGATAGGTGCGAGATTGCCGCGAGGAAGATGTGGCTACAATTCGACGACCCTGACCTCTCAGGTCGACTATATCAGCGAGTTGCAAGATCTCGGAGAACCCTTGCGTAGAAAGGTCATTCTAGAGTACCCTATACGTGTGTTGTCGGAATTCGACGACGACGAGTACGACGTTGTGGGATGCGTAGACGGCGTAGAGCGAGAGACGGAGAAGGCCGTCCAACTCCGAGTTCCCTCCTGGGGAGACGCAGTCGTCTGGTTCCCGCGATATCTGCTGCGTCTCGAAGACGACATAATCTACGCCGAGAGGCGCATCTACAAGGAGAAGAAGCGTGACCATTGCGATCGATAAGAGTATTCCGATTCCCCAGAACTCCAACAACTCGGAGTTCTCCGAGACCGTGAAGCAGATGGAGGTCGGAGACAGCGTGCTGCTGAAGACGCCGCGCGAGGCGAAGAGCTTCGCCCAGTGTCTCCGAAACCACGGCTTCAAGCAGGTGACTCGCCGGCTGTCGAACGGCCTCCGCGTCTGGAAGGGAGAGCCGCTTGTCAAGCCCGAACAATAGACAGGTTGGGGGCGATCATTATAGTTCGTCCTATCAGCACTGGGACTTCGTCGAGGACGTAGGGCTCGGCTATCTCGAGGCTCAGGCGACGCGATACGTCGCCCGCTGGCGCAAGAAGAATGGACTCGAGGACCTCCAGAAGGCCGACCACTATCTGGAGAAGCTGCTTCAGCGAGACAGATGTAATCGCGTCGAGTGGATCAGACTCGACGTCAAGCTGGCACTCTTCATCGAGGAAAATATTCCCATTAGAGCGGACGCAGTCTGCATCACCCTGATAGCGACGTGGCAGACTCCTAGCGAGATTCGCACAGCTCGCGACATCATCAGACAACTGATGCGATCAGCAGAGCAGAGATATCGCCCAGACGGCACGCCTCTGACCGACTCGAACAGGCACGCTCGGTAAGTGTATCAGCTTCCGCTCCTAAAGCCTGACTCGGACTGGAGGCCACCGTCAGACCTCCCGGACCTACGACGTCGGCCGCTGATAGCAGTCGACACGGAGGAGAGAGACGACGGTCTCGCCGCGGACCGTGGACCGGGGTGGGTTCACAGTCAGGGATACATCTGTGGCATCAGCATGGCCGCCGAGGGCATCTCGGTCTACGCGCCGATAGCGCACCCCGAGGGGGACTGTCTAGATGCCGATCGAGTCTTTCGCTGGTACGAGGACCATGTTCGGTCTGGCGTGCCGATGGTGTTTCACAACGCTCCTTACGATCTTGGCTGGCTCAGTGGTGAGCGCGGTCTTCCTATCCCTGCTAATATTCACGATAGTATGGCCGCTGCCTTCATGCTTGACGAGAATCAGCTGTCGTACAGTCTCGACTCTGTGTCGCGGCGGCTGGGCGTTCCTGGTAAGGATACTATCGCGCTGAGAGAGGCTGCTGAGATCTACCGAGGAGAGTCGCTCAAGGGGAAGAAGCTCAAGAAGCTGTCGGATCGCGACGTCAAGAAGATGATCTACAGGCTCCCGGCGAGGTACGTCGGTCCGTACGCCGAGCAGGACGCTGTCGCTACTCTGCAGAACATGCAGCGGATGCTCCCGCTTCTCGAAGCTCAAGAGCTCCTCGAAGCGTATCAGCTCGAGATCGATCTGATTCCGCTAGTTCTCGAGATGAAGAGGCGCGGCATTCGGATCAACCTCGACAAGGCCGAGCAGAAGAAGCAGAAGTTCTTCAAGGTGAGAGATGCTAGTCTCGCCTTACTGTCCGATAAACTAATGATAGGACGTGCTGTAGATATAAAGGATATCTCATCACGTATATTCTTAGAAAACGTATTCGACGTCCACAAGATACCTTTCCCGAGAACAGCGCCGACGGAGAAGTACGAGCGGGGACAGGCGTCGTTCGAGACTGAGTGGCTCGAGAAGATAGACCACTGGCTTCCACAGAACGTGGCGCGAGCTCTGAAGTTTCACAGCGCGGGCGACAAGTTCATCGGGAACTACATACAAGGATTCACCCACATGGGTCGGATCCACGCCGACGTACATCAGTTTCGCGACGAGGAGGGCGGTACTCGGACCTATCGGCTCTCGTACAGCGGTCCTCCTCTTCAGCAGATGCCAGTTCGCGACACAGAGATCGCAGGAGCTATCCGAGAAGCGTTCGAGCCTGAGGAGGGCGAGTACTGGTTCGCTCCGGACTACAGCCAGCAGGAGTATAGACTCATCGTTCACTTCTCCAACGTCTGCAAGATGGCAGGAGTAGAGAAGGCCGTCCAGATGTATTGTGATAATCCCGATACGGATTTTCACAACCTTGTAGTCGCACTAACGGGATTATCACGAAACAGAGCGAAGGACTGTAACTTCGCGAAGAGCTACGGAGCGGGGAAGGATAAATTCTCGCTGATGACCGGGCTGCCTGTGGAGGAGTGTGTCAGGATCATGAAGCAGTACGACGAGGAGATGCCCTTCGTCTCGCGCATGAACGAGTTCTGCGGACAGAGAGCATCGGCTAAAGGCTTCCTTAAGACTTTAGATGGTGCCAGAATCCGTTTCGATCGCTGGGAGCCGAAGTATCTCTCCAAGGAGGACAGAGCTAGGGGCTGGAGAGAGCGGCAGCCGATGGAGGCTTGCTCGAAGGAGGAGGCAGAGCGTCGCTGCGCCGACGAGAAGCACGTCTGGCACGGCGCGAGACTACGTCGGGCCTTCACGCACAAGGCGTTCAACGGACTGATACAGGGCTCGGCCGCTCGTCAGACTAAGATGGCGATGCGCGAGTGCTGGAGAGCTGGCATCGTGCCGATGATCCAGATGCACGACGAGCTAGGCATCTCGACGGCAGATCCATCATTAATCTCCAAAGTCGTGGGATTAATGAGAGACGTGGTGAAGCTCACGGTCCCCGTTAAGGTGGACGCAGAGTTCGGGCCATCGTGGGGTCAGGCCAAATATAAGGACTGGTCTAAGATGGTCCTCGAGTGTAGGGTAGGTTAATCGGAGGTAGTATGAAGAACGTTATGATCGACATCGAGACGATGGGGACGCATACGTCTAACTCGCTCATCCTAAGTGTCGGAGCGTGGGGATTCGATCTGAAGAAGGCTGGTCCTACGTTCAAAGAGGTGCCGTTTCTCAGAGTTCTCGCCCTAGAGCCGCAGATGCTCAAGGGAAGACAGATCGATCGACCGACGCAGGACTGGTGGGCTCAGCAGAGTCTAGAGGCTCGATCTCACTGGGAGTCAGCCAGCGAGAAGATCCATCCGATGTGTCTGAGGTCAGCTATCGCCGATTATCTTTCTGATCTGAGCAGTCCAGATACACTCATCTTGGCTAACGGAGTCGTCTTCGACATCGGTAATCTAGAGAATCTCTTCTCACTCTGGGGTGCATCTGCTCCGTGGAAGTATAACGTCGCGCGCGATGCTCGTACCATCTATCAGCTGACGAAGAAGCGTGCGATGCCCGACGACCCAACGTTCGTCGGCCACGATCCAATCGGAGACTGCAACAAGCAGATCTGGCGTCTCTGGGAGCACGCTCCGGAGGAGATGTTGTTTGAGTGAGGACGACGGTGGTCTACGATCTTTGTTTCGACAGAAGTTACCCGAGTTCCACTGGCAGAGCATCGAGACAGGGGGGACGGGCTTGGGGGTCCCGGACAGTAACTACTGTCATGACTCGGTGGACGCGTGGATCGAGTTCAAGCAGACAGAGGGCTTTGCAGTCACGCTACGACCGGAGCAGATCGGCTGGCTGGTTCGCAGAGCCGGAGCGGGAGGTCTCGTACATGTGGCTGTCAGACGATGGCACGACGGCGGAGAGAGGCGGGGCGATTCTGTTGACGACCTGTGGCTTCTCGCAGGAGCGGCTGCGGTCACCATCAAGAAGCAGGGTCTTCGTCGAGACGCTAGATACGTGGTCGGAGTTTGGACCGGAGGTCCCAGCCGATGGGCCTGGGATGAAGTGAGAAGACACCTGCTGAGGAGATAACATGGTCGACGACATTGCACTCTGGGTTGGCCGCGCCATCGTGTGGTACTTCATCGGAGTCTTTGGGCTAGTGTTGGTCTGTGCGCCAATGGGTGCGGCACGCGATCTGTTCATCAAGCCAGTCAAAAAGTAAGGAGCCGGGCATGGCGACAAAGGAATTTCACCCGTTCCAGCTTAACGCGAACGAGTTTGACCGGAACAATCCCGTATTGCCGTGGGAGGTCACGCTGCGCGCTTACGAGGTCTATTGCCATGTCTATGGTCCACAACCGGCGCTGGTCGATCTGGCTGGGCGTGGGTGCCGAGGCGGCTTTGGCGTCGGTGAGCTTATCGCTTTTCTGTACGCGCACTCTTTCCCGAAAGAGCAATGGGATGCGCGCGTGCAGGAAGCGTTCCAGAAACCACAAAAGGAAAAATAGGAGCATCGACGTGACGCGCGAGCAGATCATCCAAGAATGTATCGACGCGATCACCGCCGAGGGCGTCCGAGTGCGCGAGGGCTCGAACGAAAGCTGGCGGCAGGGTATGTTCTACGCGGCGGAAATCCTCCGCAAGATGAAGTCTGAGAAAGAAATAGGAGCAACAATGACAATATCATCTGAAACTTTCGCGCAGTGGCAGGAGTGGTCTAAGCGCGATGACTGGCACCAGCGATTTGTCGGCAGCGACATTCGCCAAATGCTTGGGGAGATCGAGCGGTCACGAACGGCGCTCAAATTCTGCGGCGACATGGCGGAGGAAGAATTGCCACACGCGAAGGTCGGGACTGGCGCAGAAGTAGTATTGCGCCATATCGTCCGGCGCGTGTCGGAAACAATTTAGGAGACCTGGGTGCGCGATCTAAAAACACCAGGGGACATTCTCAGACAGGCTCGCGCCGATACCAAGGCGTACATTGACCGGCTTGAGGCATCTGCCGCTCAACACGAACGCGAAGCGAAGCGCGAGCGGGGTATAGCGCAGGAAGAGGGATACCGCCATTGCCGCCTTGGTGCTTCAATTCAGGTTCTCGAAGGTGACGACGCGCCGATAGATTTTCCTGATGATCTGCAACCCGAACAGTCACATTGAGGAGCCGCGCCGTGCAGACATGGTGCAACAGGTCGATAGTCGGGTTTAGGACTGACCGCCTTTTAGTCAGTTTCCATTTCCGCATCTTCCACACCGGGGTCCAGCGGCGGCCACTTTCTCTGACTCTGGCGGCATGGCCGCTGGGAACATTCGAAATTTCTTTTTGGCAATAAGGGAGTGCCGGTGCTGAAAGTCGAATGCGACATGTGTGACGACGAACTCACGGAGCCCGGCGCACTCATGTTCGCACCTCCTAATGAGATGGGAGTGTGCCGCAAGCTGCATCTATGCCGGAAGTGCTGGAGCGCGATGATGGCCAGATGCTTCCACGTTCAAACGTCAAGAAAATAGGAGCATTTGCATGAGCGGACAACCTGAGCCGACAAAGATTGGTGAAGTCAGACAGTCGCTCATTCGTGAGGCGACTATAGAAGATCGTCTCAGTCAAATTTCTGCGGAAGCGAAGCAACTCAGCCAAGAGCGCGAGGCGCTTGTCAGGGAGTTGGGTGCCTTGCGTACTGCGCGATGGAAGATGATGACCAGCATGGATGTGACGGCATCGGGGAATTACGGCTATGAGCAACGGGTGAACGTGTTCCTGATGGAGTTGCTTAAGCCGACTATCGCACAAGGAGAGAATTGGTGCCTTTAGACGAGACCCAGGAGCTGAAGTCGCCACCGTCGCGATTCGTTACGTGCTACGTGACCGCGAAGCGAATACACTCTGACATGATTCTCGATCTGCGGGACCACTGGCAGAAGATTCACTTCACCGCGCACTGGCCGGTCGTGCGTAATCTGCCGACGGAGCACAACCGTCCGGCTCGAGAGTGGATCGTCAACAACACCGACGACATCATCAGATCTGAAACTGTCTTGTGCTTCGCTCATCCCGCCGACGTACTGTGCGGATCCATCTTCGAGCTGGGGATCGCCTACGCGCACGGAAAGAGAATCTGGCTAGTCGGAGAGAACGAGGGCTACAAGGAGTGGAGGTTCGCTCCGAGGATCCGTAGAGCGGCTACTCTTGAAGTCGCTCTAACAGAGATCACTCGTTTGGCAGAGTATCAGTCCTGATGTGGACGTTCGTAATTATCGTCGTGATGGGATGGATCGTATGGTCAGAGCGCAGATACTGATAGCTGCCATCTTGATCGAGGTAGCGATCATGATCGCATGGGCGCGAGCTCTTAAGCCTCGTGGCTGGATCGAGTGGACCCTCTTTATCGCTTCGCCGATAGCTGGAACGGTCCTAGTGCTGGCGCGTAGATCTAATCTGTGTCAGGCGGGAAGGCAATTATCTCCGCAGTCGCTACGCGACGTTGAACCTCGGCCTTAGCCTGGATAGAAGAAAGGACCGCCTTCCTCATGTCAGACTCTAGCTGCTCGAGTTCCACCTCGGACCAGTCAGGTGTCGCCAACAGCTTCGCGTATCGAGTCCTGAGTTTACGAGCTATGAAGGCAGCCCTTTCAGACACAGTTAGAAGATAGAGATCACTTAGAAGCATGCTACATTCTCGACAAGACCACACCCAAGGAAGATTCAGAAACTTTCTTCCGTTTCGATGTTTATGTCTACCGCCTGGATATGAGCATAGTGGAGGCAAGTGATCATGGGTGCTGCCAAAAGATCCGCAATATGCACAGAGTTCTGTCATTTGACTTCCAGTATAGCATACAGCTACTTGGAAGCAAATTACGATAATTTGAGGCTTTTCCAGAAGGCGTACAGCCTCAAACCCATGTGGGCCGGTAGCATTCTGAGCGGGCAAAATGCGAGCCTGTACGACCCCGCTACGCGGCGGAACCTCGTAACCCCTTGTTTTAACTGGGCTTTTGTTCGGAAAAGGAGACCTAAATGTCACAGACAGGCACACCACAGATCACAGCGCAGGACGTTCTCGCTCAGCTACAGACCGATACCAAGGTGCTCGCACTGATGATCGCGAGCTTGCAGAATCCAGTGGCGCTGACTCTGAATAAGGATCCGACCTGGCCTCAGCTCCAGCAGACCAGCACCATTCTGCTGGCGGCGATGCAGAGATTCGTAGGATTCTTGGGGACGCAGATCCACTCGCAGGCGACGCCTACTCCAGCAGACATCAGCACGGCTGCCGGTCCAGTCTACGTGACTGATAGTCTCAGCAGAAACATCGTCTGTACTGGAGCCATCCCGGCTCAGGTCTACACGAGCCAACCTGTCGGAGTGTGGGTCTCACTTCCGGCGACGACGGACGGAGGTCAGGTGTACCAGAATCAGTCAGACGCTAGGGGTCAGACCCTGACTCTGTACAACTGCGTTCCTGGACTTCTGCAAGGGGCAGCGCCTCCGACGTCCTGAGGATCTCGTCGAAGACTTTCTTGTCCATCACGCCGACGCGAAACGTGCCTAGTGGCAGCAGTTCGAGCTCTACGCGCAGATCGTGAGCCTCGCCCTCAGCCATCCTCGTGGCCTTCATATCTCCGTTCTCGTCCTTCCAGATCGCGACCATGTAGTAGAGCTTCACAGGGCTGTCTCCAGGGCGAGTTTCAGCGCCGTGTCGATAACGAAGTTCTTAGCAGCGAGTTCTGTCGGGAATTGGTGCATGTTGAAGTACGACCTCGGCTTCTCGGCAAATAAACTATCTCTGCCACTATCATCAACAATCCAATGATCATCATTCTTCTGCGCGATCCTCCACACTCTATACTCTTGATCAAAGATAGATCGAATCTTCTCAACTTGTTCGTCGGTGACTACCATGTCTGATCCTCTACTTGGCGGCGGAACTCGATCTCGTGGACGCGAACGACTATGGCCGTCCAGTACGACGGCCTGAACTGACAGGTCACGGCGACCCTCCCCGGCACTGTCCGAGCTTGGATGAAGACTGTGCCGCTCTGATCACTGATCTGATACAGCGCGTCCTGAGGTACCGTGGGTCTGAAGATCTTGAGGATCATCACTCACCTATGTCGTCGATCTTGCCGGCGACGAACTCGTAGCCAGCCACGATACCGTAGATTATCGGGGCGGCTATGAATCCTATCAGCCATCCTATCGTAATCGGGATAAGGAGGACGTATCTCATGACTTGTTGATAATCTCGACTGTCTTACAGGCGAGGTTATACCACTCTGCGTCTGGGATGCTATCTGGACGCTGAAACACTCGTCTGTCGTCGCAGTCGACGACGTACTCCTGTTTGATCTTCCACGGCGTCTTGAGCTCGTTCTCCGGCAGGGCCTGAGGCTCGTGAGTGTCGGCCCAGCTCGCCGCGCTGCGGAGCATTCCTTCCGGGCGCGCTCGAGCGACCATCCGGAACTGCGAGGAGATGCTGCTGGCCCACGTGAAGTCCATGGCTGACTCCCACCACTTCTCACTCACGGTGAGAAACTCGCGAATGGTGTCCTCGTCTTTGAGTCTCGCCACCCACTCCGCGAGATACGTGCGAGCCAGAAACTCGTGACGCAGCGTGCGATCCTCGGTAAGATCCATGTCGCGAAGTATGTTCCAGGTGTAGCGCGACGGCTTGCCGAGCTCCAGCACTCTCATTCCTCGCCAGTAGAGATACTTGCTCTCGCCCGGAAACTGCTGTAGCTGAGAGTCCTCCTGAAGAGCCACGAGGTCTGGCGGCAGGAAGACTGTGTCGCGCTGCTCGTACGCTGCCTCGAAGTCGCTGTGCGCCACGAGGATAAGCGTCTTGCCTGTCTCACCGTCGATGTACGAGGCCGTAGTCTGCAGATGGATCGTGCGCCCGTTCTCGTCGCGAGTGTTGGCCTCGAGCTCGCGGAAGACCATCCACGGCTGCCAGTCGCGGCCGTACTCTGTCGTGAACGGCATCTCGTAGGTACGAGGCTTTCGCCAGCTCCACTTCTGCAAAACCATCTGGATTATGTCCACACTCTTCCCTCGGAAGTCTATCGACTTCTTCGTGAACTGGTACCTGTCCTTGCCGATCCAGACGACAGGATCGGCGCCCATGCGTACGAGCACGGCGATCGCGTACTTCAGACCTGTTCCAAACCGACCGATGGGATTGTGCGAGGCTGGCTTCGCAGTCAGTCCTCCTATGGTGAATGCTCTCGGGTCTATGAGACCCGGCGTCTCGAACACGATGGTCATGCAGTCCTCCTAGGTTAAGAGATGACGCTTGCCTCCGCCCAACTGCGGAGACAAGCTTATCTGGTTCGCGGCGCGCATTCCGGCGCGCGAGTGGAGAGTGGACAGGTCGGAGCCGCGCACTCTGGCAACTCCTAGCCTCAGCGCCTCTAGGTACTGCTTCGTCAGCAGAGACTCGGTAGTGTAGAGAGCGGGGAGGTTCCCAGGATTACCGTTGCGATAGATGATCTCGCCATGAGACTTCGCCAGCCTCATCTCGTTCAGCCGTACCGCGAGCCGCTCCCCGCATCCGCGCTCGAACGCGAGCCGCATTCCGCGCTGCGTGCGGACCTGAGACTCGGTCTCCTTGGAGTACGAGATCGCCAACCTCATCGTCGTGTTGATGAGATAGTCCGCCATCTCTTTGGCGATGAAGACGTTGTGCGGACGTCCGACGATCACGACGCCGTCGCGCATCCTGTGACCCTCCTTGTCGTACCACTTGCGAAGGAAGATGTCGCAGAAGTACAGCATGGCGGCCGAGCGTATGATGCGCCGACGCCACGGATCGAGATACATCGTGTGCCACTCGGACTCGCTGATGTCTCCCTTCTCCTCCTCGGCGACGTCAGCCATCGAGAGATTGTGAGCTGCGAGCATCGCCGCCGCCTTCTCGGCGAACAAGGCTGCCTCAGCCTCGTTCTCGTTGCCCTCGGCCATCGCCAAGAGCTTTCTGATCTTATCTATCACGTGCATAGTCACCTCCATGCTGTGAGGTCACGAATCTTGTTGAGCGGCGTGCGCGGATCACACATCTCTCCGTCGACGGTGTGGCCTGATATCAGCGCCTTCCCGAGTATCAGGCCGGCGACTCCCTTGAACGAGAACATACCCAGTCGCGGCACGCACGGACGAGTCCTGTACTTCGCGTCGACGTACAGACCGTCGCCCTTGTGAAGCGACAGTCCCCGGCGCAGAATCTCGAACTCCGTACACTGGAGATATCCGTACAGCTCGGTCATAGTCTCGTTGTGACCGATCTCCAGAATGGTCTTCTCCATCGGATCTATCAGGTATGCTCTCACGGGCCCTCCGACATTATCTGAAGTTTAGCACGTTGTGAATCGCTGGGACAAGTAGGCCGAGCGTGTATCCGAGCCAGATCAACAGTAGGACGCGTACGATCTTCCAGTAGTTCCGAGGCTTCCTCTCGTGGTCGCTCGGAAGAGGATTCACGTAGACTATCTTACGGTGACGGTGTCTCAGAGGTCGGACCTCCATCCCTTGAATATCGGGAAGCGTGGAAGATCGTAGCCTCCCACCTTCTGGTACTTGTAGGTGAGGATCTTGCCGAGATAGAGGTCTTGATACTGCCAGATAGCTCTACGATCCTCCAACGTTAGGCCCTTGAAGGAGCCTATGCGAAACTCTGCACCGCTCTTCACATCTCTGACCTTAAGAGCTCCCAGCGTGTCCATCGGAACCATGTTCGCCGCGTGGTTCGTTCTTTCTGTCAGGCCATGAGCTCCGACAGTTTTGGGGTTCTGATTGCTGTAGAGCTCCTCGAATCCGACGACGCAGGCCTCCGCATCCTCGAAGCGCTTCAGCTTGATGAGCTTACCCTCGCGGCTAGTCGAGCGTCCGGCCTTGTAGGTTCCCTCAGGATCGCGGAGTATTACTCCCTCGTATCCCTTCTCGACGTATCCGCCCTCAACTCGCAGCAGCGTGTCCTCGTTCTCGACCCAGGTCTGCTCGACGAGCTTGAAGCGCGAGGAGTCTAGAGTCTTAATGCGATTAGATAATGTCCTCCTGCGCTCGTCATAAGTGCCGTCAGTCAGCAGGTCGAAGACCATATAGGTGAAGTCCGGCTCTCCGTGCTGCGACATGACGCCGCTGTCGGTGCGACGATACGCGTCCTCGGCAGTAGGATCACCAACCATCAGCTCGCCGTCGAAGAAGTCGAGACGGTACTGCGAGCAGATAAACTGTATGAACTGATTCGGGATCTTCCGCTCGTTGCGAGACCACAGACAGCCGTCGAGATGGACGGCTCTGATCCCGTCCAGCTTAGGCTGTACGAGCACCGGGTAGCGTATCAGCTTCTGGACGAACGGTCCGGCTAGCATCGGTCTCATTCTTTCCTCGGGTCCTCGAAGAAGATCATCCACGACTGCCACTCCAGCGTCAGGCGCTTGCGCTCCAGCTCGGCGGAGTCTTTGTCATTGAAGACCTTGCTCCACATTCGGAGGCTGCGCCTCGAGTCAACTCTGTAGACTATCGCGTACATTCGACGTACACGTCCTTTCTTGTCTTCTTCTCAGCGTGCTTGCGGAGAATCGCTCGTACTACGAGGCGTATCTGGCGCAGGTTCGTCTGGTCGATCGGTGCGAGACGCAGACCGTTCTGGTGCTTGCCGTCGCGCTCTATCATAGAGGTAGTGGTATCTTCTATCCACTCTAAGGTCTTCCTCACGTGGAGGAGACTAACTCGTCTTGGCATACAGTTCTCCGCAGCAATTACGATACAGTGTAGCTCCGATGGACTGCTCAGTACAAGCCCTCCGACAGGCGGACGCGCTTGTAGAGGATCCACTCGTCCTTCAGATATCCTCGCTGGACTCCCGCGCGATAGATGTATCCTCCGATATACTGCACGACTTCCAGCTTACCGCGACTGAGAGGCGTTTCTCGCCGAGCGACGTAGAACTGTCTGTCCTTCAGAACGCGGATCTTTGTGTAGAGCTTGGCGGGCACGGGTGGGGCCTTTCTACGAGGTAGTAGACGCGTTCGAGAAGTCGTACAACCGTCGTGCGACGGCGGGTGGTGGTGTGGTAGCGGGGCGGTTTAGCGACGCTGTAGGAGCCTCCAAAACCGCGCGAGTAGTGTGGGCGGACTGATCTTGTCCGCGACGTACTGTAGCAGATGCTCGAAGGCCACGTCGTCGAGGTGACCATCGGTGAGGAGCGTGAGATCCTCGGCGAGTCTAGCTCGCTCGGCGGTCATCGGCTTCACGAGTCCTCCTTCTGATCTAGAGCGAAGTGCAGCAGAGAGCCGGGAGGGAACGGAGCCTGACCAGGCTCGCCGAACCAGTTCATGACCTCCCGCCAGTACTCGTCGCGAGTGTAGCCGATCGTACAGTCGCGGTGCAGCTTCCAGGAGGAGATCGTCTCCATACCTCTGTTGACCGTCGCTCTGTGGGCTGTGTCTAGATCGCCCTTTATCAGGAGTCTGATCATGGAAGGTAGGTGTCCCACTCCTGCTCGGTGATACCGGTCTTGATGAACTCGCGCTGACCTGGTGTCAGGTTCGGCATAGCGTTCTGGATCGGGACGCCGGAGCGCCACAGATTCATCTGATCCTCCGTCACAGGGATCTCCATCTCGTGTATCTTGCCCGTCAGCGAAGAGTTGCGCCGGATGATCATTCTATCGCCTCCTCGATGCTGCCGACGACGTTCTCGAGACTATCGACGACCTGATCTAGCTCGTCGGCAGCTGACTTCAGCGAGTTAGCAGCCTCATCGGCTCTCTCGCCTCGCTCGCCGGACTGCATGTTCTCTGGCATGTTCTCGTAGTACTCGCGCTCCTCGTCGCGAGCGGTCTCTACGATGTCCTTCGCCTCGTTTATGAGGCTGAGAGCTTTGTCGAGTTCCTTGCGACGCGCCTTGTTCCTATCCACCTCTCCTCGTTTGACTTCTTGTAGCCCCCCAGCGGACGAATGACCTGGTCACCGTCCCGATGATAGCAGCGAGGCTCGGCCTTGTGGATCTTCACCTCGACGTGGCCCGGCACGTTCTGGCAGGGGATGCCACTGACGACGTGGCAGCGGCAGTTCATGACGACGTCCATGTGTGTTCTCCTAGGTTGCTACGATATATGCTAGCTTGGACTGACGTCAACTTGCAACAGCTCGTGCTTGAGCTCAAGAAGTTCGGAGAACTTCCTGAGATCAGACTGGAAGCGGAAGCACCACAGCCTCATCGTAGGTCTGTCGGTGTTGAGAACGCCGACCGATACGAAGTCTGTACCGGGCATCTCGGCCTGAACCTTGCACGGATCGTACGGCAGAGTGACCATCGTGAACGGATAGTTAGGATCCTTCGACTTAATCCTCACGAGAACACCTCCAGATCCCTCTCCTCGCGCGTCGTGGCGAAGCGCATTCTCTCAGGGCTGACCTGCTCGAACGGACCAGCGGCCCCGAACTGAACGACGTATCGCCGTCTCGTCTCCTCGTAGAAGTACCGATTGACGAGACCCACTCGACCCTCGTCTACCACGACATAGTCGCCTCGGCGGTAGATGCAGATCATCCGACGCTCCACAGATAGAGCGTGTAGAAGATGCAGCAGAGCATCCAGACTAGTGAGAAGATCCAGAAGATAGTCGTCACCATGTCGACGAAGGCAGCCATCTTTCTCGTCGCTGGGCGCACTTCTGTCGTCTTGGAGAGCTTGACGGCAGCGGTCGCAGCGTTGATGACGCACCACAGCACGACCGACGCTGGGAGCTCGTGGGTCGCGAAGTGGATCATCTCTGTCTCCTTATCTGGTCGGCCAGAGGGTCGATCATCGTGCGGTAGACGTCGTGCTCGGCGAGTAAGAATAGGATTGTCTCAGTCCTACTCGGGCTCTCCTCCACGAAGAGCTTCGTCAGCGCATTGGAGAGCAGCGCGAGGCAGCAGATCACCTGCGACGTGGTCAGCTCTCCTGGATCGACGCCGATGTCGCGAGTGAACTGCTCTCTGGTGACGCTGTAGTTCTCAGCCATCGTGCTGACTAGCTGCTGAGCGAGGTAGCCGACGACCGCGTACGGAACGAGGCCCGGCTCAGCCTCGAGCTTCTCTCTGCTGTCGCGCAGCGACTCCTCGCGAGCGAAGCCAGGAGAGATCTTCAGCAGATCCTTGAAGTCGGTCATCTTCCCTCTACAGACTTGATTAGATCCTCAAGGGATCCGGAGTAGTCAGCGATGACCTCGGAGCCGTCCTCGGCGTTGCCGTAGATGAGGATCACAACGCTGTTGTAGTCACCCTTATGGACGTGGAGCTCCTCATAGTCTGTCGCGAACAGCTCCTTTACGATCTTATCGTAGTCCGAAGAGCGTCCGATCTCGGAACCGTCTCCGCCGTTGTAGACGGAGATCGTATATTCCTCGTCTAGCAGCTTGCGGACCAAGCGGCGAACTACTTCTTCCTCTTTAGCCGACATAGGACTCCTCTCGAGTTACGTTAAGTTCCTTATCTGCTGCTCGTAAGCTCTCGCCCACGCCGTATGACGCTCGGCGTCCCTCAAGTCTCCATCCTGACGAGCGAGACCCGCCATGTCCCAGTGCTGATCAGCCTTGCGGCGAAGTCTCACACGAGGATCGTCTGCGTTCACCATCTGAAGTCTCCACAGAATAGCTCTCTTCCAGGAAAGTCGGGAGGGAGCTGTCTGCTCTCACGAGCGATCTCTACGGCGTCGTAGCGACTCACGAAGCGGTCTCCACTCGCAACGAAGCCCATCTCGTCCTTCGTAGGATCGAACTTGAGCCGATAGTGGCTGATGACATCGGTGTGAGACTTAGCCTGATAGACGACGTACACGACGCCGTTCTTCTTGATCGCAACTCCAGTGATCATTCCGATGCCTCGATCAGATAGAAGCGGTCTTCCTTCATGTTGTAGATCGCCGACTTCGGTGATATTTTTCTTAGAATCCAAGCCTTGCGGATGTCCATGTGGCGGCATCTCGCTGGGCGAAGCGCCTGATAGCACTGACACTCATGATCTCCTACTATGTAGGAGCTCGTGAGTATTAGGTCCCCATTCACCGCCTTCTGCATCCGGCAGGTCTTGTCGTCGATCTTGTGGATGTAGTACTCTTCAACCTTTGCCATCTCTCTTCTTTCCTTCCTGGATGGTCTTGGCTACGAGATGTAAGACTAGGACGGTAGTCATCGCGGTCCACCATCTCCAGTCAGCGCCCGTGCGCTGAAACTCGTAAGCGGCCAGCAGATAGATCATCAGGGGTATCTGGTATCCTTTCTAGTAGAGGTAGCTTCGGCAGGTCGCGCTCCGCGATACGCCTCGGGTCACGATGACCGGCGGTCTTCGCGAGGCGGGCGAGTGCGTCTTGGAGTGGTCGCTTTATCATGACAACAGTGTACTCTAGACGGACGGCTTGTGACAATAGCTCATCCGATCGTGATGAAGCCTCTTCCCTCGTCCCACTTGAGGTCGCCGGAGGTTATGCCCGCGCTCAGGGCTTGGCTCACCGTCATTCCTTCGACGTAGCGGGCATAACGATCGTAGGACGCGGATCCCAGTTTCTTCGGGTTGGGAACGATGTTGGTGATGAGGCGGTCGTCGTCCGGCTTTGGAGGCTTAGGGCGACCAGGTCTGACGGGACCGACGTGCTTCGTTATCTTCCGAATATGCTGGATGGGGCGACCAGCGACCGTCTCGAGAATGTTGATCTCGGCGGGGAGCTGTGTGCGGAAGAGTGGTCGCAGGAGACTGCGATGATCCATGTTTGCCGACGAGATTAGTCTCATCAGCAGAGGGGTCGCCGGCTCGTTCTCCGGCGGGATGATCTTCAGGTGACGTCGCAGGAGAGTGCGCGCCTGGTCGTCGTTGAGGGTGGCGACTCTATCGAGCTGCGCTTGGCTGAGCATTCTCGTCCTCCAGATTGGCCCTGACGTAGTAGCGGATTATGAGGGGGGACAGCGGGGACGGACCATCTTCCGTCATGGCGATGAGTCCGTAGTAAGAGGTCGCCCACAGGAGGGGAGGGTATCCCTCCTTCTTCGCGTGCTCGTGGATGAGGTCGCGGCAGCGAGTGATGGGGGCGGCTTGGGTCAGCGTCTTTCGCTGCTCGCGGTTCAGCGCGACGGCGTCGTAGGTGATCGTCATGCGGTTGGGCCCTCCTAGCTTGTGGTAGAGTATAGGGCGGGCGGAGGGGCTGTGACAAGGTCTAAATGGTCGCCATGCACATCTTTGATTGGTGAGCTGACGATCCGACTACGCCGAGCGGACGCCAATCGGCAATATCTCTAATAGGGGAGTAATAATGGAAAAGCGTCGCGGGCGCTGGAGTTAGGAGGGTCGCTATTGGATTATTGGTCTTTACATACGCGCGGGCGCGCGCAACGGGCTGCGGAATTTTTTCGCGTTTGGGTGGCAATAAAGTAATATCGGCAATAGTCCTGGTCTAAGTGGTTGAAGCAGGAAGGTTTCTAGTTATTAGATTTGTATTGCCGATATTACATCTTGGTGTCTGCTCGGTAAAACGTACGACGCGGCGGGGAAGGTCGGGAGGTTTTCTCGTTTTTGGTCTCTCGTGTATGCGAATTAGACCCGAGTACTGAGACTGCACGTCAGCTATTGTCATCCACCCTCCTTCTGTGCTAGGCGGTTTGTTGAGTGAATCTGGGGACTCTCCGCATGATAGATCACGCGACTGCCGAGGTCGGTGTTCGCCGCGCGTTCCTGATAGAAGGACGAGAGAGCCGAGTCAAGGCTCCTAGATCGCTCGGCTTCGCGCAGATCAACTACGGTCGTCTGTTCGTTCGCGACTACTGGACTCTCTTCGCGATCGCGAGGGAGCTGGACTGCTCAGTGACCGATCTGGTCGAGCAGGATGATCACTGCAGATCCGGTCCAAGATGGAGTGAGATGATTCAGTCAGCAGAGGAGATACTGGACTGCGTCAGGACCCTCCCCGACCCTCCCCGCTCGCTCGTGGTGATGCGAGGTCGCGGAATCTCCTGGAGAAAGATTCAGTCTCTTCATCCTGATCGCGTGACTCATAGCATGAAGGACGACCACAGAAGAGGGACGGACACCCTCCTTCGTCTGGTTCACGATCATCTAAACTTTCTTGCGTCGGCCGAGAACTTTTTTGTTGTCAGGCGCGCGGAAGCCGCGTAGTATTCAGGCACGCTGAAAATCCCATCATCTTAGCTCCCGGGCGCTTCGAACTCTCGGGAGCGATTCTGTATTCGAGATGAAGGAGTCATCTCGAATGGATAAGCTCCGCCCTCGCCTATATCTGGCGATCTGACGAGACTTAGGGAGTGGGCACCCTCCTTTCTTACTTCTCGGGAAACACCCACATGTCAGCTCCGCCGACGTTGTAGTCAGCGGACGTGAAGTAGCACCCTCCTTCGCGGCACGTAAGCCACTGAGCGAATACGCTGCCGGGGAAGCTCTGTTCGCTGACCTGCGGACCTAGACTCTTGAGATAGGCCAGCATATCTTCAGTCTCGGGAAACCTGGGATCATCAGTCCCCATCGTGTAGCAGGCGTACCTGCGATCGCGAGGGAGCTTGGCGCAGACCTCGATCGCGTCCTCTAGAGCTCCGCCGTTGCTGGCTTCCTCGTCAGTCAGCGGAGTACCTGTCCCTCCTTCGCAGTAGCTATACGCGATCAGCGCAGCTACGGCTGGATGGTCCTCGTGATTGAATTGCTTGCGCATTGGTGATCCTCCTAGTTACCCTACAGTATAGCACCGACAGAATCGGCAAGTAAATAGCTCCTCGGAGGGAATTCTCGCGAGGAACTCTCGAGGAACTCCGCGGGAGACGAAGGATTCTCCTCGTAATCTCGCAGAATGAATGATTCTGTTCGATCACGCGAGCTCCGCCTTCGGCTCTATCTGCCGATCTGGTCAGTCGCTAGGGAATCTCCTAGTGCGGGAAGAAGGAAATCGCCCGGTGAATCGCTTCACCGAAGACGAGAGAGGAATAGATCGCTGCGCACGCCGCAAGAATCACGCCAAACTTTAGCATCGTTCACTCCTTCGCTTAACCGCGCGTCCTTCGCGGGCGCACGGGTAAGCGCCCGGCTTGCTGGGCCGGGCTAGGCTTACTTGGCGTCGTGGGCTGCCTGTAACTCCCGCGTGGCTGCCTCCACAAGGGTATCCACGGCTGTTGGCCCTTGTGCCAGCATAAGCACGCCCGGCTTGCCTTGGTAGTACAGCCCGTACAGGCCGCGCTTTGCCGTTGGGTGGGTGGGGCAGGTAACCGCGTGCACCATGTAGGGCAGCACGTAGTTAGCGCAGCACTGCGCGCCCTTGCGGTACGGGCCGTGGTGCGCCACGGCAACGCCGGTAAGCACGGCTACCACCGGCCCACAACGCCAAGCGCCAGCGGCAAGGCGTGGGTGGGGTGGGGCTGCATGTACCAGCGTAGGGCGCCACGGCACCGGGCGCTTGGTACGCGGGTTAGCTTGCCGCCGTTGGCAAGGTACAGCGCCACAACGGCGCTTAGGGGTGCACGGTTTGGCATGGTAGGCACCTTTGCTGCTAGGTTTAACTGCACCCCGCGCGGCTAGGCGCGGGGCACGGCAAAGCCTAGGCTATGCTAATAAACTTGTGGCGCACGTCCCACCGCAGGTCTGCGGCGGCTAGGCTGTACGGCTGGCCAATAGCCTTTACGGCTGCCTTGTAGGCGGCTACCGTCATGCCGTTTTTGTACAGGGCAAAGCGGGTGGCGCTGGCGCAAACTGCCTTGCCACCGGGCTTACCGTTTTGGTTAGGCACCAAAAGGGTAATTGTGCCGGGGGCCAGCTTGGCCGGGGTGGCGGCTGGAGTGGGCGCCTGTGTAGGCGCGGGCTTGGTGGTAGGCTGCATTGGGTGTTGCCTTTTTGCTACATGCCCCCTTGCCGTGCTTGGCTTGGGTAGCGTTGGTAAGGTAGGCTAGCATTGTGGCCAAATTGTGGCGCGCTAGGCTAGGCTAGGCTGTTTGTAGTTAAGCTTTTGTAACTTGTGCGCCACGTGGCACGAGCGCTGCATTGTGCAAGCTGCGTGCCAAGTTTAGCTATGCGCGCCGTGCATGGTTGCATATGCGCAAATGTCCAGCAACCTGCGGTTGTGAGAGCAATCAGTGCGAAAAATATGCCGACGACCTCCTAGCCGATCCACACTAAGGACCATGTACAATAGATGACCTTTCAGAGAGGACACGCCAGACCACAGGGATCCGGTCGTAAGCGCGGTCAGGGCAATAAGCTCACGGACGAGGTCAAGAAGCTCGCGCAGGAGCACTCCGAGAATGCTATCAAGCGTCTCTCAGAGATTATGGCGCAGAACGACGACCTCAGAGCAGCCGCGCTGGCCGCGAACTCTATGCTCGACAGAGCCTACGGCAAGCCTCAGGGCTCTCCCCAGGACGCCGCCGACACCAAGATCAAGATCGTCATCACCGGCGACGACGCCAAGCTATGAACTCCTTGCGACAGCTCCACGCCAAGCTGCTGAAGACTGTCACGGTCACCAGCGCGGAGCAGGATAAAGACGGCAAGTGGATCTGGCGCGACGAGACAGGAGATCCGTGGTTCTGGTCTCCTCATCCTTATCGTTACGAGTTTCACTACGTAGAGACCCTGGCCGAGGCCGACAGCATCTCGTTTCTCTGTCCCAAGTGCTTTCAAGCGAACGGCGGCCCGACCGGAACTCACGGAGTTCACGTCACGTTCGCAGGACGAAACGTCCCGGACGAGGCAGGTAGCAGAGATCATACCGGCAAGCCTTCCAGATGGAATGCCTCCGGCACCAACATAGACGACCTAGTCCTGACTCCGAGTATCTCGCTAGATGCGAGCCAGCCGCCGAACGTCGGCTGTCACTGGCACGGATTCGTAGGATCAAACGTCATCCCTCCCGGCCGCGCCGGGTAACAGAGGAGACTCGCATGAGCGACGACTACCAGACGCCGACCCCAGGCTCGAAGACCTGGTCCAAGGTCCAAGAGAATAACGACCAGGGACAGGGATCAGCCTTCAAGGGCTCCAGCAAGATGTTCCAGCCGAAGGTAAAGCTCGAGGAGTGGCCGCCTGACTCCAGGTCCAAGGCTCCTGGCGACGCCGCCTAGTGGATCTTCAGGATACTCTGGAGCCGAGGTACGAGGGCTTCGCCTTCGGAGTCGACAATCGGAGAATGGCTAGGGCTCTTCGCCAGTTCGCAGAGGATCTAGATTCCGGACGAGTCGCTCTTCAGCAGACGAAGCTGATAGAGAATGCTCGCAACGACGACTTCTTCCAGAAGATCTTGATCATCAGATTCGCTGAGCGATTCGGTGCTAGAGATCCAGAGCCTCAGACCATCGACGGATGACCTTCCAGCTCACCCAGAAGCAGATCGAGGGTAACAGACTTCTCGCCTCCCCGGCCTCCCACATTCTTCTGAGGGGCGGTTCCCGGTCCGGCAAGACGTTCCTCATCTGTCGCGCTATCGTCATTCGCGCCTTAAAAGCGCCTGGATCGTCCCACGCGATTCTTCGCTTTCGCTTCAATCACCTGAAGGAGAGCATCATCCGAGGCACGATGCCTAGCGTCATGTCTCTCTGCTTCCCGGAGATCCCGTACCAGACCAATCAGACGGACTGGTACACGACGCTTCCCGAGGACAGCAGAATTCTCTACGGGGGTCTAGACGACAAGGAGAGAACTGAGAAGATTCTTGGTCAGGAGCACTCCAGCATCTTTCTCAACGAGTGCTCTCAGATCGCGTATCAGGCGAGGAACAAGGCGGTCACTCGGCTCGCCCAGAACAAGGGTCTCCGCCTGAAGGCCTACTACGACGAGAACCCGCCGTCGGCGGCTCACTGGTCGTACAGAATGTTCATGCGTCGCCAAGAACCGACGAGTGGAATGCCGCTCCCGGTCCCCGACAACTACGCGACCATGCAGATGAATCCGAGACACAACGCGGCGAATCTCCCAGCGGAGTATCTCGCAGAGCTCGACGCTCTCCCAGAGCGTGAGCGTCGTAGGTTCCGGGACGGGGAGTTCCTCTCTGAGCTGCCGGGCGCTCTCTGGACCCTCGACTCTCTTGAGAAGAACAGAGTTACCCCGTCCCGAGTCCCTCCGCTGAAGCGAGTCGTGATCGCGATCGACCCTAGCGGAACGAGCGGCGACGAAGATAGCAGATCGGACGAAGTAGGCCTCGTAGCGGCTGGTCTCGGTTGCGACGACGAGGGCTACGTCCTAGACGATCGTACAGGCAACTACAGTCCGGAGGGCTGGGCCAGAGAGGCCCTGAAGATGTTCGACGAGTACGGTGCCGATCGCATCGTGGCTGAGAAGAACTTCGGGGGAGCTATGGTGGAGAACACGATTAGGACGGTTCGCAGGAACGCCCCTATTCGTGTGGTCACCGCCAGCCGAGGAAAGATCCAGCGCGCAGAACCTGTGAGCGCCCTCTACGAGAAGAACAAGATCCATCACGTCGGGATCTTCTCAGAGCTAGAGGACCAGATGCTCAGCTTCACCACCGGCGGATACGAGGGGTCCGGCTCACCGGACCACGCGGACGCGCTCGTCTGGGCCTTGACCGACCTATTCGTCCAGGTCGGCTCTGAGTTCAGCTTCGGTCACCTGTAGCTGATGACCACCACCTGTAGACTCTTGACAAGGGAGGAGTTCACCGCAGCCGAGGACCAGAGATTCGCTCTGGCGAAGAGCCGCAACGACGGACGAGGAGCCTCTCTCAAGGAGATTCTACCTCCTGGCTCGATGTGGTTCTGCTACTGGTATCTGGATCCCTCGAAGCCTGAGGACGTCGAGAGAGCGAAGAAGTATCTTGAGCAGAGCAAGCTGAAGAAGCTATCGTTCTACGCTCGCTTCTATCTCGAGACCTGGTCGCTCGTCAGGCCTCCTATCTCGGTGCTCTGTCCGTCCGGAAGCGAGTGGTGCGTCGATCAGGTCAGCAGCAACGGGGAGGGATGGCAGGTGACCGGCGATCCGCCAAGAATTACTTGTCAGCCGTCGATCGTTGTGCCAGGATACCACGGATTTCTGCGTGATGGCGTCTTCACTCCAAATATGTAGGACCAAAGATCGTGAAGATTCCTGCCCTGCTCCGGAGAGGAAGACGCCCCTCTGCCCCTACGAGGCAGACCGACATCTATCCTCGGCTGATGCAGATCGGTCAGGTCAGGATGGGCGAGCGCCCCGCCTGGAAGCCGACGCCGAGGAATATTCGCTACTTCTCTCGTACCCCACACGCGAGACGCGCGATCAACGCGATCAAGAACAGCATAGCTCAGCTCGACTGGGAGATCGTAGTCAAGCCCGGATATAAGATCAACTCCGAGCTGGAGCGCCAGATCGAGACAGTCTACAACTGCTTCACTCATCCTAACGAGGACGACAGCTTCGGCTCCTTCACAGAGCAGGTGATCGAGGACATGATGTGCGGCGCGGGTGCGATCGAGCAGGAGCTCGGTGGCGACCCCTCCCGTCCTCTCTGGCTCTGGCCCGTCGACGGACTGAGCATTCAGATCTTTCCCTTCTGGGAGGGTGGAGAGAACGAGGCGAGGTACTGCCAGGTTCTCGGCTACGGAAGTCCGGGAGGGGCCTACGACGCGGTTCATCTTCGTAATGATCAGCTGATCTACATCAAGCCGAACCCGAGCACCTCGGACCCCTTCGGTCTGGGTCCGCTCGAGGTCGCCTTTACCACGATCGGCCGCTTGCTGGGTGTCGAGGAGTACGCCGGGCTCGTGAGTTCTAACGCGAACCCCTCGACCGGACTGTGGCTCGGCAATATCGACGCTCAGACCTTGGGGACGTTCCGCACGTACTGGAGGAACGAGATCGAGGGTCAGGGCAGGATGCCCATCTTCGGAGGAGGAGACAAGGAGCCGTCGGAGCTGAACTTCAAGCCGGAGGGCGACAATGCTCTCTATCTGAAGTATCAGGAGATTCTGAAGGCGGAGATCGCCACCGCGTTCGACATCAGCCCGCAGAACCTCGGGCTCGAGCGCGACATCAATCGCAACACGGCGGAGGTCGCCGAGGATCGAGACATCGCGCAGGCGATCGGTCCGTGGGGTAAGAAGTACGCCGGTCAGCTGACAAGGGAGGCAATCCAAGGTAAACTTGGATTTTCTCACTTGGAGTTTCGCTTCAAGGGTCTCGATCGCGAGGACGAGAAGCAGGCGGCTGAGGTCTATCAGCTCGAGTATAAGAACAATGCGATCACTCCCAACGAGTATCGCGCTCTGAAGGGTCGTCCGCTCTCGAAGTCGAAGTGGGCGGACATGTGCAGCGCCGACATCGAGATCGCCGTCATGGCGGCTCGCGGCAGCAAGCTCATTCCTGAGGAAGACATCACGTCGTTCGACGAGAGACAGCCTCCGCAGCCGGCGACGGGGACTTCTGACCTGACGACTAAGGCGCCGAGCAAAGTAAGATCGACCTCGGAGCCGACAAGGCCCGCAACCTAGGAGAAACTGAGCTATGGCTAAGATTAGAGATAGGATCGAGCTAGTTACCCCGACTCGCACCGCTTGGAGCGATCGAGTCAAGATGGGACTTCTCCTCGGCGTCGCCGTCGGCGCAGTGATCGGCGGTCTCACCGCTGCGACTGTCTCGGCCAGCGGCTCGGGCTTCACCAGTATCCCGACTATCGTCGTCGGTGGTGTCGGCTCGTCCGGCGTCGTCACCGCATCGATGTTCGCGCAAACCGCAACTCTCGCGGCTGCGGGCTCCGGGTATCTGCCTGGCGATCAGTCGACCCTCACCGGAGGGACTGCGTCGCAGGAGGCGATTCTAGAGGTACTGACGACTCAGCTCGTCTCGGCCGCAGTCAACGCTCCGGGCACGGGGTACACGGCGAACGACACCATCACTCTGTCGGGCGGCTCCCCTCTTACTCAGGCGGTCCTCACCGTCGCGACGACGAAGCTTCAGTCTCTCGCGCTGAACGCTCCTGGGATCAATTACGTCGCTACTGACACCTGTACCCTCGTCGGCGGTACTCACGCGACTGCTGCCATCATCACAGTCACGAACATTCAGCTCGTCTCCTCCGCGCTCAACGCCGGTGGCACGTTGTATCTTCCTGGTGATCAGATTACTCTGGCTGGCGGCACTCACTCCGTCGCGGCAGTCGTGCAGGTCGACACCATCAACATCTCGACTGGGGCGATCACAGCTTATCACATCATCAACGGTGGGGTCTACACCGTCGGCTCGACGACCTTTACTCAGGGCTCGACGACCTCGGTCGCTGGTACGGGTGCGACCTTCCAGACTGGCGTCTTCGGCATCAACGCCTTCACCGTCTCGACTCACGGCTCGTACACCGTCAACTCTGCGACCTTCACCACTACGACCGGCTCCGGCACTGGCGCGACCTTCCAGACCGGCGTCTTCGGCGTCAACACCTTCAACATCACGACCGCCGGAAACTACTCGGCGACCGCGACTTCCCTCACTCAGTCCAACTCCTCTGGTCCTGGCGTCGGCTTCACCGCTAACATAGCTCTGTACGGAGTCAGCACGTTCGAGATCTTGAACGGCGGTCTCTACTCGGTGCTGGCCTCGAATCCTCTGTCCGAGGGGACCAGCACCGGCGGAGGTACAGGAGCGACCTACAACATCGCCGGATACGGCGTCGGTGCTCTGACAGTCGGAACTGCCGGATCGAACTACGCGAACGGCACTCCACTCACGACCACGACCGGTGGAGGCACAGGATTCGCCGGTCTCGGAGTCACGAGCACGGAGGGCGTCGCCGCGACGCTCCAGGTCAACACCTTCACTGATCTGCCTCCGACCTACGGCGTCTTCGTGACTCCGAACGGTCCGGCTGAGGTCTCCGTCACCAATAAGACGAACACCGGCTTCACCATCACACTGACGCCTCCGTCTGGCACCAGCTACGTCCAGGCGTCGGCGGTCGACATTCTAGTCTTGGGATGACCTAATGGCCCTCACGAAAGAGCAGCGCGACAAGCTCGACACTGACGACTTCGCGTTTCCGCGGACTCGTCAGTGCCCGATGCACGACGCCACCCACGTCAAGATGGCGTGGGACATGGTCGACACGACCAAAGGCGTCTCGGACGACGAGCGTCGCGCTGCTCGTTCGCGCATACTGTCTCGCGCTAAGAAGCTCGGCGTCGACACGAAGGACTGGACCAAGATCAAGGCGATGGCGTTCGAGATCTCTAGTCTCGACGCTATGGCTCTCGAGATGCCGGAGGTCGAGGATCATCCCAATCGGGCTCCGTTCTCTGGTATCATGACTCGCGTCGACGAGCCCTCGGACATCGCTCCTCATGGATCCTATGGTAAGAGAATTCTCTTACCATCGGCTGTCGCCGAGGCTGCGCTTCCGTCTCTGCTCGGAATGGCCATCGACTTCAAGCCCGATCTGTCTGGGCACTCGAAGCGCAACAAGATCGGTGTGATCACCGCCGCCAGCGTCGAGGGCAGCGCGGTCCACATCTCAGGATTCTTCTACTCCAACGACTTCCCTGAGGAAGTCTCTATGATCCAGCAAGACAAGAAGGATCTCGGTTTCTCGTTCGAGGCCGAGAGAGTTCAGGTCGGTAGCTTCGATCAGGATCCAATCAGGATCGAGTCGTTGGTGTTCACGGGCGCTGCTGTCATGAAGAAGAAGTCAGCGGCATATCAGTCAACCTCACTAGCGGCTGCGGCCGAGGAGAAAGCAATGGAGAAAGAACAGTTCGACGCCCTCATGGCTTCCATCGGCTCGGTCGCCGATCGGGTCGGCAAGGTCGAAGAGAAGATCAAGTCTGGCTCGCTGGCCGCGATGGCAGTCGACGACAAGGTCAAGCCTCACGCCGATGCTCTGCACGGCTGCGCTGACAAGATGGAGGCAGCCGGGATCGGCGGTCATCCGACTCGTGGTCACGTCCACATTCTCCGTCATATGGCGGATTCGATGATGGCCGAGGCTCATCAGGGCAAGATCCCCTCCGAGTATCACGCTCCTAACATGTACGCGGCGGGCGAAGTTCGCCTCGGTGGGATCAGCGCCGAGGCCCAGAAGGAGATCGACGGCATCAAGGATGCAGTCGCTGGGATCAAGACCATTCTGGAGGACGTCCAGAAGAAGTCCGTCGCAGCCTCCGCTGCTCCGACGAGAATCACGCTTCCTCCCCGCATCTCCTCGCTCATGGCGAAGGGACAGATCACTCTCCCGGATAACGGCGGTAAACTCACCGTCGCCCAAATCGACGCGGCACTCAAGAGCACGTCGCTCAGCTCTCAAGACCGCCTCGAACTCAAGATCGGCTTGGAGCGGGCTGGAATTCTGGTGAAGGCTGCGGCCTAACCTCAACTCGCAACAAGGAGATCCCTTATGACAAGCAGGGCAAATCCGAACGCGAAATTCCTCAGTTTGGAGGCTGCGGCCGACTTCCTGGGGAATGGCGCGATCGAGATCAACATGTATGAAACGGAGATCTTCGACATCGTTCGTCGCAGCACACCTGCGATTCAGCGATTCGACGCTCCTCCGGCGACCGGTCATCCTCACCGTTACTTCGAGCAGACCGCTATCGCAGTTGCCACCACCACCGATCCTCGCAACATCGTCCCTTCCGCGACCGGCCCGACTCGTGTCGAGCGCAGCGCACTGATTCGTGCGATGACCAACCAGACCAATCTGTCTCTGTTCGACGTAGACGTCACCCGTCAGCAGGGTCAGTTCGCTTACCTCGAGGCCAAGGACATCAACGACCTCGTGTCGTCCGTCGAGGTGCTTCGCGGCAACATGGTCTGGAACGGCACGGCGGCGAATGTCAACGACAGTGGCTCGACTCAGTACTGCGGCATTCTGACGCAGGTCACGAATCAGACCACCATCGCCATCGGTAGCTCGATCATCGATGGTCTGAAGACGAAAGTCGCTCAGATGGTCGCCAATCCGAGCTACACCGTCAAGCCGACCGCCATCTACATCAATCCTATCGCCAACGATATGATCGATCAGGAGGCCAAGGCTCAGCAGGTCTACATGAACGAGACGACCGTCGAAGGTGGTCTCGTCGTGAAGACTCTGCAGACTCAGGCAGGTCCGCTGCCTCTGATCGGTGATCCCTATATGCCCGCCGATACGACCAGCAAGTACGGATTCGCTGCTCCGCCCGCAGGGTACTCGAACTACTACGCCGCCATCTTGACGGACAAGGAAGTCGAGCTGCCCTACATCGGAGGCGTGGACCAGAATCCCAATCCGCGTATCTTCCAGCTCGGATTGCTCGGCGGTCTGCAGGGTCAGTACGTCGTGATCAAGTTCGACACGGCGATCGCCAAGGGTCCGTCCTACGCTCACGCCGTCGTGGCAGTCGTACGTCCGACGCTAGCGGCCGACTAAGAGGATCTTCCCTTGCGAGTCTATATGGACTGCGCCGAACCGAGGAAGAGGCACGACATGTTCGTGACTCCTTCCTTTACCTCGTCCAGCGCGGACTTCAAGGACTCGCAAGGGAATCCTATCACCTACACGGTCAGCTTCGACTACGGGATGGCAGAAGTCCCTGATAATCTCGGTAGATGGATGGTCGACCACGGTCTTGCGAAGACCTCACTGATCATTCTCCCGGCACGTAATCTTATTCGCTCAATAGTGAGGGCCTAATGCCTCCTGAAGCACTCGGCAATGCGAGATACGCAGCCTCGCAGAATAGTCCAGCGGTCGGCGGCTTCGCCATTACACCGAGCGACACGGCTGACATGCCTCTAGGACCGACTCGGTCTATCTACGTTGGAGTAACAGGCGATCTCAAAGTTACGATGATCGACGGCACGACTATTGTCATCAGCAACGCGGCGGTCGGGTATCATCCTCTTCGTGCGTTGCGAGTATGGTCTACCGGGACAGCAGCGACGAATCTTACCGGGCTGTACTGATGTTAAGTCTCGGCCTCGGCCTCAGTTTAACGGACCTCGATGTTCTAGGTTCCGGAGGCGGCGGATCTGTTTGGATCTTAGCGACCGGCTTCTGGGTCGACTCTGGAGTCTGGAAAGACTCCTCAACGTGGATAGACTAGATGGTGTGGATCAACAACGGCGACGCGGGCTCCGCGGTTCGGGCCAAGCTCAACAGCATCCCGAATGACGGGACGAATTGCACGGCGGTAGCACCAGTCCCCCTCCCCTTCGTTGGCACAGCGCCGGTTAATGGCTGGACGCGGCCTGCGCTTTCAACATTCTCGACATGGCTTAATCAGGGGGATGCCATAGCAAGCGATGGCACGGGGGGACTGCCAATTATCCTCCGTTCAGATATGGCTGTTTCAACACAGAACGTTCTAGGTGGCAATCTCATTGGAGTGTTCAAAGCAAGCTCAGTGCCACCTTATACCATCACAGTCGCCGCCGCCGGAAGCGGCAACATTACGGCTCAACCCGCGAGTATCCCAGCAAGTGAAGTAAGTCAAATGTGGGCGCCGATTATTCTATACAACAGTATATCGGGGGTTGCTCTCGCTTTTGGCTGGGGGCCGAAATATGGCCAGGGCGGCAACGGCGTGAACCTTTGGGTTTACTCTAATACTGCCTCTGGCAACACACCCGGCTATTGGGGCAGCCAGGGTAATGGCTTTCCGATGGGCCAGTATTTTGAGTGGTTTAGACTCTCAAACGACGGAACCAATATTACTCTATCGATCAGTGATGATGGGCAAGAATGGCAGGAATGGTTTGTTGACACTCTCGCAGATATTTCAAGCGGAACCGGAGGGGTCACGACATTCGACAAAGTAGGTTTTGGATTCGATACGGCGATGACCGCTGGATTGGCAAACGCCAATTTAAATCCGCCGATTCAAACTCTGGCGAATAGTTTTCAATCAGCAAAGCTCTGGCAATGGGTCGAGACCCCATGACCCTTCCCGGCATCCCGCGCGGCAGCAATAGGGTAGAGATAAGGAGATTGAAATGGCCACCTGCGGAGATGACGGACAGTGGGATAATCGTAAAGCGCGTCGTCGAAAGAAGGCATTCCTTCGTAGAAAGAAGTAGACGATGCCGGGATCAGTCTATCTGCAACCTTCCGAGTACGCGAGCTTCAACCTCGCTAGCTCGACGAACGCTGGTCTAGTTCAGCAGGCGAGCGCGCTGATCGACGGCTTTCTTCAGAGGCCCGAGGGATTAGTCTGGACGGAGGACGGCAGCGGTGCTCCGTGCTACATGAACTCGCCTAGCCCGACTCTGACCCTCACGGCCCCCTCCGGCGGAATCTCTCCGGGGACCAACGTCGTCGTTCAGTACGCTGGTCCGGCTCTCGACAATAACTCGGTCGGCGAAGTATTGGTTCTTGACAGAACCAACACTGGCATCACAGAAGCTTGCGTCATTCAGGCAGTCGGGAACAGTCCGAATACCGTCACTCTGCAGACGGTACAGTTCGCTCACGGGAGCGGAGCGACGATGGAGTTCGGGCTAACGATTCAGGAGCAGAGAGAAGTACCGAAGGATCGGTCAGTCGTTCTTCTAGCTAATCCTCAGATCATGCAGCTTCAGAGCGGAGTAGGACGCTACGGATACGGACGTCGCTCTCAGCAGATCATGGGGAACTTCCAGGAGTTTAATCTCCTCGCCGTCGTCTCTGCCTTCGGTGGGCCTCCTCTCTGGATACCCTGGCAGACTACAGATGCTGGCCTCAATCGAAGCACTGGAGAGTGCTGGATCCCGGCAGGAATTCTCCTCGCGTATTACACCGAGGTCAAGATCTGGTACATCGCAGGCTTCCAGCAGTCGGCCCTCCCGTTCAACGTCAAGCAAGCCTGCGCTAACATCGTAGGTCAGCTCAAGGAGACGGGACTCGGTCCTAACATTCGCAGAAGAGATCAGAAGGACGGGGTGGGCTCGCAGCGGTTCGAGAACGAGATGATCGATCCGAACAGCAGAGATCTTCTTCGTCCGTATCACGCGAGAATATTCGGGTGAGGATCAACTTCCAGATCATTCCTGCTCTGGAGAACATCTACGCGAGGTTCAACAAGGCTCCGACAGCCGCGAGAGAAGCTGCTCTCCGAGCGATGGACAATGTTGGGATCTTGCTGCTGAACCGCGTGAGGCAGAACCTCAGCGGCGACATTCTCAAGGCTCGTACTGGAGATCTTCGGGCGAGTATGCAGTACGAGGTCTACGAGGCTGCGGGTAACATCACCACTCGCGTCTACTCTGACGGCTCCGTTCCTTACGCTCGCATTCTCGAGACTGGTGGTGTCACCAGGCCGCACGAGATCGTAGTGAGGAACGCAAAGGCTCTTCGTTACGAGATGCTGGGAGGTACTCACTTCTCTCACTCTGTACAGCACCCCGGCTCTAAGATTCCTGCATTTATGTATCTGAGGATGGCTATGTCTCAGGAGCGTACTACCACGACGCGAATGCTCCGCGAAGCGATGAAGGACGCTATATGATCGTCGTACCTTCTGTAGAGGCGATCATGGTCGCTCTGACCAATCTTCTGAATGGAACCTCAGGAGTTAAGACCGTCACAAGGGTCTGGCAGCCGTGGGATCAGGTCAGCGAGCTGGTTCAGCCGGCGATCGTGATTGTAGAACCAACGGAGGACGAGACTTCTCGGCGAGGCAGCCAGCCTGCTCTGAAGCTCGAGGTTCTTCTGGTCTGCTACGTCACCGTCGATCCTAAGGATCTGACGACGCCTCCGAACACGGCGATCAATAATCTTATCTCTGCGGTGAGGACAGTAATTCTGCCGAAGGGTGCAGACATCGTCGTAAACGCGCAGACTCTAGGTGGGCTCGTCTCGAACGTGTTCATCGACGGGAAGATAGTCAAGGATGCCGGGATAATCGATAATCAGGGCTCTGTACTGATACCGGTCACGGTGCAGATCACTAAATGAAAGGAACGATCGCATGGCCTTCGCAATCTTCGGACCCGGCTCGCTCTATCTGACGCGGACCGACGTCGCAAATTCTACTCCTGTCAACATCGGCTACGTCCAGGAATTCTCGCTGGACGAGGCTGCCGAGACCAAGGATCTCTTCGGTCAGAACCAGTATCCGCTCGTCTCCGCTCGCGGTACGATCAAGATCACCGGCAAGGCGAAGGCTGCCGAGCTCTCTGGCATCGCGGTCAACAACTGCTATCACGGACAGTCGAACTTCTCGTCTGGTCAGTTGCAGATGGCTAGCTCGCCGTCGACCGCGATCCCGACCACTCCGTTTCAGATCACGCCCACCGTTCCAGGCTCCGGGACGTGGACGACAGACCTCGGAGTCATCAACGCTGCGACCGGTCTTCCGTTCCAGAAGGTCGCCAGCGGTCCGACGACCGGCCAGTACTCGGTCGCAGCTGGCGTCTACACCTTCGCGGCTGCTGATGACTCGGGAGGCAACGCCTACTCGGTCATCATTACCTTCGCCTATACGACCACTGGCTCTGGTCAGACGATGATCGTGACTAATCAGCTCATCGGTACTACTCCTCTCTTCCAGCTCGACTACGCTACGACTCTGAACGGCAACCCCTATTATCTGCGCCTGTTCCAGTGTATAGCTTCAAAGCTGGGACAGAGCTTCAAGCTGACGGACTTTATGATGCCGGAGATCGACTTCTCGGTCTTTGCGAACGCGGCGGGACAAGTCTACGAGGCGAGCTATCCCCAGATAGGCTAGCTGAGGATTGAATGAAGACGACTACTATCGTACTCGGGGGAGCGACTTACGACATCGAGCCGCTCCCCATCGGCGTTCTTCGTGAGTTGGATCAGACGATAGCTGAGACTCCTCTCGACACGCTGAGCAAGAAGGACAGAGAGACTTTCTTCTTCGATCAGGCGCTGACCGTCATCTTTCACGGGCTGAAGACCAAGTATCCTGCGATGGACATGAATAAGCTCAAGGCGATCCCGTCCGACATGCAGGAGTTCTTCAAGGCTCGTGAGATGGTGCTGCGTCACTCCGGACTTCTGATCGACAAGGAAGTCAAGTCGGGGGAAGGCGAAGCGGCAGCGTCCTAGACTGGTGGAGATTCGTCTACGGGCGCTTTCGTACCGTCTGCGGATATACGACAGCCGAGATAGACGCACTGACGCTCCCGCAGGTGAGAGAGCAGTTCGAGTACTGGAGCGAGTTTCCTCCGGCGCACGAACATCTGCTGATCATGTCCGGATACAAGAGCCCCGAAGCTGAGAAGGCGAAGAATGCTGGAGCGATGGGTCCTGAAGATTTTCTCGCATTCGTGAAGCACACTGGCGGACGAAAGCTGAGCCCCAATGGCTGACGACACCGATAATGTCCAGATTAGTTTCACCGCCCAGATAGATTCTCTTCAGGAGGGGATTCAACTAGGCGAAGAACTCATCAAAGAGTTTACCGGAGAGATCGCAACTCTCCAGGAAAGAATATCTGCTCTCTCCGAAGTCGGCGGAGATTGGGCCGCACTCGGCGCCATCAGGCAGTACACGGCGGGCATCCAAGATGTCAGCGCCAAGACCGATATCCTCAAAGACAAACTAGCAGAACTCTCGGCTGAACAGTCGAGACTCGCGGTTACTCAGTTCAAGCCAGTCTCGATGCAGTTCGCCATCGACGAGTCGATGCGACTCAACGAGATGATATCCTCCGCGTCTGCGAGTGCTCGCGTCTTCCAGAGTAGTCTCGGCAACGTCGGTATCTCTGCGACCGAGATGGCGATTCAGGAGCGTGAGGCTGCTGCTGCGACCGATGCTCTTAATCGGTCGCAGGGCAGCTTCTTCCAGAGTCAGACAGCCGGGAGGGCGGCGGTCGCCTCGAATCTATCTGCTCTTCAGGGGCAGAGCGCCGCTTATCAGAGAGCCACTACGTCTCTCGGCGGGTTCGGAACGGCGTCGGCCAGGGCGAACCAGGAGATCACCGCCGGGACCAGCATGTTCCGAGCAGCAGCCGGAGCGATGGATCAGTTCAGCATCAGGACCTCCGGAGCTGCTCGTGAGCTGATAGTCCTCGCGCACGAGGTCGCCAGCGGCAGATACTCCCGCATCCCGGGATCGCTGATGGTCATGGGCGAGATGATGACCGGCCTCAGCGTCGGTGCCGCCGCCGCTACCCTCGGCATCATGGCTGTCGTAGGAGCGATCGGATACTTCACCTATCGCGCCATCGAGCTCGCCAACACCGTTCGCGACATACAGATCGGAGCACAGTTCGCTGGTAACGCCGACATATCGAATCAGGCCATCGAGTCTACCATCCTCGAGATGGCGAAGATGCAGGGCATGACTCGTGCGACGGCGGAGGAGGTCGTGGGTCAGTTCGCTCGTATGCGGGGGATGACCGCGGAAGATCTCAGTGCTCTGACTAAGCTGACTGCGGAGTATTCTCAGGCGACTGGAACTACCGCGAAGGAGGCGGCGGAGAAGCTCAGCGCTGCGATTCAGAACGAGAATCTCAACGTCGCTACTCTCGCGAAGATGTTCCCTGGAGCTACAGACGCTCAGCTAGAGAATACCCAGGCGGTGATAGAGTCCGGCAACGCGCATCAGCGCGAGGCTGCCCTCATGCTCATGACTCAGCAGCAGTTGGATCGAACGAAAGAGTCAACCATCGCCGCTAACTCTTCGATGACTGCTAGCGCGAAGAACTTCCTCACGTATATCGGGGCTCTCGAAGCTGGTATCCCTTACCAGAGTATCGAGAATAGTCTCATCGAGGAAAACACGAAGAAGTGGAACGAGAATGCTGCGGCTGTGAAGAAGGCAGCCGACGCTCTCAAGAACCGTCCTCTGAGTCCTGAGGAGCTGAAGCTTCAGAATACGATCGACATGGCTGGTATCGACTCGGCCGGAACTCGTATCAAGGAACTTACGCGCAGCATCCAGAACTTCAATGCTGAGATGAAGAGTACTCCGGTCGGCAGCGATCGCTACAAGGAGCTCGCTAAGGACGCGAAGCTCGCGCAGGGTGAGATCGATCAGCTCAGGCACGGCCAAGATAAGAAGATGGACTATGGCACGAATCTTGCCGGGCAGGAGGAGATTCGCCAGACGAAGGAGACGAACGCCGCGGTCTCTGCGGACATAGCACTATCGGCTCAGCAGCAGCACGACATCGTCGCTGCGAACTGGCAAAAGCTTCTCGACGAGGGAAAGCTCACCAAAGATCAGAGAGTAGAGGTCGAGACGGAGATGCACTCTGCTATCGGCGCCGCCGCGAGAGCTGGAGCTGCAGAGACGATAGCACAGGCGAGAAACTCGGTCGCGCAGATAAACGCGACGGAAAAGATGGGAGCTTCTGAGAGACTAGCGGCGATCGTGGCGGTCTGGGCAGCAGTCAAAACGAGCGACAAGCTAGGATATCAGCAGCGTCTAGAAGCCGCGACCGAGTACTACAAGGCCGAGGCGGCGGCGGCGAAGTACGCGAGCAGTACTGCGATCTCAGACGCGAAGAGCGACGCAGAGACCGCCATCACGATAGGACATCTTCGTCTAGCGGCCGAGCGCGCCGACACTACGGAGGGGTTCAAGCTTCATCAGACCACCGCCGCCGAGCGTACTCGTCTTCTGCAGGAGCTCGCCGCTAAGGAGGAGGCCATCGACGAGCAGGAGCTGACGGCCGAGATGGCGCTGATCGGAAAAGGAAACGCAGGTTACGAGGAGGCGTACAACAAGATCCTCATTCTGCGCGAGCAGCTCAAGAACGAGAAGCTTCGCATCGCTCGCGAGGAGGAGGAAGAAGATCGCAAGACTGCTCAGCAGAGCGTTACGAACTGGCGGCTGGCGACTAACGAGATTATGTCTGCTGAGGATACACTGATCAGCGGCATCGTCGGCGGTCGGGAGACCATGACCCAGATCCTCGCGAAGATGATCGACAACTTCGTCACCAAGGAGCTAGAGGCCGATGCTCGGTATCTGACACAGCATCTTCTCTTGTCGAACGCCGAGCTCGCCGCCGACAAGACCGCAGATCAGGCCGGTCTCCTCTACAAGACTCTCTTCGAGACTCAGAAGACGGCGGTCGTTGCCTCAAGTCAGGCAGCTCAGACTGCCGCGACTACCTCTGGTATTACGACTCGGACTATCTCACAAGAGTATGCTGATGCTGCTGTCGATAAAGATATGCAGGTTTCCTTAGCTGATTGGATAGCTAAAGAGCTGGGGATGACGTCGGCTACAGTCGCAGGCAACGCTCAGCGAGTTGCGTCCGACGGTTCCGCAGCCTCTATGAGTAAATCCGTCAGTGGTGCGGCTGGAGGTCAGCAGGTGATGGCAGATGCTGCGAAGGCGTACTCTGGAACCTTCGCCTTTCTGGCTCCTGAGATGGGTCCATTTGCGGCGATCCCTGCTACCGCCGCGTTCATGGCAGTCGCAGCCTACGAGGGAATGGCTTCCTTGGCGGCAGGAGCGTGGGAAGTTCCTCACGACATGACCGCAAATATTCACAAGGGAGAGAGCGTAATCCCGAAGAATTTCGCTGAAGGATTAAGGAACAGCGGTAATCTCAGTGGCACTACAGAGAAGATGGTGGGGCATACCTCTAATATCACCTACGCTCCAGTCATCAACGCTCCGCAGCAGAAGTCCCTCCCGGACCTCCTCTCTACTCATGCTTCCGCGATGCACAGGTTCATCAATCAGGCCATCCGCGACGGATCGATCGGAATGTGAGATGGCAAATCTAGGATTCGACGGCTTTGATCACTACAACGCGGCTGCTGACTTTCTCTCCAGATCAGACTTCATCCAGTGGCAGAATACTACGTCTGCCGGGACTTTATCCTTCGTTACAGGTCTGACAGGATACGGTAAGGCAGTCAAGATTGTAGGTGGTAATTTCGGGGAGGGGCTTCTCGGAGTCTTCGGTGCTCGTAATCAGCACTTCTTCTTCGGGCAGAGAGTCTTCTGTCTGAATAACAACATCTCAGCCTACGGCTTCTATCTTCACTGCATCGACTCTTTGGCGGCGGGCGGCGCGGCCGATCAGTTCAAGCTTCGCTTCGACGAGAACAACTACGCGGTCGAGGTCTGGAACGGAACGACTCTTCTCGGTACGTCGGCGAATAACGTCTGGGCTGGGGACGTCTCTAACTTCATAGAGATCGAACTCTACGTCGCTACTGGGACGAGCGGATACGTCAACGTCTGGGTCAACAACGTACAGGTTCTCGCTCTGTCGGGGATTACGACGCAGCAGTCTGCGAATGCTTGGGTCGACTCGATCTCGTATCAGCCATCTCCTGTCTCTGGTGGCGGCGGCTCGTACATCATTCTCGACGACTTCTACTACAACGACACGACGAGCGGTCCCGGTCTATTCCCGATGAACGGGAGAGCCGGCGACTCTCGTACTTCGACTCAGTTCGCCACGGGCAACGACGTCGTACAGTTCGCTCCACTCGCTAACGCGAACTGGCAGGAGATCTCTGAAGTCGCGATGGACGGCGACGCGTCGTACAACTACGACAACAACGCCGGGGATCAAGATACGTTCGTCTTTCAGCCTCTTCTGGCGACGCTGTCGACCATCTACGCTCTTCGCCTGACTTATGCTACCAGAAACGACGGTGCCGGTTCTAGAACGACGGCTGGCGTCGTGAAGATCGGGGGAACTTCGTACGTCTACGGAAGTCCGAACAGCGTGCCTGCGTCGGCGAACTACGTCTACTTCAGTAATCAGTGGACCCTCAGTCCTGCGACTGGTCTGAACTTTACGAGGACTGAGGTGAACGGAGCAGACTTCGGCTACAAGCTGGTGTCGTAATGGCTGAGAGAGTCTCTCAGGTCACCCCTGAGATCTTCGGTAAGGACGTCTCGAGTACCAGAATCTCTCAGCTAACGGCGGAGCTTCTCGGCTCCGGCGTTCCGATAACTCACGTCAGTCAGTTAGTCTCGGAGATACTCAGAAAAGATATCTCTACAGCACACGTCAGTCAGCTAGTCACAGAGCTATTCATCGCGACTATCCCCTCTACACACTTCAGCCAGATCGTTCTCGAGCTATTCATCCCCAACATAGAGGTCTTCATGCCACTCTGGTATCCGACCCTGCCCGGTCTCGGGTACTCTGTTCACTGGAGGCCGAAGTCGTTCAACATGCCGACGGTCGTCACGGAGACCGGCGCTCGCCTGGACCTAGGCTGGTCAGACTCGCCTCTGGACGAGTTTGAGCTGACGTACGACTTTCTGCGCGGTAAGAGATTCCAGAGCGGCTCCGTCGAGTTTCTCACGTTCATGGGCTTCTGGAGGAATCTGAACGGTAATCTCGGTCGATTCTTGTTCAGAAATCCTTACGACAACACGGTGACGAGACAGCTCATCGGCACTACCGACGGCATCACGCACGAGTTTCCTCTGGTTCGAACGTTCGGATACGGGAAGTATAGCGTCACGGAGAACGTCGGCTACGTCGACGTCACATGTCCGTTCAACGTGTATCTCGGAGACGTCAAGCAACCTCAGTCGTCGTACACCGTAGACACGACCTCCCCGGTCGATCAGATGCTCGACTTTAAGGCGACGCCGACGACCGGGCAAAAGATCTACGTCGATATGTCGTACGGCTACTACTGCTCATTCACTGAAGATACGATGGACTTCGAGGCGTTCATGAACGATCTCTGGTCTATAAAGAGCGCGAAGTTCTCGTCTAATCGGGCCGACACCTGATGGCAGCCTTTCTTCGTCTTGCGCCTCCTGCACTCGTGGCCGCTCTGATCGGCGGAGTGGAGCTGTTCGACGCTGATCTGTTCGAGTGGGATCTCGTCGACGGAGTGACGAAGCTCTATATGACGAACTGGAGCAAGGATCTCTCCTCCGGCGGAAACCTCTACTCGTCGAAGGCTCCGTGGCTCTCTAAGACGAAGTGGTCGGTCAACAACACGGCAGAGATCTCCGAGCTGGACGTTAAGCTCTCGGCGCTGAACGCTGGCTTCAACGGCGGAGCTCAGATCAAGACTCAGATTCATAACGGCTTCTTCGACGGATGCGTCTGCAAAGTCTCTAGAGTCTTCATGCTTACTCCCGGGGATGCCACGTCGCTGGGCGACGTTCCGTACTTCGTCGGAGACGTGGGCGGCATCGATCTAGACGGGATAACGGCAGACATCAAGGTACGGTCTAAGTTGGATCGCCTCGACATGCTCACGCCGAGGAACTTCTTCAAGACTAGCTGTCTGCACGGATTCTGCGATGCTCTCTGCACTCTGGCCAGAGCGACTTATACGACTACCGACGCTGTGGGATCGTCGCCCCCAGCTACTAGATCGTTCATACCGTGGACCTCGGTTCCGGCCGATCCTTCCAAGTATCTGCAGGGTACGATCGCCTTCACCAGCGGACAGAATACTGGAGCGAGGCGCAACATCGTCAACTCTACGTCGAGCGGAGTGACGCCAGTCTATCCGTTCTACTACACCCCTCAGGTCGGGGATACGTTTACCAGATTCGAGGGTTGCACGAAGAACGAGGACGACGGCTCTACTCACGACTGTACCGCTCGCTCGAATACCCAGCACTATCGCGGCTTTCGCTGGACTCCTCCTCCCAACTCGGCCTACTGATGTTCGAAGTCACCTATCTCGGGCGCTCCGTCTTCACGCGGTACAACGGCGTCGAGTCGGTACATCACTTCGAGACCCAGCAAGAGGCTCGTACTCGCGCGGCCTTCGTCGCGGAGGCGGTGACGTGGGTCGGGACTCCTTTCGTCAACTGCGGAGACGTCAAGGGTCCGGATGGAGCTGTCGACTGCGCGATGCTCCTGGTGCGCTCTGCCGTCGACCCAGGGATTCTGCCACCGTTCGATCCTCGTCCATATCCTCCCTCTCTGCTGCTGCACAGCGACAGAGAGGACTTTCTCGAGTGGATCCGAGATAAGCTCGGAGGCGTAGAGGTCGATAAGCCGAAGTTCGGAGACGTGTCGGTCTACCTCTGGGGTAGAATTCACACGCACGGAGCTATCGTCCTCGGAGATAATCTGGTGGTTCACGCCTACCAGATCTCTGGATTCGTGAAGTTCTCTAGACGAGACGAAGACGTACTGCTCTATCTTCCTCGAACAAGAAAGATGCCTCGCCCCGTGAAGCACTTCGATCTGTGGAGTAAGCAGTGGCTTCCTACCTAGGGCTCGGCGGCTCCAACGCGGATAAGCCCATCATCTACGGTGGGCTCAACGTCAGCACGTCTCTGCGCGACGTACCAATCCCGATCTTCGGCGGGACTCGCCGTCTGCCGACGAACTGTATCTGGTACAACAACTTCAAGAAGCACTCCGTCGGCGGAGGAATCTTCGGCAGCGGCGGCGGCGGAAAAGGAGGTCAGTACGACTACACGGCTGCCGTCTGCCTCGCGTACTCAGAGGGTCCGGTCGACAGCATCAATCTAGTCTGGTCCGCGGCGTCAGCCACGGCGCTGACGACGCTGTCAGATCTAGGCTTCTCGTTCAACTCTGGCACAGCGTCGCAGGCTCCAGAGTCGTGGATCGTCACAGAGTACCCGACGCAGGCTGAGTCGTACGCCTACACCTCGTACTTCTTCGACGAGAACTTGGATCTCGGCTCGAGCGCTCAAGTCCCGGACAATCAGTTCGAGGGTCAGCGGACGAGTATGTACTCGTACGTTCACTCTACTCCAGGATACATAGATCCTACGGTCGAGCCTCCGTATCAGTACACCGGCTACGACATCTTGATGTCTGACTGGATCACAGACTGGCTGACCAATCCTCAGTACGGGATGGGCTTCGCCAGCGGCGATCTCAGCAGCATGACTCAGTTTAGGAATCAGCTTCTCGCGTACGGAATCTTTCACTCGCCGCTCCTCAACTCTCAGGAGAAGGGCACTCAGGTTCTGGACCGATACGCGCAGTCCTCGTACGCCTGGATCTACTACGACGGTCTCCAGATTCAGTTCTTTCCTCTTGGAGATACAGTAGTCACCGGCAACGCGACGACCTTCACGCCGCAGAACGACGTCGCCTACGTCCTTACGCCGGGCGACTTCAAGGAGCCGATCAAAGTCACTCGCAAGGCTCCGATCGACTGCTACAATCGTACTCTGCTAGATCTTGTCGACCGGACGCTCGGCTACGTCTCCAATCCTCTGGAGTATCGCGACGATACTCTGGTGGACCTGTACGGTCTTCGCGACGCGCCGTCCATTCAGGGCAACGACATCTGCGATCCGCTAGTCGGGCAGATAGTCGTCAATCTATGCGGAGTGCGGACCGCCAACATTCGCAACACGTATCAGTGGAAGTCCAGCTATCGTCTCATCCTCTGTCTGCCGGGGACCATCCTCGCTCTGAACGAGCCGAACATCGGTCTGTCGAACTTCTTGGTGCGCGTGACTAAGATCAGTCAGGACGACAAGGAGCTTATCGAGATCGAGGCCGAGGAGTATCCTGGCACGATGGGGACGCTGCCGACGACCCTCCCGGCTGTCACGACCACCTCGACCGGACCGCCGAACGCTACGACTCCTAGCGGAAACGTCAACACTCCCATGATCGCGGAGCCGGACTCCTCGTTCACCGGCGGAGTTCCGAGACTGTACGTCGCCGCCAGCGGAGGAGCGAACTTCGGCGGCTGTCAGGTCTGGATCTCGTTCGACAATCTCAACTACGCGATGATCGATCCGATCAACGCCTCGGCTCCGCAGGGTGTTCTCACCGCCGCACTGGCGAGCCACGCCGATCCTGATCTGATCGACACTCTGTCAGTCGACATGACGGAGAGCCTGACGGTTCTGCCTCCGTTCACTACGGGGGCGGCCGACGCCTACAGAACCCTGTCGATGATCTGCGCGCAGCCGACTCTGTCCGGCGGCGTGTACGTCGTGCCGACGAACGGAGAGCTGCTCGCTCCCGGTACGACTGCGACGACGGGAACGTATACCGCGAATCTTACATATCTTCGCCGCGGACTCTACGGCACAGCTCCGGCTTCTCACAGCATCGGCGATCAGTTCACTATGATCGACGTTAGCCTCAGTCAGGGAACTACCGTCGCGTACGATCTGCCGCCGCAGTACATCGGTCAGCCGATCTACGTTAAGCTCGCGGCGCTCAATCAGTTCGATCGCTCAGCTCAGGACCTGTCGAGCCTTACGGCGTACAGCTACACTCCTACGGGCCTGGGGTACGGCACAGCAGCGGGCGGGGTGCCAGCGACCCCCACGGGCCTCGCGGTGGCCTCAGGCGTGCAGTCTGCGGTGGTTAGCTGGCTGGCCAACGCGGCGGCGGACAATGTTCTGTCGTACAACGTCTACAGAGCTCCTGGGACCGGCGCATCATTCGGCTCAGCAAGTATCGTGCAGAACATCAGCGCTCTCGGCTGGGATGATAATACGCTAGCGGCGAATACTGGATCCACGTACTTCCTCACCGCAGTCAACGCGGCGGGAGAATCTGGGCATACGTCTGGAGTTAGCGTCACCACCGCGACGACAGTCGTCAATCAGTTTGGGTTCGGATTCGATCGGGACGTATCATTCGGAACTCTCGGGCAGTCTCTGGTCGAGTTTACCGTCAACTTCCCGTGGACGCTCATCGCAGGTATGGCGACGTCCGAGGTTAAGATTACAGGAACTGGACCGACGACGTCGACCAGCTTCCCGATCTACGTCAACGGAGTCAACGTCGGTTCGATAGATTTCGCTACATCTGCGACGACGGCGACGTTTACGAAGGCGTCGAACACGAACGTCGCTGCCGGACAGACGACTCAGGTGTATCTGCCGTCGAATCTAAACGGCATGACTGGTCGTCTGTTCGGTTCTGTGGTAGGAACACGGTAATGACCATAATCTACTGGGCTGGCGGAGAAGATAGTGATCTTTATCAGGTCGGGGGAGCTATCGTTAGTACAAACTCGGCAGGATTCCGTAGCGGCTACGCCAGATGCGGGTTGCTCGTCAACGGTGCGGCTTCCGCTCAGTGGATCCCCTATGTCCCCTTCTCTTCTACGACCTCTAGTTTCTGGTCGACGATGCGTGTCTATACAGGCACTCAGGGGACCAGCAACGGGAGTAAGTATTTCTCGTGGTTAGATTCTTCTGGAATTGAGCGACTTCGTCTGGTCGGAACAGGCACTAACTCTACTTATCGTATAGAGAAAGTTGATAGTACGCCGACGGCGACACAACTCGGTTCTAACTTTACGATGGTCACGAGCAATGGGGCGATTCTAGATAAGCTCGACGTCTACATCAACTACAATACGTCCGGACAGATCACCGTTTATCTGAACGGAATTCAGCAGTTCACCTACAGCGGAGATGTCACGACTAACTCAGTCACCGCGCTTGGTCAGATAAACTTCGGTTATCAGCTCGCTGCCAGCTCGTGGCTTTCTGAAATGATCGTCTCAGACACTGATACACGATCGATGTCGCTCCAAACTCTCGCACCAGTCGCTAACGGCAACACTCACAACTTCGATACCGGAAGTCCGGCGGCAGCTAACGTCAACGAGATTGTTCTTAACGATGCTACGCTCGACGGATCTACGACTGCTGGTCAGATCGACGAATATACGATCCCAGCACTAGTCTCCGGAACATTCTCGATCATAGCAGTTGGCATCAGCGCCAGAATGCAGAAGGGGGCTACTGGTCCGTCTAAGATGGATCTAGTAGTAAGATCTGGATCTACTGACTACTTGTCTTCTGATCAAGTTCTTACGACTACGTGGACTGGTTATCAGAACTGGTGGGTCACAGATCCGAATACTAGCGCGAGCTGGACCGGACTTCCGGTAAACATCGGACTAAAGTCAGTCACCTAAGATGACGAATGACGTCGCGTCCAGCAAGTTTCTAGGATTTGGCGTACTCGATCCTCCGCAGAGCGCAGCAGACTCATCGAAGTTTCTCGGATATGCTTCTCTCGCTCCGCCACAGAATGCGGTTCTCGCGTCGAAACTTCTAGGATACGCTGTACTCGCTCCCCCTACGACAGCATCGTCGAAGTTTCTAGGATACGCTATCGTTGGTATTCGGTCAGCGCAATCCAGCAAGTTTCTCGGCTACGTCGTACTCTCTGCTCCTAGTATCGACTACATCAACATCTCTATCCTATGGTGAATCATGACAACGTCGATCCTTCAGTCCCCGTCCCCGAACCAGAACATCGTCTGCACGTCCAGCGCGGTCTACACGTCGGACAACAACGCGATCATCGCCAACGTCAGCTCCGACCCGGACATCAGCGATCTGCAGAATGCCGGATGCGTGGTCCTCAGCCCTCCGCCTACGAACTTGATCGCGAAGCTGCTCCAGGCGAACTTCAACTCGACCGGGGATCAACTTATTCCTCTGACGTTCAAGGGCGCGAACTTCAGGATCACGAAGATCACAGTCGTCAACACGTCGGTTCCTGGTATGTCTACAGCTCAGGGCGGCGTCTACTCGGCCGCAGCCAAGGCGACTGGTCAAGGCATCATCGTCGCGGCAGGCCAAGCGTACACTGGACTGACCAACGCCGTCACCGCTCTTGATCTGACGCTGGCGCTTCCTAATCTGGTTCTTACCGCCGGAACGTTCCTCTATCTGTCGCTTACCGCCGCTCAGGGAGCGGTCGCCACCGCCGACGTCTACGTCTACGGCGAGGTATTCTCGTGATAGACTGGAGCTTCATCAGAAAAGTCGAGGGAGTTCGGTACGTCGGCTACGTTCCTGATCCGAAGGAGAGTAAGTCCGGCGTCACCATCGGCTGCGGCGTCGACCTCGGAATGATGACTGACGCCGAGTTCAACTCTCTGCCGGTAGCGCTCCAGGACGTCGTAGAGCCGTACCGTCATCTCGTCGGTCGCGCCGCGATCCAGAAGCTCAACGCCTCCCCGCTTTCCGTCGACACTGATCAGGTGAATCTGCTGAACCAGATCATCTTCAACGAGCTGTCGTCAGAGTTGCAGAAGGACTACGACAGAGCTACAGGAGAGGATGGTTCGTTCGCCCATCTTACAGATGGGGAACAAACCTGCATCATGAGCGTTGCCTTTCAGTACGGGGTGCTGGCCGCTAAGTGTCCAAGATTCTGGTCCGACGTTACGACCAAGAACTGGACCTCGGCCATCGCTGAACTCCAGAACTTCGGTGACGCCTATGAGTCGAGACATCTGCAAGAGGCTACGCTTCTGGAGGGGGCTACATCGTGAACATCAACTGGGACAAGATCGACGAGCTAGTGGCGTCGTGGGCGAGACCGTACACGGTCTACGTCTCCTCGACGGCCATCGCGATATGCTGCTTCATTCCAGCGACGGCGGCGGAGGCTCTGCCTCTGGCGGGAGCGCTGGCGGGAGGGGCAGCGGTTCTTCGTACGATCGACAAGAAGACGATCGCGAATACCGATCCGTCGAAGGCCGACACGGTAGCCAAGGGCTGACAGATGGCATCCTTAGCGCCCTACGCGAGTATCGTACTCTCGCTCATATCAGTCCTCAGCGTCTTCTATCTCGGGTCTGTGAAGATCGCGAAGATAGAGGTGAAGGTCGACACGATGTGGGACTTTCAGATGAGACGAGCCTTCAGCGAGGCTGTGAAGACGGGAGTCGGCACCGTGAATAGTCCTCTCACCTTCGTGCCAGAGTTTCGAGCGAAGCTGGACCCTATGAAGAATGATCTTCGCAGCTTCTGGGAGAAGTACAAGTATCTGCCGGTGCAAGACTTCATCGTTCAGCTCGAGGCGTACTTCGGGAATCGTATCACCAAGGAGATCTGCATTCCTCTCGGCTTGTCGCACGGAGCGTGTCTCCTCATGGCGCTCGCGGTAGCGAAGGACGTCGACTCTCTAGATCTCGACGAGCTCATTCTCGCCAAAGTTTATCACTAGTCTTTCGCGCCGTTCTGTGGTATGGTACTTCCTCGGCGGTGCACATCTGGAGAGATCATGAAGAAGATTATCGTCGTAGTCCTCGCTCTTGGTCTCTCCGGATGCGCCTCCGTAGCTTCCGGGATCACCACCGTCGTTCAGTCAGTGTCGAGCTCCACGCCTACTCAGGTGACGACGCTGGCTGACGCGGTCTCCGCCGCGACTCTCGTGACGCAGGCGGTCGACGTCTACGTCAACACGGCAAGTCCCAACAAGGCGACTCTTCTCGAGCTCCAGACTCTCAACAACGGAGTTCACGCGGCGCTCGTCTCTCTGGAGGCCGCCAACACCGCGAACCAGAGTCTTGCGATCGCTGCGTTCAACGCGGCTCTCACGGCGTTCAGCTCGTACGCCACAGCGGTAGGAGTTCCACATTGACGACAACTCTCGACAACATCGTCGCCGACGTCACCACGGTCGTCAGCGCACTCGCTCCCATCGCCGAGACTCTTGATCCTGCGCTGGCTCCCGCCATCGCCATCGGCACGAAGATCGTCCAGGGAGTTCTGGCGACTGAGCCGACAGCCGTGGCGCTCTACAATCAGCTCAAGGCGGGGACGCCTCCGACCGCTGCTCAGCTCACGCAGTTTCAGTCGGCCTACGAGTCAGCCTACCAGAAGCTCAACGCTGACATCGCGGCGAAGCTGGCAGGAGGCTGAGGCACTAGATAAGCCACTCTCGGTAGTCGTCGCCCATGATCGAAGCGGAGATATTGATCTTCGCGCGGAGAGCCTTGAGGATCTTCTCATCTATGGTTCCTCTGGCGACGAGGTCGACGTAGGCGACGGACTTGGTCTGACCGGAACGGTGAGCTCTATCCTCTGACTGAAGTCGCTTCTCGAGGTCATAGTCGTTAGAGTAATACACGACGGTCTTAGCTGCTGTAAGAGTAAGACCAAAGCCTCCAGTCTGCGCATTTCCGACGAAGAACTGAGCCTGTTTCTCCGCAGGACAATCCCTCCACTCCCCAGAGTCAAAGGCTCTCCCCTGAAATCGAAACAGAGCGTGCTCGCGCCGGTCGTCGCTGACCCCACCGTGATACTCGACGATCGAACCAGCTCCGAACTCAGCCTCCACAGCTTCGACAATCTTCTCAATGTCACGCCGATATCTTGCCCAGATGATGGTCTTGCTGTCTGTCTCTTGAAGTACGTTGATGAGCTCGCTGATTCTGTTAGAAGGTATGTCGTGACTGTTGCCCTCCTCGTCGTTGGTGTGACCGCAGACTACCTGATGCAGCCGTAGAATCTGCGTGATGACGGCAGTCGCCGTGACGCTCGCCCCCGGGACCTCTCCCATTCCTCCGCAGCGAGTACAAACCAGATCGTCTCGCATGGTGCCGGTCCCGCCGCACTCCTTGCACTTCTTCGACGCTTCAAGAGTCGCAGTAGCGTTCTCACGAATCTCCTGATAGATGCGCTTCTGCTCGTCCGTCAGCTCTACCTCGCGCACCGAGTAGACCTTCGGTGGTAGATCAAGGCACTCATCCTTCTGGACTCTGAAGGAGTGCGGCGCGATCAACTTCCCCAACTCGTCCACATCTCTGTATCCCACTACGACTGGAACCTTGCGTCCCCCGAACCACTGGTTCTTCATCACGGCGAACCGTGCTCTGAACGCGAAGAACGAGGTATATCCTAGAATCTTCGTGTCGAGAAAAGAGAACTGTCCGTACAGATCGAGAGGTGATCTCGGAGCGACGAATCCAGTCATTATACGACGATACGACATGTATCGTCGTAGTTCCATCAGACGCTTGGTCCTGGTCGCGGCATGGTTCCGAATCGTCGTACTCTCGTCGATGTAGCAGACTATCCTCTTGTACGCCTGGAGGAATCTGGTCAGATACAGATATCCGTGAGTGCCGGAGGAGATAGCCTCTATGTTCATCACCAGGATCGGGAGGCCCGTCTCGTAGTCGAGTAGATCTCTGAGGACTTCCTGGTGTCCCTTCGAGCCCCCTCCCGCTCTCCACTCTACTATCCCTGCATCGTCGTAGATGTCTGACGGCATGTGAGTGGGGAACTCGTTATTCACCCAGTTCATGTAGACGCCCTTCGGAGCAAGGACTACTGCGGCGTCGATCATCCCAGCCTGCCACATCGCGGACATCTCGTCGATCGCGACCTTAGTCTTTCCTGTGCCCATCTCCATCAGATAAGCGTAGGCTGCTCTGCTCCACGCGAGCTCGTTCGCCTTCCTCTGGTGAGAGTAGGGAGTGGTCTTGTACTGATAATCCTGCATTCCCACACTATACACGAGAGCGCGCGCGACGACAAACGAGCCAGCAGATACTCCCCGCCGAGTCGTGGTCAATCGGCAATATCGGCAATACATCGGCAATAGGTTCAACCCCTTGTCTTCGTTGCTCTTTCGACGGTATGTATTGCGATATTGTTTATTTTGCCGTTTTTGGCGCGCCGGGCTGCTGCCCTTGCGCGCGCGTGCGTACAAATCGGCAATAAATCTAATAGGTTTACGTCGGCGCAGCTCCGGCGTATGCTGCAACCAGGAGGCCTATCGTGGAACTAGATATGGAATCTCCGGCGTTTACAGACGCGCCGGACGAGGGGGAGAGTCTCCGCCTTACAGAGCTCGGACGAGAGCTGTACGAGGTGGACGCTGCGATCAAGGCCGCGGAGGCTCTCATAGAGGAGAAGTCGAAGCGCAGGCTCGAGATCACGATGAAGGAGCTTCCTGACTACATGCGGAAGATCGGTCAGGATAGGATCGGTCTTAACGAGTTTAACGTCGATCTCGTCATGGAGTCGTACTATCACGCCAACATCAAGGCCGAGTGGCCGGAGGAGCAGCGCGAGGCTGGCTTCGCGTATCTCGAGGAGGTAGGCTCGGGCGATCTCATCAAGATGAACGTGATATTCAGCTTCGGTCGCAACGAGATCCTGCGCGTCAAGTGGCTGCTCGGCTTCGTACGTACTCTCCAGCACTATCTCGGCGAGGCGAAGGTGGAGTACGAGAACGTCCCAGATCCTCTCGTCACTAAGGGGGTCGCATGGAATACTCTGACCGCGTGGCTCAAGGAAAGAATCACGGGCGGATTATCCGTCGATCTAGAGAAGATCGGCGGCACTGTCGGCACTATCGTCAAAATTAAACCGAGGAAAAAGTGATGGGAAAGAAAGAAGTCATAACGCAAGAGCGTATCAAGGTTCCTGGCATCGTCGAAGTTACTGATCCGAACGAGTTGGCCGAGTACGAGGGTGTAATCGGAGCAGGGCAGTCTGAGAGCGTAGAAGATCGGGGTACGCCTCTTCTCTACGTCGCTCAGAAGCAGTCTCCTCAGTGCGAGGAGCGCGACGCGAAGTACATCAAAGACCTCAAGGCAGGAATGGCGTTCAACAACCTAACCGGACAGATGTACGACACGGAGCACGACGGGATGCCGTTTCTTCCGTGCTACATGAGAATGGTCTGGTCCGAGTGGACCCCTCGCGACGACGGCGGCGGGTTCCACGGAGAGCACCATCGTAGTCTGAACATGGAGTCGATCGGGGCGAAGCCATTTCGTCGTAACGAGAAGTCTGATCCGAGGCGCGACATATTCGTCATGCCGAACGGTCACGAGCTCAAGCTGACGGCGAAGTACTACGGCGTTATCCCGATGACGTGGTCGCCCATCATCATCCCGATGGCGTCGACGTCTCTCGGCTGCTCCACCAAGTTGCAGGCGCTGATCGAGTCCTTCAAGGTGATGATCAATGGGCGCATTCTCCCGAAGCCTGCTTATCACAACACCTACGTTCTGAAGACCACCTACGAGTCTAACGACGACGGCTCGTGGTTCCAGTGGGCCGTCGGCGAGGTTAAGCCGACGGGGGATAAGAACCTTCGCGAGTTCTGCAGACAGTTCGCCATCGCCTGCGCGAAGAACGAGGTCAAGGAGTCGAAACCTCTGCAGGAGGTCGCCAGCGTGAGGACTGCTCCGAAGGACGGAGACGTACCCATCTAGCCCAGCTAATGGCCCGATAATCCGTCAGAAGATTATCGGGCCATCCTCTTGTTTAGATTATCAGGGCTGGGAATGACAACGCCAGATTCTGTCCTCAGGCTCGCGAGGCTCTTTCGAGGCTTCGAGGGGGCTTACGGAACGTACGATCATAACGCCGGGCGGCAGAACGGCGTCAAGGTAGAGATCAAGTCATCCGCCAGAACGATTCGTTCGCGAGTCACGAGCGAGCTGTGGACCCTTCACGTCAGCGGTAAGAATCCGCTAGGCATCATCCCGATCTGCGAGGACGAGACCTGCTTCTGGGGATGCATCGACGTCGACAAGTACGATCTGGACTTTGGTATCATCATGAAGATGATATCAAAGTACAGGTTGCCTCTGGTAGTCTGTAAGTCGAAGTCAGGAGGAGCTCATCTCTTTCTGTTCGTGATGGAGGCTATCTCCGCCGCCGAGATGCAGGGCAAGCTGAAGGAGTTTGCCGGAGTCATGGGACTCGGAAACTGCGAGATCTTCCCGAAGCAGACAACCGTCTTAGCCGATAAGGGAGATCTCGGTAACTGGCTCAACATGCCGTACTTCGGAGGAGATAAGACCACTCGATACGGTCTGAAGGAGACCCTCCTCGGAATGACCTTGACGGAGTTCGTCGCCTACGCGGAAGCTCATCGGATCAGAGATCTATCCACTATCGTCGTCCCCCAGCACTCCAACGACGACCTGGGCGACGGACCTCCCTGTCTGCAATACCTGTCTACGACAGGCTTTCCAGAGGGGACTCGTAACAACGGCCTCTTCGCGCTAGGCGTCTTCTGTAAGAAGAAGTTCTCCAACTGGCAGGAGAAGTTAGAGGAGTTCAACCGCGAGTTCATGAATCCGCCGCTGCCGTCCGACGAGGTAGCTGGTATGATCAAGAACCTAGAGAAGAAGGAGTACAACTATCGCTGCTCTGACCAGCCGTGCGTCTCACACTGTAACTCCACCGTCTGTCGGACCAGGAAGTTCGGAGTAGGAGGCAGCGACGAGTTTCCGGTACTTACCGGACTCTCGGTACTGGATACTGACCCTCCGCTCTGGTTCGCTGATGTCGACGGCCAGAGAGTGGAGCTCACCACCGATCAGCTCCAGAACTACAAGTCCTTTCACAAGGTAGCGATGGAGCGGATGCACGTCTGCTACATGATGCTCACTCAGCCGGTCTGGCTGAAGATGATAAATGTGGCGATGAAGGACGCGATAAAGATAGAGGTCTCCGGCGAGGTCTCCACCAACGGTCGGTTCATGGAGCTGCTGGAGGACTTTCTCATCACCAGACATCGTGCTGAGAAGAAGGACGAGATACTCTCCGGAAAGCCCTGGGAGGACGAGGAGAATCAAAGATTCTACTTCCGACTTCGTGACCTGGAAGATCACCTCAAGCGCGCGAAGTTCGAGGTCTGGGGTCGGAACAAGGTCGCTACCGAGCTAGAGAAGATCGGCGGCAAGACGTTCTTTAATCTGCGAGGAAAGGGCCTCAACGTCTGGTGGGTCCGCAACGAGTTTACGAGACCTGAGCCCTCCGCCCTCCCACCGTCGATCAAGGAGCATATATGATCCCTGAGATCGTCCTAGGTCCGCCGGGAACCGGAAAGACGACTACTCTGCTCAACATAGTCGAGGAGGAACTCCGTGGCGGCACCAGACCTTACGAGATCGGCTTCGTCACCTTCACTAAGCGAGGAGCTAACGAGGCTGTCGGCCGAGCGGTCGACAAGTTCGGCGTTGATAGAAGCGATTTTCGCTTCTTCAGAACTATACACTCTCTCTGCTTCCAAGGGCTGGCGCTCAACAACGGTGATATCCTGGAAGGGAAGAAGATGCTCGAGTTCGGAGACTGGATAGGAGAGTCCATCTCCGAGGTACGATATCTCGACGAGGGATCCACCTTCGGGTTTACTCCGGCAGACCGCGCTCTCTTCATGGAGAATCTTGCCAGGGTCAAGTGTATCCCCCTTCGGAAGCAGTACGACTCGAACTACGACGAGCTTCCGTGGGACTTGGTCGATAAGATCTCCAGAGGCCTCGCTCAGTTCAAGAAGGACCGTGGTCTCATCGACTACACGGACATGCTTCAGCGATATCTGGACACCGGCCGACCCCCTCGGCTCAAGATCCTGATCGTAGACGAGTGCCAGGATCTCTCTCAGCTACAGTGGCGAGTTGTCCTCTTCCTAGCGCAGTTCGCCGAGCGCGTCGTGATAGCAGGTGACGATGACCAAGCGATCTACAAGTGGGCCGGAGCGGACGTCGACTACTTCATCCGAATGGTCGGGAACTCCAGAGTTCTCGGCCAGTCGTATCGCGTTCCTCGCAGAGTACAGAATATCTCATCCGAGATTATTGCTGGGATCAGAAATCGTAGAGCGAAGGAGTGGAGGAGTCGTCTCGATAAGGACGGTAAGGAGGTCGACGGTGTCGTCAGTCGAATCCAGAGTATCTGGGACGCGGATCTCGAGGGTAGAGAGATACTCATTCTAGGGCGCAACGCCTTCGTCCTCCAGCCGATGCTGACTCACCTCCGCCGCGAGGGGATAGTCTTCAACTGGCGAGGTCACAACTCCGTTCCGTCCGGCATACTTCAGGCGATCATGGCGTGGGAGCATATCAGAGCCGGTGGAGAGATACTGAGCGACGAGGCTCGCCAGATGTACGAGTATCTCTCCAGCGGCCGAGGAGTCAAGCGCGGCTACAAGACCCTCCCCGGCTTCTCCCCGGACCAGCCAGTGAATATGCAGACGCTGAGGGAGCGGGGAGGGCTCAACCTCGACGGGATATGGCACGAGGCGATGGATCGTATTCCGGAGGCCGACAAGCTGTATATCCTTCGTGCGCGTAGGCGAGGAGAGCAGCTGAAGAAGACTCCTCGAGTCAACGTGTCGACAATCCACGGAGCCAAGGGCGGTCAGGGCGAGCACGTGATAATCCTGACGGACATGGCTGATCGGACGTACAGGGAGTATCTGGAGAATCCAGAGGACGAGCATCGCGTCTGGTTCGTCGGCGTGACCCGAACGCTGGAGCGCCTGACGATCGTGGCTCCGAGGAGTAACAAGTGCTATGAGCTTTGAGCGTCACTGCCTGACATGCGGCGCGGTCGTGATAAACTGTACTTCCTTCACGCTGGCGCGGGACATGATCGCCGCTCTAGAAGGCAAGAGGCTTGACCGCATTCGTGAGTTCTGCGGAATCTGCGATCTGACTGGTAAGATGCAGGAGTGGGTGAGAAATAACCCGAGGGACACATGACCTTTGAGATAGACGAGCCTGGGCCTGGTCCTGACGACGGGAAGCTTGTCGTCAGTAACGGTAAGATCTTAGTCTGGTGCGACTGCACAGGAGCCGATAGGTGCCCTCAGAGCAAGGTAGGATCCATGGCTCGTTGCAGAATATGGCTCGAGCTGAAGCACGTCTCAGAGGAGTTAGTCGCTGAGTGTATCAGAATGAACACTTTCTCGAGGTGACTCATGTCATTCAAGGGACTGAAGAACGTCTATCGGTGTGCGAAGTGCGGACACTCGAACGTTACCGTAGACCGAGACGAGGGTACGACTCCGTTCAAGACCGGCTGCACGAAGGAGGGCTGCGACGGTATCGCGACGAGTATGCTCTACAAGGTGCTGGAGCCCTTGCACGCGACGCACGAGTGGTACAGGATCACAGATCTGAAGGATCCTATTCTGCGGCATCCTGCGTCGCGGTGGCATCATCAGCAGGGCGGACTGTTTCTCAGGAAGATCAAGCCAGATCTTAAAATAATTTCGTGAACAGATAAAATAGCGCTTGCGTTCTCGAAGGTCGGCGAGTAATATGTCTGAGCCTAGACCGCTGTCGTCGTGACAGCCTAACCAAGGAGATCGTCATGGCAGAAGCACATCAGCACACGAGCACTAAGCCTGCGGAGGCGAAGCCGAAGCCCGCCGCTGATCCGGCGAAGACCAAGGAGGCGAAGCCCGTCGCTCCTCGCACCGTCGCCGGCCACGCGATGTCGGCCGTCATCTCTCTCGGCACCGACAAGGACGGGAAGAAGTACGGTCCCGACAATAACCCGAAGCGCGCTGGCTCGGCCGCCGCGACTCGGTTCGCACTGTACAAGGATGGGATGACCGTCGAGGCAGCCCTGAAGGCTGGCCTTCGCTCCGACGACATCGCGTTCGACCTGCACGAGACGCGGAAGTTCATCACCGTCAAGTAATCCTCGTCAGCAGGCGAGGTAGCGCGACCACCGGTCCTCCTAGACTTACGTCGCGCCGTAGAGGCCCCCGGTGGAGACACTGGGGGCTTCTTCGTATGCGTGAGCAGTTCTACGCCGACCACTACTGCTCGACTCGCACTCTTCCTGCGAAGGAGCCGGGAGATCGACGATTTCGAGTTGGCAGATGTCTTCGTTGCTGGCAGCTAGCTCAGGCGATCGGAGACTACGAGCTCCACGGCACGAGGGCGACTAGATGCCAGTTCTTTCGCGGAGATGACTACGTCTCTCTTCAGCCCGGACAGGCGGCGATCATCTGGGCGATAATCGTCCGAGGGTACGGCATCTTTCCTATGAAGGAGATGATCGAGGTGATATACCCAGATCCATTCACTAGTCCCGAGAACGAGATCGGCACGATGAAGACTAGAATGTGTCTGATGAACTCTAAGATATCTGATCTCGGACTGCATATAAAAAGTCGCGGACACTACCTAGAGCTTGTTCGTCGCAGTCCTCCTAGTATACTGTAGTGGCGGATAATCCAGAATGGCTAACTAGAAGATCCTTGGTTGTCTCAAAGCCCCACCGAGGCCAGACTCTACAACTCTGGATTATCCGCCACTGGAGGTTCCATGTACGACGAGTTCTTCAACTATGCCAGAGAACGGCAGAGCATCCATCTTAAGAAGCAGGCTGGCTTGCCTCGTCCGTGGACCGATGACCAGATTCTTGACTACTTTAAGTTCTGCTCAGTTTTTCGCGAGGACGATCGCACGACGATCTGGCTTCGGCAGAACGTTCGCGAGCAGATCAAAGGCCCTGAGCTTCTCCTCGCTACCATCATCTTCAGATGGTTCAATCGGATCTCCACAGGAGAGGCGATATTCGCTGAGCGAGATATCTTTGGCGACGGAAGAACAGCGTGGGAAGTCTTCCTCGAGACCAAGAACGTCGGAATCCTCAGAGAGGCGATAGTCGAGCACTGCGGATCTGGTCCGTACGTCACCGGAGCGTACTGCATCATCGGTATACCTCACATGTCGAAGCTTGATGGGATACTCGCGTGCGTGAAGAACGTTCTAGACTTTCCTCAGCCGTGCAGGATCATTCCGGGCTTCACCAGTCTGCTCTGGAGAGATGTAGCGGATCATCTTCAGGCGAACCCTGGACGGGTTCCTCTTCAGGACGTCTGGGGCTGGTTTCGTCTGTTCCCGCGCTCCGGAGACTTCATCTCGTACGAGGTAGTAACTGACCTCTATCACTCGCATCTGATGCGCGGAGCTCCGGACGCTCTCACGTGGGCCAACGCCGGACCAGGAGCCATTCGCGGACTGAACCGGATACATGATCGTCCGCTGGACAGACCGCCCGCGAGAAAGGAGAAAGCGAACCAGGAGATGCTCGACATTCTCATGGCGTCGCAGCTCCCGTCGTACTGGCCTCAGTACCGCATGGGAGTCGATCACATAGTCACCGATAGCGAGGTATTCGTTCATAGTCAGGCACCGCTCGTAGATCAGTGGCCGAGGTGGGACATGCGAACCGTGGAGCACACTCTCTGCGAGTTCGACAAGTACAATCGGATTCAGGAGGGTGGGAGAGTCCGAGAGAGATATCGAGAATGAGTGCAGGATCACGAGTCGACTACGAGCTCACCAACATCAATCGAGTCGCCGGTAATCTCGTGCTCATGGTAATTAGGAAGAAGCTGTGGCGCTCTACGATCGAAGAAGCCGCGACGCAGCTAGAAGAGTCAGCGAGGGTTCTGAGAGATGTTATCGCGTCGAGGCCTTCTCGGTAGTCTGATCTGCGCGCCGGCGATCATCCGCACGCCAGGACTCCTGATGCCGATCAAGTCTCTGCGAGAGTTTGCTATGATCGTTAGTGTGAGTCATGATGGAGAGAACTGGCACACGGCTCAGCCTGGATCCTACTACGCGGTCGGCGACGTCATAACCTTCTCCCCTGCTTTCTCAGCAGGTGACCACATCAAGGTAGAGTATGGATATGACTTCTAAGCCGATCCTCGTCGGGATGAATAATCCGCAGGGAAACAAGCCACTCTTTCCCTGGCCGCCGAACTGCACGGGATATCGCATCTGGGAGATGCTGTACGAGAAGACGGGCTGTCTTCGCTTAGAGTATCTTAAGTCGTTCGATCGCATCAATATGGTGGACGGAATTACCTACAGCCCGGCAGCCGCCCGCGCCCGCCGCGAGGCAGTTCTGGAGGCTTTAGAGGGTCGTACAGCGGTCCTGCTAGGGCGGGCGGTATGCGCGGCGCTGGCCGCGCCGCCGACGCCCTGGCTGCTCCCAACATGGCTCGGACACAGCGGAGTCGTGTATCAGATTCCTCATCCGTCTGGGCTCAACAGATGGTACAACGACTCAAACAACAGAGATGCAGTGTCATCTCTGTTAGCGGAGCTTTACACGGACTATCGTCTTAGCGTAGGGTTGCCCGTTAGCTCTAGGAGGGTAGCATGAAAGCTAAGACTATCCGTAAGATTCTTCTAAAGAAGATCAACGAGTGGCTCGCCACGGTGGAGGACGAGAGTCTTCGCGCCGACATGAAGCGGGAGGTTATCGTGACCGGAGGAGCTATCGCCTCGATGCTTCTCAACGAGAAAGTCAACGACTTCGACGTCTATTTCAAGACTAAGGAGACAACGAAGGCCGTCGCTGAGTACTATGTCTCCAAGTTCCCGTATCCGGTCAAGGTGCAAGAGTTAGAGGATCGTATTCGTATCGTGACGGAGAGAGGTCATCGCGGCGAGACTATGGGCGAGCAGGTTATTCAGGACTCTGGTGAGATCGAGGATCTGTACGAGGAGGCGCAGGGTAAGGCAGAGGAGACTGAGGACAAGACCTATCGTCCAGTCTTCATGTCTACGAATGCGATTACTCTCAGTAATCGTGTTCAGATCGTGATACGGTTCTTCGGAGAGCCAGATCAGATACATGAGAACTACGATTTCGTCCACTGTACGAACTACTTGACGGCGAGTAACGACAAGCTGGTTCTGAAGCTGGAGGCCCTGGAGGCTCTTCTGTCGAAGGAGCTGCGCTACGTCGGAAGCAGATACCCACTGTGCTCGATCATCAGGCTTCGCAAGTTCATTGCTCGAGGCTGGACGGTCAACGCCGGTCAGATACTGAAGATGGCGATGCAGTTGGACGATCTGGACCTGAAGGACGTTAAGGTTCTCGAGGATCAACTCACGGGCGTAGACTCAGCCTACTTCTGCGAAGTAATCTCCAAGCTTCGCGAAAAAGACCCGGAGAAACTTAACTCCGCCTATCTGGTGGAGATAATCGACAGGATGTTCTAGATGAGAGTCGCCTGCGTTACGACCTGCCGAGGAAGACTTCCGTACCTGAGAGAAACCTTGCCGCAAAATCTGGCTGACTGCAGAGACGCCATACTCGTCCTTCTCAACTACAACGATCAGGACGGCCTCGACACCTACGTCAGAGAACAGCACGGAAGAGACATCGCCGACGGGCGGCTCGTCTACTACAAGACCACTCAGCCTCCCCGCTTTCACATGGCGCACGCCAAGAATCAGGCACACCGATGTGCGATGCGGGAGGGTGCCGACATCTTGATCACTCTTGACGCCGACAACTTCGCCGGGAGCGGCTTCGTCGATCACGTGAGAGACAAGTTCAGAGACTCGGAGCTGGCTTTTCTCTTCCCTGACTTCGCGTCTCTACCTCCTCACGGACAGAGGTACAATCCCGAGAATCCACACAATCTCAGGCGCGGGTTCGCTGGGCGAATGGCGATTCGTACCCAGGACTTTCTTAAAGTCGGAGGATACAATCAGATCCACGAGATGTGGGGTGCCGAGGACATCGACATTCTGTCTCGTCTCGGAAGACTCAAGGTGAAGAAGGACTTTCTGCATCGGAACTTTCTCAACGCGATTCCGCACGGCCCGGACGTCAGATTCAAGGAGTGGCCAGAGGCGAAGCAGTTCGAGAACGACATGATGTTGAAGAAGTGCGACGCCGCGCACGACACAGTCGTCAACTACGGGAATATCGGCTGCGGCGTGGTCTACCGAAACTTCGGCACTGAGCCGATAAGAATCGACCCAGTACCGACGCGCGTGTTCGGCGTAGGGCTACAGCGAACTGGGACGACGAGTCTCCAGCACGCTCTTCAGTCCTTCGGCTACGACGTCGGGCACTGGAAGTCAGGAGAGTGGGCCAAGACGATCTGGCAGGAGATGAACCGCTGGGGCGGAAGTCGTACCATGGAGAAGGACTACGCGCTCTGCGACAATCCCTTTCCTGCGCTCTACAAGAAGCTCGACGCAGGTTATCCGAACTCTAAGTTCATACTAACGGTCAGGAACGAAGATCAGTGGATCGAGAGCGTCCGGAAGTTCTGGAATGCGGAGTACAATCCTCGGCGCTGGACCTGGGACGTTGACGGCTTCTCGCACAAGATGCACGGAATCACCTACGGCAGGATCGACTTCCACGAGCAGACCTTCCGCGAGGTCTATCGCAGACATAATCGCGAGGTCCGAGAGTACTTTCGCGACAATCTGCTGGTGCTGAATATCGAGGATCCTAACGCGATGAAGCATCTGTGCGATTTTCTCGACAGACCGTTCGGCAACGTAGGATTCCCACACAGCAACAGAGGTCGAAATGAGAAGATTCAAGCTCGGTCGTAGAAGGCCAGTTCTCGGTCCTCGGTTTAGCTTCCGCAACTACATGAGCGGACCGATCCACGTTCCTCAGGGAGGAAACTATGCTCCGGCGGCGGAGGCATCTCTGAGTAACGTCTATCTCAACGATACTCTCGGCGACTGCGTGATCGCCGGAATGGCTCACATCGAAGGAGTCTTGAGCGGCAACGCCGGAGCCGAGGTTCTCTACACCGACCAGCAGATCACGGCAGCGTACAGCGCGATCGGCGGCTACGTGCCGGGAGATCCGTCCACTGACGACGGCTGCGACGAAGTAACGGCCCTCAATCACTGGCTCAACAAGGGTTTCCTCAACGGAGCGCACAAGATCGCCGGCTGGATGACTGTCGACGCGACTAATCCGTACGAGTACAAGGCGGCGATGTATCTGTTCGAGAATCTGCTCTTTGGCGTCGATCTACCGGACGAGTGGATCACTCCGATGCCGTCCGAGTCAGGATTCTTCTGGGACGACGTCGGTCCGGCTGATCCGAACAACGGTCACGCTTTCGTCGGCGTCGGCTGGGGAAAGACCGGTGTCGTGATCGACTCGTGGGGGATGACTGGCTACATCACAGACTCAGCGATCCAGAAGTATGCCGGATACGCCGACGGAGGAAATCTCTACACTGTACTCAGTGCGGACGGCATCGCGAGAGCATCGGCGCGAGCTCCGAACGGCTTCGACTTCGCGCAACTTCTGGCAGACTTCAAGAAGATGGGCGGCAGAGCTTGAGCGAGTTCCCCATGCACACGATCGAGGCTGCTCGGCAGAGCCTCGCGGTCATCCGCCAGGAGATGAGACTCCACAGCGGCCCGAAGGTCGTGCCAGACATCCAGCGTCTCATGGTGCTTCGGGCTTCCTCCCGTGCTATACTGGACCGCTGGCCCAAGCTGAGGGATTGCACTCGGTAATCGTCAAATGCTATACTTTCTGAGATAACGCTAGGAGGACGTATGAATATCGACGATCTAAAGTTGGGAGAGCTGAAGCAGATAGCTCTTCTTCTGAACGGCGCGAAGCCTGTCGACAACAGCGCGTGGGAGATAGGAAAGATCTATCTCATACGAACAGTGACGATGATCGACACAGGGCGAGTAGTCGCAGTCACCGAGCACGAGATCATCCTCGAGGAAGCTGCGTGGATCGCAGATACAGGGCGCTTCGCCGATGCTGTCAAGAACGCAACGTTCGGAGAGGTCGAGCCCTTTCCGGACGGTAGAGTGATCATAGGTCGAGGCTCGATAATCGACGCTGTCCAGATTAAGCAATCTCCGAGATCACAGAAATGAATGCAGCGATAGTACGGGGAGGGTTTGACTCGTCTGGGTCGCGGTCGGGGTCGCGGTCGGGGTCGCGGTCGGGGTCG
>Ga0210386_10000106_pt1 | contig 63288 bp, 55 predicted proteins | sample IncBWH32OmetaG_FD_160091 | JGI IMG/M metagenome (GOLD analysis project Ga0210386, IMG submission 160091) | Forest soil microbial communities from Barre Woods Harvard Forest LTER site, Petersham, Massachusetts, United States - Inc-BW-H-32-O ...
CACAGATACTCCAGGGCTCCGCGGACCTGCCCGGCGCGCACTTCATCGACCTGGTCGCGACCATGGACCGGCTGCGGGTGCAGTGCCCGTGGGACGCCCGGCAGACCCACGCCTCGCTCGCGCCGCACCTGCTCGAGGAGTCCTACGAGGCGGTGGAGGCCCTGGAGGCCGGTGACCAGCGGGCGGTCTGCGAGGAGCTGGGCGACGTGCTGATGCAGCCCGTGTTCCACGCGCGGATCGCCGCCGAGCGCGGCGACGGGACCGGGTACACGATCGATGATGTCGCGGACGGGATCACGGCCAAGCTGATCCGGCGGCATCCGCACGTGTTCGGCGACGTGACCGTGTCGGGGGCCGACGAGGTCAAGGCGAACTGGGACGAGATAAAGAGAAAAGAAAAGGCAGATCTGGCCGAACGGGCCGGGGTACCCGCGGCCGGTGATGCGGTGCCCTCGGCGCTGGACGGCGTGCCGTTCGGCCAGCCGGCGCTGGCGCTGGCCGCGCAGCTGCAGCGGCGGGCGGCGCGGGCCGGAGTGCCAGAGGAAGTGGCCCAACTGGATGAGGAACCGGGGCCGGGCATATCCGGCCAGGTCGGCGACGACGTCGGCCGGGAGCTGTTCCGGCTGGTGGCCAAGGCGCGGGAGCTGGGCCTGGACCCCGAGACGGAGCTGCGGGCCGCCGCCCGCCACTACCGCGACCTGGTACGCGCCTGGGAGCGATCACACCAGACCGCGAACAGCTGAACCAGCGCAGTCGGCGCCTGGCCGCTGAGGTGTGGCACCCTTCCGGGATGCGGTCGGCCGCCCGCCAAAGGGCTGAGGCTGTTGCGACTGGTGGGAAAAATCCTATATGAGGCAGAAGTGGTATGAGTTGGTATAGTTTCTTCTGACAAGTTAGTAAAGAGTATCTTAGGGGTGTTTTGAAATTTTCGTGGCAATGTGTTGAACCGCGCGCTCGTATCATCCATCCTGGTACTCCGCGTACCTTTTACAGTAGGTAGGCCAGGTGGAGCGCTAGCCTCGGATGCTGAAGGGACAGGACATTCCGGGGGGGAATGGTTGGGTGCCCTCTGCTCTCGCCGATGTAGGCGGAGGGTGACGGCCTCGCTCGAGGCTTACCAGATAAAGTGTCGTCAAGCCCAAGAGCGGGGGCTTCCCGATGTTCAAGTCGAATTCTTCCCAACCCACTAGACAGGCCTACATGCGGCGTCAGCCGCCCATTACGCCAGGCTCGGCGAGAAGAGCTCCTCGATCTGGAAGGTGCTTCCTCTCCTCGCCCTGCTGACGCCTGCTCCGATGAAGACGGCGGAGCAGGCGATGAATCGGGCTCGCGGTCCGGTGGACGGTTCGTGGCAGGCATGCGACGACACCCGGCAGCCGGGGCGAGGGGTAGATGCCTTTACGGCGCAGGATTTCGGGTCAGACGCGATCGAGTCCGTGCGCGTGAGACTTCTCGGCGGATTCCGCGCCGAGCGTACTGGCGATGGGCGGGCCGTATCCGCTTGGCCGAGGCGGAGCGCCAAGACCATGGTCAAGCTCCTGGCGGTCCAGCCGGGGCATGCGCTGCATCGCGAGCAGGTCATCGACGTCCTCTGGCCGAAGGTGGACGCGAAATCTGCTCTCAATAGCTTCGGCAAGGCTCTCCACGTCGCTCGCCGCGCGTTGGAACCCAAGCTTCCGCGGCGTCAGGATTCGGCGTATCTCCGTCTGGCGGACGGGATGCTCGTCCTGAACACCATGCATGTCCTGGTCGACACGGACGAGTTCGAGCAGCTGGCCGAGGACGCGCTGCGCTGCCGGGAAATCGCAGCATATGAGGCCGCACTGGCTGCTTACGGCGGTGAGCTGCTGCCGGAGGACCGCTACGAGAGCTGGTGCTCCGAGCGCCGCGGAGCCTTGGCGGAGTTGCAGATCCGGTTGCTGCTCGGGATGGCAGAGGCGTTCGAGCAACGCCGCTCCTACGGCGAAGCGGCATACCGGCTTCGGGATGTGCTCCAGCAAGATCCGACCCGGGAAGCCGTCCATCGCCAGCTCATGCTCTTGTACGCGCGGATGGGAGCACCCGAGCAGGCAGTACGCCAGTTTCACGACTGCGAGGCCGTTCTGCGGCAGGAACTCGATCTCGCACCTCAACCGGAAACCATCTCGCTTCGTAATGATGTAGTGTCCAGCCGCATTCCCCCGCAGCGGCCGGGGCCGGACCGGACCGGCGGCCAGGCCGACCCGCGTCCGGCATCGCCTGCCTACGCCGCCACCGGCTGTCCTTTCGCCGGCCGGGAACGAGTGATCCGGTATTTGTGCTGTCAGCTCATGTGGCGCGACGGGGCACAGCCGGGCATGATCGTCGTCAGCGGAGAGGCGGGAGTCGGCAAGACCCGCCTGCTGGAGGAGTTCGCGGTCCAGGCGAGTGCACAAGGAGCCGTTACGCTCGGCGGGGGACGGGGCGCACATGCAGACCAGTTCGCTTGCGGCCCGTTCGCGGTCGCGCTCGAAGATTACGCGGCGAACCGGCCGGAAGCCGAGCGCACGGAACTCGCCCGCGCCTACCCGGCCCTGGCCCGGTTCGTGCCTTCACTGGGAGCCGGGGTCCCGCTCCCGGCTCCGGCAGCCGACCTGCACGACTACTATCTCGATCTCTTCCCTGCCATTGTCCAGTTCGTAATGGACCTGGCTCGCACGAAGCCTGTCCTCTTGGTCCTCGGTGACCTGCACGAGACCGACGCGGTCGGCCTCGACCTGATCAGGTACCTGGCGCATCTGGCCGTCGGCACGCCGCTGCTCATGGTCGGGGCGTTGCGAGACCCGGAAATCGAGGCCGACGCCGGGCTCCGGCAGATGATCGAGGCGATGACACGAGAGCGTCTCTGGCTCAGAATCGACCTGCACTGCCTCTCCCGGCGGGCCACGGATCAGCTGGTGTGCGCTATGCTGCCTGGCGCCCAGGTCAGCGACGACACCCTGGCTGAGATATACGCACAATCACGGGGCAATCCGCTGTTCGTCCGGGAGCTGGTCGAGGGCCTGACCTCGCGCGGCGACCCAGACGCGGCGGACGACGACGGTCAGGAACCCTCGTGGCTGGCCGCCCGGTCGCCGCTCCGCACGCGCATCCTCACCGGGATGCGACTGGCGCTCATGGACGAGCCCCTGCGCCGGGTACTGGGGCTGGCCGCGGCTGCTGGCACTGATGAAATCTCGTTGAGCCAACTCTGCGCGGGAGCGGCGGCACTGGAACCTCCCGTGGAGGTTCCAGTGCTCTTCGACGCGCTGGATCGCGCGCTTCGGTTGCGCCTGCTCGAGGAACGGGGCGAAGGCTACGCGTTCCGCCACCCGGTTGTCCGCGCGTCCTTGTATGAATGTCTTCCCCGGCATCGCCGGGATGAACTGAGTGCCGCTCTGACCGCTCCCGGCGGCAGCAGCGCACGTTCGGCCGACCGCTTACCCGGACTTACCTGTCTTCCAATTATCCGGGACTTTTCCCGTCTTCCAGGCAGCCCGCGGCTGTCCCGCTTCCTGCCGCGACGGCTGGAAGAGCGCTGGAATACGCCGTCCGGCCGGGCAGCGGAAATACGGCCCGGGCGCATTCACGCTGCGCGCACCGGAGATGCGTTTAGGCCAGGCAAGCACGTACTCCATTGACTGCATACCAGGCAGCAGCACGGGTCGGCGGAATTGAACCAGGCTCCTGGCGGCCTCGCTCGTTTCCTGATCAAATCTTCCAATTGTTACATATGTCTCGGGAAGACCGTTGGAAGAGCCTTGGAATCGGTACGGCTCATGCTAGGCCTGGATATAGATTCCAGCCCGTGGGGGGAGCTTGGTCTTGGTGAATGCGGTCCGAGGAGCCACCTTGTCACGTAGCAAGGCGAGACGGCCACTCCGAATTTCCTTGGATTACACATGTCCTGCAGAGCCCATTACTGATGCCTTTGGGAACGGACGGTCAATGGGTCACAATCGGCCGGCTTCACCGACTACACCGGCAGCGGATAGTCGGCTAGTGCCTGCACAGCGTGATTGCTGTCGGCCATGGCCCGCGGTAGCTGTTATCAAACCCGCGGAATGACGGCGCGCGTGTCCCCATACAGGAAAGGGCCTAGGATGGCTGTCCAAAACCTCGATCACCTCGACGTCGCCGGTCTGGTGCGACGCGCCGCCGACGGAGACCTGAGGGCGTGGGAAGGTCTCGTTGATCAGTACGCCAGGCTCATCTGGTCTATCACCGGGGAATTCAAGCTGGGGGAGAGCGACGCCGCTGATGTAGCCCAGACGACATGGCTGCGGTTGCTCGAGCACATCAACCGCATCCAGTACCCGGACCGCGTTGGCTCGTGGCTAGCGGCAACCGCGCGGAACGAATGCCTTCGCAGCCTGGCCGCACGTAAGCGGGTGGTTCTCGGCCAGGATGAGGCCGAACTCGAGACTGCCGTATCACACGGGCCTGAGGTCGATGAGCGTCTTCTCGCGGCCGAACGCGCTCAGGTCGTTCGCGATGCGCTCTCCAGCCTGCCCCGGCGCTGGCAGCGGCTGCTTGAGTTGCTCATGGCCGACCCGCCCGCGTCCTATGCCGACATATCAGACGAACTCGGGCTGCCTATCGGCAGCATCGGCCCCACCCGGGGACGATGCCTGGCTAGGCTGCGCGTCCTGCTCCAGGCTTCGTGAGTTCTAGCGCTCTGAGGCGTAAGACTTTGAGGGTTGACCCGAGTCTGGCGGCACAGCAAGGACCTGGGCCAGACGAGGCAGGGTTCAGGCCGCGCGAGGCGATCGGGACAGACGAGGTGCTTGCCGTATCACGGTCACCTGCTGTGGACTCCTGTAGGCGTGGAGCGGCGGGTCCTGACTATCGTCCGGAATCTTCCGGCACGGTTCGATCACCGGGCATGGCTGGAGCGCGAAGCGCCGGTTTCGGCTAGCTATCGAGTTGCCATCGTTTGCCTTAAAGGCAGCGATGACCCCGCCTACGAGGTCACCGATGCGGTTGAGTAAAGGCGGGCAATTGACAAAGGGACAATCGTGGGTGCGGAGCGATCGGTCTGAGGATATCGGCCCAGCTGAAGCTGACGTCACGGCGGATCAGACGGTTGACCGCGCCTCCACGCCGTCCTGGGATTCTCTGAACCACATCGAGCTGCTGTTCTCGCTCGAAGACCCCTTCGCCGCAGAGTTCGACAGAGAAGAACTCGCCCAATTCGACTCGCTGGATGCGATTGTCACATCCGCCGAAAGGCACCGAGGCTGATGCGTCACTCACTTCAAGCCGAAGGCGAGGCATTCAGGCTTCGCCCTGTTTCTGTGGACGATGCAGCGTTCATAGTGGCGTTGCGAACCGACCCAGTTTTGGGAAAATATCTTCACGCAACGTCACCCGACATTGATGACCAACGTGCATGGACCAAGCGCTACTACGAACGTGAGGGTGATTGGTATTTCGTGGTCGAGCAACGCGCGACGTCTGATCCTCAAGGCGCCGTCGCCATCTACAACTACGACGCTGACCAGAAGATCGCCGAGTGGGGCCGTTGGATACTCAAGAAAGGGTCGCTGGCGGCGCTCGAGTCTGCAGCATTGATCTATGACGTCGGATTCGATCAGCTCGGCCTTGAGCTGATGTATTCACGTACAGCTAACAAACTGGTGGTTTCCTTTGACACGAGATTGGGCTCTACAACTGAAGGCCTCGTGATCGGACCTGAGGGTGAGCGGCTGATCGAAACTCGGATGACATCAGCGCAATGGCATGAGCTCAGGGCAGGTCTCCAGAAGAAGATTGCCGCGGTGGCGGCGATAGTAAATCGATGACAACCGACAACCAAGCGAGGAGCGCGTGATGGATCTGCGCGGACGTAGCCTGCTGAAAGAGACCGATCTCACACGCGAAGAATTTCTGTACCTGGTGGACCTGGCTGGCTGTCTTCGCGAAGAGAAACGACTCGGCCAGCGGTCGAGCCGACTCTCGGGACGTAATATCGCCTTGGTCTTCGAGAAATCTTCCACTCGTACCCGCTCGGCGTTCGAGGTCGCCGCGCATGATGAGGGCGCGCACGTCACCTACCTAGGGCCGGGCGATGCTCATCTCGGTCGCAAGGAATCAGTAAAAGACACAGCGCGAGTCCTCGGCCGTATGTTCGACGGAATCGAGTACCGCGGCCCGTCTCAGGATGCAGTGGAGCTTCTTGGCGCTTACGCCGGGGTGCCGGTGTGGAACGGGATGACCGATGCCTGGCACCCCACACAGATGCTCGCCGACATGCTGACTATGCGCGACCATTCGGGCAAGCCGCTTAACGGAGTGTCATGTTGTTACCTCGGAGACGGCAAGGACGTCGAAGCACAATCGCTGCTGGTGACCGGCGCGCTGCTGGGATTCGACGTGCGGATCTGCACTCCGGAGACGTTGCCGCTCCCGCCAGAAGTTCAGGCCACGGCGCAGGCGCTTGCGCCCGAGTCCGGCGCCACGCTGACCGTGACCAGTGACATCGCCACCGCCGTCGCTGGTGCCGACTTCCTCTATACCGACATCTGGCTGAGGACAACCGCACCGCTGGAAGTATGGGACGAGCGGATCAGCCAACTGCTTCCCTATCAGGTCAACGCCGAGATTATGAAGGCCACCGGAAACCCGGCCGTCACGTTCATGCATCCTCTGCCGTCTCTGCACGACACCCAGACCGAGATTGGGCGCCAGGTGTATGAGAGATATGGCCTGGAGGCACTGGAAGTGACCGACGAGGTCTTCGAGTCCCCGGCGTCCGTGGTATTCGACCAGGCGGAAAACAGGATGCACACGATCAAGGCGCTCATGGTGGCAACTGTCGGGTAATTCCGTTCCAGTGTGCTGTAACGCCTCCCCCCGCGGAAGGGCTCGAGGAGGTCCCGACGGTCGGCTGAACTGCCTTGGCGGATGCGTGCGAGCCAGCGAAAATGAGCAGCACGGCGCTTACAGCCGCAACGACCCACAGCGTGACAGCCGCAGCGGCGATCGCCGTCCCGGGCTTGGCCCGGATGTTTTTCCAGCGCACCTGCCTGATCGCCTGCGAGAACCTCGCGAACCAGATTGATTCCGCGCGCCGGGCTATCCGCCGACGATACGCCATAGCATCCCCAGCGGTAGAGGTACAGCGGCTCAAGACCTGATCCCGAAGTTCCGCGGGGAGCGGGGCCAGCGGCAGCAGGCGGGAGAACGCCTCCGGGCGCAGCGCGCCCCGTCCGTAGTCAGCGCAGGTCAGGCAGTCCTCGATGTGCCAGCCGACCAGGTCGCGTGTCTGCTCCGTAAACTGCCCATCCCAGCCGGTCAGCAGCTCCCTCAGTGTCGAGCAAGCCTCCCGCCTAGTAGAGGCGATGTGCAGTGCACTAAGGGCCTTCTCCAGCCGACCACGGGCGCATGAGGCCAGGGCATGCGCCCGGCTCCATGACACGCCGAGCGCGATGGCCAGATCGTTGTCGGACAGGTCATGCCTGAAGGTCAGCTCGATGACCTCATGCTCACGAGGCTTCAGCTCGGCCAAGATGGAGCGGATCTGCGCCTGCAGCTCGGCTGGCTTCGAGTCACCGTTGGCCGCATGGGCCGACCGGCCCGCCGCATCGGCCCTCGGGCCCGCATCGGCCCGCTGGCTCGCTGGACCGACCTCCTCATCGCGGGTCGCTGGCGTAGTCCGGATTCGGCGCTGGCATTCATTGTGGGCCACCGCGTAAAGCCACGGGCGCAGCTTAGGAGCCTCAGGAAAGTTGCTGAGCGTGGCAGCAGCGACGAAGGTGTCCTGCAGCGCTTCGGCCGCGCAGGCAGGACCGTGCAGCATCGAATGGCAGTAGCCGTACAACGGAGCCGCATACCTGTCGTAGGCCATGGCGATGCCAGCCGGGTCTCCCGTCGTGATCGCCGTGACAACCTCGCGGTTATGATTGACGTCTTTGGGCGGCGGACCCTTGATCGGTCCGGAGGACGAATGGTCGGTCAGCTTGGCGGGTGGCTGCCTAGCAGAATCGGTCGGAGGCCGACGGAAACCGGCGGGAGGCCGTTGCCGGCCGGGTGGCTGGCTCTCCTGCCCGCTAGGGCGGTCCCTACCGCGACTCAGAGCCGATTTTCTTCAACGTACGCGGCAAGCGTGCCGACTGTCTCGAGCGTGCCAGTCACGATATCGGCACTATGCACTTGGAAGCCGAACCTTTCCTCGATCCCAATAAGCAGCTCCACGATTGCCATCGAGTCCAGCTCTGGGAGGCTGTCGAGCAGCCTGGTTGATGCATTCATCGAGTCGACGCGGTCCGCGATACCAAGTGTCTGGCCAATCAGAGCCTTGACTTGGTCGACTGTTGATGCAGTTGTTTCCATGCGGAGAGTTCCTCGTTTCGTGATGCTGGTTAGTAGTGGTGATCAAATACTTGGTGACCAGCGAATCGATATATAAAAAGGCTACAGGAGCACCTCCGCGGGTTCTGGGTGGCTTAGGAAGGCGCTGGGACTCGCCGTGAAACCGTATGCCCCGGCTTGGAATACCACCACCAGGTCCCCGATGTCGGCATATGGTAGCACGACGCGGTCACCGAGGATGTCAAGCGGAGTGCACAGCTTGCCGACGATGCTTACAGTTTCGGTTGTAGTGTCGTCGTCCATCCTGTTGCCAATTGCTATCGGGTAGTTTCGCCGTATTGCCTGACCGAAATTGCCTGACGCGGCGAGCTGGTGGTGCAGGCCGCCGTCGACCACCAGGAATGTTCGCCCCCGGGATTCCTTGCGGTCGACGATGCGTGTGACATATATCCCGCATTCACCGACAATGTACCGACCGAGTTCTATAACAACGCGGGCTTGAGGGTGTTGAACTCGGATCTTTCTCTCTAGCAGTTCGGCGAGGTTCGCACCCACTCGAGTGAGATCCAGTGGCCTATCCTTTTCGAAGTAGGGGATGCCGAACCCTCCTCCCAGGTTGAAATACTTAACCGGCGAAGGCATGGTCTCGGCTAGCCGGAGAACAAGGTCGACGGTCTTGCGCTGAGCCTCGGCTAGGACGTCTGCGTTTAGGTTCTGCGAACCTGCGAACACGTGGAGCCCGGTAAGGTCCATTTGGGCCATCGAGAGCTCTTTCAGCAGGACCGGGACCTGCTCCGCGTCGATTCCGAACTGCTGAGGCCCACCACCCATGCGCATCCCCGAACCTTTGATCGCAAAGTCAGGATTGACCCGGATCGCCGCTCGGCATCGGACTCCTAGCAGCTGCCCGATCTCAATGAGCCGCCGGGCCTCGGCGGCGGACTCTATTTGCACTGTTACCCCGGAGGCCACCGCCTGGCGCAGCTCTGTCGGAGTCTTTCCAGGTCCGGCAAAGCTTATCTGGCTTGGCGGAATCGTGGTGTTCAAGGCGCTCCGGAGCTCCAGAGCAGAAGCGACGTCGAAGCCATCGACCAAACCACTCAAATGGTGGACCACGGCCGGCATCGGGTTGGCTTTGATTGCATAGCTGAGTTCGATGTCCGGCGGCATGGCCGCCCGCAGTTGGGCGACCCGGTCCGTCAGCATGCCCCGGTCGTAGGCGAAGAAAGGCGTTCCGCCGACCCTCTCAGCCAGAATGTCCAGCGGAACTCCGCCTACGCAGAGGCGGCCGGATTGGGTGGCAAACGCGGCCACCGTACTGTGGGCCGTCATTCCGCCAGTTCCTTGCGCAGCAATGCACGGTCGAACTTGCCGTTGGGCGAACGGGGGATCTCCGGTTTGATCTTTACCCTCTGCGGCAGCATGTAGAGCGGAAGTGCCTGCCTCATTCGAGCCAGTAGGCGCTCAACATCTAGCGCCGTTCCGCTGGCTGGGCTAACCACTAGCACCACATGCTGCCCGAGTTTCATGTCCTCCACGCCGAGAGCGACGGCATCACGTACTAGCGCCGTGTCGTACGCTGCTTCCTCGATCTCGGTCGGGCTCACCCGATACCCGGACGTCTTGATCATTTCGTCGTTACGGCCGACAAAGTACAAGAACCCGTCCTTGTCCCGCACTACGGTGTCGCCTGACCAAACGGCGAACTCGTCGGTGCATAGACCTGATTCGCGTGCCGGAACGGGACGGAAGCGCTGGGCGGTACGTTCTGGGTCGTTCCAGTACCCCATTGCTACGAGCGCGCCCCGGTGCACCAGTTCACCTTCTTCACCGGGGTCGCACACTGAACCGTCCGGGCGAACGACGAGGATTTCGGCGTTAGGGATGGCCTTGCCTATGGAGCCGGGGCGCCGGTCTACCTCTGCGGGGTCGAGATAGGTGGAGCGGAACGCCTCGGTCAGCCCGTACATCAGGAACGGCGTTGCCTCCGGGAGCAGCGACCGCAGCTTGTCCAGGGTCGCCTTAGGCATTTTGCCTCCGGTGTTGGCAAAATACCGTAGATGCTTGGCAGCCTCATTGGTCCAGTCCTCGTCAGCGATCTGGATCCAGAGCGGCGGCACACCGGTTAGCCCGGTTATGCGATGCTGGGCGCACAGCCTTACGACATCCGCGGGTAGTAGGTAGTTCAGGAGCACGACGTGAGCTCCGACACTGAACGCGGTGGTGAGCTGGCTGAGCCCTGCATCGAAGCTGAAGGGCAGCGCCGATAGGATCACATCGTCATGAGTATTGCCCAGGTAATGGCTGACGCTCTCGGCGCCGGCGATGAGATTTCGATGGCTGAGTACGACTCCCTTGGGCTGCCCAGTACTGCCAGAGGTGTACAGAATGGCGGCCATGTCGACATCGATGGCGTGAGCAGCGGATACGTCACCCTCCGTAGCAATCGGCCAAGAGCTTACCGTGTACCGCCTGTCCGGCTCAGTGGAAGGATCCTGGCCCACGAGCACGACATGTTCGACAGACTTGCACTCTTCGAGCTCCTCGCGTAGCAGAGCAAGCCGCTCCGGCGATGTCACCAGAACCCGGGCTCTGCAGTCTCGCATGATGTAACCGACCTGCCTTGGCCGCAGCAACGGGTTGACCGGGACGAAGATCCCATCTCCTGCTGAGGTCCCGAATAGCGCGGTAACTGTTTCGATCCGCTTGTCGAGATAGACAGCGACCCGATCACCGCGGCGGACCCCCAGGCCGTTCAGTGTGGTACCGAAGGAAACCACCTTGCGCCAAAGTCCTGCGTAGGTAACTGTTACGTTCTGGTAGGTGAGGGCGGGAGCGTCTCCGCGTGTCCCGGCCGCTTCCTCCACAAGGTTGTGTACTTGGGTACGCATAGTAGTTGTTGTCCCTAGGGGTTCATGATCGTCGGTAGTGTCGGCTGGATCGGCGCGCGTGGTGGCGCGAGGTGGCGGCGATGCTGGTATTGGCGGTCAAGCCCAAGATGGCGACGGCTAGCTGGCCCGTTGACCGAAGAACGAGCAGAGTTTTCACAGTTCAGAAGCATGTTGGTGTCTTTTCGCGGTACACAGCCGAGATCAGCACGGATATCACACGCTCCTGTTGGGCTACGGTGATCTCGGGGAAGAGCGGCAGGCTCAGTAGTTCTCGCGCGGCCCGCTCGGCGACGGGGAAGGCGCCAAGCGGGTATCCCAGCCCGGCAAACGCGGTGGTGAGGTGTATTGGCACCGGATAGTGGATTCCCGCGCCGATACCCGCCGCGCGCAACTCTTTGAGCACATCATCCCGGTCCGGCACCCGTACCGTATAGAGGTGCCAGACATGCTCGTTGCCGTCGAGCGTGCGTGGCCGGACGATCGCCTCGCAATCGGAAAGCAACTCATCGTAGCGGGCAGCCGCTGCCCGTCTCGCCGCGTTCCACCCGGCCAGACGCCGAAGCTTCGCCGACAGTACAACCGCCTGCAAGGTATCGAGCCTGCTGTTGACGCCGAGTACTTCGTGCTGGTACTTCGCTGGCGATCCGTGATCCCGGATCATTCGCATCCGTGCTGCCACATCCGCCGAGCCAGTAAGTGCGGCCCCAGCGTCACCGTATGCTCCCAAGTTCTTGCCGGGGTAGAAGCTCGTAGCCGCAACATCCCCGAGGGCGCCGGCGCTTACTCCGTACCGACGGGCGCCGTGCGACTGGGCCGCGTCTTCCACTAGCCACGTACCAGTTTGCCTAGCAAGCGGCACCAGTCGCTCGACCGAAGCAGCCTGACCATATAGGTGCACCGGTATGATCGCCGAAGTGCGCGGCGTCATTGCAGCTCCTACGGCGTCGACGTCGATCAGGTACGTCCCGTCGTCCGCGCAGTCGACGAGCACAGGTGTGGCCCCTGCGCGAGAAACGGCCTCGGCGGTCGCGATAAACGTGTTGGCGGGAACTATGCATTCGTCGCCATACCCGACGCCAAGCGCCCGCAGCGCGATCTCGATTGCGTCAGTGCCATTAGCCGTCGCCACGCAGTGCGGGACGTGAATGAACTCAGCGTATTCGCGCTCGAATGCGGCCACCTGCGGGCCGCCAACGAACTCCGTACAAGCAAGAACTTCCCGCCAGCCCTCTGCAACCTCGTCAGTCACGGCCGCGTGCTGAGCGCTCAGGTCGACAAACGGGATTGAGGTCACTTCTCACTTCCCCCAGTCGGCACCGCATGATGCTGTCCAAAAGCCCAGCTGTGAACTAGTCGGATAAGGATCCTCTTCGGTCAACGCAACTCTCGACACAGATGCCACTGGGGACATCGGCGGCCCGTAAGCGCCATGCCGCCCACGTGGGCGATCTGCAGACCCGTACGCCGCCAAGACAGACGCCGCACACGATTGCGGCGAAATCATCGACCACGTCATCGTGGGCCGACGTGACGCGTCGCATGACATGCATCTCGGCGATAATGGCCGCGGTGAGCGTGAGTTGCGTCAGCAGTACCCACGATTACCTCACCGGCACCAACGGCGGCGTGTTGGTCGGCGATGGTGGATCCGATAGTGCGCGCGCCGCCTGTGACAAGACGACGTTGTCCCTTGATGACTTGCGTGGCCCCACACTTACCGGAATCCTGGTACCTCCGTCGTCAGCGCTCTGCGATGCGGCTTGGAGAAGCTCGAGGACGCGTATGCCCGCGCGGGCATCGGTGAGCGGCGGGCGATGCTCCGCGATCGAACTGGCGAACTCGGACAGCACGGAACTCAGTGCCTCTTTTTCCGGAAGAGCGGGGACCTGGGTGTCGCCGACGCGGTAGGAAATCAGGGCCTGCCTGCGGTCGGCGGGCGACAGCGATCCTGCAGGGATCCGATCCACTCCCCGATCGTGGAGCATGAGCCGGGCCGCCGGGTTCAGGTCGTCCCACACGATGGTACGCCGCGAGCCGCCGAAGACCGTGGTGCGTATCTTCGTGGGACTGAGCCAGTTGACGTGCACGTGGGCGAGCGCGCCTGTCGACAGCCAGACCGACAGGTAACCCAGGCAGGCACGCCCGGTGCCGATCGGGTCACCGGTGTGGGCCGCCACAGCAACAGGTACTGCGTCATCCGGCAGGACGAAGTCCAGGATTGACAGATCGTGGGGTGCCAAATCCCAAAGTACGTCAACGTCAGGCTGCACGAGCCCGAGGTTGATCCGGACTGAGTCTACGAACTGTAGCTCTCCGATCTCCCCACCACGGATGAGCTCACGGATCCTCTGCACGGCTGGCGTGTAGCAGTAGGTGTGATCGCACATCAGCACTAGGCCAGATCGGTCCGCCAGTCCGGCCAGTTCCACCGCTTCGGAGACCGATGAGGTGAGTGGTTTCTCGACTAGAACGTGCTTGCCTGCCTCGAGTGCGGCACGGACTAGGTCGAAGTGGGTGGCGGCAGGTGTGGCGATCGCGACGGCGGCGACCGCAGGGTCAGCGAGTACCTGATCGTAAGACGGCGTGGCTTTGACGGTCATGTAATGGCCGAGAACCGCCCAGGCACGCTCCTCATTGAGATCACACAGCCACTGGAGCTGGAGCGAGGGTGTGGCGATCGCGGTCCGGACGAGGTTTGGCCCCCAGTACCCGGCGCCAATCACCGCGAGCCCGATAGAAGACATAGCCTAGGTTCCTTTTGCGTATAGTGCAGTATCGGTGAGCAAGAACTAGCCCAGTAGTAAGATCATCCGCGGGTGGCGGATGATACGTCCGGGGACTGCGCGGTTCGGCGGGGGCTCACGCGTCTCGCCCCAGGAGGCTCTCATAGATCATTACCAGCGCCTCAATGGCAGCAGAGGCTGAGTATGTAGCGACATAATGCTTCCGGCCCACCAGCCCCCGCGCCTCGATCTCATCCTGATCGATCGCGTCGAGTGCCTTTTGCCAAGAGTCAACCGTTGGCTCAATGGACCACCCAAATTCCTCGCTGACATACGATGGGAGGCCGGACAGGCGGTTCATTATTATCGGTCGACCTTGCGCCAGCGCTTCTATAGCTACCAGGGGGAATCCTTCAGAAAGCGAGGGGATGACTGCGACACCACACTTCTGCAATTCAGATTGCACCTGATCGGGCTCGAGGTAGCCGAGATAGTCGACATCATCTTCGTTCAGGACCATTGAGCGCACTCTCTCCTCAAGGGGCCCGCTGCCACCGATACGCAGTCTACGAGTACCCCGGCGCGTTCTCGCGCGCCAGGCTTCGAGCAGGAGCGTAATCCCCTTTTCCTCCCCCAACCGCCCGATGAACAGGAAATCCTCCCCGGGGCTTGTTGTCAGTCCACCGGCATCGGGGACGTAAGGCGGAGTCACCGTAATCTGCTTCTCATCGATACCTGCAGTGAGTAGCCGACTCGCCATGAAAGGTGTCGGAACGAGGAATTTATCTACCATACGCCAGGTACTACGATGCGCGTTCTGGGCTAGCACCATAGCCGCGGAAAGGGAGCGTGATCCACGGTAGCACCCGTGCTGAATGGCGGGGAAGGCGACTCGGCGTCCAAGGCACTCGTTGCACTGGCGGCCGTCGCGATGATGAAATCCGCTTACGCAAGTATGTACATTGTTATGGACCCGTTGGACTACAGGCGTGCCGACAGCCTTAGCAACCCTGATGACAGCGGGACTGATAAGCGGGAAGACGTTATGGATGTGGACGACATCCGGAACCTCCACTCGCAGCAGTCTCTGGAATCGCCGCACGCCCGAGGGTGAGTACATAAGACCGAGTGCCGCATTAGCTAGCCCGAGCGGACCGCCGTTGATGATTGAATCACTTTCTTCTATCATCGGAATTACGTCAATTCCGGCACTACGCAGCAGCGCAATCTCTACGTCCACATATCTATTCTCGCCAGACGGAACATTCGAGCGGTAACGATTGTGACAAACGAGAACTTTCATTTCAAGACTCCTAGCTCCGGCAGCCAGGTAAAGCAGGCAGCTTGTCCGGCGCGATAGACAAACCGAGACCGCAAATGCAACTTGGAATCCGTAAGGTGAGGAGCCTCGGAACGATAAGGCATCACCACCTTCTTATGTCCCTACTGGCTCCAGGCCTTGTGGCGCTCCAGAACATATGAGCGCGGGGCAGGCAGTATTGATACGGCCAAACACTAAGGAGTCGGGGAGGAACGAGGCCGCGAGCATCTGGGCATTCGCCGCACCGACCGTATCACCTGATGCCCGCGCCCACTACGACCGTCGCCGCGGCGACGGCGACGGGCACGCCGCCGCCCAGCGCAACCTGTTCGGCCGCCTGTTCGGCTGCCTCTGGCACTTCCTGACCACCGGCCAGCACTACGACGAAGCCACCGCCTCCCCGCACGCCCGAACCTGCTCGCAGTGGCCTGACAACACATCTTCACCGAAGCTACTTGACCACTAAATCGCATCGGATGTCTCATCGCCGGTCACCCAGGCCGCGAGGACCCCGGCGTCCAGGGCCAGCGCGGTCATCGCCCGGGCCAGCGGCGCGGTACCGGGCCGCGTCACCGGTCGACGGCTTCGGCAGATACGGTTCCCGGTCGCTCTGCGCGTGCCCGCCCCGCCCGGCATAGCTGAGGTAGACCGCGACCTGCGCGTTCTCCGTCCGGCCCGCGGTGCCGGGTGGAGAACTGCCAGCTAGGCGTGTTCTTGGCCTACGCGTCGCCGCGCGGGCGGGCGCCGGTAGACGCCGAGCTGTACCTTCCCCGGTCCTGGACCGGGACCGAGCGCGCTGCGCATGGGCCGACGTGCCCGGTGACGTCGGGTTCGCCACCAGGCCGACGCCGGCCCAGGCCATGCTGGGATTTGCCGCAGTGCTTGTGTATCACAACAGCTTATTGCGCGCTCATGTAGTGCGTGAGCCGCGCTATTGCTTCGCCCTGGGACTTGCGGGGGTGCGACCAAGCCGGTACGTGGCAGCGCGTGTGAGAGCTGCAGTGGTCGCTCTTAGCCCGCGTGCCTGGACAGCAGCTTCATTCTCATCCAGGCTGTCTTCGACGTCTAGGAGGTTGACCTTGATACCTCAAAGGTCGCTGAAATCTGAGTCGGAAACTTGCGGTGCCGCCATTGTGCTGATTCCTAATGGTTCTGGTGATGCGTTGTGACTGACGTGAGAGAGCGCCTGCTTGGTCCCAGCTACTTCTACCACCGCCACCTCATAGAGCAGTCCAAGGTCTGGGCGCCCAATCAAATTCGAGAATACCAGGAGAAGCATGTCCGTCGACTAACTCTCAGATACGGCAATAATGTGACGCAGAAAGATGACTACCGACAAGATCTGCGCCGGTACACTGTTTGGGACGTCCCGCCGCTCACACATTTCGTCCGCACCGGCGGGACATCATTGCAGCCCCTTCGCTTCAAGGCCGATACGTTTTCCCGTCGACAAAAAGAGCGTGCATATCTCTTTGATATCTGGTCCGAGGTGGGATATGCACCGTTTGACCTCAAGGTCAATTACTGTGGTGACGTGCGATTCGGCGACCTGGTCCACTACCATTGGCCGCAGAACGCTTGGCTCGTCTCTCCAGCCGAAACTGTCGAGGATCAGCTCAGTTCCTTGCGGCGATGGGTACAGACACTACAGCCGTTCTTTCTCCACGTGTTCCCTAGCTCCCTGTACACGTTTATCGATCTGATCGGTGAAGACCTCTTCCGCCGACTACCCATCCGAGGTGTACTTGCATCATCAGAAGCGTTCGCTCCAGGTGAGAGAAGGTGCTTCGAAGAGGCGTTCGGCATAAAAATCGCTCACTGGTACGGCCATAGTGAATACGCTGCTCTGGCGTACTGCTGCCGTTATTGCGATGGTTTTCACTTCTATCCTACCTACGGCTACGTGGAATCTCTCCCCTCCGAGGCGGAGGGCTGCCAACGCCTTGTCGCGACGTCCTTCAACCGAATCGGCACCCAGTTCGTTCGATATGATACGGGCGACCTCGTCGTCCCTGCATCTGGAACGTGTGCTGCTGATCAATTCCCGCGTGTTAGTGCAATTGTCGGGCGCTCACAGGAGACATTCGTAGACAGATCAGGACGAAGAAGATCGCTTTTCGACTACGCCGTCGCCGACTTGGAACACGGATCCTTCTGGGACTTGATACGAGATCTTCAGTTCGTACAGGACAGGCCGGGCTTCCTGCGAGTGCGGATCGTGCCCAGTCCCGGAGCGGATAAAGGCAAAATTCAGCAAACCTTTGAAAGTCAGCTGCCCATGGCCAGCCTTGAGTTCGAGTATGTCCCTTCTATCCAACGAAGCCTGAGCGGCAAACGAAGGTACTTCGTGGACGGCTCGCAAGAGCAAGAGGACGCGGGCCATCACTGACCGTCACCGTAGCACTCAGTGAAGTCATCAGCCACCCGCCACCGGGCAGCAAGGACCGCGTCACGCCTCACGTCAGCCGGACTGCCCCGAAGGGGCACTCCTTCCGGGCGAAGTCCCGGACGGGGCGTAGCGATCTTCGGTCGGAGCTTGTGGGCGTTTTTGTCAAGTTTTGCGCGGCGCGGGGAAGGTGCGCCCGGTTGGCATAGTCGTCCACATGGCAGGTGATGGCACTGCCGGACCTGGCCCGGTAGACCTTGCCACGCCGGTACCGCTCCATTGACTGGGTCATCTGGTCGCTGCCCAAGCGGGCCATGACCAACTTCGCCGTCGCCGACCCGGACGGCCTTCAACAGGCAGATTGCTGTTCCGCCAGGTTTCCATTGCCTACCAGGAGGTCCGGCTGCCCTGCAAGCCAATTCGCCGTACGTCGCAGCCCTTCGGTCAGATTTACCGTGGGCTCCCAGCCCAGCAACCTCTTGGCCAGCGCGATGTCGGGCTGACGCCGAGTCGGGTCGTCTGGTGGCAGGGGTTCGAACACGATGGGGGAGGCGGACCCTGTAATAGCCAGCACTTTGCTGACCAGTTCAAGGATGGTGATCTCGGCTGGGTTGCCGATGTTGACAGGCCCGACGACTTCAGCCTTGTCCAGTGAGAGAAGCCCGCGGATCTGATCGTCCACATAGCAAAAGCTACGGGTCTGGGTTCCGTCGCCATACACGGTGAGAGGCTCGCCCTTGAGCGCCTGGGCCAGCAGGTTGGAAACCACGCGCCCGTCACGGGGCCTGAGCCGGGGCCCATAGGTGTTGAAGATCCTCGCAATCTTCACGCAGACACCATGCGCCCTGTGATAAGCCATGGTTGTGGCCTCGGAGAAACGTTTGGCCTCGTCGTAAACGCTGCGAATCCCGACCGGGTTCACGTGACCCCAGTAGGCCTCGGTCTGGGGGTGGATGAGCGGGTCGCCGTAGACCTCGCTGGTGGAAGCCAGCACGAACCTGGCCCGCTTAGCTCTGGCTAGCTCCAGACAGTTGTTGGTGCCCAAGCTTCCCGCGCGCAGCGTCTCGATGGGGAACTCCAGGTAATCTCGTGGAGACGCCAGGCTGGCCAGGTGGAAGATCGTGTCGATGGGGCCTGGTACATCAACGAACGAAATGGCGTCTTGGCGAAGGAAGGTCATTTCCGGCCGATCAAGCACTTGGGTCAGGTTCTGCATCGAGCCGCTGATGAGGTTGTCCACACATATAACCTCATAGCCCCGGAGGATGAGTTCCTCGCAAAGGTGGGAACCAAGGAATCCGGCGCCGCCCGTCACGATCGCTCTCATGGCCGGCCGATCCCCATATAGCGGAACCCGTCGCGACGCATTGCCTCCGGGTCAAGTAGGTTCCTAGCATCCACGATGCAGCAGCTGGTCATGAGCGTGGCCACCTTGTCGAAGTCCAAGTCGCGGAGCTCCTCCCATTCCGTCAGCACTGCGAGCACGGACGCGTCCTGGCACGCTGCATACGGTTCCAGACACAACTCCAGGCCGGGCATGGCCCGATTTACGCAGGGGTCATAGGCGCGCACTTTCGCCCCGGCGCGTATCAAATGATTCGCTATGATGACGGCAGGTGAGTGCCGACAGTCGTCGGTGCCCGCCTTGAAAGTAAGCCCCCATATCGCCACGGTGACGCCGGCGACGGATCCGCCCGCCATTGCCTGGATCTTGCTTACGACCATGTCATACTGCTCATCGTTAGCGGCGATGACACCTCGCAGCAGGCTGAAGTCGTACCCCGCGGCTTCAGCGATGCGGACCAGTGCCCTGGTGTCCTTAGGCAGGCAACTGCCGCCCCATCCCGGGCCGGGCTGCAAGGCATCGAACCCAATCCGCCGGTCGTAGCCCATGCCCAGCGCCACGTCCCTGATGTCGGCCCCGACGGCCTCACAGAGGTTGGCCACCGCGTTGACGAAGCTCAGCCTGGTAGCCAGAAAGGCGTTGGAGGCGTATTTGATTAGCTCTGCTGACGCTGGGCTGGTGAGCACCACCGGCGCGCGTGTGGGCTCGAAGAGCCGGACAACCCGCATCCCAGCAGCTTCGTCCTCGCAGCCGATGACGATCCGGCGCGGCTCACGGTAGTCGGCCACTGCGGTTCCCTCGCGCAGGAACTCCGGGTTGGACACCACCGCTACGTCGGCTCGCCGCAGCGCCTGCTGGATCGCGCACGTCGCGCCTACCGGGACGGTGGATTTGTTGATCACGATTGATCCCAGGCTGAGCAGCGGCCCGATCTCCTGGATGACGCCCATGATGGAGGACACGTCCGCCGACCCGTCCGCCTGCTCGGGAGTGGGAAGGCAAAGGAAGACGAAGTCGCGGCCCGGGACCGCTTTGGCGGCCCCGACGACGAAGGTCAGTCGTCCGCAGGCCAACCCTTCCCGGACCAGTTGCTCCAGTCCATCCTCTACGATGGGGATCTCGCCACGTGACAGAGCTGCCACCTTCTCCGGCAGAATATCCGCGCAGCAGACATCGTGCCCCAGGTGGGCGAGGAATGCGCCGGAGGTCAGCCCAACATACCCCGTCCCAATGACAGCCACTCGGCTCATCTGTACCAATCCTTTGCCCTCGTGACAATCCCCTAGCTCACCGATTATAACTGCCTTTCTCGGTAAACCTTAGGAACTCATGTCTACCCTAAGCTCAGTGACGAGATGGTGCCCAAAGAATTTACCACTCTGTTTAATCAGTATTAGTTGCACTATTTTCTCCGTGTCTTAACGCTCTCGCGGTCGGTGGTCCGCGCTGTTTCTCACTCCCCCCGCTTTCTTAGGAGCGCCATTGCCGTGGCCATGAGGATCCGGAAGTCGAGGGCGAAACAGATGGACCGGGCGTATTCGACATCAAGGTCCGTGCAGAGTTCCATAGGCCCGCTCCCGCGACCCTTCACCTGCCAGAGTCCCGTCAGCCCTGGCTTGACGTCATGCCGTTCGTGCTGCCATGGCTGGTACCTCGCCACGACGGACGAAAGTTCGGGCCGAGGGCCGACCAGGCTCATCTCTCCCCTGACGACGTTGAATAGTTGCGGAAGCTCGTCTAGGCTCCACCGGCGCAAGAAACGACCGACGGCCGTGTGCCGAGGGTCAGTACCGGACTTGTGAGTGCGGCGGCGATCGGGAAAGGAAATGGGTACATTTGCCTGACGTCTGTCGGGGAGCATGGTCCGGAACTTGAAGACATCGAATGAGCTACCATTTATGCCGATCCGCTGCTGACGGAAGATCACGTTCGGGCCGAGGTTCGTCCGGACGAGAAGCGCAATAAGCGCCATGATCGGAGCTGCGACTATTATCAAGAAGACGGACAAAAGCCTGTCGAGACGGGGCTTCCAGATGCGGACATATGATCCTCGCCGCCGAGCGGCTGTGCCTGCATGCGGCGGACTTAGGCTACCCAACCGAAATGATGCCATATCCTTCCCCCTCTCGACCTCATGTTCTCCACATACTCAGCATGAAGCGGAATACTAGGAGTCACGCATCCCGCCGAGTATGCTGTCCGTAACTTATTCGGTTTGTGATGTTGCTGGACTCCGACTGCGGCCGCTCGCTATTTCTGATCAAGCGAGTCAACAATCACTCGTTGGCCAGCGTTGTCGGCTGCTGGTCCGGTTCCCAGGAGCCTGCGCACATGCACATGAGCATCAAGCAAGCAATGGTGATACCGGTTTGTTGTCGGCAGTACTGGCAGGTCACGAATGAGAGTGGTCGACAGTAACCGACCATGAACGGACGAACGTGGTGGCTCCCGTCGTATCACCGTCACCTACTACGGGCTCCTGTGGAGGTGGAACGTCGAGTCCTTATCATCGTCCAGAACCTGCCGGTACCGTTCGATCGGCGAGTGTGGCTGGAGTGCCAGACGCTGGTTTCGGCGGACTACCGAGTTGCCGTCGTCTGCCCCAAGGGCAGAGGCGACCCCGCCTACGAGGTTATAGACACGGTAGAACTGTATAAATACCCGCACTATGCACCGGGGGGCGGCAAGCTCAGCTTCGTCGCCGAGTATGCCTACTCGTTTCTCGCGACGACCTGGATGGCGCTGAAGGCGAGACGCTCAGGCCGCTTCGCGGTGATCCAGGCCTGCAACCCGCCCGACATCTTCTGGCCCATCGCTATGACTTTCCGTGCCCTGGAGGGGACCCGGTTCGCGTTTGACCATCATGACCTGTGCCCCGAACTTTATGAATCTCGCTTCCCCGGTGGTCCGAAGCTGCCATACAAAGGCTTGCGGGCTCTCGAACGCAGGACTCACCGGGCCGCAGACCATGTGATCTCCACGAATGATTCCTACCGGGATATCGCCATCGCTCGAGGCGGCAAGCTGGCCACGGACGTGACTGTCGTCCGCACTGGACCGGACCCAGAGAGGCTCCGACGTGGCCAGGCCTGCCCAGAGCTGCGCCGGGGCCGCCGCTTTCTGGCCGCCTACATCGGCGTTATGGGTCCTCAGGATGGGGTGGACATCGTGGTGCGCGCGGCAGACGTTGTGGTCCGTGAACTGAAGCGCAAGGACATCGCCTTCACGCTGATCGGTTCGGGAGACTGCTTCGACGATCTGGTGGCGTTGCGCGACGAGCTTGGCCTGGCCGGTCATGTCGAGTTCACCGGGAGGGCACCCGATGAGCTCGTCGCGCATATTCTCTCGACGGCGGACGTCGGTCTTTCTCCAGATCCCAAGAATCCGCTCAACGACCTGTCCACGATGAACAAGACCATGGAATACATGGCTTTCGAGCTTCCCGTGGTCGCCTTCGATCTGGGCGAAACGCGGGTCTCGGCTGGCGACGCCGCGGTCTACGTCAAGCCCAACGACGTCCGCGAGTATGCGGCGGCCATCGTGGAGCTCATCGATGATGAGCCAAGGCGAACTCTCCTGGGCAAGCTGGGACGTGCTCGGGTCGAGCGGGAACTGGCCTGGCATCACCAGGAGCGCGCTTATCTGGGTGTGTACGAACGCCTGACGGCCGGTGCTACTGGCCCGTAGGCCGAGGGCTTAGCGTGCGCGGAATCGCGGGCTGTTACCAGCAGCCGGCCGTAGCGGCATAGCCGATGAGGACGCAATGAAGCAGATAGCTCAGAACTACAGGTCGGGAGAACTCACGGTCCTGGACGCCCCTGCTCCAGTGTGCCGGCGCGGGGGCGTCCTGGTGCAGTCGTTGTTCTCGCTCATCTCCACCGGCACGGAGATGATGAAGCTGGCCGAGGCCAAGATGTCGATGGTAGGCAAGGCGCGGGCCCGACCGGACCAGGTACGCAAGGTGCTGGACACGGTCGCACAGCAAGGTGCGGTCGCCACGTACCAGAAGGTGATGAGCCGGCTGGACTCCTATACACCCCTGGGCTACTCGCTGTGCGGCGTGGTGACCGAGGTGGGGCAGGGAGCCGACGAATTCCGGGTCGGCCAGCTAGTCGCCGCGGCGGGCAACGAGTACGCGCTGCACGCCGAGTACAACTGGATCCCCGTCAACCTGTGCGCACAGGTTCCGCCAAATGTCTCGCCGCAGCATGCCGCGTTCGCCACCGTCGGCTCGATTGCAATGCATGGCGTCCGGCGTGCAGAGGTCCAGCTGGGGGACACGGCGTGCGTCATCGGCCTCGGCCTTGTCGGTCAGCTCGTAGTGCGTCTCCTCGTCGCCTCCGGGGTCCGTGTCATCGGGCTCGACGTGATCGAGGATCGCTGTCGGCTGGCCGAGCAGGCCGGAGCCGTACTCTGCGCGGCCCCCTCGGACGAGGGCATGGATGCCGTCCGGCGCTCGCTAGACGAGCTCTCGGGCCGGCGCGGCGCCGACCACATCTTCTTGACCGCGGGCGGGTCCTCCAACGGGCCAGTCGAGACCGCCGCCCGGCTGGCCAGGGATCGCGCTCGTGTTGTCGACATCGGCAAGACCCGCCTGGATCTGCCCTGGAACGCCTATTACGAGAAGGAGCTTGACGTCAGGTTCTCGAGATCCTACGGTCCTGGGCGGTACGACGAACGATACGAGCTCGAGGGCATCGATTATCCGATCGGGTACGTCCGCTGGACCGAGCGTCGCAACCTGGAATGCTTTCTTGACCTCATCGCGCGCAAAGAGATTGAGGTCGAAACGCTCGTGTCGCGCGTTTTCCCGCTGGAGGACGCAAGTAGCGTCTATGCTGACCTGGCCTCCGGCTCGCTCAAGGCTGTCGGGGTCCTGCTTGAGTACCCGGCTCGGCTCGCGGAGAGTGCACCGCGGGCGGCAAGCAGCCTGATCCGTGCCGGTAACGGGGCGGCACCACCTGGAAAGAGCGACGGACGCCTGGCGATCGGGTGCATCGGCGCCGGTAACTACGCTTCGTCAATGCTGTTGCCGCATCTCACCCGGCTTGATAATGCCTGTCTTGCGCATGTCGCGACCACTCGGTCACTTTCCGCGGTGAACGCCCTGCGGCGCTTCGGGTTCACGACGGCATCGACGAACGCCGAAGCCGTGCTCGAGGACACGGGCTTGGACGCGATCTTCATCGTGACCCGGCATAGTTCGCATGCGGACCTGGTCTGCCGTGCTCTTGCGACTGGGAAAGCCGTGTTCGTGGAAAAGCCCTTGGCGCTGACCGGCGACGAGCTTGACCGGGTGGCCGAGGTCATCACGAGCACCGGCAACGATCGGCTGATGGTGGGGTTCAACCGGCGCTTCGCGCCGCTGCTCGTGCAGATGAGGTCACAATTCGGCTCTGGCAGCTCGAGTTCGGTCACGCGTTATCTGGTCAACGCGGGACCGCTGGCCGCCGACAGCTGGTACCGGAACGACGCGCTGGAAGGGTCACGATTCATCGGCGAAGGCGGTCACTTCATCGACACGCTGAGCTGGTGGGTAAGGAGCCTGCCTGAGCAGGTCTACGCCGTCAACGGCACGGAGAAAGACGACGTGCAGGTCACTGTCAGGTTCCAGAACGGCTCGAGCGGCGTGATCACCTATGTCACGGCAGGGAACTCTCGTTATCCGAAGGAAACGCTAGACGTCGCGGCCGGCGGCCTGAGCGCACGGCTCGACAACTTCAGGAAGGCCACGCTCTGGATCGGACGACGGCAGAGCACCATACGGCCGCTGGGCGGCCAGGACAAGGGTCAGCGTGCTGAGCTGACCCAGTTCGTCGAGGCCATCCGGACCGGTGCGCCGATGCCCATCCCAGTGGAGTCCCTCATTGCCACCACCCGGGCGACGATCGCGGTGGGCACAAGCCTGTTGAGCGGTTGTCCAGAGCGGCTATGAACGCGCCCTCTGCGTCGCGGCTCAGCTGGTATTTGCGCCGGATAGCTCGGATGTCACCTGCCGAGGTGGCATGGCGGGTGCGCGACCAGGTACTGCGGGCGGCATGGTCCTGGCGGCAGGTGACGCGAGAACAACTGGCCAACATCGGGCCGCCAGCGAGCAACCATAGTTTCAGCGCCGTCTTGCCACTCGAAACCGCCGCGCGAGTTCCGGCACAGGCTAGGGCCGCGGTTCTGGCCAGTGCCGACCGGCTGTTGAGCGGCGAGTGGGAAGTCCTGGGCGTGGGACGGACCGACATGGTGCAACCCGACTGGTTCCATGACCCAGTGACCGGCCGCCGGTCCAATCCCGACCGTTATGCTTTCCGCATAGATCACCGCTCGGAGGAGCAAGTCGGCAACATCAAGCAGGTGTGGGAAATCTCGCGCCTGCAGCATCTCACGCTTCTGGCGACCGCCTGGTTCCTCACTCATGACCAGAAGTACGCGAACCGGGTGGCCGAACACCTCCGCTGCTGGTGGCAGGAGAATCCATTCCTGTCAGGCGTTCACTGGACGAGTGGCATCGAACTGGGAATACGCATGATCAGCCTGGCCTGGATCCGGCGTCTCCTCAATGACTGGCCAGAAGTGAGCGATTTGTTTGAGCGGAACGGGCTCGCTCTGCGACAGGTTCGCTGGCACCAGCGGTATCTCGCCGCGTTTCCTAGCCGTGGCTCGTCGGCTAATAACCACGTGATCGCCGAGGCGGCCGGGCAGCTAGTGGCCAGCTGTGCCTTCCCATGGTTCCCGGAAAGTGAGCGCTGGCGCAGAGAATCCGCCCGCCTGCTCGAACGTGAACTCATTCTCAACACCTTCCCGTCAGGTATCGGCCGTGAGCTTGCCTCCGACTATCAGTGCTTCATCACGGAACTCGGATTCATCGCGGCCGCCGAAGCCGAGGCTAGCGATCATCCGCTGAGCCCAGTTATCTGGCAACGGCTTTGCGCGATGGCAGACAGCGCAGCGGCCCTAGTCGATGAGTGCTTGCGGCCTCCTCGGCAGGGTGATTCCGACGAAGGACGGGCGCTACTGCTCGACGCTCCCGGGGCTAACTCCTGGCCGTCGTTGCTTGCGCTTGCCCAGACGCTTGTCGGTCGGCTCGATTGGTGGCCGCAGCCGCCCGCCGATGCGCGCAGCGTGCTGGTCGGCTCGCTTACATCGGCCAAGAGTCATATCGAGGGCCGGCCAGCTCGGCGGCCGTGGTGTTTCACAGACGCAGGACTAACCTTGCTGCGTACGACCGGCGAGGAGGAGATCTGGTGCCGGTGCGACGGCGGTCCCCACGGTTACCTCAGCATCGCTGCGCATGCCCACGCCGACGCCTTGTCCGTGGAAGTCCGCTATGCAGGCGTAGACATCATCGCGGATCCCGGCACCTACTGTTATCACGGCGAGCGTGCGTGGCATTCGTATTTCCGATCCACAATCGCGCACAACACACTTGAACTCGATGGTCAAAGCCAGTCCAGCGAGGGCGGCCCGTTCATGTGGGTGCACCATGCGCGCGCTCGGGAGGTGGAGGTAATCGACGACGGCGACATCGCCACGTGGACCGCTGAGCATGACGGCTATTCTGTGCTTGACCCGCCGGCGTTGCATCGCCGCTCGTTGCTGCTGGACAGAGCGTCGCGCAGTATCGACATTGTCGACCAGGTCGAAGGCGGTAGCCACGACCTACGCCTTGCCTTCCATATCGGCCCCGAGGTTCGAGTAGATCTCGACGGATCCCGCGCCGCCCTGTCCTGGCCGGCGGCATGCACCCCTGGTGCGGCGCGCCTGGAACTGCCGCCCGGCCTTGAGTGGACGCTGCACCGAGGTGAAACCGATCCCATCCTCGGCTGGTACTCCGGCGGCCTAGGGCAGCGGATACCCGCATTTACCCTCATAGGATGCGGGCGCTCCGTTCCGGGCGTTCCTCTGACCACACGGCTGGAGTTCTTCGGCGTCCCCAAGCCCGAACCGCCTGCAAATTTGCGTTCTACGCTATCGCGGCAGTTCTCAGCTGCGCGGCTAAAACTGGCGTGACAGATGTCTTGGCTCACGATCATGGCGATGACCGGGAGCAGCCTGCCCGTGTCGGGTGTGGCTAGCTGGCCAGGGGGCGGCCCGATGGCAGACCGGCCGTCATCGGCGGCGGCCCGCTCATCGTCGATGAGCGGGATCGCGGCGGTCATCTTCTGGAGGTTGGCCTTGGCTTCCAGCAGCTGGGCTGTGGTGGAGTCCTTCGGGGTGTAGAAGTCGCTGCGGGCGCAGGCCATCCGGTGCGGCACTGCTTGAAGAAAGTGTAAGCACCGTCAGGCCGTCCTTCAGTTGATGGGTGGCCACAGCTCTGCTAATCCCGGCGTACCGTGATCACGGTCCAGGCGCCGAGATTGATGCGGTCACCATCATGCAGGGAAACTAGGTCGCCGACCACTAGCTTGCGGCCATTGAGCAGCGTGCCGTTGGCCGAACCTGGATCGAGCACCGCCCAGGAACCATCCGGAGCGGTCATCAGGATCGCGTGCACTCGGCTGACGGCCGGGTCGGCGGACGTCGCCGCCAGGTCTATGTCCGGTTCAACACCCCCGGCTGCATCGCGTCGCCCGATAGACACTTGCTGTCCAGCAAGCACAAATCTCCACTCCTTGCCGTATTCCGGGAATACGACGGGGAGGCTGTAGCGACTTCGCCCCGTCCACATCCGTTCGTAGTACGTCCAGTCCGTACTAATCACGACAGCCCAGGTGACCTGCGTAGACCATGGCATGGGCGTCGCGGGAAGGCCGCGCGAGGCGAGCCGGTTCGGGGGGATGGCGACACGGGTCAGCCGCGACGGAGGCTCATACGAACCTGGAGGCACAGGCGGAACGTACGACGCCTGCGAGAGTGAGACGGGCTCGATTGCGGCTTGATACTGCGCGGCGGGTCTTGGCTCTCTTGCGGGCTCCTGGTACCGTGCCGCGTTCCGGTCGTCGGTCGGCGCCAAAGTATCGGATTCCCGCACAGCCCCGCGCAACTCCCACCACCACAGCAATGCACCGAGCAATGCCGCTACCGCGAACCCGTACACTGACCCGAGCGCTCCTCCTTTGAAAGCTCCTGCCAGGCCACCGGCCAGACTGGCGACTGACGCGAGAACCATCGCACGCATGCTCCGCCGGGCGGCTCCAAGAGCGTGGAGGCCCACCTGGGGACCGCACCAGCCGCAGATCCCTATAAGCGCGAACGTGTACGGCACTACCAGCGGGTACGCGGGTCGCCAGATCGGGCCGATCAGCAAGGTCCCGAGACCCCTCGGCAGGGCAAACAGAAGCACGGCTCCCCAGGCGGCTGCGGTGAGGACAAGTCCTCCGCTTACCAAGAGGCAGAAGATTAGCAAGCGCTGAGGCGAACCACGCAGAATTCGGGCGGCATAAGGGATCCCGATAATGGCCACCCCCATAAAGACGACCATGACAGGGCCCAGGAGCGTTGCCGCTGCCTGGACGTAGCCGACAGCAGCCAGGCCGGCGATAACACCGAGACCGGATGTGCGCAACTGCGAGGCAAGGCCGTTGGACGTGTTCTCGGCGACATAGCGGAATCCCAGGTCGCGATGATGCGAAAACCATACCCACGAGCCGGATAGCTTGGGCGCGACCCGCGCCTGGAGCAGGCCTGCGGCGGCAGCCACCCCCGCCGCCGCGCCCCATGCGAAAACGAACCAGAACACATTGTCCGTGCCAACCGCATGCAGCAATTTCAAGGCCGGGAGAAGCGCCAGCGCCCAGATCAAGTCGTTGAGGAAAGCCTGGCCTCCGCGCCCGGCCGCGAAAAAGGCAAATCGCCAGCTATCTTGCAGCAGCAGAGCCGGTAGCGTCAGCCCGAGCGCGAGGAAGGCAAACCTGGCCGCGCCGCTCAGCAGTATGGCCACCCCAACCACGCCGGCACCGGTAACCAGCCCGATAACCGCGGCGGTTCCGGTGCAGTTCGCGGTGGCAAGCCGCCACGTCGGCAGGTCCGCACCGCTGAACCTGACTATCAGCGGCTCCGAAGACGCACCCCGTGATGCGCTTAGGGCGAATGAGTAAGTCACATAGGCGAGACTGAAGGCACCGAACTGCGCAGCCCGAACAGTGTGGGCAACGTAAAGGACCATGGCAAAATTTGTCAGACTGGACACTGCCTGGTCCGCAACACCCCAGCCAAGGCTGCGTGCCATGTTCAGTGCCCGCCACCACGCCGCCAGAGATGGCCTTCCGATCGTTACCACGACTTCATGAACTCGCAGATCCGCCGCAGCCGGATCAAGGAACCACGGGTGCACGCAGGACGGGACCAAGGCGGGTCAATGTGCCTAAAATCAGCTGCAGCCAGGACTCTCATCGATAGCTCCAGCCCGTAGGGAATGGCCCCACAGTCGCGGCGATACGACTTCCACAAGCAAAAGACCCCAGCAGTACCGACCTTGATACGTCACAGGCAGCCCTCGGGCGGAAGTAACAAGTAGCACTTGACTGATCACTTAACGTTACCGTCAGCTGGTCAGTGCCAAAGTAGACACGCGGAGATGGCTGGGTTGTATCAACAGGGCGGGCCTGGCGCTCCCCTGAAGGGGTTTTCCTGCGTGTCTTTGGAAGAACGAGGTGGCGATGTGACAGAAGTGGCGGTGAGTGGTCTCCGCTACATGGGCGCTGCTGCATGCTTCATTGATGCGTTGCTGGGGAATTCACCAAGCTGCAAGCCGGCCGCTGCCGGGATGGTCGTCCAGACAGGTCTGGGCCCGCAGCGCCTGCGGCGAGTCCAGACCTGCCCCAAGACGGGTATTCGGGTGGAATCCCCATGAGCCATCGGGCAATGGACCAGTGCTGGTGTAGGCAGGTTGCGTGGAGTTGCCGACGTGCTGGCGGTCTCGGATCAAGATGGCATCACGAGCTAGATCCTGCCGTCGGTGTGGCCCACGAAGCGCACGCTGCTTACGTTGCCTGAACAACCAGTAGCGGAGAATCCACGGTGAACGATCCAGACCAGACGATGAGGCTTCCCGTCGTTGAAGCTCGCAATGTGCCGAATGGCATTCCACCTCGGAAGCCCTTGCCTCCCAAGGACACGATCATCCCTCCGAAGGACGCCGCCACACGTAATACGACAAACTCTGCCGAGGCCGGTCTGTTCCGGTTGGAACCGACCGTGTTCAGCGCCATTCGCCGTTATCGCATCATGATCCTTGTGATCGCGATCTTGGGCCTAGTAGTTGCGGGTGCGTATGCAGCGATACAACCGAAAGTCTACCAGGCCGAGGCTAATGTCACAGTTCCGCTCCCAGCATCGTCGCAGGTAGGAGCAGCAGACGTAGGCCAGTATGTCGACAACCAGGTAGTGCTCTTGACGTCCGAGGGCGTCGCACAGCGTGCGGCCGACATCGCCAATAGCGAGCTAGGCGCCAACGTCCTGGATGCCGCGGACTTCAACGGCAGCCACGGCAAGCTGGTGGTCAATCCGCCAACCACGGCCACCCCGGGCGGGTACGGGGCCAGCATCATCGCGGTCTCGTTCAGGGGCCCGAGTCCTCAAGTCGCCCAGGTGGGTCTCAGCGCCGTACTCCAAGCCTTCGACGAAGCCGTATCTGACGCCATCAGGGCGCAGGCCAACGGCACGATCGAAGGTATCGATCGAGCCATCCGTCAAAGCACCAGCCAAGCCCAGCGGGACGCCCTCGAGACTCAACGGGCGCAGGCACTGGTCAACGAGCAGACGGACCTAGCGCAAACCCCTACGACTGCGGTCACGGCCCCGACCAGAGCGAACGGTCACTGGACTCTCGACGCGGGGATCGGGTTGGTAGCCGGGCTCCTGGTGGGTGCCGCTCTTGCTTATGTGCTGTCCGTCCGCAGGCGTGGGATCGCTGGTTGGCAGGATCCCGCGGTTATCTACGGTATGCCGATGATCGCGCAAATCCCGGTCTTCAAGGATGGCCCGGTGCCTATGGCTGACGATCCCGATTCGGCCGTGGCTGAGGCATTTCGTTTCGCTGCGGTATCGGTGGAACGGATATGTGCTGCACCCGGCACGTCGCTGGCTTTTATCTCCCTCCTCGGCGACGCAGGCAAAAGCACCGTGGTAGCCAACCTGGCCCTTGCTATGGCCGAAGGCGGTACACGGCTGCTCGCCGTGGACGCTGATCCGGCCGATGACGGCCTGACCACTCGGCTCTTGCCAGGCGTCCAGATCGCGGGAGGCTTGGAGCAGGTCCTGAGCGGACGGCGGGCGCTCGCAGATTGTGTCAGACCTAGCCCGCACAACCACGCGATCACCGTCATCGGCTCCAGTCCGGATGCGCCCAGGATGATATCAGGTGCAGCTCGCTCGAAAGCAGTGCGGGCATTGCTTGCTGAGGCTAGGAGAAGCTTCGACGTTGTGCTTATTGACAGCCCGGCGTTGCTGGAGGTGGCTGACTCCTTCGAACTGGTCAATGCCGTAGATGCCGCGATCATCGTCATAAACCCAGACGAGAAAGCCTCCGATCATCTTGAGATGGCCGACCGGTTCAGGTCGGGCGGGTCAGACGTTATCGGCTACGTGTACAACCGGGCGCCAATGCGAGCAAATGTTGCCCGCCACAGGCACCGCGGACAAATGGCTCGGCCGACCCCCGCAAAAGGGGAAAGCTTCACCAACATCCGCGTGTCGGACACAACCTCTCAGCCATCTCGGTAACCGCAAAGGTGGAATGAACTTGTCGTCCATTCTTTCCAGCCGGGTCCCGGACGCGGACATCGCATTGGGCTTGCCTAGCTGTGCGCATCATGCGCAAGGGCGCTTGCTTATGCTTTATGGATGGTTGGTCGGCCCGCTCCTCGCGGGCTATATGCTGTTCGACAAGGCCTTTGCATATATTCATCTTCCCGGGACACCCCTATACGTCGCTGAGATGGTCCTTTTCGTCGGTGTCCTCGGATCCCTTGCCGCCACCGGGTACCTGCGGGTCACGATCAAGGACGACCCAATCCTTGCGATGCTCGCCGCATACTTCCTCTGGGGATCTATTCGTTTGCTGCCCGGGTTGCGCGCCTATGGCATCTACGCAGTGCGGGACTTCGCGCTCGTCTACTACAGTCTGTTTGCGTTCTTCATTGCCGCGGCGCTAGCGAGATCACCGGAAATTCTCGAACGCCTGATCGTCAATCTCAACCGGTTCGTGCCATGGTTGCTGCTGTGGCTCCCTTTCGCGGCGATTCTGGATCGGAGCGGGAGCGCGGTGACTGGCCTTAAGGTGCCTTTCACAGCAATCCCAATTGCGACACACAAAGGAGGGGACATCGCTATCGCGGCGGTCGTCGCCCTGGGGTCGCTGTGGCTGTTCCCCTCACGACGAAGCGCCCGGAGCAGAGCGTTGTGGAGCACTATTGCTCTCATCGCCTTTGTGCTCGTTGCTACTCAGAGCCGTGGCGCCCTGCTCGGCGTGATCGCGGCCCTCGCCGTGGGACTGGCATTCTTCCGTGACCGGATGCGGCTGGTCGTGCCAGCCGTCGCCGTCACAGTCCTGCTGGTCGGCTTCGGCGCCCTGTCCTCGCTTCAGATCGCGGCTTCGGCAGCCTCTCAGGGGCGGGCATTTTCGGTGTCGCAACTGTTCGCCAATGTGGCGAGCATTGGAGGCGCGCAGGAGTCCGGCAATCTGAACGCAACGGGGCAGTGGCGTTTTGTGCTGTGGTCGGAGACCATCGACAAGGTACGGTCCGATGACCGTCTCGTCTATGGGTACGGGTTCGGCATGAACCTCGCTTACCTCGCTGGTGGTGTTGAGGCATCGGGCAACCTGAATAGCGACCCGTTGCGAAGCCCGCACAACTCTTATCTCGATGTCTTCGCCCGCATGGGAGTGATAGGAATCTCCCTATGGATCGCGCTTTGGGTGGGCTGGTACTGGCGGCTGGTCCAGGGCTGCCGCCGCCTGGCGCAGCGCGGCCTATACGTTCGTCGGCGGGTGGCGGTATTGTGCCTGATGACGGTAACGGCAGCCCTGGTGGCCTCGTTTTTCGATCCTAGCTTGGAAGGGGCGCAAACAGCAGCCCTGCTGTGGATTGCGTTTGGCATCGGATTGGTGGTGACTAACTTCCGATGGGGATTTGGCGATCGTGATATCTCTCTCCACCGCAGTACAGCCGTGGTGGGGAGCGGCACATCGTCTGTGCATACAGGGATGCCAGCGTCTTCACGGCAGCCATTACGCTGATGCGGTCTGGCGCAGCGCGCAAGGCGGGAGGAGTCGTAACGATAAGGAAAGCATCAGGGGATAGGATATTTACTGAGATCGCGTATCAGCACCGCCTGGCCTGGGTCACAGATTCCTGGCCGCAGCAGGCGGCTATTGGGCGCGTGGGCCCGTGTGCTCCGGACTGTCCAGACCCGGCGTATTTTGTGGCTGGATTCCGGGTTCTATAGGAGAGAACGCGCCTGGCGGCTAGACACCGAAGGTCGTCGTTTACCCGGCCTTACATTTGACAGCCGCAGGTGGCGCCGATCGGGTGCCGACCGCAGGAGGAGAATGGATGGAACCGACATCACCGGGCACCGTAGCTTGGAGCGCAGGCGGCGCCAAGGGGGCTGAGGATCCGGGACGGGTCGCCGTCGCCCAGGCACCTAGAAATTACAGTCGGCCCATTGACATCAATGCCGCCGTCGACGCCGTCCTACGGTCCCTCGAGTTGCCAGACGACTTCATCCGCCCCGGCGAACGCGTTGTCCTGAAGCCCAATTGGGTGAAGGAGCACGATGAGCGGCAGCCGGGGCCGGACGCCTGGGAGCACGTCGTCACGCACCCGGCCGTCGTCGAGGCCGTGGCCCGATGGGCGGCGGCGAGCCTGCGAGGCAGCGGATCCGTCGTGATCTGCGATGCTCCGCAGACCGACTCCTCGTTCGACAAGATCCGCGAGTACTGTCGGCTCGATGCCATGGTCGAGCGGTGCCGGGCGGACTTCCCGGGAGTGCGCATCGAGCTGCTTGACCTGCGTCCCGAGGAGTGGAAGGCCGTCGATGGCGTTACAGTGGCCAAGAGGCGGCTACCCGGCGATCCCCTCGGTTCCACCCATGTCCGGCTCGACTCCGACAGTGAGTTCGTCGGCTACGACGGCTGTGGCCGGCTCTACGGCGCTAGCTATGACGTGGGGGAGACCAATCGCCATCACACGGGAATGCGCCACGAGTACCTCTTGTGCCGGACGCCCATGCAAGCCGACGTCTTCATCAACATCCCTAAGCTAAAGACGCACAAGAAGGTCGGCCTTACCTGCGCGTTGAAGAACCTCGTGGGGATCAACGCCAACAAGAACTGGCTCCCGCACCACACCGAGGGCACCCCAGACCTCGGTGGCGACCAGTTCCCGGCGTCAACGCGCAGGGCTCGTCTGGAGCATGCCTGGATGGGGACCATCAAGGCCCGGCTCCGCGGTCGCCCACTGTTGTCACGCTGGTTCGTGCCCATCAAGAAAATGGGCCGCCTAGTGTTCGGCGACACCCAGTCAGTCGTGCGATCGGGCAACTGGTACGGAAACGACACTTGTTGGCGCATGGTCCTCGACCTCAACAAGTGCTTCTGGTACTTCGACGGCGAGGGCCGCCGGCGGCGCACGCCCGTACGGTACCTGTCAGTGGTTGACGGCGTAATCGGAGGCGAGGGCAACGGGCCGATGGCGCCCGATCCTCGCGAATGCGGGGTCATCATCGCGGGTACCCACCCCCTGGCCGTCGACTGCGTCGCCGCCACGCTGATGGGATTCGCCTGGGACCGCATTCCCCTCCTGCGCAACGCCTTCCGCCTGCGCGGGTTGAACTTCGTGCCCTTCGGGCCAGACGATATCCGCATTGTGGCTGACAACCCGGCGTGGTCTGGCCGTCTGGAAGACATGACGGAGACATTCGGCTTCCGGCCGCACTTCGGCTGGCGGGGTGCCATCGAGGCCGACCGTGAGGCGGCGCCGGTATGACATGCACATCGAGTGGCGAGACCCCACAGCCTGGGGATCCTTCACCATGAGCATTGAGGACGCCGTCTATCCCTTGCTGAGCGTCTACGACCGGCTGCCGCATCGCCTCAAGTCCGACATCGGCTGGACATACCGGCACCTTCCGAAGCGGGTAAGGCTCGGAAGGCGCTTCACCGAGTTTCAAACGCTGGCAGAATCAGTCGAGACCTGGTCAGCGGAAGAGATAACGCAGTACCAGGTGGAGCAGCTGCGGGCCGTTCTTACTCACGCTGCCACCTATTCGCCGTTCTATACCCGGCGTTTCGCCGAGGTGGGCTTCCGGCCCGATTGCCTGTCCAACCCGGAGGACATGGAGGGGTGCCCCTTCATTACAAAGTCCGACCTGCTCGCACACCTTCCCGATATGGTCGCCACCGAACCACCCCGGTCGGCGCGACTGTACATCACGACGGGTGGTTCCACCGGGACCCCGACGGGCTTTTATCTGCATAAGGGGGTCAGCCGGCCCAAAGAACAGGCTTTCCTGGAGGCCCAGTGGCGTCGCGGCGGCTACTTCGACGGTGCCCGCCTTGTCGTCATCCGGGGCCATGTGACGAGCCAGCGGGCCGAGGGGCGCATCGCCTCGCATGACGCGACGCGGGACTGGCTCATGCTGTCCTCATATCACCTGACCACCGAGCGGCTGCCGGAGTACCTCGACCAAATCTCGCGATTCCGGCCGGACGTGCTCCATGCCTATCCCAGCGCCGCCCTGCAGCTCGCGGATCTCCTTGAACGGACCGGTACACAGTGGGCGGTGCCGTTGCGCTGTGTCCTGGCAGGTTCTGAACGGCTCACAGCTCCCCAGAAGAGGTTGTTGGAAGACACCTTCCGATGCCGCGTCTACACCTGGTACGGCCACAGCGAACGGGTCGTCCTCGCCGGGGAGGGCCGGACGTCGGACCTTCTGTACTTCTGGCCGACCTACGGATACGTTGAGTTCGGTCCCGCGGACACCCAGGGGTTCCAAGAGGTCATCGGGACGAGCTTCCACAACTTCGCCATGCCCCTGATCCGCTACCGCACGGGTGACTATGTGCAGCCGTATGACCCGGTCAGAGACGGCCGCAAGGAGTTCGACTGGCCCGCCGTCCGGGCGGTAGATGGGCGTGAGCAGGAGTTCCTCGTGACGTCAACAGGCAGGCGGATCTCCCTTACGGCGGTCAATATGCATGACGACAGCTTCGACGACCTCTATGCGCTCCAGTTTGTCCAGCACGAAGCCGGATACGCTGAAATGCGATATGTTCCCGGACCGCACTTCGATCGAGGCCGACTCGACCGCATTCACGCCACCCTTAGGCGCAAGCTGGGTGACGACCTTGACATCGAGTTCCGGGAGGTAAGTGAAATCGAACGGACATCTCGAGGCAAGGGCAAGTGGCTCGTGAGTTCCGTCGCCGGGGCTATGCCTGATCCGGGCACATAGCATTGAGAATATCGGCCGACCGACCTGACACACCCCAGCAATCCAGGACCTGCTCACAGCCGATACGCAGCCGCCGCGTAACTGCCAAAGATGCAAGGCGGAAGCGCTGTGAAAATCCTTCGGGATAACGACTATGTTCGAGCACAAGGCGCAAAGTACGGAATTACCGTATCAGGCGCTACAAGGATGATAAGAAGGAGGGTCGCCTGTATGAGGGATCAGGTAGCCGGGGGGACCCCAGAAGCCGGGCCTCCCCCAAGCAACCGATCTGTCGTTGGGAGGTTGAGGGAAGCTAACCGGTGGTCTTAGAGCTGCACTGGTTGACTTGAGCTCAAACGACCAAGGATCTGCGCCATCGGTTGGGCACGGATTGAAGAGCATCCTCATACTTTGCGGAGTCCTATCATGACCGGCGCTGCCACAGTAATTGACGCCGCCGGAAAAGCATGGTCCTTTAGGCCCAGACGCATAGTTGTAATAGACAGAGTTTGAGATTTCAGGGCCAGTGGGGGCGGTGCCATTGCCACCGTAACCATATCCCCCTTTTGGATCGCTGCTAATGATTATATTACTATCCAGATAATCCCTCGTCATTCCGTTGCCCTCAGGACTGTTTTGAAAATACAGAATGAACATGCCGGTATTACCGATGTTTTGGTTGGCTGCAGGCGGCTGCAGATCGCAAATGTTGTTCTTGTAGATATCATTGGATCCGCCGTGGATATCGAAACAGAGCTGGTTCTTGCCGGTCACAATATTGCCTTGAAGAGTTACATTGCTGGTGCCATCATCCATGTACAGGGCTCGGCCTCCGCCGATACCACCGCCATCATTCACTGGGTGACTAGGGCCGATGAGGTCGCCATCACGGACATAATTGTAGGCGACCAGAACATTGGTTGAGCGTGGAGTGTCATAGTCCTGGAGTCCTATGGCCCCACAATCGTAATCGTCGTAGCAGTAATTGTAGACTACGTTGTACTCTATGACATCGTTGGATATGCCCTGCGAGCAGCCACCGTAGCCGCCGTTACAGGAATGTACCGTGATTCCGTTAGAAGCGACATTGTAGACCACGTTATGGGTGACATGTGAGCCTCGAGTAATGGTAATCAGCATGATGGCGGCCACAAAAGGCTGATTATAGGAATCATGGACAATATTGTTCGCAATGGTGGTATTGGTGGCCATGGTTCTGATGAACGAACTCTGAAAATGCTGCAGTTGCAGGCCGTCAATCGTAACGTTAGGAGCCTCAATGCAGATTCCGTTATCCAGACCGATACCGCTGGCGGTTGACCCACCGTCGATAATAGCGGTATCGTAGCCGTCTGCGGGATTGTAAGCCCAGGTTTCACCCGTGTCGAGCGAGGTGAGATTTAGAGCATTACTGTCGGCACTACAGCCTATTCCCGCATTTGACGGATGGTAAATGCCGGGCCCAATATAGCAGGTCTTTCGTGTGCTACTCCTGCGCATAGCATTTTGGCATTTGCTAAGGGTGGCAAATGGAGCCGTTGCCGTTCCCGCGTTATTGTCACTACCACTCGGTGAAACGTAGTAGCCTGGAGCAACGCTAGACTTGGAGGACAATCCGAACACTATAACGACAATTCCCAATATGAGTACTGCACAAACTACTAGAATGGCCCGGGGCCTACTAAGCTTGGTTGATCGAGCGCGTTGGACGTGCATTTGCGATATTCCGATGACTGGTAATGCAGCCGCACTTGGCGTAGTGAGTTTAGCAAAGGGCCTGGTGTGGTTGACGCCGTACTGTTTCAGGATGTGCTGATGGAGCGCAAGCGGCTCGTGATCATGTTTTATGAAGCGGTGGCTATAGTTCGTTGTGATCATGGTGTTTGGGGCGGCGGGATGACGGTGCCGCAGAGGAGCCGCAGCATTTCCGCGACGGTGATCGGGATCAGTCCGGCATCCAGGCCTGAGCGGCGTCTCGCTGGCGTTGCACGGCGACGGCGACGGCGAGGTAGATCTAGGCGAGCAGGCAGATCGCCGTCCAGTGACGCCAGGACTTCCAACGGACGACCTGTCCGGCGTCCAGGCCTGTGCTCTGCTTGGCGAGCTGGTGATCTTATCCGTCACATCGGTCTGACCTGCACTAACAGCCTCACGGTTACGAACTACCGCTGCCGTATTTGACAAGTGTCAAGGTGTAACCGGCCGCGAACGCGCTGCCGGTGATCTACGGCACGGCCGGCAGTGTAAGCACCTGATCGCCGAAGAGTACCTGGAGACGCATTCTGTGAGCGCCCCGGCCAGCCAGGAGGCGGGCCCGATCTTGCCTGGGCATACGCCCCGCGTTGAGCGCCGAGCGATGTTGTACCGGACATCGGCGCCTACATCTGGTTAAAGAGCACGTTCACGGGCATGGATATTGTGATCTTGGTAGTGACCCGTATATCAGCCCCTGAAGGCAGGCGGTGAATCAGGCGAATGCGGCGACCGGGGTTGCCGGGCAAAACGGAGAGCCCCAGCAAGTCAGCGCTGGGGCGGATGCTGATGCCGCTGCACGTATGGCGGAGATCAGCCAGCATGCTACCGCCGCCCCGGCAGCGTCGACAGCAGGCCCGAAGACCTGGGGAACAGCGACTGATCAGCTAGCAATCGGTCCCATCCTGCAGCAGCCGCTCGGATTCCTACCCAGGCCGGCCTTGCTCGCGCAGTTGGACCAGACCCGTCGGCATGGGCCGGTAGTGCAAGTGGTGACAGGCATGCGGGGGACAGGGAAAACCCAGCTAGCAGCCGCCTACGCCCGAGCGAAGCTAGCGGGAGGTTGGCGGCTGGTGGTCTGGGTCAACGCCAGTACCAGCGGAAACCTGCTGGCGGGCTTGGCCGCGGCAGCCGACGCCGCCGGACTGTCCGACGGCGGCTCCGGGTGGGACGCGGCTGAAGCAGGCCACGCGGTACGCCAGCTATTGGAAGGCGATGGGGAGAGGTGCCTGCTGGTGTTCGATGACGTGGAAGATCACGACCTCGTTCGCCCGTTTATCCCCGTCGGCGGTGCAGCCCAAGTGCTTGTACTTGCCGGCCGACAGCCCGTAGTAAACCTAGGCAGCGAAATCCGCGTGGACGCATTTACTGAGGAGGAGGCGCTGGCGTTCCTGGACGGCCGTACCGGCCTCGGGGAAGCCGGAGCCAAGTCGGTAGCGGCCGCAGTGGGCTACCTGCCGCTGGCGATGGCTCAGGTGGGAGCGGTGATTGCCGGTGAGTATCTGGGATACGAAAGCTGCCTAGACCAACTGAATGCGCTGTCTGTCGAGGAGCGTCTGAGTCCGGAGGATGAACAGTCGTACCCACGTGGCGTCGCGGAATCCGTGATGCTATCCCTGAATGCGGTCCAAGCGTCCGATCAGACCGGCGTGAGCTCGCGGGTCATGACCATCATGGCAGTGCTATCGGCGGCTGGGGTGCGCCGGGAGCTGCTGTACGTCGCCGGACAAATGGGCGCGCTAGGCGCCTGCGGGCCGGTGGACCCGGCCACGGTGGACCGAGCGCTGGAAAGGCTGGCTGAACGGTCGCTCGTTAATTTCAGCCTGAACAGGCAAACTGTGGTCGTACACCGCCTGGCGAGGCAGGTGATCTGGGAAGCATTGACTCGGCAGGGGCGATTGGCATTTGTGTGTCGTGTCGCCACCTCGGTGCTGGAAACGCACGCCGATGCGCTTGCCGGGTCGCGGAATTGTCTGGTGGTCAGACATATTGCTGAGCAGGTCGCGGCGGTGATAGAGAACGCGGCATGGCTCGCGGATGCGACCGACCAGGAATTGGTCGACACCCTGCTGCGGGTCGGTTTCTTCGGGCTGTCTCACCTCATTGAGCTTGGCGACAGGGCGCAGGCGGTGGCGCTCGGCACGCAGCTGACGGTAGGCCTTGAGCAGATGCTGGGTCGTGACGATCCTCACACGCTCGATGCACGAGAAACCCTTGCTGCCGCATACCAGTCGGCGGGGAACTCTGTCGTCGCGAGCGCGATGTTTGAGCTGGCCCTGGCCGCCCGGGAGCGGGTACTGGGTCCTGACCATCCCGACACCATGCGATCACGGCAGCGCCTGGCCGGCGTCTACCGGAGTGCTGGCGAGGTCGCTAGGGCGGTCCCACTGGTCGAGCAGATTCTGGACGCGCGTGAGCGCCTGCTCGGTGCCGACCATCCCGCGACGCTGCAGGCGCGGAACAACCTCGCAGCCGCTTATCTGGAGGCAGGCCGGACCGCCGAGGCCATCCCGCTGTTCGAGCAGGTGCTCGCTGCCTGCGAACGCCTGCTCGGCGCCAACGACTCCAGAACCCAGGCGGCGCGGCACAATTTCGCCGCAGCTAACCAGAAGGCAGGCCCTGTCCCGCCGAGCAGCCCCCCGCCTGGGTTAGCTGATCATGTCGGTAGCGATCTCCAGGATGACGGCCCCTAGCTTGTCCGGGTCGTCAACCTGCTGCAGGTAGAACATACACGTCGCGCCCACGGACAGCACGGCCGTCGTGGGGCGCACCCGGTCGCGCAGCGGCGCGTCGGGACCGGCGAGCAGGTCGACCAGCCTGTCGAGGTGATCGCGGAAGCGCGCAAACCGGTCCTTGCCGGTTTCCATGCCCTGGACCGCGGCCCGGTTCTGCTCCAGGAAGCGGAACATCTCGCTGCCAGCCAGCACGATCCCCACGTGGCGATCCAGGATCTCCGGCGGGGTCTCCTCGGTGCGCGGCCGGTCCTTGGCCCACTTCAGGAGGTTGTCGATCTCCGCGAAGTAGTCGGCGAAGCTGTGGACGATATCTTCCTTGGACTTGAAGACCGTAGCGTCTCGTTGCGGGCCCGGGCCGCGCTCCCGTCGACGTTGCGGCGCTCGGAGCAGAACAGGGGGGCACCGGGCCGGGCGTGGTCATCATAGAAGCTGGACCACACGTCCTGGATGAACCAGCGCAAGGTCGCCCCGGCGCCGTTCATTAGCGGCACCATCCGCTCCCGCGGCCCGGACCCGCAGGCCGCGCTTGCCGAGGCGGACGTGCAGCTTCCCGAACCGGCCCAGGTCCCACTTCACGTCGGCCAGATCGAGGTGGCTGACCTCGTTGACGCGCAGCCCGACATCGGCTATCAGCCGGTAGCTGCGGGCGGCCGGCGCGAACTTCCGGCAGGTCGCCAGCTCCGTCCGCCACCCGGCGAACAGCACGCTCACCTGCACGGCCGACGGCGGGATCCGCAGCGCCGCCCGGCCCGCTGCCCGGGGCCGGTTCATCTCATCGACCGGGCATTCGGCCACCCGGCCGGTCATCTGGTGGATCGCCACCTTTTGCCGGATCTCCAGGAACAGGAAATACGTCCTCAGCGCCTGGGAGCGGGCCAGGCGGGTGCCTTTCGCGGCCTTCCGGAGCACTTTGCCGAAGTACGCGTCAGCGTCAGCGGGTTGGATGTCCCACAGCGGCCGGCCGGCCGATCCGGCCCGGCCGGAACGCGTGCCTCACGCAGGTCTCGTACGACGGCCAGGCTCATGCCCAGGGCTCCCTTGCGCCCACTGATCGAGGAAGACCAGCGATAGACACGATAGACCTTCAGGGAACCCGAGAAACCATCACAATCCCGCACAGCGACGGATCAGGAGGAGAAGCACAGGTCCAGGGGCTATAGAAGCTATTGAGCCCACAGGGAACTCTGGGGTCATTAGAAACGCGCTAGGAGCAATCTCGGCACCGCGCCCTAGGCCGAATCAACCAAGGGTGCGTCGGCCGTACCCAAAGACGGTGCTCAAGCCCGCGATGCGTACGATAGCGCGCGGTGCGTGCGATGCTCGTACCGGTGCCGAAGACGGCCGTGATCGGCGGTCAGCCGTTGCGGGATACTGAGCTGCTGACCTGGTGCGGCGAGGTCATACGGTCGGTGCTCGCCGACCTGGCCCCGGGAGTGTTATTCCCCAGCGTCCCGCGTTCGTAGGGTCCGGCTTGCGGGCGCGATGCCAAGTGACGACAGGTAGACATGCGCAAGTTGGTCAGCGCAGGAGTCCCAGCTCGGGAGCTGGGCGTGATCCGCCAGCGTGGGAGACGACATTGCCTTGACAAGCTCTTGGGCCACAGCGACGGCAGGCGCGCCGTGCGGCACGCCACGGACCCAGCCCGCTGCGAAGAGCTCGCCTATGCCGGCAATGTCATAACCTACGACCTGACGCCCGACGCTCAAGGCCTCCATCACCGCCACCGGGTGCGCCTCATAGTCCGACAGGGCGGCAACAACGCTAGACTCGGCCAACATGGTGGCCATGCCTTGGCGATCCGCCGGCGTAACGTGCTTGATGCTTACCCGGTCGGAAACTCCAAGATGGCGAGCGAGTTTGCAGAGATAACTCTCATACGGGCCGCTTCCCAAAATCAGCAGGTGGGCTTCGGGAATCTGACGCATCACGTGCGGCAGTGCCTCGATGACCCGGTGGTGTCCCTTGTACCGTTCCAGTCGGCCAATGGAAATGATCCGGCCAGGAACGGCGACTGTCCCGGGACGAGGCGATGGTAGTGTTCCGCCGTTACGGATCACAATGATCCGCTTATCCCCAAGGCGGGCATGTCGCGCGAGGGCGGCAGCCTCAAATCGACTTACTGCAATAAGTGCCAGGGCGTTTCGCAGCAGGGGGCCTGCCAGCCGCCATTGGATGGTCCGCATGGCGTTCCGGAGCCCCGACGAGTGCCCGCCGGTGTGGAAGGTGATCAGATAAGGAAGGCCGGCCCGCCGTGCGGACATCATGGCGAGCAATGGCACCGGAGTGTGGATTCCCTGGCAATGCACGAGGTCCCATTCGCGCTGTCTGATCACAGCCGCAATCCCGGGGGCGAGGTAGTAATCTCGCCTTCGCGGCCAGGCCGGGACACGCAGGACTGAGATGCCCTCAACGACCTCTTGCCGTGGCAGCCGCCGGGACCGGTCGGTTGCGAGCACGGTGATTTCGAAACTCCCCAGCGCGGAGAGGCGACGGGTAACCTCATGGACGTGCATCTCAGTGCCGCCGGTTTCCGGCAGGTAACGCGGGCAGACCATGAGTACGCGGAGTGGCCGCTCCAGCGTCTGGTCTCCTCCATGGCCGAGCGCTTGGCCGGAAGTTACATCACGTATCACGAGCTGCGACCCGCGCGTAAACGGCTTCGAGGCGCTCTGCGACTGCGGATGCCGTGAACCGCTGGACGCGTTCCCGCGCACCGGCAGCAAGGCGGCCACGCAGGCCAGCATCATTCAGCAACCGGGCCATGACTTCGGCGAGCTTGTATTCATCGCCAGGGGGCACAAGAAGTCCGTTTTCCCCATCGACGATCATATCTACTATCCCGCCAGTTGTAGTTGCTACCACCGGGCGACCACTGGCCATCGCCTCCAGTATGGTCGTCGGACAGGCATCAAGGCAAATCGATGGAAGCACAGCAAAAAGGCAACGGCGAAACGCGGCCATAACATGATCGTGTGGCCACTGAGCGCACATCTGCGCACCGTCGGGAAGGTGCGCAGGCGTGTCTGGCATGGGTCGACCGACCAGCAGTAGTGGCGGGCGTTTCCTGCCGAGCGACTCGTAGGCCCGTAGCAGCGTCGGTACGCCTTTATCCCCGGAGAGTTCGCCGACAAAGAGGAGGAATTCCTCCTCGGGCACGCCCGGTGGAATGTCTTCGGTCCGGCCCTGCGCCGCATCATCTGCATCACCTAGGACGACCTCGTCAAGGACGAAATTAGGTATAACGCTGGTGTTCGGGCCGCGCGGGATATGGCTGCCGCTGGCGACAGCGTTGCTCACGCAGACCACGTGGTCGATGGTCCGGTTTTTCCATGGGCGCATCAGCGCCGTCGCGGCCACCGTCAGCGGTCCCACGGCAGGCCCGTACTGGGCGGTAGCGCAAGGCAGACAGCGCGCGACCGTAGGTCCCTCACACGGCGAGCCCATCCGCATCAATCTCTTCGTCGCGCAGATATGACTGAAGTCGTGCAGCGTCAGCACGAGTCCGAAGCGCGGTCCGGCCGGGGAGGAGCGGCGTAGCGCGACAGCGCTGTTGACGATCCAGTTGTGCGCGTGGACAACTTGCGGCCGCTCCTGCCGGGTGATGCGGGTCAGCTCGCGGACACCCAGCGGGTCCGGCAGCGGCGGGTGATGGGTGCGGCTGGTCGAATAGACACCCGGCAGGCGCATGGCAGCCGTGGCGAACCTGTGCACCCGAACCCCCGAGGAAAGGGTTTCCTGATCCGGGACATCAGCCATGCGCTGCGTCGCTACCGCAACGTCGTGTCCCCGCCCGGCGAGGGTGTTCGCGAGGTTGAAAACGTGACGCTCCTCGCCGCCGACGTCCGGTGGGAAGAACTGGGCCAGCAAAAGGATGCGCATCAGCGTGCTCCGGACGGCGCTGTAGAGCTGTCCTGCTGCAGCAGCGAAAGTTACGGCAGCCAAGCCGATGAGTCTAGCAGGCTCACGCGGCGCGGCCGACGGTCCGGGTGTCCGGGCCAAGGCCGTGGTCAGTCCAGGTCAAGCCCTTGCGCCGGTTCTGGTCGTGCCTGCGGTCGGCGTGCATGGGGTAGTGTGTCGGTGCTGTTCGATGCCGGTGTGTGGCCGTCGCTGGTGACGGCCGCGGCCAGAACACGTATGCCGACGCCCCGGCGTCGGGCGGCCAGCTTACGGTGAGGTGGCGGTCATGAACCACCCTGTTTGGGGCCGACGCAAACGGATCAAACAGCTCGTCCTGGCTTGCTTGATCGTGGCTCTTGTGACCGTGCTCCTGGAGGTTCTGACCACCGGGCACGCAACGGGGATGGCATCTCCAGCCGGTTACTCAGCAGGCCAGCTCATCTTCGATGACCAGTTCTCCGGCACGTCGCTGAATTCTGCTCACTGGAACACTTTCATGGGCGGTCAGGGTGAGGGGATCTGGAACTCCGATGGCCTTCCTGCTGGTGACTCAGCAGCCGGCGCTCACTTTCATCAGACCTATTTCTCTCCCTCTCAGGTGACTGTGAACGACGGACTGAGTCTGACCATGGTGCCCGACACCAAGTACTCATCGCTGGGCTACGGGTACCGATCCGGCGTCGTGACGACGTATGACAAATTCGCGCTTCGGAGCGGTTACGTCCAGATCAAAGCCAAGATGTCCGACGCGTCCCGGGGAGGCTGGCCCGCCATCTGGTTCATTGACCCGAGCGACGGGCGCGGCAGTCAAGAGATCGACCTGCAGGAGGGCGGATTCACTCCTACGGATGCCGGGCTGTCGAGTCGCACTCCGGAGAACAATATCTTCGTGTCGACGTACCACACGCCATCCGGCAGTCAATCGGACTTCAGTTACGTCACACCCGAGCCCATGAACGCTGGATTCAATACCTACGGGATGCAGTACATCCCTGGCCGGTCGATCAAGACGTACTTCAATGGCAGGCTGGTCGGTTCGTGGACCAAGAACATCAGCACCACTCCCTATGAGATAGTCATCTGGAACACTCAGGCAGCCGCCAATACCTCGGGTTATCACACGACAGGTGAGTCTCCGGATCCGTCGGTACTGAGCGTGGCCGAAGTTCAGGTGTATGGCTTGCCGTCGTAATCCGCGGCACGCGTCGAATGGCTCATCGGAGCGCCTCGACCGGGTGTTTTGACTGACCGACCCCTAGACGGCTGATCTGTGCACTATTATGTGCATAAAAGCTGCACGAGGACGCCGCACGCACCCACAACACGATCTTCCACGGTATATGTAACATGAGTTCAGGCTCCGGCTTCACACACGAGAGGTGCTATTAGACGCCATGAGAAGCTACTCCTACCCGTCCGGTTGTGCGCGCCGGCAGCCTGCCTGTATATATCGGCACAGTGTGCGTTGCCGTAGGCGCGGGTGGATGCTCGGAGCTCTCATTACGTGTGTCACCGCGTTTCTGTCCTCTTGTGCCAGCGCCTCTAGCGCGCATCACTTGCTCACGAAGCCCTCTCCCATCCACCCATCGCAGAGTAGAGCTCCCACGCGGAAGCCAGGATCAGAATGGAAGCCAGGGTCAGAATGGAAGCTCACATGGAGCGACGAATTTGCGGGAACTGACTCGCTTCGCGACTGGAATCTGAGTACTGGCAGCGGTTGGGGCAACAAACAACTTCAAGACTATTCCCGGGAAAACGTGGCCTTCGGACCTAGCGGCGGCCTGATCATCACCGCGAGCAGAGATGGGCATGGAATCAAATGCTGGTACGGCGCTTGCGACTACTCATCGGGACGACTCGATACGAAGGGCCTATTTCAGCAAGAGTACGGGATTTTCGCCGCTCGCATTAAGCTTCCCGCCGGGCACGGGCTATGGCCGGCATTCTGGATGGAAAGTGCCAATCCGGTGTCTTACGGTGAAATAGACGTGATAGAAAGCAGTAACAAGAAGCCATCCCTTGTCTCGGGGTTTGCTCATTCGTCTGACATCAATCAGGGCGCGTACCTCCAGCTTCCGACTGCGCTTTCGGCAGGGTATCACATATATGCAATCGAATGGACGCGCAACAGTCTAAGCTGGCTCGTAGATGGTCGGACATACGGGAGCGTCAGGATACCTGCGGGAGCACCATTCGATCAGCCGTTCTACCTCATACTCGACCTGGCTGTTGGCGGAAATTGGCCCGGTGCACCTGACGCCGCGACGGTATTCCCGGCTTATATGTACGTATCGTGGGTCCACGTATACAGCCACAAATAGCGGCGGCGGACCAGAAGTGGCGGAGAGCAGCAGCGCGCCGTGGTCGAGCCATCGGCCGCCCGGAATGTCGGCTGAGCCCTTCCGGGCATCTCAACCGTAGACGCTACGAATAGTCCTCCCGCCAGCGACGAGCAGCACACGTGATCCGGGGTGAAGCAGGTCCGCTGGAAGGACGACGTTCTGCGCAGCGCTATCTGATGAGAGCGGTGCTGACCAGCGGACCCGTCCTCTCACGACCACCGCGAGGTGTGCCGGGATCGGTGCTGCCGTGCCGAGATCCACGCTGGCGACGGGCCTCTCGCCCTGCCCCACCGCGATGGAGAGCTCAGGAGGAGGCACCCATTCCGCTCGCGCCGCCGCCACGGCAAATGAGGCACCAACCGCAACGAGTGCCAGCCCCACGGCCCCCAGCACCAACTGGGAGCGGGCACGATGAGTGCGGCCTGGCGGTTGGCCAAGCGCTCTCAGGGCCGGACCGTCGTTAATCACCCCGGTTCCGGCGACATTCGCCGCCGTCGATGCCATGTGAGGAGGCTGGGTCCTCGACTCCGACGGTACTGGCGGCGATGCCGACTGACGGCGGATATTGCGCTTGAGATACGTTCTCCCCCTTGCAGGCAGGAGGCCCAGCACCAGCAAGGCAAGCAGACAGAGGATGGCTGTGGGACCCGGCGGCAGATGGGTGAGCAGGATTGCGAAGGCCCCGAAGAGTCCGATTGCCAGCGCCCCCACCATCCAGCAGACCACAATATGCGCGTCGATCGGAACGAGTCTCGCTCGGCGGCGCAGCCTCAACAGCCACACGGCGCCAACCAGGATGGCCAGAACCAACACCGCCACGTCAGTTCCTGTTGCCCTGATGCTGCGGACAGAGTCTCTCGGCACCACGAGGGGGCGCTCACCCAAGAGCTGGGAAAGATCGTAAACCTGGATGGCGCCGTTGTCGTAGATGCGATAAACCCCTGGAATCGAGTTGAACTTCTCGAGCTCTGCCGCTGTCAGGCGGGTTGGATGTCCGGTTTCGCCGGGTGTGATATACGCCCCGAACAGCGGCAATCCCTCGGTGAGACGAGTGTCGGTCACGATGTAGCGAATGTCATCCTTACGGATGAGGGCGATGTCAGATGGGGTGAGCTGCTGGTCGAAGAACAGCGGAGCCGGGCTCTCCGACCCGTTGAGAGTGCTGACCGGGTCGACTTGCCCGAAGGCGTTGAGCAGCCCGGCATTGTCACGGTCTACCGCGACGCGGGAACCTTCTGGGAGATGGGTACTGACCCAGTTCGCCAGCGCGAGTGACGGCGAACCCAGCGAACGTTCATGTGCGCCGACGATGTAGGGACCATTCACAAGAATGGGCAATGGACCCCCGCCGTAGAGCGTGCTCCCCAGGAAGCAGACGACGAGGACGCCGATCGTCGCCATCCGTTCGATGACCCGGCGTTGCCTCATGAGCCGTCCGGCCAGCCATCCCCCGACGACCACGGCCACACCGAAGAATATGAAGGTGGTGGTGCGGGAGCCGATGTCCTTGGCGTCAGACGATAGGTTCGTGAGCATCGCGAGCGGATACGCCGCCGCGATCGCTGCAGGCAAGTATCGAAGCCTGCCACCTCTGACGCTCTTCTTCCAGACCACCGCGTAGAGCGAGATCAGGATGATGAGGCAGAAGAAGACGGCCGACGCCAAAATGAGGGCTTCCTCCCAATTCGGCGTTCCGCCGCCCGCCGAGTTCTGGAAGAGCTTTCGATTTCCATGAAGCTGGCTCAGTATTTCAGCGGCGCTTCTGGTGCCTGCCTGAATGATTGGGTTGATATATCCGGTGAGGACATGGCCGAGGAACGCGGTCCACACCCCCACGAGAACAACGCCGGCCAGAGCAGCGAGGCCAACGATCCGCGACTGCTCCTTCCGCCTCTCCTTCCGTCTCGCGAATTGCTTGTCACGAGACGCAATCCCTGCTTGTGAACGCGCCAGGTCCTCGGTTGCCAGCATCTGGCCTGCTGTTGCAGCGGTCGCCGGCCGACCAGGAGGACCGGTGATGAGGCGCAGTCCAGCCGCCCACACCACGAGGAATCCAACCGTGAGCCACGCGGTGACGTGGTGGGATACGACCATCCCGGCGATGGAAATAAGCGCGAGCGCGAACAGCTTCCCCCGCTTCGGTTGGGCTGCGTCAATTGAGACAAACAGCAAATAGACGACCGCGACCGCAAAAGCGAGGGCGAGCGTCTGGTAACCGTACTGTGCACCGAGAGAATAGAACTCCGGGTTCGCCGCATAGACGAGTACACCGACGCCGCCAGCACGCGATGAATGACAAGCGCGCTCCACGACGAGGAAGACGCAGAGCACGGTCACGATGCGGGCCAGGACGAGGACGACCATCTGGTCGAGCAGCAACGGGAGACCCGTCAACCACCTGGTGGCGATCGTCACGAGTTCAATTCCGGGATAGTAGGGGCTAACCGGCAGGATGGGGTTGTCCTGAAACAGTGCTCTGCTATCGAGAAGCCGCGTGAGGGTCGCGCTATGGGCCAGTTCGTCGAAGTTGTCGAAGATCAGCGGACTGCGGAACACATATGAGGCCATGAGCCCGAGACCGAGGATGACTGAGACCCAGACGCGCTCGTTCCGCGTGGCGGCGGTACCGGTGAGACGCCAGGCGCACGGAGCGAAGATGAATATCAGTCCCGCCAAGAAGAGCGGCACGACCGGCGACTGGTGACCCGTGCGGCCAAGGGCGTCCCCCACCCCCACCATCAACAGGCCGGCTCCCACGATGGCAACGACAGATCCGAGACGTGACCGGCTCACCGTCAGGGCCACCCCTGGACCGGTGGAGTTTGCCCGCTGGGAACCGGATTCCTCGGGCAGCGTCGACGCATGGCCGGCGTCGAGGCCGTTACGACTACCTGGAGCCCGAAGACTCAAAGCTACCCATGGGACCGTACCGAACTGCCGCGCCCATGAGCTTCGCAGACCCATCGCTAGCCCCACTGCCATGTCTTGCCGCGAACCAGGCCCGCCGACGGCAAGGCCTCGTTGGCTGAACGCAGCGAGCGGCGCTCTCTTGGTCTTGCCCGACCGGACCTAAACAGGCTGACCTCCAAGTCCTCCGATATGTGTCAGAGAGTACCTGGCCAGTTTGCTGGCGCCGCGGGACCGGAGCAGGACGTTGACCACGCTGGCCCGGGGCCGAGCTCGTGACCGTAGCGCAGCACCTAGCGGTCGGGGGCGAAGATCGCGCAGGTGGGCCGTCAGTGGCTGGGCCGGTACACTGGTTCGCCTATGAGGGATCACCTCATTCCCAAGGCTCGCCAGAGCATCAGGGCGTCCGTCGTGGTCTGCGTTTACACCGAGAATCGGCTGTCGCAGATCCGGGCGGCGCTTGACAGCATCGCCCGCCAGACGATGCCGCCGTGGCAGGTGATCGTGGTAGCCGACCACAACCCGGCACTATGTGATCGCCTCGCGGCTGAGTATCCAGACCTTGAGGTGATTCCCAGCAAATTCGAGAAGGGTCTGTCTGGTGCCCGCAACACGGGTATCGAGCATGCCGCGGGCGATGTCGTCGTCTTCCTCGATGATGACGCCCGGGCGCAGCCCCGATGGCTGGAGACCCTGCTGGCTTCCTACGACGACGGGTCGGTCCTTGGCGCGGGCGGAGTGGTCCTTGCCGACTGGAGCCCGCCCGGCAGGCCTGCGTGGTTGCCAGAGGAATTTCTCTGGGTTGTCGGCTGCAGCTACCGAGGACAGCCCGAGGCCAAAGCTGAGGTTCGCAACCCGATCGGAGCGAATATGTCATTCCGCCGATCAGCCTTCGAACAGGCCGGGCTTTTCGATTCGTCGGTAGGGCGCACCTTCACATCATCCCGTCCACTCGGCTGCGAGGAGACCGAGTTCAGCATCCGCCTGCGCAGGCTGTCGCCGGGTGCGCGGATCATCTATGAGCCGCAGGCCGTGGTGTATCACCATGTAGACCAGTCCCGTGCCACCTGGCGTTACTTTCTCGGTCGATGCCGCGCGGAGGGATTCTCTAAAGCCCGGGTATCACGACTATCCGGAGCTTCAGCTGCACTGAGTTCGGAGAGAAGCTACGTTGCTCACACGATCATCCGGGCTGTACGCCGCGAACTAAGTGGGGCTTTCCGGCCGGGCAGGAAGGATTCGATGATGCGCCTCGTCGCCTTGTCTCTGGGAACCTTGTCGGCTACGGCAGGCTATCTCCAAGAAATGGTGCCGCAGAATATAAAATCAAGATCCGCCACACGGCCTGAGGCCCGCTCCAGTCCAGCGACCGGTCATCGTGAATGATCAGGGTTAGCATCGACTCGTGAAGGGCTGGGTTTCACTCAGCCGCCATGGGACGGCTGAGGGCGAGCGGGGCCCCGTCCGCAAGACTCGCAGGATGCCCCGGCTCCATCCCCGTCGTGCCCCTGGGCGCATGCGCGAGTCCCCGGCCGGAGAGCCGCTAGGGCGGACTGAGCAGCCGGTACCACCGACGGAGCTACCGGTGGAGCCGACGGAGCTGCCGGTACGGCCGACGGAGGTGCCGGGGCCACCGACGGAGCTGCCGGTGCAGCCCTCGGAGCCGCAGCGGCTCTCGGAGCTACGGCGGCTCTTCACGACCTTCGGCTACCTAGTGGCCAAGCAGGGGGCCACGGCGGTATTGGGCCTGGCCTACTGGGCCTTCACCACGCATCTGTTCTCGGCGGGAGATGTGGGTCTGGCATCCGCCGCAGCCTCGACGGCATTCTTTCTCGGAGCGATCGGTGCTCTCGGGATCCCGCTCCTCCTGCTGGCCGAACTCGACTCGGTACCGGCCGCGGTCCGCCGCGTTACCTTCAGCACCGGGATGTACATCGGGTGCTTGACTGTCCTGATCCTGTCGTTGGCCACGCTGGCCCTCTCCCCGTTCCTGGGCAACAGCCTGAAGATCATCGGTGCCGACTCGACAACCGCCGCTCTCTTCGTGATCGGATCAGTGGCGACGATTGGCGCGCTCACCTTCGATGACGCGGCAATCGGACTGCACCGGGGCTCGGCCCAGCTGTGGCGAGGCAGCCTGACCTCCGTGCTGAAGCTGGCCATCGTGGGTGTCCTCGTCCTCGCGGGGACCAGAACCGCCTCAGGTCTGCTGTTTGCCTGGGCACTGGCGCTGGTTGTCTCGCTCGTCTGCCTCCCCATGCTCCGACTCGCATCGACCCCGGCCGGCGAAGGGAACCTCAGCCATCGGGTGGCACTCACCCGCCGCTACGGCGTGCTCTCCCTCAAGCACCACGTCCTCAATCTGTCGATCAATTCCGTCTTCTACTTCGTCGGGCTGATTGCAGCTCTCCTGATCCCCCCACAGCAACTGGCCTACTTCTCAACCGCGTTCCTGGTGGAGTCCACCGCAATGGTCATCCCGTACCTGCTGGCGCTGTCCCTGTTCGCCGAGATATCGGGCGACCAGAGTCTCCTCCACCGCCACGTCCGCCGAACCCTCCCCCTCGGACTGGCCCTGTGTGGCGGGATCGTGATCGTCGCCGAGGTGGCGGCTCCCCTCGTCCTGCGCATCTTCGGCCCCGCGTACGCGATGAACGGGACCACTGCATTGCGCCTTCTCGTCCTGGTGGGCCCCGCCTACGTGATCAAGGACCACTACGTGGCGATCCGCCGCGCGCAGGGCCGCCTGACCCAGGCGGCCAAGGTGATGGCGGCAGGCACCTCCGCAGAAGCGGCCGGCGCGACGCTGGGAGGAATCTACTGGGGCATGACCGGCCTCTGCATCGGATGGGCCGTCGCCTCCTGGTGCGAGGCCGTCCTCTTGCTACCCGTGGTGATCCGGGTCTTCCGCCGCGATCCCCAAGTCGAACCCGATGTGGGTTAGACGCACCCCGACCTGCACGTTGCCGGGACGAACTTCCTCGCCGGGCTGTCAGTCACTATAATCGGCAATCACCATCGGGCGCGGCGTTCTCGGTCTGGTGCACGCGTCCTCTCGCAGCTGACAGCATGGGGGAACAGCCTTGAGGAGGGCTCCGAAGTGGTAGCCCATGTATCTCCCAAACTGCTCCCGTCCCGGCACAAGGACCGAGACGACGAACCCCTGTTCCGGCGCAGAGCCCTGGCGTTGGTCAAACGCTCCGCCCGCTCGATCATCCGGGCGCGCCGCAAAGAGCGCGGCGTCCTACTGATCTTCGGATGTCAGCGATCAGGGACCACGATGCTCCAGCAGACCTTCCTCGATCGATCCTGGCGGGTACTCATCCTCGAGGAACACGATCACCGTCTCGTCGGACCGACACCCGGACCCGAGGAGACGACCTGGCAGGAGTATTCCACCGTCATGAGACGAATCCGCCGCCTCCCGTTCGAGGTCGTGGCGGCCAAACCGCTGGTGGAGAGCGCCTCCGCCACCGCACTCATGGACGCCGCCGGCGCGGTCAAGGCGGTCTGGATGATTCGCCGTTACCCGGAGGTCGCGCAGTCCAATGTGAACCGATTCGGCACGGACAACCCCTACCGGGATCTGCTGCCGATTAGTTCCCGGGACGCGACGGACTGGCGATACAGAGGTGTGACCGAAGAAGCGTGGGAGACAGTCACGGCGTTGCTGAACCGAAGGCTTACGCCGTTCGACGCGGCCGCGCTCTTCTGGTGGACTCGCAACCAGCTCTATTTCGACCAGCGCCTCTGGAAGGACGACCGGATCCGGATCCTCCGTTACGAACGGGCGTGCAACCAGCCCGACGAGGTGATCCGGTCTCTTTCCGACCACATCGGACTGGCGTTGCCCATTGACTCGATAGCCCCGCGGGTAAGGGCGCGGCCATTGCCTGCGGAGACCACGGAACTCGATCCGGAGGTCGACCGGCTCTGCAGGAAGCTGTGGGATTCGTTCGAAGGCTGCCCGGAATTGTAGAGGCAACCGACGAGCGCGTTGACCAGTAGGGTGTCGTTACGATGAAGCGCGACGGAACGCTCATTCTCTGCTACCACCGGGTCGCGGATGGGGTCGAGGACCCCTTTTATCTCTGCGTGGGCCCCGACAATTTCGCCGCCCACCTCGAGGAGATATCGAGGGCCCGGGAACCGTCGACGCTCGCCGATGTATCTGCTCCGTCGCGCCGGCCGAGAGTGGTCGTGACCCTTGATGACGGCTACCGCGACAACCTGACCAACGCGCTGCCGATCGCCGAGTCCAAGGGCGTGCCGATCACCGTCTTCGTGACCAGCGGCATCCTGGGAAACCACAACGGTTTCTGGTGGGACCGTCTCGGAACGCTGTTGCGCTCGCGGCCACCGCACGTGCGGGAGATCGATCTGCCGGTCGCCGGCCGGAACGTCCGCCTCCCACTCGGTTCGTCCGGGATCAGGGCAGACCTCGATTCGGTCCGCCGCCAACTGCTGCCGCTTCGGGTGACGGAGATCGAACGGGCACTCGACGCCGTCTCGGAGCAGTGGCAGGTGGGTTCCGCTCCGCCGCCTGACGCCGGAACGCTCACCCCGGAGGACCTCCTCCAACTCGCGGCGAGCGACACCGCGACGATCGGCGCCCACACGGTCGATCACGTCCGGCTCCGGGATCGTCCGGCACGGGAGCAGCAGGACACCGTCTGTGGCTCCAAGAGGGAGCTGGAGCAGGCGATCGGCCGGACCGTGTCGCATTTCGCCTATCCATTTGGCCGCGGTGGCGACTTCGACGATCGTTCGGTCGACGCCGTGCGTTCGGCTGCGTTTGTCACCGCGTGCACCACCCTGCCCGGAACGGCCCGTCCCTCGACCGATCCCTACCGTCTCCCTCGGCGCCTGGTCATGGACTGGGGACGGCTTCGTTTCAGAGTTCAGATGCAACGATGGAAACTTGGGTAAGCGAGGCCGCATCTGCTATCCGCCTGACGCCCGCAGCCCCACCATCAGCATGATGTGCTGCCGTCGCGTGAGCCTCTCCGTGGCCATGAAAAAGGGCTCACCTCCCTGCGGGGTTTCAGGCACGAAGACTGACGTTCCGCGAGGCGGTATGCGGGCATAATCTGCAATGTCCCGTCTCAGGTGTTTACCGCTTTACGGACAGGTAGGATCCATCGGCCGTGCTCTATGAAGAGAGACGCACCCGTCTCTGCGAATGCGGGCACCCTCACTCCGCGCACCAGCACTACCGACGCGGAACGGAGTGCTCGCTTTGCCCGGACTGCCCGCGTTGGCGGCCAGGCTCCGGGCGGATCATGCGCGTCGTCAAGAGGCTGATTAGCCGACCCGGACGTGAAGATCTCTAGGCGAGCCACGGCTACCTCCGTGCAGCAATTCGCGGGTGAAATGCAGGATTCCCAATTCCTCTTGACAGCGGCGATCGGCGATTCTGGCGAAACGCCGTCCATGTCATAGAAACGGTACCGTCGCCGCAGGCCTATCTACAGCCCACATGTGCCGCCCAAATAGGACACTACTGGGCCGGATAGAGCGGCGGCCGGAGGTGCTGCCGCAGTCATCCGGTTATACTCGCGATGAGGTCAAGCTTGTTACTGATGAGAAAACTGAGTATCAACGGTGCCGGTTTCACCTGGTTGGGAGCCAAGGCGATCACGGACAGAAGCTACTCGGTTACATATAGTTCTGCGACAGAATTACACAAAACTCCACCAGGCATCTTCCTTCAGCATGACATTAGCTGATATTATTTATGCTTTCCGTCTGGTTACGAGACGGCTGGAGGTGAATAAAACTTAACTAGTAAACGAGTTCACCTCGCGGACACCGTGTAAAGGGTGGCCGTTTACTTCGCCTGGAAATCATGGGGGGACTCATGAGGGAGCCATGGTGTCTCAGGCAAGCTCGGATCTTCCGTGGCCACGTGTGTCCGTGGTCGTTCCGACGTTGAATGAAGCAAGAAACCTGCCGTACGTTTTCTCACGGCTGCCCCCGGACGTCCACGAGGTGATCGTGGTGGACGGGCACTCGGTGGATGACACGGTAGCGGTAGCCCGCCAGCTACGGCCCGACGTCCGGGTGGTGCAGCAGACCCGCCGAGGGAAGGGGAACGCGCTTGCCTGCGGGTTCGAAGCTGCGACCGGTGACGTCATAGCCATGGTCGACGCGGACGGCTCGGCGGATCCGGGCGAGATCCCGAAGTTCGTGTATGCGCTTTTGAGCGGCGCGGACTTCGCTAAGGGAACGAGGTTCGCCGCAGGCGGCGGCAGCAGTGACATCACCCGGCTGCGCAGCGTTGGTAACCGAGTGCTCGGTGCGGTGGTCAATCTCTGCTATGGAACGCGCTACTCAGACCTCTGCTACGGCTTCAACGTGTTCTGGCAGAAGCACGTTCCGGTACTGGGCCTCGACAGCACCTCTCCTCCCTCGCTCAGGGGCGACGGGCGGTTGTGGGGCGACGGCTTCGAGATCGAGACGCTGATCCATATGCGGATAGCAGAGGAGGGACTCTGCGTCGCTGAAGTTCCAAGTTTCGAGCATCCCAGGATTCACGGGGTGAGCAACCTGGACGCCTTCAGCGATGGCCTTCGAGTGCTGACGACCATCATGGTCGAACGCCGCCACGCCCGCTGCCGTCACCGTTCCCGCCGTCGTGCGTCGGGCGCACGAACCGCGCTGGTCCAGGCCCGCGGCCTTATCCATATAGAGACGGCCTTCGTGCGTATGCTTTACGTCCTTTACTCCATCGAGCACGGCCGCCCCTGCATGCAGCGGGGAAGATCACGATTATCCGGCCCCGCAACTCACGAATCGGCGTCCTCGCTCGCGCGGACAACCGTGTGCCCACCGCCGTCGGCGTCGGCGAGGCGCCATCCCGTTGGCCACGCATGTGAAGCGCCGGGTGAAAGGATTCGCGCGTTCTCGAAGTGCAGGGCATCAGCGTCGCCGAGGAAAGCCGCCTCGCCGAACCAGGCGTGGCCGCTGAAGGCCGCCGCGTCGAACCAGGCGTCCCCGCGGAAGGCTGCCATGTCGAACCCAGCGTCGCCGCGGAAGGCCGCCTCGCCGAACCAGGCGTGGCCGCTGAAGGCTGCCCAGCCGAACCACGCGTCGCCGCTGAAGGTCGCCCCGCCGAACCATGCGTCGCCGCTGAAGGTCGCCCCGCCGAACCCGGCGACGCCGCCGAAGGCCGCCTCGCCGAACCCGGCGTCGCCGCCGATAGCCGCCTTGTCGAACCACGCGTCGCCACCGAAGGCCGCCGCGTCGAACCAGGCGTCCCCGCGGAAGGCTGCCTTGCGGAACCCGGCGTCGCCGCCGAAGGCCACCTTATGAAACCCGGCGACGCCGCCGAAGGCCGCCCTCCGGAACCCGGCGCCGCGACTAAAGGCTGCCTCGCCGAACAGAGCATCGCCCCTGAAGGCCGTTTCGGGGAAGTTGGCGGCGCCGCGGAAGACCGCCCTGCCGAAGAGGGCATCGCCGCTGAAGGTCGCCCCGCCAAACGAGGCGGCGGCGCTGAAGGCCGCCCCGCTGAACTGGGCGGCGGCGCTGAAGGCCGCCCCGCCGAACCGGGCGGCGCCGCTAAAGGCCGCCCCGCCGAACGAGGCGTCGCCGGTGAAGGTCGCCCCGCTGAACTGGGCGGCGCCGCCGAAGGCCACCTCGCCGAACCACGCGTCGCCGCTGAAGGTCGCCCCGTGGAAGTTGGCGTCGGCCACTACGCCGTTTACGAGGTTGAAATCGATGAGAGTGGCGCCGGTGAGATCGAGGCGGATGTTATTCCAGAAACGTGAGCTCGGAGTATCGGTGGACTGCGGATTTTTGGTCCTGTCGTCACGCAGATGCTCAGCAAGAATACGCTGCGCGGTAAGACGCACCTGTCTTTCTTGCTGCCATGTGCGGCCAATCCCATCGGGCCCCGCTTCATCCTCAGCGGCAGGCTCCTTCTGGCCTTTGGCGACCTCGGGCTCCGGCTTTCCGGCGGGCGCCGTGGGGGAGAACGGCCTGCGTAGGTACCCGCAAATGACGTTGACGATGATCTGGCGGTGTGCAGGGCTGTCCTGAGCGAGCCGTTCGAGTGCGTACAAGCCACCAAACCGGACCGGGGCCTCGTCGCTGACGAGTTGCGCAACCGCGTTGGTGTAAAGCTCGGTGATGCGCCGCTCGGTCGCGTGAGCGTCGCTCGGAACTGTTGCGCTCTCCTTGTGATGCTGGCGGCGGAAGGCAGGCATCCGCAGCCAGGACCACCTCCGTCGCCACGCTGGCCTGGCACCCTCATTGGCCCGTCGGCCATGGGGGATCCGCATGCGGACATTATCTCGCGGCGATAACGTCCATCGCGGAAGGCCAGCACTTGGAACGGCCGTTGCGGGCGTCGTAGGATGACGACGGGACCGCGTGCCGTCGTGCGTTGACAGTGGCGCGAGCAGGGCGAGAGGGGAGGAATGAGCGTTGCCCTGGCCTCCGTCGGTCACCGTTGCCGGAGGGCCTCACTCACTGCCGGCGGAGCGGACGTCCCTGACCGTTGCTGAGAGGTGAGTGATGGATGCACAACCATCAGAGCAGGTCCCCAACACGATGGGACAGATTGCCTTCGACGATGCGTTCCCCGGGCGATCCGTGGGATTCATCCATGATCTCCATCTCGATGACCGCCTGACCCTCGCGTCAGTCGCAGATCTCGCCGACCGGCTGCCCCGTCGATCGGTGATCGCCGACACGGCGGCGCAGCCCCTCCTGGTTCCTCATGGGGGTCCGCCTCGGGGTGCCCTGGAACGACCGGGCGACGTCATACGCGATTTGCGCAACGCAAACGCCTGGCTCACCCTGCTCAACGTGGAAGACGATCCCGGCATGGCAGAACTCATGAACAGTCATCTTGACCAACTCGAGTCTGGCATGATCGCCAAGCGAGGCAACAAGCAGGGTAAGCTGCGCAAACGGGTGGCATTCGTCTTTGTTTCCTCCCCGAATTCGGTCACGCCGGTCCACTTCGACATCGAGCACAGCCTGCTGATGCAGGTCAGTGGGGAAAAGACCGTCAGCATCGGGCGCTTCGAGAGCGACGCAGTTCGACGGCACGAGTTCGACAGGTATTGGGACGGCTCCCACGGGCGGATCGAGAATCTGCCTCCGGAGGTCGCCGCGTACACCTTGACGCCAGGACGGGCGGTGTACATACCTCCCGGCACGCCGCACTGGGTACATAACGGTCCCGACGTTTCGTTGTCCGTGACCCTCACGTACTTCACCGCTGCCACCGTTCGAGAGAACCGCATCGAGGACTTCAACTCGCACCTTCGACGGCGGCACATGAAGCCGCGGGAACCGGGGCGTTCCACCATCGTTGACACGGCCAAAGTCTGCGCTATAGGAGCCTTGGCCATCAAACAACGTCTTCGGCCCGCCTCGGCCGGCACGAAGGAGCGGGACAGCCAAGCTCCTGCTGATGGAGCGGGCTACCGGGTGGAGGGGAGTTAGACAGTCAGGCCCTCCACCGGGCGACGGTGGATCTCCCGAAGCGAACGCACCGGACCGCTGTCTGCGTGGCCTGGAACGTCGCCGCCTGGGTGACCCCGCCGAGCCGGCCCGCGACCCCCTGGCCGGCCACTAGCCTCAACATCTCCCGATGGTTCCGCGTGAACCGTCCCTTATAGGGCTCGTCGCCGCGGAGGAAGTCCACTTCGCTGAAGCCTCGCGCACATGCGTCGTCGATGATGGCGGCGAGCAGGACGGTCGTGGCATCCCGCCAGCGGCGATCGGTGAGCCGCGCGCTCTGATACAGGCTCACCCGGCCGGCCACCTCGAACGCTGTCACGGTCGCGACCACCAGATCGTCGTTCCCGAGTTCGTGGACGACCACCTCATCGGCCGCGCAGCCACCAGCGAATCCGGCCGCGAAGCGATCAAAGACGGGCAGGAAGCCGGAGCGGCGTCCCCACTGGGCCTCGTGGAGTTCGCGCAGGGTGTCGAGGCGCTGGGGGACCGCTCGGCCTCGGATCGTCTGATGCGTCACGCCTTCGGCCGCGAGTCGCTTGGCGGAAACACGGAGGTTCTTGCGGAACTGCGCGGGCAGGGTGGCCCGGTACGCCTCTGAGCTATCGGGCAAGGGCGTGAACGGGGCCACGACCATGGGCTCGCGGCGAACGCGGCCGGGCAGGGCTTCGATCAGCCGTGACCCGGGCCGGATGCCCTTGAGGTCCAAGAGGCGCTGACCAGGACGGCCGAGCCAGTCCCGGAAAAGGCTGACCACCGCCGTCTCGTGGCCCGGGGCGGCGAGCAGGTCGAGATGATCCGGGCACAGCGACCCGTCACCCATCATCCGGACGCTCAGCATCGGATGGCGCGTCTCCACGGCGAGGCCACCAAGGAGGTGCGCCCCGTCGACAACCAGAAGGAAGTGGCGGCCGGGTCCGCCGGCCCCGGTCAACCACCACGATCGCAGGAAGGGCGACGGAAGAGGGGAAGAATCCACCAGCTGATCCCACTGCGCAGCCCATCCGTTGAGGTGGGGGACGTCCAGCAAATCGGGGGGAGCCACGATCAGATCTCACATCGCGTAGTCACGATCGGGAAGGGGGGCATCTTACCCGAACAGTCTTCCCGCGACCGGCCGAGACACTCTCACGGCCCCTGTGCTGATGTCACCGCGGCTCGCTCGGCTAGGGTACGAACGTGAAGGTCCTGATCGCCGGGGGTTCCGGCTACATCGGCAGCACGGTTGCCTCGGCTTGCCTGGATGCGGGGATCTGCCCGGTGATCCTGGACAGCCTGGTCACGGGCAGGCGGGAATTCGCGGCGGGCCGGGAGTTCTACGAGGGTGATATTGCCGACGGGCCGCTGGTCGACTGCATCTTCGCGGAGCACCCGGACATCGACGCGGTGATCCATTGCGCGGCGCTGATCGTGGTCCCGGATTCGGTGGCCGATCCGGTCGGGTACTACCGAGCGAACGTGAGCAAGAGCCTGGACTTCGTCGCGCACCTGCTGCGCAACGGCTGCGGGCGGCTGATCTTCAGTTCATCGGCTGCCATCTACCGGGCCAGCGCGGACTTGACCGTGGATGAGGACTCGCCCATCGACCCGCAGAGCCCGTACGCGCGCACGAAGGCGGTGTGCGAGGCGATGTTCGCCGACATCGCCGCGGCGCAGCCGATCCGCGTGCTGTCCCTGCGGTACTTCAACCCGATCGGCGCGGACCCCAAGATGCGCACCGGCCTGCAGCTAGCGCGGCCGACCCATGCGCTGGGCCAGATGATCCAGGCCCAGCAGCGAGACGTTCCCTTCCTGGTCACCGGAACGGACTACCCGACACGCGATGGGTCAGGTATCAGGGATTACATCCATGTCCAGGACTTGGCCGAGGCGCACGTGGCCGCGCTGGGCAGGTTCGATGCCCTGCCCGGTCCGGCGACCGCCATCAACCTGGGGACCGGCCGGGGCACGACGGTCCGCGAACTTGCTGACGCATTCAACCGCGTGGCCGGTAACCCGATCCAGGTGCGCGAGGCCGGGCGGCGGCCGGGTGACGTCACCGGCGCCTACACCCGCATCGGCCGCGCGGAGCGCCTTCTCGGCTGGCGTGCTCGGTACGACATCCCCGATGGGATCCGTCATTCGCTTCAGTGGGCCGCGATCCGTGACGAGATCCTGTCCGGTGACGAGGCTGCGCGGGTCCGGATCAGTTCTATGAAGCGCTGATCCACCCCAAGACGGTACTAAAATCTGCGGTGCGTACGATGCTCGTACCGGTGCCGAGGACGGCCGTGATCGGCGGTCAGCCGTTGCGGGATACTGAGCTGCTGACCTGGTGCGGCGAGGTCATCGGGTCGGTGCTGGCTGATCTTTGAGGGTTGTCGCGGAGAAGGGGTAGTGCGGTGCTTGGGAGGCTGGTCAAGGCGTCCGCCATCGTGATCGGTGTCGGCCTGGCGGTGGCCGCGTGCTCCTCCCCGGTGAAGATGGGGGCGGCGGCGATCGTGGGTAACCAGCGGATCACGATCGCGACCCTCGATACCGAGGTCACCAACCTGAGCCAGGCCGCCGCGCGGTACCCGGCGACCGTCAGCCTGACCGCGTCGCAGCGGACGCAGGCCACGCTGACCTGGCTGATCCGGTACCAGATTTTCGAGGAGATGGCCCGTCAGGCCGGCATCACGGTCTCGGCCGGCCAGGGGCAGCAGGCGCTGAGCCAGGCCGTCGCGGCGGCGGTAGCCTCGGCCGCGCAGCAGGGCATAACCAACGCCACCCAGACCCTGATCCTGGCCGCGAGCGGTATCCCGCCGAACACCTCGGGCGAGCTCGGCCGGTACGAGGCGATCGCCAGCCAGTACCTGACGATCGCCAACGGCGGCACTGCCCCGGCCGCGGGCTCGGCCGCCCAGACCGCCGCGGGCAATAAGCTCAACACGGCCGAGTGCCAGGCGGCCAAGGCCCTGAACATCGCGGTCAACCCGCAGTTCGGGCAGCTGGATTACAACGGGTACCAGGTCGTGACGGCGCCCTCGCCGGTGACCCGGACCCAGGGGCCGGTGAAGGCGGCCTCCCCCGTCGCTACGGCGCCCGCTTGCTGATCGTCCTCGCGACCAGCCCGCGGGTGGCACCCGGCCTGCTCAGCTGGCCGGCCTGGGAGGCGCTGCGCTCCGCGGACATCGTGCTCGCACCGCCCGGCCATCCCCAGTTGCCCGCGCTGGAGGCGGCGGGGATCGCCTGCCAGGTGGCCGGGGAGCCTCCGTCCGACCCGGACGAGGTGCCGGGTGAGGTCACAGTGTGGCTGCCCGTGCCGGGCGCCGATCCGGAGCTGCCAGACGGCGCACAGATACTCCAGGGCTCCGCGGACCTGCCCGGCGCGCACTTCATCGACCTGGTCGCGACCATGGACCGGCTGCGGGTGCAGTGCCCGTGGGATGCCCGGCAGACCCACGCCTCGCTCGCGCCGCACCTGCTCGAGGAGTCCTACGAGGCGGTGGAGGCCCTGGAGGCCGGAGACCAGCGGGCGCTGCGCGAGGAACTGGGCGACGTCCTGATGCAGCCCGTGTTCCACGCGCGGATCGCCGCCGAGCGCGGCGACGGGACCGGGTACACGATCGATGACGTCGCGGACGGGATCACGGCCAAGCTGATCCGGCGGCATCCGCACGTGTTCGGCGACGTGACCGTGTCGGGGGCCGACGAGGTCAAGGCGAACTGGGACGAGATCAAGAGAAAAGAAAGGGCAGATCTGGCCGAACGGGCCGGGGTACCCGCGGCCGGTGATGCGGTGCCCTCGGCGCTGGACGGCGTGCCGTTCGGCCAGCCGGCGCTGGCGCTGGCCGCGCAGCTGCAGCGGCGGGCGGCGCGG
>Ga0210386_10000108_pt1 | contig 62996 bp, 61 predicted proteins | sample IncBWH32OmetaG_FD_160091 | JGI IMG/M metagenome (GOLD analysis project Ga0210386, IMG submission 160091) | Forest soil microbial communities from Barre Woods Harvard Forest LTER site, Petersham, Massachusetts, United States - Inc-BW-H-32-O ...
TGTGGCACAGAATGCGGCAGTCGGCTAGCACGCATTGCAGGCGGGGCTCTTATCGAGGCGGGTTGTATCTATCGTTTTTCGGGGCTGTCCCGGCGCGTGAATTGCGGCTGAGCTGGCCGAGTTCTGCGATGCGCTGGAGTAGGCGGCGGCGGTAAACAACGGTCGTTCGGGGGTCGAGTGCGGAAGGCGCTTCAACTTCGAGGATGCGGAGCGCGGACAAGTATTCCTGGATGAGAATGTCGGCATCTGGTTTGTTCATGCGTTTCGAGCCTCGGCTGCCTCGCGCCGCAATTCTTCGACACGACGCAAGGCAGCTTCGAGCACCGCGAGGCGGTAGTGGAGAAGCCGGCTTAAATCATGCTCGTCCTTCTCCGTTGTCGATGCGTCTCCTTGCTCTCGGGAGGAGGCGACCCGGAGGACGAGAGTAGCTTTGACCCGGTGAAGAATGCCGCATGGTAAAAGAAAAGGGCGATTCGCATAGGTTTTGCCCGGCAGGATATGCGCAAGATCACAGGAGGTTGAGGTAGACGGAGATGTTGGCTAGTTCGCGGCTGGCGGGCGGCGGGGAGTAGGTCGCAGCTCGCGCAGTTTGGACTTCTGCATCCATCGGGTGTATATAGACCCGTCTTTGCATCGTAGGTATACCCAACTTCCTTGCCGCATTTTGAGCAGAAGAAAGGAGGAGATACGTTCGCCATTTATTTTCCTACCTCTCCCGCGCTGCATAACTTCCCCACGCCCCAGAGAAAAAAAGTCCCCGCCGCTTACCGCGCGCGGCTGTTTTATTATGCGCCCAAAAAATAAGAGTTCGGTTGGGGGTGTACGCACGCGCGAGACAGTCGAGCGAGGTTCTGTGAACCAGTTACCGCGCATGGCTGTTCCAGTTTGGTCGTTATTTATCCTCCCTCGGTGTCCGTCCGGCTGGGCATTGACGCTCGCGTCCGGCGGGGTCTTGAGCACGGACCTTCAACGAACCAGGCATAGTCCAAGTCATCAGAGAGCCCCGAGCTTTTCAACGTGATTGGTCTCATTGCGACCCAAATAGTTCGGCACCCTGCGTGCGCGCCAACTGTAAAAAGCAGGCGGATTGGGAGCTTCTTTGTCTCTCCCTCCCAATATCCATTGGCGTCATACCAGCGCTCGACGACCTTGGATTCCACCGCAGCGATAAAAACCTCGGGAGCTGCCTTCACACACGGGGCGGTTCTTGCTCCTTTGTCCAATGGGTTTGCCAATTCTATTCGCAACAACGTAACGGCGGGATCGGTGAGAATGAAGTGCAAATTCAAGGGGTCGCACATTCTGCCCCCCCCGCCCACAGTCATTGACAACCGGCTGGCCAGATCCGGAAGCAATTCTTGGTCCGCCTCGGTCGAACTGCCTCTGGCTTGGCGGACGACTGCAATCGCTGCAATTACACCGACCGTAACCGCAACGGTACCGATCGTGCCGAGGAGCAGTCCTTCTAATACGGCTGGGGCGATACTGACGTGAATCGGTGACATCAACTTCCCCGTTCGCGCCCTTGCGAGACCGCCTCATCATAGTCGCAATTAGCGTCGGGTGTCCCCTTTAAAGCGACTCTCAAACTTGTGTGGCGACGACAAAACCAACCCAGGCACCGAAATTTTGCGCCATCTTTAAACGTCTGGCTGAAGACTAACGGTAACCGCATTTTCACCTTGCGCTGGAGGCCGACGGCGATCGACCTCCCTCTGGGTTGGGTCAGAGTGCGCGAGTCAACGCTAATGCTGTGATTGACAAGAGAGCAATGACACTTCGGGAACCTAATAGAGCATTACTGCGATAATGCGTACATGCTATCTAACAGTTTCTGGGGTGGATTCCTCGCAGGTGCTTTCTTAGTGTTCCTCGTATTCTTCGTTGCCAGTCGTGTCCGCTCTCGCGCCTCGAAAAAGTAAAGCTCCGGGGCGGTCTCCGATGCTTCAGCAGTGACAGCCTAAACCCTGCGCAGTAGTAAACAAAGCACATGCACCGCTCGTAACCTCCTCAATCTTGAGTAACCGCAATTCGTAATTTGCAAGTTTCTAAACAACAGGAGACGATTCGATCACGTTTCAATCCCTTTCTAAGTGAATTGAAATGTTGAGAGACGCCTTCCACTGAAAAGGGGCGGGCGTTTCTCATTTGAAGGGCCGTCCGGTCTTGGCAAGCTTACTCGAATTTCGTTATCGGTGGATCCCAAAGGTGCTATAGCCAGATTCTTTAGCGTGGCTATGATCGAAACGAATATTTCCCTGGAGGAAACGATGGAAAAACTGGGCAATCTGTTTCTTTATGTCCGTTACCTTGTTGAACGCGAAGAGGGACAGGACCTAGTCGAGTATGCCTGGGTTGTGGCTCTGATCGCATTCGGTGCAATCGTCAGTATGAATTTCCTTTCAACCGGCATCAACACTGCTTTTTCTGATATTGCCGCAACGCTCACCTCAAACGTCACCTAGTCCCCGCGGAAATACGTCAATGCCCCCCAGTGCGGCGGCAAGTAACTTTGACCGCCGCCGCTCCACGTCACTCCGCCGCGTCAGCATCCCCTTTGTGCAAATTCTGGAGTGTGAGCGCCCGTACCCAGATTCCCGATTAAGATCCAACAGAATCAAGACATCTTCGGGGACATAACGCGCCCGGAACTCGCGCCGCGCAAAAACCCGCAGTTTTATCCCGAGCTTGCCGTTCGTCGTCACCGCCAACAGTGCCGCCTCTTCAGTCAAATGCAGTTCGTTTAAGAGCTTGTCCCAACCGCAAATGACGTGCATCTCTGGATTGAAAATGCCTCGCGCCGGACCGAAGACGGTGCGGTGCCAGCCGCTGTTTTTGGGTAACATTCGCAGCATTAGCAGCCCCCGTGCTTTCTACATTGCGCCATCGGGCGAATCTTAATCCCGTTCGTTGGTGGTCGTAAGAGTGCGTTGCTGGATTGTCAGGAGGTTTCTTCGAGGCGTGAGAGCATTGGACTTTTCTTGGCGCTCTTTTCGTTGTTGATATTTTCCATATACGAAGACGCCCCGCAAGCGCTGTTTGCGAAGGACTGATGCAGTTTTCCAGACACGCCCGCGCCAACCGTAGGCGTGCCGCCTTTTGGTTGGTACAGCCGCCGCTCATGTACCGCTGTTTGAAGCCCCCGCTTAGGCGGAGTGGAACGTGTTAAACCAAACCCGCAAACAGATCAACCCGTTCGAAGATCGCCTCATGGAGCTGAGAAAGCGCTGGGACAACGGGCTGGACTTTCTTCTTTCCGAACTGGGTGAGCGCTACCTGCGGCGAGACTTTGGGGTTCTGCTTGAGTGTGTTGGACGGCGAGTTTTCCGAGGCGCTGCAAGCCTTTTGAGTAGTTCTAGAGGCGAGGGTGAAATCTCTCAGCCAGCCTTCACGGCTGTTATCCCCCTGGGATCTCGCCAAAGGGGTTTTTTTTGAGCGGTCGGATCGCTCTATCTCTGAGGAGGTGCGAAGGAACTCAGGCTCAAATCATGAAGCAAAAAATGGATATTAAGAATCTTCAAAGTACTTGGCGAAAAGAAGGGGAGAGTTCTTAGAATTTTCGGCGAATCGTTTTTAGAAACAAAAGTAACATGATCGTCTTTATTCTTCTCTAGTTCGGTACCCACTAATCCGTACCGCTTTGCATCACTATGGGGTATGCAGCCTGTCCTCGACCTCCATCTCCTCGTGGATAAGTACGCGGCGCTTCTGCCGAAACTGAACGACGAAGACAAGGAAGAGTACAACACGATGCTCCGCCACCTTCCGAAGGGGGCGGCCCGAACCCCGAATGAGACATTTGTCGATCGGTGTCTTACATGGCTGGCATGGTATAACGCGCAGCCTCAAACAAACGTGGCTTAGCTTATCCGCTCATCCGATTGAGGCGCTCAATAATTACGCGCGGATGCACGGGCTTTACAAAAATCGAGTGCTTGAATAACGTGGCGGGGCCTAAAAGTTTGGCGTTTGTCGTCGATGATGAAGAGGTCATTGCCACGACGCTCGTTCTCATTCTTCAATCGAGCGGTTTCGACGCAGTGGCATTCACTGATCCCTTGAAGGCATTACTGGCCGCCGAGACAAGATGTCCTGTTTTCCTTATCACCGATGTGATGATGCCAGTGCTAAACGGCGTGGACCTCGCTGTTCAATTCAAAGCGATCCATCCTAAATGCCGCGTTTTGCTATTCTCCGGAGCAATGTCCACTGGTCCTCTCCTTGAGAGTGCACGCGACAAAGGCCACGATTTTCAGATTCTCGCGAAGCCAGTGCATCCGAATGAGCTCCTAAGCACCTTGAGGCAAATGGGAACTCGACCGAGCGACTAGACGTTCTTGCGCCGGTATCAACGGTTTCCGTGGCCGGAAGAACATTGCGGGCTGAGGTCGAAGCATTCGTCGCGCGACCGAAACTCGGACGTCCTCCCAAGAAAACCGCAGGCAAGAAGGCCAAGCGCGCCAAAGTGAAGAAGTAGAAGTCTCAATTCTATCGACTCTGATGTTTGGTTCGAATTCCTTCCGCAAACTCCACGAGTGATCCGAGGGGCAGGGAAGTCACCGCCCGGGAAATATATCTTCCCGGGGGCATGCAAGGCAGGAAGACTTGGGGAAATGCCTCGCGCCTTCCCAAGTCGCACTGTGCCTACATCGTCATGATGGAAGAGAACAAGCGAAGGGAAGCTGCGCAAAAGCAGTCGACTGTTCACGGAGATCCTCTGGGCTGACCCTCAAGACCAGATTGTGGTCAACGGGAGCTTGTCCGGTACTGAAAGGGATTCAAGACCGCAACGGAGAAATGCACAAAATCCCGTTCGTTCCGAGTCGCCACTGTGAGGCCATGCACGTGTGCCGTGGCGGCGATCATCGCGTCCTCGGAAAGAACCGAAGAGTGGCGGTGGATCAATCTGGCATATTCCCGAAAACATGGAGCGTCCATGGCGAGGACCTGCGAGGCTCGCTCCAGATTCCCTGCCCATACCTCGATCTCATTGGCTTTCGCGGGATCGTGCCGGCGTGTGATCTCGATACCTTTCTGGATCTCTCCGAAGGTGACAGCCGAGAAGAAGCCCTGGTCTACAGCGAGGCTTTCGAGCCAGGCTAGTACGGCTCCGTGCGGCTTCTTTTTGCGCACCTCGGAGATCACGTTGGTATCGATGAGATAGCCAGTCAATTCACGTTACTCGAAAACCGGGGCCTTGCGCGTTTTCACCGTCCCGCGCGGGGGAAGGGGGAGATCGAAGCGTGGCCCCTCTCCGAGGAGGACATCCTTCCAGGAGAGGCGCTTCTTGTCGTTGAGCTTCTGCCACTCTTCGAGCGAGACCACGACCGCTGTATCGATGCCTCGCCGGGTGACGACCTGCGGGCCTTTTTGGAGCGAATCCTCGATCAGTTCGCTAAAGCGCGCTTTCGCGTCCTGTAGTTGCCACTTCATCTTCCAAGAACCTCACTCGATTAAGAATTATACAACTAGTCAGATAACTAGTCAATCTATCCGAAGACTCAACGCCGCCGGAGAGATTCGAGCTTCCGGAGGAGAGTTTGGGCCGGAAGGTGGCATCACCGTTGCGCGGCCGAGAGTCAGCGCAGTCGTCGCCCATGTCGAGCGTGATCAGTCGATCGAGGAAGTCGGTTGCGCGCTGCTGGAGCTTGTCGCGATTGCGGGCATTTGCAGTCTGGGTGGGCCTGGGCAGAGTCTCCGGAACTGCATTCGGGAACGGAGTCAGGAAACTCACCGCCCGGGAAAAACACCTTATCGGGCATCGAGCAGCCAAGCTCAGGTGACCGCCTGTTCATGTCGAGATCCTCCGAACGCTCGGTCTCTTGGCACTTGCGGGAAGACAACATCACCACCTTAGTAATCCTCGAGTAGCCACAGCCAGCTGGTGGCTCTGTGCGCGGAAGACTGACTGGCCATCAGCCGGAGTCGAAGTCTGCGGGATCGAGATTCTCTGATGTCGCCGAAAACGCTGTGTGCGCCTTGGTGTGCCGCTCGAACCCTGTCGCAGAACCCCTAGTAGATGTTTCAAAAGGGATTCTGACCGCAGAAGCGGGCGCGTCAGAACCTATGAAATCCGAAGTCTAGATAGTGTTCCGACGCGTTTTGAAAGGCCATTGCACCGGAGGCGAAAGTGGTTGACATAAGACTCGAAGGGCCGCTCTCACTGTCTTGCTAAATTCCAGGTTCTGGGACAGATGCCCTATCTAGGCCTTCAAGAAGACGAAGGTGAGTGCAAACCGCGAAGTCGCCGTTCTTGATGCCAAAGAGCCCGAGCGGGTGGTACCATCATGGACCTTGGAGGAGCAGTTCAGCATTTCGAAGCGAATCCGAGGAGTGGATCCATTGGCGACGATCTGTCCAACCCCTGCCAATACCAAAAGAATCGTTCGATCAAAACAGGCTCATGCTTCCTTACGAGTCTCTCTGTGTCTTTTGGGAACATGCCTCATGGTCGGCTGTCACGACCGGCGGCAGAACGGGAATAACGATCAAAGCGTAAGGCACATTGATTTTAACCAGGACGTGCAGCCCATCTTGGCCAGCAATTGCTTCAGTTGTCATGGGCCTGATCCGGAGATGCGCAAAGCTGGACTGAGACTGGACCTGGGCGAATCTGCATTCAAAAAGCGGCCGGGTCATCCAGATGCGATCATGGCGGGCCACCCCGAGAAGAGCGAACTGATTAAGCGCATCGAGTCGAAGGACCCGCACTACCTCATGCCGCAGTCGCCACAGGGTGAGGCCAAACCAATGAAGGCTGCGGACGTTGCCGTCCTCAGAGAGTGGATAAAAGAGGGCGCGGAGTACCGACCGCACTGGGCATTCAGCAAGCCAATCCGGCCGCCGCTGCCTGCGCTTGCACCGAATGACGGGCCTGTGAAGACGCCGATCGATGGATTCATTTTCGCGCGACTGAAGAAGGAGGGCTTACGTCCCTCTCCGGAGACGAACAAGGAAACTCTGATTCGGCGCGTGACCCTGGACTTGACGGGTTTGTTGCCTACGCCCGCCGAGGTACGTGCATTTGTCAACGATCCCTCACCGCAGGCGTATGAGCATCTGGTGGATCGGTTGCTGGCGAAGCCGAGTTTTGGCGAAGAGCGAGCCCGTTACTGGCTGGACTATGCGCGCTACGCTGATACCTACGGATTGCACTACGACAACAGTCGGGATATCTGGCCGTTCCGCGACTATCTTATCCGCTCATTCAACGCCAACAAGCCCTTCGATCAATTTGCCATGGAGCAGATTGCGGGCGACATGCTGCCGGCCAACAATCTTGACCCATTGATCGCGAGCGGGTATGTGCGCCTGGGGGTGAGCAGCAACGAAGGAGGAACCATTCCTGAGGAGTTGCGTGTAAATATCGCGCGCGAGCGAACCGAGGCGTATGGAGCCACATTCATGGGCCTGACCGTGGGTTGTGCCGTGTGCCACGATCACAAATACGATCCAACCACACAGAAGGACTTCTACTCCCTGAGTGCCTTCTTCAATAACGTTGCCGAGAAGCCCTTCAATGACGACAGGCCGGTCTGGGCACCGGTCGTGCGCATCCCCAAAACGCAGAATGAAAGCGAATATAACCGCGTGTGGGCCGAAAGATCGGAGCTCGCACAAAAACTGCGTACCCTGCACGCCGAAGAGCGCACGCTGATCCAGAACTGGCTGGGATCAGGCAAGAGCCTGGCGCAGCCGGTGTCTGCCGAGAAGCTGGTTCTGCGCCTGCGCCTCGATGAAGCCCGCGGCGATGTATTGCATAACAGTGCGCCGCACGCGCTGCCGGCCAGTTTCCCGGTAGGCAAGGCGAAGCCCCAATGGGGCGAAACTACGTGGCTGTGGCCAGATTTTCGCATGGACATCAGTTCTCACATCGTCCTTGGCCAAACGGGTGATTACGACGCGAACCAGGCTTTTTCTTCGGGCGGTTGGTTCATGTTGCGTTCCGCCCCAAACTATAACCTTGATAACGCGACTGGATCGCTGCTGTCGAAGATGGATGCAGCGCAACACAACAGGGGCTGGGACCTGGTAGCCGAGAAGGGGATCATCAGCGTCGAGCTGGTAAATCAGGGCCCTAAAAATCTGGAGACTCATTCCAACGACAAGGCCAAGAAGCCGGCCGCGAAGCCTCCCAAAGAGGTGTTTCAATTTCCTACTCCAACCGATCTGACGGCAAATGATCTTGCACCGAACAAGCCGAAGAAGAAGAAGGAACCAGAAAAGAAAGAAGAGAAGCCCAAAGAGAAAAAGCCCGCGGCTCCCAAGGGGCCAGAAAACACAACGCCGCTGGTAGCAATTAAAGTTTCCATGGAGCAACCGCTGCCTGTGGATGGGAATTGGCGGCACATCTTCTTCACTTATGACGGGTCCGGCAAAGCCTCGGGCATAAGAATTTTTGTTGACGGATCGCCGGTGAAAGTCAAAACCGTGGCCGACACACTCGCGCGGGCGACGATTCGCACCCAAGTGCCCATGCAACTTGGCTGGCGTTCTCCGGACGCGAATCCCCTTCGCGAAACGCGCTACCAGGACATTCGAGTTTATGGGCGCGCTCTTGCCGGCGACGAGGTGCGGCGGCTTCCTTTCGAGGACTACGTCGCTGAGGTCACCACCGATCCGCTCGACCGCTGGAATGCTGACCAGCTGCATACGGTCAGCAATTTCTATTTCAATAATATTGATCGGTCCGCGAGGGCGATCACCGCGCAGATCGCGCAACTCGACGCCAGGCTGGAGATGCTATCGGAGGGTGGCGACCTGACGCTCGTTTCGTGGGAGAAGCCGTCCGTCGCTTACGCCGACGTGCTGACGCGTGGCGTGTACTCGGCGCGCACCGAACGTGTCGAGGCGAATACCCCGCATTATCTTCCGCCCTTACCCGCGGGAGCACCGCATGACCGGCTGGCGCTCGCAAAGTGGACGGTGAGCGCGGAGAATCCGCTGACCGCTCGCGTAACCGTGAACAGGATGTGGAATGAACTGTTCGGTATCGGGCTGGTGGAGACGACAGAAGACTTTGGAATCGTTGGCCAGAGGCCTTCGAATCCGGAACTGCTGGACTGGCTGGCGGTTGAGTTTCGTGAGAGCGGCTGGAACATCAAGCACATGTACAAGCTGATGGTGATGTCGGCGGCGTACCGTCAAAGCGCCAAGGCAACACCCGATCAACTGGCAAAAGACCCCAAGAACTTGCTGCTGGCACATGGCCCGCGCTTTCGCATGGATGCGGAGATGCTGCGTGATGTAGCGCTCCAGTCGAGCGGCCTGCTGGTGAACAAGATTGGCGGTCCGAGCGTGAAGCCCTACCAGCCACCGAACGTGTGGGAGCAGGTGGGGATCGGTGGCAGCGATACTCTCGTGTACGAACAACAGAAGGGGGACGCACTGTATCGCCGCAGCATGTATAGCTATTGGAAACGCATGGCGATGATGCCCGATATGGATGCATTTGACGCACCGATGCGCGACGTGGTGTGTACGCGCCGTCAACGGACGGACACACCGCTCCAGGCGCTCGTGACTATGAACGATGTGCAGTGGGTTGAGGCGGCGCGCGCTTTGGCTGAACGCGTCATCAAAGAGGGCGGGACCAAGCCGGAGAAGCGCATCGCATTGATGAGCGAGATTTTGCTTGCCCACGATCCTGATCCGCGCATGCTGGCCGTGTTGACGGGGTCCTTTGATCGCATGCAGAAGCATTACGCCGCGGATCCGAAAGCTGCCGACGCCCTTATTGGCACAGGTGAAAAGAAGAGCGATGCGTCGATCCCGGCGCCGGAGCTGGCTGCATGGACGATGGTGGCCAGCGAAATGTTGAACCTGGACGAGACGGTAACAAAATAGTGAGGAAGATGGAATGAAACAACATCCTCTTTGTACGGACACAGAGCACGGCCACGACGTTATGGATCTTCCCGTCCCTTCGGAACTCAAGCGGGAGTGGGCAAGGCTGCAGACGCGCCGGCATTTTCTCGGTCGCACTGGAAAGGTGCTGGGATGGGCGGCTATCGCCAGCCTCCTTGGGGATCGCGCTCTGCGCGGAGACACTCACCCGACTACCAGTGCTCAGCCGGGATCGTACTCAGGAGAGCGCCCGAGGCTTCCCCACTTCGCTCCGAAGGCAAAACGCGCGATTTATTTGTTCATGTCAGGAGGTCCGTCGCAGGTTGATCTACTCGATTACAAGCCGCACCTGACAGATCTCTACGACAAGGATATTCCCGACTCTGTGCGTGGCGCTCAGCAGCTGACGGGCATGACGGCGGGACAGGCGCGTTTTCCCATCGCGCCATCGCACTGGAGCTTCGGGCGCTACGGCGGGACAGGCACATGGGTGAGCGACCTGCTGCCTTATACGGGGCGGATCGTCGATGACCTGGCCATCATCAAATCGACCAATACTGAAGCCATCAATCACGAACCGGCTATCATGCTGATGAACACAGGCAACATGAACGCCGGCAAGCCGTGCCTGGGATCGTGGCTGTCGTACGGGCTGGGCAGCATGAACGACAACCTTCCCACGTTCATGGTGCTACAAAGCAAACTGAACACGAAGGAGAACAACCAGCCGGTGTCGTCGCGCCTGTGGAGCAGCGGCTTTCTTTCCTCGGAGTACGCGGGAGTTGGACTCCGCTCGGCGGGCGACCCGGTTCTGTATCTCACGGATCCGAGCGGAGTGGATCGTGAAGTGCGCCGCAATATGCTCGACGCGGTGAATGAGATTAATCGACAGACATTTCAAGAGCTGGGCGATCCTGAAACCCACGCGCGCATTGCGCAGTACGAAATGGCATATCGGATGCAGACATCGGTTCCGGAGCTTGTCGATCTAAGCAAAGAACCGAAATCAACATGGGATTTGTATGGAGATGAGGCAAAAGAGCCCGGAACTTTTGCCTACAACTGCCTGATGGCGCGGCGCATGGCCGAGCGAGGCGTCAGGTTCACACAGGTTTATAAGCGTGGCTGGGATATGCACGACAACGTGACCGGGATTCTGCCCATCATTTGCGGCGAAACCGATCGCGGATGCTACGCGCTGGTTACCGATTTGAAGCAGCGCGGCCTGTTGGATGACACGCTTGTGATCTGGGCTGGCGAATTCGGCCGCACTGTTTATAGCCAGGGCGGGCTCTCTAAGGAAAACTATGGACGCGACCATCATCCGCGCTGCTTCACGACCTGGATGACGGGCGGCGGCGTACGCACCGGAATCACCTATGGGGAAACCGACGATTACAGCTACAACGTAGTTAAGGATCCCGTCACTGTGCGTGATTTCAACGCGACGATTTTGCATTGTCTTGGAATCGACCACAACAAGCTGACTTACAACTTCCAAGGTCTGGATCAAAAACTGACAGGACCAGTTCCAGCCAGCGTAGTAAAAGGCCTGCTTGCGTGAAGATTCAGCCTTGGGTAACGGCGATCTCAGATAAGCTTCTCCCGAACAGCAAGGCCAAGCTCATTACATGGCTGGCTTCGCTCCTGTTCAGTGTGAGCCTTGCTTTGCTGCCATGGATTATTAAGCTTGATGGCAAACCGCATGCCGACTGGCAGCAGTTTCTAGGCCGCTTTCATCCGCTTGCGGTTCATTTGCCGATTGGCTTTCTGCTGCTAGTTCCAGTGCTCGAGATTGCTGGCATCTTCCGGTCGTCACTTCGCGAGGCCGCGAGTTTCGTGCTTGGGCTTGCGTTCGCCGGTGCCGTTCTCGCGCTAGCTCTGGGGGTGCTGCTCGCCTACGGCGGCGGCAATACTGGCACACTTGTAACCCGACACATGGCCGGCGGAATCGCGCTGACAATTGGATTACTCCTCTGTAGCCTTGCGCGGCCGTGTTGCATCGAGCGGGGAATTCCGATCGTCTATCCGGCATTGCTGGCTTGCATGATTCTGTTGTTGTTCTGGACCGCCGACCAAGGCGGTTCAATCACGCACGGCAGCAACTATCTGACCGCATATATGCCGTACACTTTCAAGCGGCTCACATTAACGAGCACAAAGAGGCCGCCGACTTCGTTCTACGCCATGCATATAAGTCCGATATTCGACTCGAACTGTGCTAATTGCCACGGCGCGGCGAAAAGCAATGGAGGCTTGCGTCTGGACTCATTCGATCTTTTGATGAAGGGCGGCAAGGATGGTCTGGTGATTATTGCGGGCGATCCCGAGAAGAGTTTGTTGTTCCATCGCGTGACGCTTCCTCCAGATCACAAGCAGTTCATGCCGGCAGAGGGCAGGCCGCCTCTTCGCCCCGAAGAGATCGCATTGATGAAGGCGTGGATTCAGCAAGGCGCTTCACCAACAGCCACGACACTCGCCGGAATCTCGACCGGCGATGAGCGTCCGGAGTTGCCCCTGCAACCCGTCGGAGATTACAGCGCGTTGATGCCTGAGATTCAGCAGATGGAACGGACGCAGGGCGCGAAGCTGATTCCGGTTTCCAGCAAACCCGAGGACGGATTGATTCTGTTCACAGTGGACGCGGCCAGTAGTTTTGGCGATGCCCAGCTGGCAACGTTTCAGAAATTCGCACCCTATATTGTCGACGCGGAACTGGGACGCACAGCAGTTACGGACGATAGCTTTGACACGTTGAAGCAGTTCACGCAGCTGCGCGCTCTGCACCTTGAAGAGACTCGCATCACCGGCAATGGCTTAGCAAAGCTGAGATCGCTTTCGCAGTTGACGTATCTCAATTTAAGCGGGACGCAGGTTACGGGAGAGTTCGTGGGGCCATTGGATTCGATGAAGAACCTTCAGCACGTTTATCTCTACAACACGCCTGCGCAGCACGCCGCAAGTCCGGCATCGACGACAGCACCCATTGCGAGGAGTACACCATGAACCAGACCCATAATCAGCCTGCTGCCACCGGGACCTTCGACCGGCGGAGATTCTGTGCCGTCACAGGAGTTGCTGCCCTGGCAACGCTGACTCTTCCAGATGCAGAGGCAGCGATTTCCGAGCGTGCTGAGAATGCGACGAGGCTTCAGACCGGCAACGGTGAATGGACCTATGAAGTAGTTTCCGGTTGGGGACAATTGCCCACGGGTCTGATATTCGGAGGTACGCACGGTGCCATCGCCACCGACAACGCTGGCCACGTGTACGTGAGCACGCAAAGTGAGACTGGAATTCTGATCTACACTCCCGAGGGTGTGTTCCAAAAAAATATTGCCAGGGAATATCCCGAAGTCCATTCGCTCTTTCACGCGCAGGAAGGCGCGGATGAGTACCTGTACACAACCGTGCAGAAGGGGACTCCGCAGGAGAATTGGCTTTTCGTCAAAATGAAGACGGACGGCACCGTGGTGCAAAAGATTACGGCGCCGTCGCAAGCGGGCTTCAAGACGCCCAACGAATGGCGTCCTACGGCCGCGGTACCGGGACCGGATGGCAGTATTTTTATCGCGAATGGATACGGAGATTCGCGCATCTTCCATTTCGACAAGAACGGTAACTACCGCGGGGCCTGCGCCGGCAAAGGCACAACCGATGGCTTGTTCGACTGTTGTCATGGCCTGGCCGTCGATACACGCTACGATCAGCCGCTTCTGCTGGTATGTGATCGAGAAAATCGGCGCCTGTGCCATCTGGATTTGGATGGTAGCTTCGTGGGAACCGTAACGCAGCATCTTCGTCGCCCTTGTCAGGTAAGCTTCCATGGAGACTATGCCGTAGTCTCGGAATTAGAAGGCCGCGTCTCAATCCTCGACAAAGACAACGCGCCCGTTGCTTTTCTCGGAGACAATCCAAAGAAGACTCAGTGGGCCAACTATCAGCTTCAACCAAACGAAATCGGCGCTGCGCTTTTCAGCGCCGCCCACGGATGTCATATCGACAGGCAAGCCAACATATATGTTTCCGATTGGAATCATACGGGCCGTGTAACGAAGCTAGTAAGGGAAAACACTTAGGGCGGCGTGGCAAGGGTTGTCTTCGGGAAGGCTTAGTAGGGGCATCTGTCCCAGAACCCACGTTAAGGAACTGCCGAATCGGTAAATCTTGCTGTTTTTTGTGGATTCAGTAGGCGGCCTTTTTGAGTCTTTTTAGTGACAGCGTGGATCTTGCGGTGTGCGTTGTTGACGTCGGGAGGAGATTCGACCGCGGCTGGCGCGAGCACAATCGCCTCAGATCTTGCGCATTTTCTTCTACACTTCTCATGCTGACGCAACCGCTGCCGGCATCGACTCGCGCCAGATTGGAATACTGATGCGGCATCAGCGAGCCAGAACCTTGCACTGCAAACAAATACATATAAGGAACGGCCCATTCTCGAGCCAGCGAAAGATAAACGTTAAAAACTACCACCTAAATGATTGAAATAGAACTTCTTAGTCGCATGGGCACGCGGACTACCGCGGCGCGGCTGAGGAGATCATCCAGACAAAGCGTTTTGCTAACAGACTACCCGCGATAACAGCCGTAGGCTACTTTGAAATCGTGCCAACAAGATTGAGGTCGATCGCGACACGCCTATCCAAAGTGCACACCCATGCGGTTATGTCAGCCGCGAACGGATAGTACCGAAGATGCTCGCCAAACGGCCGCGGCGATCATCTTGGGGCAACGCTCTGCGAGCAAAATCGGGCATTCTGTGCCACTGCCTGCAGCTTGCAGCACAGCATATCCCTTCCGGCGTAGACTCTGCGCATGGGAGCACTCGCGCACCTCATTCCCGTCCCCGACCGCAGTGGCCGATTTTCCGGCTACTATCGGTGTTCTCTTTGTGCGGCAGAGTTTCGACCGAATCCCGAGGACCGTGGAGAATTGGCGAAGGCGTTTGCTGCCCACGTCAAACTCTCACATCCCGAACAAATCATTACCCGCCAGGTCTGAGACGTGAGTCAGGTCGCCGAGATTGAGAATAAGGACTTGAGGTTGAATGGACACTCTTGAGACGTTGAATGCGTTGCTCGACATGACGAAGGAAGCAGAGGAACTGGTTTCCGATGTTGAGAAGTCGGAGCACCTCAGATTGCTGGTCGTTGAAATGAGGGCAAGGCAAAGGAAGAGCGCAAGAGGTTAAGACGAGACCAAAATCAGACGGTGATTTCACAATTCGAGAGTTCGTGCAGCTTCTTCACCTTTCGTCGGTTGGCATTTGGGGAGGGGGTGTTGTGATTGGCTGTCATGGTGTAGCCCTTGTTCAGAATGTCAGAGCACTAGCGACGGGGATGCCGACCTTTTCACCCGTGTAGGTGAAGACGGTCTTTCCCGCAGCGGCACTCATCTTAGCGAAGCCCGTCTATCCCTCTGTGATAATTGGCAGGCTCAACGCGTTGAGCATTGTGAATTAGACATCCCTCTCGAACAGCAGTTTATGCAGCTTGTGCCCGTACAAAAACAAAAGAGGCCAGCACCCCAATTGCAGGACTCATGCGCAGCGTCCGGTGAATCTTGATGAAGTTGCACGCGAAGTAGTTTAGCGGGACGGCGGCTTCGTGATTCTGGAGCTTGCGGCTGAATCCATTCGAAAGGCGAGTGTACCGGCGCATCTTGGTTCTTGCAGTTCAATTCTGGCACTCTGCAAAACTCGCCCTCACATGCTTGGGTCCGATTGGCCGACTTCCACTTCAGTAATGCCAGCTTTGTTCGCGTTCTCAATGACGCCGTTGCCCGGCGATAATTTGCCCGTTGCGATCGATGACGATGGAGCGTCCCGCTCCACGCTCTTTCAAGCTTTGCTCTATAGCTCCCGATGCACGGGAGATGCGACGACGGCCATTGTTCTTGTCAAACGTTAGGTCTGTAAGCTTCAATTATCGTCACTTATCCGGCCAGTACTGCCTGTGGTGTGAACATCGACTCAATCAACGGGTGGAAACAACAATGGCGAAGGTGACTAAGATGTCAAACGGATACGAATTCTCAGGTCTGAGTGGTATCGGAATGGGATTGGTGAACAAATTTCAGCAGCAGTTTCCATGGCTATCTGTGTCATGTTCGGAACCCAACTTTAGATTCATACGTATAGGTTCTCCGAAGGAGAACATCCTGTTGGGAAAGCTTGTCGCCGACGTTAAAGCTCGAGACCCGGAACTAACACCCCCGACGTTCAAAACGCGGACGTGAAAATGTGACGAGCAAGCGGTCTACGCAGTCTCCGGTTTGAAGACTTTTGCCCCCCATGCCCCCGTCCGATGCATTAGTATCCTGTCGATGAGTCCTTCATCGTCATCGACTACAATCTGTGCCCTCGATATACGCGGTCGCGAAGTTTATCTGAGCGTGCGCCACGAAGGTGCTGATGTATGGCGCTGGAAGGTTCTAATCGACGATGGCAAGATACTTGAACAAGGAGTGATGAACACCAGTCTCGCCGCACAGGTGGCAGCGCAACGCGCAATTGAGTGTCGGCTGCGACGTGCTGGTCTTGACGGCTGGGGTTTCACCGGCTATCGCTGGAATGAAGTAGTCGGCTAATCGCCTCTACCAGAATCTACATCTGTTGTTATGCTCTCCTAAGGGGGAGAAAATGACATTCGGACGACAGAAAGATGAACACGGAAACTACTGCGCCCGATGAAGGGCTATGAGGTGCAGCGCATCGGTGGTGAGTCGCTGCTCGTGGTCATCGAATATGTAGAGACGACTAAGCAACTCGAAACAGGCGAACTCGAAACATGCGGTTTCAGACCGTTGTTTATGCTCAACAAGCGTTAAAGTTTGCGGAGACACTGAGAGGGCAGCGTCCACAGTTCTTTCACCTAAGTCTCTCAACAAAATTCAGTAATCATTCGCCTCGCACCGTCCTGATGTCGTGATGCCGGGACACAGGCTCATCAGGTTCCTCCCTCGAGCCTCCGTTCCGGCAAAACAGACAGCTTGATGACGTGGTGAACGTCAAATGCTGTTGCACCTTGGACTCATTCAAGCAATCGACATCGAACCGTCCCTGAGCCAGCCGGCCTTTGCTGGAGATTAGTTAGATATACTTTTGGCATGACTATAGACAGGATTCTCGCCTCGATTGACTCCGAAATTGCTCAACTCAAGCAAGCTCGTGCTCTGCTGTCCGGTGATGGAACCAAGAGCACCGCACCCCCTGCGACTCCGAAGAAGCACAAGATGAGTGCCGCCGCGCGAAAGAGAATCGGGGATGCTCAGCGCAAGCGTTGGGCTAAGCAGAAGGCGACCGGCAGCAAATAGGTCGGTAGTTCCCCAATATTCAGTGGACTCGTGGAGCCTTTCTTGTGATTCAGTCCAGCCATACTCCTCTGAAGGTGTAAACGACTTGGCCGACTTTCACGACCGCTCGATGTCGTATTAGGTGCGTTGCACGGTCCAGCACGCTGGTATCTCTCCCTCCTAGGGTTACCTCGGAGGGAGAGAGCTAATATCGGTCCCGGAAGTCAGCTTCTGAAATATGGGATCGACTTGCATTTCGAGCTTTGAATCCAACCGTTCTTGCACTTGGCGCATACCGAGCCGTTCACAAAGGCATAAATCGGCGGTCCATGAAAAGAATGGCCCGGACCGGGCGATAAGACGCGATCCGGGCCGAATTGTGCTTTGTGATTCCTGAGATCATACGCCAGATTCCGAATCACACGAAAATCGTGTACACTGGTTTCGTATGAAGAACATTACTTTGAGCGCCGACGAGGACTTGATCGAGCGGGCGCGCGCAATGGCGCGCGGGCAACGCAGGACGCTGAACGCGGCATTCCGCGAGTGGCTCACACAGTTCACACAAAGCGCGGGAGACGCCCAAGGCTTCGATGGGCTGATGAAACACCTGAAGCATGTCGATGCGGGCAGGCACTTCAGCAGGGACGAAATGAATGAGCGATAGATTTTTCCTCGATACGAACATCTTCGTGTACTCATTCGATCGAAGCGCAGCGACGAAGTCACGCAAGGCCACGCGATTGATTCGCAAGGCGCTGGCGACGCAGAAAGGCATCATCAGCTATCAGGTCGTCCAGGAGTTTTTCAATGTGGCCCTCAAAAAGTTCTCCCAGCCAATGAAGGCGGCCGATGCCGAGCAGTATCTCGGCACGGTTTTCCGTCCCCTGCTGGGTGTCAATTCCTCGCAAGCGCTCTACGCCGAGGCATTGCATCTTCAGGCCAAGAGCGGCCTGTCCTGGTACGACTCATTGATTGTCTCGGCTGCCATCCAGGCACAGTGTGATTTTCTATTCACAGAGGATCTCCAGCACGGTAAGCGGTTCGGTCGTCTCCAGATTTCAAATCCTTTCCTCTGAGTCCGGAGATCCACGCAACGCGGCCTTCATTGTCCGTCTCTGCTGCGGTCGTTGTCGTTGGGAGTCGTTCGATGTTCGCCAGAATAGTAAACTTGGTCTTAATGACCGGCATCGAGGATGCAGCACGATCCCGCGCTTCAGACAGCACTGCGGACGGCTCGCGAGAACGAGAACCGTTGGCATGAAATGCATGCCGAATATGCCACCGACAGTGAATCTCAGGAGCAATGGGGCAATACGGCTAAACTCAGGCGGCTAGAAGTCGAGCGGTGGGAAGCGATCGTGGCGGAGAGTGAAAAGCAGTAGGCTCTCAGATTCGCATCGAGCCCTTGAGAGTTAATCTCCCCGCGGTTCTTGAGGTGAGCTCGCAAAGATTCAACTCGGTTTCTCATGGCAGCTGTACGCTTCAAGGCTTGAGGTGGCTCGCCATGAAGATGTCGCTCGACCCTCTCCTTGCAGCCGAAACGAAAGCAATGGTTGCCCTGGCCTTTCGCAATGGTTGAAGGTTTGCACGGGGGAAAGAGCTTGGATTCGCCGACCGATTCGGGAACTTGAGTGACCTTGAGGCTGGCGACGTCAAGAATGCTAAGAACGCTCTTTGGATCCTGAGATCCATGAGCACATGTGGGTACTATACGTTACTTTGGAGGGTCATTCCCCTCCGCCAAATACGATCCTTAAGTAACTACCAAAGGTACTCAAGTCAGCTTGCTGTGACCGGTATCACTTCTTAGAATCGACTCCAGTTCCCATCTGTGCTCTCTCAATCGAGCGCTGCCCAAACAGCGTTGCTGTCTGTCTTGAGGTTGCCAAGGGAACGGCTGTTTGACCTCGCATCGGCTGCGACTGCGAGAAGGGGCCCATGAACAGATTTCTTCGAGATGAAGACGGACAAGCTCTCGTCCTGACGTTGATATGTGTCGGTGCACTGATCGGATTCATGGCCCTGGCAATCGATGTAGGTCTGTTGTTCCGCGCAAAGCGGAATATGCAAATCGCAGCGGATGCAGCTGCAACGGCCGCGGCAATGGACTATCTGTACAACTACTCTTCTACGACAGCGATCTCGGCTGCCAAGACAGTTGGATCCTCGGCTGCGGCCGTTAATGGCTTTTCGAGCGCAAACGGTGCAACCGTCACCATAAATGCAGGCGCTAACTCCGAGATCTCGACGCCATGGCATAACTCGACAGGGTACTTTGAGGCGATCGTCTCGCAGCCCAGTCCGACGGCCTTCATGGGTTTTTTCGGCATTCATGCGATGAACATAGTGGCTCGGTCCGTCGCTGGATCGGGCGGCATCGTCAACCAGGGATGCGTGTACGTCCTGAACCCCACGAATGCGTGTCCCGCAATGACTCTGCAGGGATCCTTTACAGTGACGGCAACGCAATGCGGAGTTGTGGTCAACGGAACCTGTGATTCTGCATTGCAGTTTACGGGTGGGGGCGGCACACTCTCCGCCGCATCGGTTACGGTTCAGGGTGGGGCGAATGGACAGACCGGCGACAGCACCCCGGCTCCGGTAACCGGCGTGGCTCCTGTCACCAACCCGATGGAAGCGGTCGTTCCGCCAGATCCCAGCCAGCTTATCTGCACTGCTCCTTCTGGAGGAACGCTTACCGGGAATGTCGGGACCGATGGAGTCACAACCTGCTATAGCGGAAATGTGACGCTCAACAATGTTTCGTTGGCGGGAACCGTAGTGTTTACCGGGAATGTCACTCTGAGCGGGAATATCAATACCCTCGACAACAACGGTATTACGATCGTTCTTTCTTCCGGCGGCTTGCAGGAGAGCACCGGCACCACGATGAACATTCACGCCCCGCCCGGAGGCTCCGGCCCTTACGCGGAGATTGCCCTTCTTGCGCCGACCACAAATACCTCCACAATCGAATTTGACAAGGGAGCAGCCGGCGGCACGTTCAGCGGGATTATCGACGCGCCTGACGCCACACTCTACCTGCACGACAGCGGCGGTGATTCAAGCGGAGGGCTCACCATCAACGCCGACATCGCTGTTGGAATCCTGAACGACCAGACCGCGACTTTCACGGTTAACAGCTACTCCGAATCACATCCGTTTGGATCTCCACTGCTGCACGTGGCGCTGGTGGAGTAGGAAGGCTCTGATGAAAAAGCGGTATTCGGTATTTGGCGGCATGACCTTTCTTGGGAACTGCGAAGGCATGGCGCTCATTGAAGCGGCTGTTACGGCGCCGGTGCTGGTGATGATGATCCTGGGCATCGCGGAGGTGGGCCGGGTGACGTACATCTCCATGGAAACGACAAACGCGGCCAAGGCGGCGGTCTCATACGGGGCTCAGAACCAGATCACGTCGAATGACCAGGCGGGGATGCAGGCGGTCGCGCGCATGGAAGCGTCGAGCCTCGTTTCATCGAATGTGACCCTTACGGTATCTGCGGAGCCCTCGTGCTCCTGCTCCTCTCCTGACACAGGCGTCACTGCATTCGACTGTTCCAGCGGCACCACGGCCAGCTGTCCTAACCCTTCGCACATCGAGCAAAGCGTGGCCGTAACGGTGACCGCTAAGTTCGATCCGCTGATTTATCTGCCTGGTCTTCCCCACTCGTATACCCTGACCGGCTATGCGGTGCAGAAGCGCCTTCAATGACAATGCAGAAGCGTGATTGGATACGACTGGAGGAGATGTAATGAAACGACTAAAGCGGCATTTCGAACCTTCCGCGCTTCATGCAGCGGAGATTGCGAAAGGTCTGCGCCGCCGGTGCCGGAAGCCTCTGCGCGATGAAGTGGGGGCGGCCCTGGTTGAAGTTGCGGTCTCCTCAAGTCTGATTCTGGGGCTCTTCATTGCCGGCATCCAGTTTGGATATGCGCTCTATGCCTATCAGTTTGTGAATGGCACCGCGCGCGAACTGACGCGTTATGCGATTGTCCATGGTTCGCAATGCAGCGGCGGAATGCCCAACTGCGGTTTCACGACCTCGAGCACTCTGCAGACCTTCGCCCGGGCAACCTACACCTACCCGGGTTTCGACATGACGAAGCTCAGCGTAACCGCCGCCTGGTTTGCTCCCTCGAGCTATGCGGCACCGAACCCCAGTTGGTCTGCGTGCACAGCAACCGGCTGCAATGTTCCGGGCAACTTGGTCAAGGTGACGGTGCAGTATCCATTTATGCTGAGCATTCCGTTCTGGCAGGCGACCACCCTCAACGTCACGAGTTCATCGTCGATGGTCATTTCGCAGTAAGGCCGGCGGCATGAATTGCGGTCGCGGCCATGCACAGAAGATTCCCGCTCCTGCCTCAATTCTCAATTCCAGGGCGCGGCCAGCCTCGAGACCTCGAACTTCCTGGCCCGTAAAAGAGGTTGTGATCGATCCCTTCGTAATTCTTCAAACTCGAGGGCCAGAGTTCCCGGAGATGTTTCTGGGTGGCTTGTGGGTAAGTGTGACGTTACCCGCCGAAAGGCCAATGCGACTCGGGTCTCAATTCTCCGCCGTCCGTTCGCTGTCTGGCTTTGCACTGTTTACACAGCTTGGGGTCGTATCTGAATCCCTTTTCATGAAAAGATCGTTGGTCGTATGCAGAAAAAGCAAACATCGTGCCGCATTGGGCGCACGCCAACTCAGTGCAAACGAAATCCATAAGCTTTCCAATCGTTGGGGGAGCGCGAATGTCGTGCTGATTGCAGAGGGTGGTGAACCCGTTCGGGTCAATCGGTTAACTACGGCACAAGACAGAACGGGCAAGAGCCGAACCGGCGACCCTAAAATCTGGCCTTGCGCCGCTGTAGGCGCTGCATCATATCCGCTCCGTCATTGTCCCACCAATATAGGATCGCATCGCTTGCAACACGATCCGCAGATACGCCTGTCGCGTCTGCGAAGGATTGGATACAGATTCTGGATTCCTCGGACAACTCCGGGCAAACATCCGGGAGTTTGACTGGATTGAACTTGCCGGTAAGCCCCATTTGAGGGCTATTGGCTTCCGGATAGACGATAGAATCATCGGTGCTTCTCGGCATTGCGATTCTCCTGTCCACTCAAGATTCGGCTTACCGCCCAATGCCGATGTCGCTAAAATACGCTTCACCCGTCCTGTGCGTGAATGCCACTTAGGGGCAAGAGAATAACTGCATTGTGGTAGCGTTGGCTGGCCCGAACGACATCCTGTCACATCGATGCAAATGACGCGTATAAATTTCCGACCTATGGCATTCAAAGAATATCCATCTGTGGTGGCAGAGTTTCAGATTTCGGAACCGTCACACGACTACAACTCGATTGCAAGCACATCCTGTAGCCGCGACTTCCATCGCCTGATTCAGATCTGCATTCAGTTGTTCGCGTGCTGGCCTCTCTTCGGGTATCGCTTCGTTATCTGGCGTTGTGTACGTAATGCCAATTAGGTCATCTTTTGCGAGGATCATGATCTTCGCCATTTCGGTTGTAGCCCTGGTGGGCTGGATTGAGGTCGCGAGGGCACCAGTTGGCCCGAATAACCCCTCGCCGCCTGGGGGTTTGCCTCTGGTTGATTCATCCATCCTGCCTCCGTCCGAATGGATCATCACTACACATAACTCATGCTGTATCAATATTCTACGTGCGACTTTCTCCCCTTGTGTGCGACACGACTATGCACATATTCGCCTATAATGGCTACACGGTGAAGTGGGAGGGATGCGGCGAGAACATCCCGGCACCCGTGCAGACGATGCTAGCGCAGGCCCGCTATGTGGTCAGAACGGCGCTACCTGGCCTCTGACATCTTCAGAGGCCAACTTCGGTCGCACAGATTGCTGATGAGACTGGGCACGGGACGCTAATGAGCGAAATGCGAGGAGGCGATTAAGCGTGAGGAGCTGGACCAAGTGAAACAAGATTATGTCCGGACCACACGTCAGACGATTGCCTTTTGTGAAGCGGCTCAAGCGGTTAATTTGAGCGCAAAGTGACGCTGAAGTTCTTGATACTCTGCAATCACCATACCGCCTACCAGCACACCGTAAACCTTGGTGTCCCCGTCTCTCGGGCTGTTGATTGTGCCGAATGCAACGTCGAAAATATACCGAGCGCCCTCCAGATAGTCGATGAACAGCGGCTCTCTGATTCTGCCATGCTCAAGAGCCTTGGCGTTCGCCGAATCGGAAACAGCCTCTGTCTCCGCAAAGGTGCAAGCGTGTTCCCAATCCTTCCAAACGCCGCCCTCGAATCTTAATGCAAATACCGAAATAAACATTGAAATCATCATGTGCAGGGTGAAGGAACGTCCTTCTCTCGTTGCACGTTCCACTGAGACAACCTACTGCCACTCCTCCTAATGGGAAGGCTAACAAGTCATGTCAGATGCTGTCTTGTTATACGTTCGTATTAGTTGACGAGCTCAAGGGCAGTCATGAAGTTTAGCCGAACTCAAACTTCTAATCACTTGCCGCCCCGCTTTCCACATCACGATTTCAGAGCCGGGGGATTTCTCAAAGGTGATGGCAAACTACTGCCAGCCAGCTTCTGCGAGTTGAGCCGAAATCTGCCTCAGTGTTTTAATGGCTTCTCGATAGTCGTTCGCGAGCTGAACGATTTTATTAATCTCCTCTAGTTCGGACGGCTTGATCCAGACAGCAGAGTGTAAGTAATCAGATTCCAAGTCTTCACCCTGCAATTGGATTCCCGATAGCCTTCTTTGTAAGCCTTGTGCCACCATCGCGAGATTCGCCCCGATACGGGCACCTTCGGCTTCGAGCGCGACCTTACGGATTTCAGTTTCTTTTCTTTCCCGCATCAACCTGCCGAGGAGAGCGTCCTGCTGTTCCGTGGTCAAAACACACGACGTCTCAGGTACAAGACTGATTACGGTCATCTCGGTTTCAGATTCAAGACTGATTGCGTCCATCTCGATACACTCCATCTGTATAGATCGTAGCGAAGCTGGGGAGCCTGGCAAATACAACGGGGGTGTCATTCCCCGGCGATTGCGAGAAGTTCATCGGTTATCTGTAACTTCTTTTCCTGCCCGTTCGGTGGGCTGGGCTACTCGCTTGCGGGTAGTTAGGTCAAAGCGGACCAGCTTCCGAAGCACCATGGCTGAACGGTGTTGCAGAACGATGGCAGCTTCCGCCGGGACCTGCTCGACGACGTGATTGTCGTCAATGAACGGCATCGGAAACGACTGATGAGAGAGTACGTCGTTGCTACCACGACGATCGACCGCGTCTCGCGTTGGCGAAGGAAATTCCTGAGTGTCGCGATGTAGGGAAGAATCCAGTTGGAGCTTGCATTATCGTTACAAGCCGGCTGCATATCTGCTCCCCTTAGATTCTCACCCTCCTTTGCAATGAAGGACGAAGGTGAAACGCACCTGCCTATCGATGGCGCTCCAATTTGACACCGTGTTTATGACTACGTTGGGCCACCGAACGCCCGAATCACAGATCGAGATTACTTTTTAAAGAAACCGCTTGACATGGTTAGTAAACATGTTTACATTTTGTGAAATCCGGTAGTGAACGTGTTTACTAAAAGAATTTGACCGGATGAGTCGCAAGACTGGTACGTCCTTGAAAAGCAAAAATGGATATTCCCATTCCCTTAGGAGGCATCACTTGGATTTCATGACCGGTTCTCTCGTCCTCCATTCCTTAAGAGGATCTGCGCAGTTGAAGGCGGCTCGTCCCGGGCTCTTGTTTAGACGATTGGGGCTCGCAAGTGTCTTTCTGGCTCTGATTTTTGGTTCGAACAAGATCGCCCTGGCCGGTGTGACCGCAAGTATCGGAGGGACCGTGAAGGATCCGAGCGGCGCGGTAATACCCGGTGCTCAGGTGAGTGTCGTCAACATCGAGACGCATGTAGCGCAGACCGCGACCACGAACGGGGAGGGCTTCTACACCTTTCCAGCCCTGCCACCCGGCAAGTACGACGTGAACGTCACCACGCAAGGCTTCAAGGCCTTCAAGAAAACCGGCATCGTGCTCAATGTTAACGATGTCCTCACGCTAGACGCTTCCTTGCAGATTGGTGAAGCCGATCAAGTTGTTTCCGTTTCCAGTGAGTCGGTTCACGTGGAAACTGCCTCAACCCAGATGGGTGAGGTCATCCAGGGGCAACAGATTACTTCCGTCCCGTTGAATGGCCGCAGTTTTACCGACTTGCTGGCGTTGCAGCCGGGGGTGGCGAATACAAGTTCAGGAATTGGGGGCGGCGCTTCTACATCGAATAACTTTCAGAGTGGCGGATTTGAGCTTCCGCAAGTGTCCGGAGATCAGAACGCCGGGAATCAGTCCGTCAATGGCATGCGGGAATCCGCGAACGGTTATTTGCTGAATGGCATTTCTGTGCAGGAGTTCGGATTCTCTGGAACTGCGGTCATTCCCAACCTCGATTCCGTCAGCGAATTTCGTATCATTACCAACAATTTCGACTCGGAATATGGCAACTTCTCCGGCGGCCAGATCAACGTCGTTACAAAGGCCGGCAACAACCAGCTGCATGGCAATGTGTTTGAGTTTCTGCGCAACACGGATTTGGATGCCGCGAATTATTTCAACCAGGGATCCCGGGGTGCATTTCAACAGAACCAATTTGGCGGGACCGTCGGGGGCGCGATCAAGAAGGATAAGATCTTCTATTTCTCTGATTATCAGGGAAACCGGAATGTCGTGGGCGTATCGACTGGGTCGATAGCTGTCCCAACGACGGCAGAGCGTAGCGGCGATTTCTCTGCACCCGCATTGGAATCGGCGATGAGCGCGAGCACTGTTCAAGGCAGCGCATGGGCTAACACGCTCAGCGGCGAATTGGGATACGGCGTGACTGCGGGTGAGCCATATTACAGCCCCGGCTGTACCAGCTTTACGAATTGCGTATTCCCAAATGCCAAAATTCCTACTAGCGCGATCTCGCCTATCTCGACGAACATTCTGGCACTAGGAGCAATCCCGGTGGGCGACGGAAACGGAGACTTCTCCACCGGTGCGGACCCGCAAAGGTTGACGGACAACAAGTTTAGCGGTCGTGTGGATGCCAATAATCGGGTAGGTTCGTTGTTCGGTTACTACTTTTTCGACCAGTTCTCTTTGTTAAATCCCTTTCCTACAGCAACGGTACCCGGCTTCAGTGCAACGACAACCGGACGCACCCAAGCCATCGATATCGGCGACACAAAGACCATCGGGAGCAGTTCGGTCAACGAGGCCCGCATAGGTTATCTTCGAGTCAACGACCTTCTGAACAAGCCCACCAATACGATTCAGGCAACGCTCAGTGGACTGGGTTTTGCCACCGGGAGTTCTCCGGGCGCCATTACTCCGCTCAATCCAGCCACCGAAGGCATCCCGGAGATTGACTTTGAAGGCTTCGTTATCGGGAATCCGATCCGTATCGAACAGATCATCGAAAACACCTATCAGGCGTCTGACAACTACAGCCGTCTCATCGGAACACATTCCTTGAAATTTGGCGCCGCTTATCATTTCTCAGGAATCGAGCAGATCTCGCAGAACGTGGAGAATGGCTACTTCCAGTTTAACGCTGCGCTGGAAACTGGTGTTGACTTTGCCGACTTTCTAATCGGCGCTCCGGGTGGATTTGTACAGGGCCAGGCACCAACGGCCAACACGCGGAGTTTCTATCTGGGCGCGTTTGCGCAGGATAGCTGGCGCGCCCGTCCCAACCTAACTCTCAATTATGGAGTGCGATGGGATGTGATTACTCCATGGTGGGAGCAACACAACGAAATCGAGACACTCAAGTTGGGAGAGCAGTCGGTTGTCTTTCCGAACTCACCTACCGGATGGGTATTTCCGGGGGATCCAGGAATACCGAAAACAATTGCTCCGATTCGATACGGCAATTTTTCGCCGCGTGTAGGGTTAGCATACTCGCCATCGGCTGCTTCCGGGCTTCTTAATAAGCTCTTTGGGGGCGCAGGGCAGACCAGCATTCGCCTCGGCTTTGGCACCTTCTACAGCGCGTTTGAAGGCGGCTATGACTTCAGCGTGATCGGAGATGCGCCATATGGGTATTATTATGCGGCGACTGGAACCTCTTTTGCCACGCCATATCAGAATCGAGCCACCGGGGCATATACTCCAAGCCCCTTTCCCTATTCATTTCCTCCAACCAACGTGTCCGCGTCTCATCCCGACGGGAATGTTCCGGCAAGCGCATTCGGAGTTGTCGGAACCTCACCTGCGTTTAACCCGACCAATCGAGTTCCGTATGCGGAGCAGTATGAGTTATCCATCCAGCGTCAGATTGCCGCGGGCGACCTGCTGACTCTCAGCTACGTAGGAACGCAGGGGCATCGACTGCTCGTAACGCAAGAGGCGAATCCTGTGAATCAGTCAGCTTGCCTCGCCATTTACAACCAGGATCCAACTAACCCGGCCTGCGGACCGAATTCAGAGCCTACGAGCCTGCGTGGACCGTTTGGCGCCAACTTTGGTAGTGAGGGATATTTCTCATCGATCGGAACATCCTCATACAATTCCTTTCAGGTGAATTTCCAACACAGCAAGGGTCCGTTGCAACTCCTGTTGGGATACACCTACAGCAAATCATTGGATGATTCATCTGCGTTCGGTGAGCAGGTAAATCCTTTCAATCCAAGTCTCACACGCGGATTATCCGCCTTCAACATCCCTCAGAGCTTTGTGGCGAGTTACAGCTATAACTTGCCGACACGTAGACTGAAAGGCCCCAAGCCGCTCCTGGAAGGGTGGCAGCTTAGCGGAGTTACGACCCTTTCAAGCGGAATCCCCATCTACATCTATGAGAATGACGACCACTCTCTCCTTGGGACAGACAATGCAGGGCCCCTACCACTCGGGATCGATACCCCAAACTACTCTGGTGGGTCCGTCAAGAAACTAAATCCGCGGGAGCCCGGCAACCTCTACTTTGATACCAGCGGGTTCTCGGCCGAGCCGATTGGTCAGTTGGGAACGGCGCGCCGCCGCTTCTTCTCCGGCCCAGGGCTCAATAACTTCAACACTGCGCTCTCGAAGGACACAAACTTCTTCGACAAATACTCGCTTGAGTTCCGCGCGGAGTTTTTCAACGTGTTCAACCACACCCAATTCTCCGCGGTTCCGACCGTTGCCGGGAACTTCAACGCATCGGGATTTGGGCAATCGTCGGCGGCGAACGATCCCCGTATCGGCCAGCTCGCACTCAAATTGCACTTCTAACTCAGATTTGAACTTTTCCGGAGAGGAATCTATTCATGCCCGCAGCCAAAGGTTATGCCGCCCTTAACGCGCAATTGCCACTTGCTCCATTTGATTTCAATCGCCGAGAGCCGGGAGCCACCGAGCTCGTTGTTGAAATCCTTTACTGTGGCGTCTGCCACTCCGATCTGCATTCGGCCCGCAATGAGTGGAAGAACGCGGTCTATCCCATGGTTCCAGGTCACGAAATTGTTGGTCGTGTCACTTCAGTCGGCGCCGAAGTCACAAGATTCAAGGTAGGCGATATTGCTGCTGTTGGGGTAATTGTTGACTCGTGCCGCAAGTGCGCCAATTGCCGGGCTGGCGACGAGCACTACTGTGAGGAGACAGCGGTGGAAACCTACAACACCATCGACCGCGTCGACGGCACAGTTACCAAAGGCGGCTACTCGAATAATTACGTAATCGACCAGCGGTATGTGCACTACGTGCCTGAAAACCTGAACTTGGCTGCGGTAGCGCCACTGCTATGTGCCGGTATCACCACCTACTCACCGCTGCGCCATTGGAAGATTGGTCCGGGCAAAAAAGTCGGTATCGTGGGACTCGGCGGTTTGGGCCATATGGCCCTCAAATTCGCTCACTCCTTCGGCGCCCACGTAGTTCAATTCACCTCCTCACCCAGCAAAAAGGATGACGCGATCAGACTCGGTGCCAATGAGGTCGTTGTCTCTACGGATGCGGACGCCATGAAAGCACACGCAAACTCTTTCGATTTAATTCTCGATACAGTGTCAGCTCCGCACTCGCTCGATCCGTACACCGCGCTGCTCAAGCTCAAGAGAGATGCGGTCATGGTGCTGGTAGGGTTGCCCGAGTCTTTCCCTGTCGTCGATGTGACCAACCTCATTAACAGACATAGTTCAATCGCGGGGTGCATGCTCGGGGGCATGCCCGAGACCCAGGAGATGCTTGACTACTGCGGTAAGCACAACATCACCGCCGATATCGAACTCATTCCCATTCAGAAAATTAACGAGGCCTACGAGCGTATGTTGCGGCAGGACGTGAAGTACCGTTTTGTCATCGATATGAGCTCGCTTGCTTAAAGCCAGTCCGGCTCCGTTGCCATTAAGAAATGCAATGGCGCCGGAGACGTTGCTATGCGCCTGCCTTGGTATCGCCGGTTACGTGAAGGTGTATGACGCACGCGTTCAGAACCAGGTATTCTCTGGCCGGCTTCAAGATTCTCAGCGACTGTGTCGCCACATCGGTTTCAAGCCTTCGAATGGAGAATGAACAAACATGCCCAAAAAACTTCGCTGGGGAATTCTAAGCACTGCCTCGATCGGTCGTACGAAGGTCATCCCCGCTATGCAGAACGGCGAATATACCGATGTCGTTGCCATCGCATCCCGCGATTTTGCGAAGGCTCAGCAGACAGCATCCGCTCTTGGCATTCCCACGGCATATGGTTCGTACGAAGAACTGATAGCCGACCCCAACGTGGACGTCATCTACAATCCTCTACCCAATCATCTTCACGTACCCTGGACAATTAAGGCTGCCGAAGCAGGCAAACACGTTCTCTGTGAAAAGCCCATCAGTCTGACCGCCAATGAAGCCGAGACTCTCCTGGCAGTTCGCTCCCGCACCGGAGTCAAGATCGGGGAGGCATTTATGATCCGCAGCTATCATCAATGGCTGCGTGTCCGCGCACTGCTCTCGGAAGGTCGCATCGGGGAACTCCGCTCCATCGTTGGGTTCTTCAGTTACTTTGACAACGACCCTTCCGGCATTACCAACCAAAGTGCATACGGTGGTGGCGCACTCCTGGACATCGGTTGCTACCTCGTTCATGCTTCACGCTTTGCTTTTGGACAACCGCCGACCCGAGTGGTTGCCCTTATCGATCGCGATCCCCAAATGCAGATCGACCGTCTAACCTCGGCAATTCTTGACTTTCCTGGCGGCCAGTCCATCTTCACTTGCAGTACGCAGTTGGTGCCTTACCAGCGAATTCACTTCCTTGGCACCCGTGGGCGCATCGAAATCGAGGTTCCCTTTAACGCACCGATGGATCGTCCGACTCGCCTCTTCATCGACGACAGTGGCGATTTGTTTGGCGACGGGATCACGACAGAGTCCTTCCCCATATCTGATCAATACACACTGCAGGGCGATGCCTTCTCGAAGGCGATTTTGGAAGGGACAGAAGTAGCCGTTTCGGTCGAAGACGCCATTGGGAACATGGCCGTCATCGATGCCATTTTCAGCTCGGCTAGGTCAGGGCAATGGGTTGTACCGCAGAGCTAAGAGATGAATTCTGGCCGAAGGTGCGCACCAATTGTTTTAACCGGATCTGGAGTCAGTGCGGTTCAGTCCGCGCTTAGGCCAGACCAGCATTGTGATTCTGTCAAGCGGTATGAGGGAGGTATAGCCAAATGGGATTAAGCGAAGACTTGGAGCACGTGGCCTTGCAGGAGCGTGAATTACAGTTCGTGCGTCTTGACGCGCGGGCGGTGTGGGATTTGGGCGTCAGCCTAAGGGGTATGGCCGAAGATCGTGGTCTGCCGGTGGTGATCGACATTCGGCGCTTCGGGCAGCCACTCTTCTATACCGCGTTGCCGGGTACAACTCCAGACAATCCTGACTGGGTGCGGCGCAAGACCAACGTGGTGGCGCGGTTTCATCGTAGCTCGTATGGCGTTCTTCTGGACATGAAGTTGAGGAACGAGACGCTTCTACATGAATGTGGGCTTCCGGTGGCGGATTTTGTAGAGGCTGGAGGCGGATTTCCACTGACCGTGGCTGGCGTCGGAGTGGTAGGCAGCGTAACTATCTCCGGGCTGCCCGACCGAGACGATCACGAACTGGTTGTGGAAGCGCTATGCGCCGCAACTGGGCATGATTACGCGAGGATCCGGCTGGGAGCAGAGTAGAGTTCGCCCCCATCTGCGAGCCAATCCCTCCGATTTCGAAACAGACACTAACTATAGAGACACGATTGAGACCGAGGAGGCTTAAATGTCCGCTTACGAAAATTCTAAGCAGTTATTTGAATGGTGCAAGATCCCTCCGGAGGAATTGCCCAATCATCCGGACGCGAAAGTAAACGTCAGAATTCTTCCCAAGCCGGCCGATGTCTACGAGGACATCGCGACCACAATGATCGATGAACTCAAGCGCAACAATGCAGCGAACAAACCGACACGTTGGATCCTTCCTTGCGGGCCCCGCGGGCAATACCCCATCTTTACTCAAAGAGTGAATCGCGAGCGGATCGATCTGAAGGATCTACATGTCTTCCACATGGACGATCATCTCGATTGGCAAGGGCGCCACCTTCCTCTGGATCATCCCTATAGCTACGAGGGCTGGATGGCTAGAAAGTTCTACGGTTGTATCGATTCCGATATCAATGTCCCCGTCGTTCAACGACACTTTCCCAATATATCCAAATTGGATGCAATGGCGGAGGCAATGAAGCAAGTCGGAGGTGTCGATTCCGTCTACGGCGGCATAGGTTATCGAGGACATATTGCCTTCAATGAGTCGCCTCGGTCTCCTTGGTACAAGATCAGCAAGGAAGAGTTCAGAAACTGTACGACCCGTATTCTCCACTTAAATGACGACACTCTGGTCGCCTTGAGTCAGCGAGGTGCCGGCGGCTGTTCCGATGTCATTCCTCCGATGGTCATTACTCTTGGGATGCGGGAACTGCTCGCCGCAGCGCGAATCCGGCTCTATAGCGAAACTGGCTCGTGGAAACAGACAGTTATCCGCATTCTCTTGTTCGGCAATGTTAGCCCGGAAATTCCGGTGACTTATGTTCAAGAGCACCCGGATTGTGTTGTTACTGTAGATGCTGCGACTGCGGCATGCCCACCCTTAGGTATTTAACTGGACGAGGAAGTGATGCAAAGAAATGATGTAGTGATTGTCGGTAGCCACGTTCAAGGATTTTTCATGAACGTCCCGCGTTTTCCCGGGGCGGATGAGACTGTGCTGGGCTGGGACTTTAAAGAGGCTCTGGATGGCGGAAAGGGTTCCCATCAAGCAATTGCTTGCGGACGCCTTGGATTGCCGGCGAAATTTGTGGGGCGTGTCGGCCAGGATCGACTCGGTGACACCGGAGCCTCTTGGATGTCTGAGGCGGGGGTCGATACTTCCTATCTGTATCGAAGCAGCCAGACGGCTACGGGTTGTGGCTTCATCATGATCAATCCTGATGGCATCCCAGCTATGACGACAGCTATGGGTGCGAACTCCGAGTTCTCTCACGAAGATCTTGACAATGTCGAGCATATTTTCTCGCATGCAAGACTGGTGCTCATTACGCTCGAGATTCCTCTCTCGACCGCTTTATACGCTGCGCGGCTTGCGAAGAAGAATGGAGCCTACACAATTCTGACACCTGGTCCCGCAGAACCGGTACCCGCGGATGGATTTGCCAACGTGGATCTGCTCGTTCCAAACGAAAATGAAGCCAGCACTCTGTTGAATGAGCCAGCCAGCATGCACGAGCCACGCTGGCTGGCGGAACGGTTGCAGGCTGTCTTCGGCCTGAAGCGGGTCATTGTGACTCTTGGAGAGAAGGGTGCTTATGTTGCAAACGGAGATTTGCATCAGGCCCTCCCTGCCTTCAAGGTTTCCGCCGTCGAATCTCCTGGAGCAGGGGACTGTTTCACAGGCGCTCTTGCATTTGGCCTCTATCATGGCGCCTCCCTTGTGGATGCTGCCAGTTTTGGATGCCTTGCCTCAGCGCGATCGGTGACAGTTCCGGGAAGCTTTCCCAGCTTTGGGACACTATCGGAGGTTGCAGAATTTGCAAAGGCAAATCAGTTTGATTTGCGGCCTGGCACGCGAGCTCTATTCGATCGGACCGTGTCATAGACGGCCAGCGAGGGAAAAACCAGTGGCGTTGAGGGAGCATCCAAGCCATAAGGAAAACTGCTCGGAGAGAAGACTTCCAGTGCACGGCGTTGGACGGCAGAGTGTGAGTTTGGCAGGGGCAAGCGATGGGAGCCTGTTAGATCGCGGTCCGGCTCAGATATCACCATGTTTGCCCACTCCTGCACCTTCCGGAATCGGGTTGCTACTGTCGGACTTCTTCGAGTACACTTCACTCACCGAATGTTACCTTGAGATTGATGATTACGATTCGCCAATTTGCGAAGGAAATAGGGCTGTCGCCGGCCACCATTTCCTTGGCGCTCAACCCATCTTCGTCGGCTCACAATATCCCGGAGTCTACAAGAAATCGAGTGCGAGAAGCAGCGAAGCGATTCGGTTATACGCCTAACCCGTTCGCTCGCTCTCTTTTCAGCAGGCGTAGCGGCAGCGTGGCTATTCTTCTTTCGGATGTGACTGACCCGTACTGCACGACGGTGTTGAAGGGGATCAGCAGTTCTTTGCATTCCTCAGACTACTTGCCCGTCCTGCTTGATATCGAAAACAGCCGTGAAAAGTTTAAAGACGATCTTCAAAAGATGGTTGACCGCAGAATTGAGGGAATCATCGGCGTCGCAAACACGGCTCTACTAGAGACCGAACTCCTTACGACTATCAAAAAGCATAAGATCCCCATCGTTTTGATAGGGAGGGATATGACAGGAACCAATATCAGCTCCGTATCCATCGAAAACGGACAAGGTGCATCTCTTGCCATGAAGCACCTGTACGAGCTGGGGCACCGCAAGATCGCCTTTATTAAGGGCCCCGAAGACATCCTGGACAGTGAACAAAGGTGGAAGGGAATTCTTCGATTCGCGTCCGAAGTAGGGCTTGCCATAAATCGGAAGCTGGTTATGCCGATGAGAGTGCCGGGTACTAGTTACGAAGCTGGATTCATTGCAGCGCAAAAACTTCTTCGGAGCAAGCAAAACTTCACGGCGCTGTTCGCATTCGATGATGTAACTGCGTTTGGTGCAATTAGAGCCTTTACAGAGGCAGGCAAAAACGTACCACTGGATTGCTCTGTTGTCGGATTTGACGACGTGACTACAGCGACATATTATAATCCCCCGCTTACAACCATCCGGCAGCCAATGGCCGTGCTTGGAAGTTCAGCGGTCGAGATCTTCTTAAAACTCGCAGATGCATTTTTTGAAAAGCGGGTTGCACCTCCCGTGCACCGCAAAATTGAGCCAACGCTCGCAGTGCGTGCGTCTACAGCACTGCTCGGTGCGCGTTAGCAAATTCCTTTGCTCGACAGACAAGCAACACTCCACACTTTGTCCTTTGAGCTGAGCTGGGTGATCGTCTTTCGAGCCGTCTCCTTAGAATAAGACGAAAACAACGAGATAAGAAGCTTGATCGCGTGTGCGTCGTGCGCACTGTGACTCGATCCGTGCGCATACCGCAAAAATCCTACTTATTGCGAAGCCGAAAAGGCCCAAAGTGGTAATCCACACCTTGATCTGGCGCTTGGTCGAAGAATTCGGGAGTCATTTTGGATTTAACCCTGGCCTGCGGCTTACAGAAAACTTTCTTGACACGGGTAGTAAACATGTTTACATTGATGTTTACCTGCATGGCGTGGACTTTGCGGATGCGTGAGATCGAGGATCCGAAGCGGCTGAATACTGCGTGGAGATCGATGGCGGCACTCATTTTCGAATGGGTGCGATTGAGCATAGCACCAGTCGTATTCCGGTCAGAATGACCGGGGAGGATCTCAAAATGCTGCACCAGGAAGAATGGTCCGAGAAGGGAACCTTGTTCTAGGGTTCTGGATATGGCAAGTTCATCGGCTCTGACATCGTGCGTCGCGACATTCGTCGGGTGTCACCTCCCGTTATCGCAGCAACTGTTACCGTAAGGGAAAAGCCTACACAGTATGGCAAGCGTGACCATCCAAGGCCAGGAAACTCCGAAACTACGACGCGCGCTTGGGCTTTGGGACCTTGTACTGTTTGGCCTTATCGTCGTTCAGCCGACTGCACCGATGCCAGTGTACGGCGTGATGAGTATTCGTTCGCACGGACATGCGGTAACTGCCGTGCTCATCGCGATGGTTGCTATGCTGTTCACTGCGGTTAGTTACGGCAGGATGGCAAGGATCTATCCGAGCGCCGGATCTGCCTTTACATATGTGGGACAGGAACTCCATCCAGTTCTGGGCTATATCACCGGATGGAGCATGGTGATGGATTACATTCTCAATCCGCTCACCGCCATCATTCTTTGCAGCAAGTTCGCTATGAACTTTGCCCCAGCCGTTCCCTACACTGCCTGGGTTTTCTTCTTTGTAATATTCTTTACTTTTATTAATTTGCACGGAATCAAGACCTCAGCACGGATCAACACGACTCTGGCAGCGGCGATGGGCGTGGTAATTGTAATCTTTCTCGTCGAGGCTGCACGGTATGTCGGCCTTATTCCTCATGAGGCCGCTGGATTCTTCACTCGGCCATTCTTCGATCCCCAGACATTTTCAACGAGAGCAGTATTAGGCGGAACCTCGCTGGCGGTGATGACCTACATTGGGTTCGATGGTATTTCTACGCTTTCAGAAGAGGCAAACAACCCCCGCCGCAACATACCCATCGCTACCTTGCTGGTCTGTCTGATTACGGGCGTGCTTGCGTCCGTCGAAGTATATGCAGCACAACTTGTATGGCCCGCCTCAAAGGCCTTTCCTGATGTTGACACGGCTTTCGTATCCGTAGCGGGCCGTGCTGCCGGTCCATGGCTATTCTCACTGATCAACATTACCTTGTTGGTCGCTACCGTAGGATCCGGAGCGGGATCGCAACTTGGCGCTGCGCGCATTCTTTACGGGATGGGCCGAAGTGGTGCTATTCCGCGCAAGTTCTTTGGCGCGATTGAACCCGTGCGGCAAATTCCCCGGAACAACATCCTCTTCATTGCAGTTATTGCACTGATCGGAGCTCTGACAATCAGCTTTGAACGGGGAGTGGAGCTGTTGAACTTCGGTGCACTCTTGGCCTTTATGGGTGTCAATGCGGCTGCATTTGTCCATTATTTTCTGCGGGAAGGAAAGAGAACTGCCTACAATTTCTTGATGCCGACTGCAGGATTTTTTACCTGCTTGCTACTGTTATGTAGCTTGAGCTGGCGGGCCATGGTGTTGGGAGTTGTCTGGATGGCTGTGGGCATTGCGTACGGCGCCTACAATACTCGTGGCTTCAAGAACAAGTTGATAACTTTTGATGAGTGAAGCCAAAGTTGTTGCGTGTCACGTGCTCCGCGGGAGTCAGGTGCAGCCGGACGCAATAGGTCTTTCAAAGCACTCAAACTTGGCAAAGCGAAACTTTTGAATCAGGAGACGTTATCGCATGTGGGAACTTGGCGGAGCCGACACACTGAGCGCGGACGAAGTGGCATATCAGGGATGGGAAAAGGCCTTCCGGATTTGCAATGACACAGTACAGCTGACCATTTTGACAGAGGTCGGACCTCGCATTCTTTCCTTCGGCTTTCAAGGAGAAGAGAATCAATTCTACGAGAATCCAGAGCACTCCGGGAAATGTGGAGGCGATGAGTATCGTGTCTATGGCGGTCACAGGCTGTGGGTTTCGCCCGAATTAGAGCGCAGCTACTACCCGGATAATGTGCCGGTTGCCGTTCGCACAGACAAAGACGCCTTCATATTTACAGCACCGCCGGAATCTAAACATCCCGGGACAGACTTACAGAAGGAGATGGAAATTAGGCTTGATGGAACGGGAACGCACGTTTCCGTTACTCATCGCATTCGGAACTTTGGAAAAGAAGTCACAAAGCTGGCTCCGTGGGCTCTCTCGGTAATGGCCGGCGGTGGAAGGGCGATTTTGCCGCTTCCGCCACGAGCTCCCGTTTCGAAGGAGAAACTACTGCCCGAAGGTATTCTGGCGCTGTGGTCCTATACCGACCTGGCGGACACGCGTTGGAAGATTGGGACCAAGTACATTCAACTCTTGCAGGCGAACAATTCCGCGAGTCGATTCAGAGAGCAGATGGGAGGGATTTACAATCCGTCTGGATGGGGAGCCTATTTCCGCCAAGGCCACTTGTTTGTGAAATCTTCAAAAGTACATCAAGGCTCGGCGTACCCTGACTTTGGCTGCAACTTTGAAGTATATACAGATCCGTTTTCGCTGGAACTGGAGACGCTTGGACCACTTCAAGACTTGGAGCCAGGACAGACAGCAGAGCACGCGGAAGAATGGTGGCTCTTCAAGGATGTACCTGCAGGCGAAGACGATGCCTGGATTGACAGCATCGTTCTTAAGTTGGTTGGAACGGTTATCCCCGCTGCTCTGCACGAGCAGAGCTAGGCTCATTGCGACAACTGATGGCAGCGGTCATTCTTGAGCCGCATTGAACGGTCTTAGGGATCTGGGAGCTGCAGTGAATTCGCCACGTAACGAATTTTCTTGTGTAATTACTGGGGCCTGTTTGCCAGTTCGAGCGAGAGGCCCGCGGGAGGGAGCAGGACAACCCTGTCCGCGCCTCCTCGCGAATGGCTTTAGTATCTGTTCGTCAGCCATCGTCGCACAATAAGCGATTGGTAGTTCTGAGGTTTTCACGGATCTACAAATTGCAACAGGCAGACAACTGCAAACCAGTGACTTAATGGTCGGCGATTGTGGACGACTTTAGACGTTGACCAAAAATCGGAGCCAGGCTGCTTGTCTCGCGCGTTTTCCATTCTGCGGATTCTTTCCATTCAGATCTGACGTCGTTCACGGTCAGCATTTGAAGCCAACAGTTCTAAATTGGCAACGACAATTCCATCAAAAGGCTCGTACTCAAGTGAGGATACTGTCCCATGACACGAAGCAGACACATGGTCTTCATGGTGTTCTCGATCTTTTTTGTGATTTCACTTACAGCAAATATCCTGGGTCCGATCATCCCCGACATTATCGAGAGCTTTCATCTGAGTCTTTTCGCCGTGGCACTGCTTCCATTCTCATTCTTCATTCCTTATGGAATTCTCTCCATTCCCGCGGGATTCTTATTGGAAAAGTTTGGCGAAAAGCCAATTATCCTCGGTTCCTTTTCCACTGCTTTGATTGGATCGCTCCTGTTTGCATGGGTGCATGACTATTCCATTGCCGTTGGCTCGTTGTTTTTGATCGGCAGCGGCATGGCCGCACTTGAGGTTGCGATTGTTCCGCTGCTGCGGGAGGCAGGCGGAGGCGAGCATTTTGCATTCAACTCTGCGTTTGCGCAGTTGGTCTTCGGGATAGCTTCCTTTCTCAGTCCGCAGCTGTTCTCCCATGTCGTTCACAACCTGCAGCAGCCAAACAGAAGAGACGCCTTCCTGGTCTCCCTATCCCAGATGGTTCCTTCCACCATGCAGTGGGTTTCCATGTACTGGATCATTGCTCTCGTGATCGCTGTGATCACTCTGATGCTGGCCCTGGTCCGGTTCCCGAAGGTAGAGCGTACTGAAGAAGAGGCACCAGGTACGGTCGGCATGTACCGGTCCCTGCTTCGCCGGCCGGTGGTGTGGATGTATTTTTTGAGCGTATTCTTTTACGTCGGATCTGAGCAGGGTACTGCCAATTGGATTTCGGAATTTCTTTGGAAATATCACGGCTATGATCCTCACACGACAGGTGCAACCGCCGTCGCATGGTTCTGGGGCTTGCTCACAGTGGGTTGTTTAGCCGGAATGATTCTCTTGAAGCTGTTCGAAAGCCGTTCGGTTCTGCGTGCATTTGGAATAGGTTCTTTGCTGTGCCTCTCAGGAGGGCTCTTTGGTCCTTCGAGTGTTGCGAAATTCAGCTTCTCCTGCATCGGATTGTTTGCCTCGGTGATGTGGCCGATCATTATTTCACTTGCATTGAACTCAGTGCTTGACTACCACGGGCCACTTGCCGGCATTCTATGTTCAGGAATTATCGGAGGTGCGATTCTGCCCCTACTTATAGGAAGGGTCGCCGACTCTATCGGTTTGCGCACGGGGATGTGCCTTCTCTATCTTAGTTTCAGCTGGGTGCTTTCTGTGTCCTTTTGGGCGAAGCCATTGATCACAAACGAAAGATACAGTCATAAGCCACACCGGTCTCCGTGAGGAGGCTCAGGGGAGGCCGCTGGGCTGTAACCTGATTCTGGGCCCTTCGGCAGCAGCTCTTCGTCCTGAGACGGCGCCCGTAGCCGCGATTCTGAGTATCCGACCTATTCTTCTGGGTGATGTTGACGCGGCCTTGGTTCGGATGAAGGCAGACACTGATCCTTGTCCAAGCTGAGACTTGCTGTTCGCGATGATTTCTGGGGTGAAATCAGCCTGACTTAGGAGAATTTGCGCGCCGACCTTTAACGACATCGAGTCAAATATCAAGAAGAAAAGGAGTGTATGCGGATGAGTTATCAACCGGGCGCGAATCGGTACGACGGAGCAACATTCAGGCGGTGCGGCCGATCGGGGCTGGCACTGCCCCCGATATCGCTTGGTCTGTGGCAGAACTTCGGCGGTATCGATGTTTTCGAGAACGGTAGGGCAGTAATTCGCCGGGCCTTCGACCGAGGCGTAACGCATTTCGATCTTGCGAACAACTATGGACCACCATATGGATCGGCTGAGGAGAATTTCGGGACGATTTTCCGAAAAGACTTTCGCTCTCACCGCAATGAGTTGCTGATCTCAACCAAGGCGGGATGGGATATGTGGCCGGGGCCCTACGGTCGAGGCGGTTCGCGCAAACATGTGCTCGCGTCTCTGGATGAGAGTTTGCGCCGCACGTGTCTCGACTACGTCGATATCTTCTACTCACATCGTCCGACTTTTGACGTGCCGCTGGAAGAGACAATGGGCGCCCTGGTGCAGGCAGTGCGCCAGGGCAAGGCATTGTATGTGGGCGTCTCCTCGTACAGTCCGGAACGGACGCGGGAAGCCGCGCAGTTTCTGAAGTGCGAGGGCGTGCCGCTGCTTATTCATCAGCCGTCTTACTCGATGCTTAACCGCTGGGTGGAAATGGAACTGCTCGGAACGCTGGAGGAACTTGGGGTGGGATGCATTGCGTTTTCTCCATTGGGTCAAGGATTGCTGACGAACAAATATCTGAATGGAGTCCCCGAGGTTTCTCGCGCAGTGGCGCAAGGTTCGTTTCAAAGGGAAATGCTGAGCGAAGAGAATCTGCGACGGGTGCGGGCGCTGAATGAGATCGCGAGTGGACGCGGGCAGTCGTTGGCGCAGATGGCGATCGCGTGGGTGCTGCGGGAGAAGAGGATCACCTCGGCGCTTATTGGAGCGCGCAATGTGGAGCAACTGGATAACTCACTGGACGCATTGAAGAGGCTTGCGTTTTCCGATGCCGAGCTGAGTGGGATCGATGGCTATGCGCGGGATGGGGCCATTGACCTTTGGAGAGACGCCAGAGAGGGAGCGGTGCAGGCAGCACCATTCAGAGTTTTCTAATGCATGGGCTTTCGGAGCCTAGTAGCAAAACATGATGGCAGTAACTTGAACTCACGCTGCATTGAACTCAGTGCTATAAGGACAGGAATCCGCACCAAGGTCCGGATCAGTCTCGGCGGCATGAAGACAGGCGGACATCATTCAGCTCTCGTCGCAGTTTGAAAAGGGTCTGCCGAATTCCTGAGTAGAGAATTCCTTGAGATATGCCGCTATCTCCGTTAACGGCGGTCTGACATGGCCAGGAACAAGAGGCTGAAAGTGAGCAAAGGTAGCCGGGCTTGGGAGCACTGTAATAGCCACAGGAAAGGCCGCACCGTTTGCGAACTCAGGAGCCAGAAGAAGCGCAACAGAACTCAAGCTCGCACGCCCGAGGAATACGCGGCGGTTCAATGTCCGTGGGGCACAGGCTCCCACTGTGGTGTCTGTTCCGGCACTCGACTTCGTTCCCGTTCTCGCATGACGATCGTCCTCTTTGAATTTGAAACTTGTTTCGCCCCGCCAAACAGTATCAAGGATGCGTTGCTGCATAGAGCAGAGATAGGGTCAAGCATCCCCTTTTCTCATCGGGTTTAAACCGCGATGTTAAGACGTCTCACGGAGTCCGGGCGGCCTGCATCCAGCATTCGATTTGAGAACGGCCACTCCGACAGCCACTTCAGCCTTCTGCCAGGGAAGCTCCGCGCTCGCAATGAGGAACCGATGATAGTCTCGAAACGGCCAATCGTGGTTTTAACCAAAGCGCGTTCGTACTTGGTCTCCTCTTGTGAGCCCAGCCTTCCTCGAGCCGCATCTCGCCGGAAACCATAGCAAACTTACGGTAGCGAGTGGCTCCATTGCCGGTCGCGTGGCCGTCACTCGGCGCTCGCTTCAATATGCGTCTTCTGAACTCTTCAACATTCGGAACCTTGAATATCTTGATCATTTGAACCGCAATTTGTTTGCGCTCAGCGTTGCGAAGAAAAGTAGGCGTGGGATCGAAATGAACGGTATTCCATGGACGCCATTCCATTACCCCACCCGCTTCATCGGGTGGTCGGCATGGAAGGATACCGCTGTTAGTGAAGAATCTTCCGCACCCATCACAACTCTCAATTCATGTCCGCTCCCTAACTATATAGCCAGAGCTGGCATCTGAAGCCGGATCCTAATCCCCGGATGTCGGTCTAGCCTACTTCGTCCTACCAGGAAAGGTGGCGAAGTTGGCGTTCTCGACAACATATCCCCGCTTCTCCGTCTCTCCGTGATCTCTCTTGAAATCGTAGAAATCCGGCGTACGATACTAGGTAAGCACAATAATTATGGCCTTTACGATCGACCAATCATTCGCGAAGTTCAAGCAAAACCTGGAAATTACGGGTTTGCAGGCTGCAACCGTCTCAATGCGGCAATCGAATATCCGGCAGGTTGTTGAGGCTGGCTTAGCCGTCGAGGATTCTTTTCTCACCGGCTCTTATTCGAGAAGCACTATGATTGCTCCGCTGAAAGACGCTGACGTAGATATCTTTGTCGTTTTAGACCCTCAGTACTTCCACAATTATGATCAAGGACAAAATGGTGGGCAAGCTGGCCTCTTGGATCGAGTAAAGACCGATAAATTAACGGTTCAAAAACCATGAAAACCGGTCGTGTAATAAAAGGGGTTCTCGGGACACTGCTGTTGTTTGTCGGAATTGTTTTTATTCATGCAAAGTTTTCATCCGCACGGTCGGCGACGACAGACACCGTCAATTGGAATACGACGTATCAGACGATGGATGGGTTCGGGGGTCAGACGTGGACCTACGCTGACAACCTCTCTGGATCGAATGCAGATTTGTTCTTCTCTCAAACTGCAGGAATTGGACTTACGATTGTCCGATCAGCGAATACTTGGAACGGATCGATTCCCGATCTTGTGACATTGCAGTCAGCGCTTGCGCGTGGGGCCAAGGTAGAGTTGGGATTACAATCTCCGCCGTGTAACCTAAAGCATTCCTATGTCGATCTGGGGGAGGACTGTGATAACGGTTCATCCGACGGCACTTCGGCCGCATCTGCATTCAGTGACGGGGCGGCAGGATCAAATGGCAATTGCTTTACGAACACCCTTTCACTGGACGGGAGTGGCGGAGCATATCAGCAGTACGCGAAGTATATTGTTAACACCATTAGCACGTATCAAAACTCCCCGAATAATGTTCCGATTGCTTATCTTGATGTGCAGAATGAACCAGATTTGAGCGCCGGCAATGTTCACGGGACTCTTGGAACGTGTATTTGGCGTTCGGGTGCTCAATTTGAAGATTTCATTCACAATTATTTAGGGCCCGCGCTTTCCGCAGCGGGATTGCATCCTGCTGTGATGCTCGGATCTTCACCGCAATGGTTTTACCCTGATTACACAACAGCATGTTTAAGTAATTCCTCGTGCGCTCGATATGTCGCCATCGCTGCTGGGCATGGATATTCTACGAATGCGAGCGCTTATCCCCTTGGGACTACTGGAGGAAGACATGTTTGGATGAGCGAATTTTCAGATGGCGGCACATGGGACACCTCGATGACCAGCGCTCTCGAGGTGGCGCAGAGCATGCATTCATATTTAACTACAGCCAACGCAAGTGCATATGAGTGGTGGCAGTTGGCCTATAATCCCTTGGATGGCAACCATGGGTTGACCGATCAGTTTTATAACACGACGAAGCGATTTTATGCGACGGGTAACTGGAGCAAGTTTGTCCGCCCAGGGTGGGTCCGCATCGACACCAATGGGAATCCAGCGTACGGAGTATTGGTAACTGCATTCAAGAATCCCAGTACCGGCAACTTCGCGATCGTCGCTATCAATACGAATGGCTCTGCGAGCAGCATGAATTTCCCTATGAATGGGTTCACTGCTAACACCGTCACTCCGTGGATCACATCGGCATCCTATAACCTCGTGCCACAATCATCGATCACCGCGGGAAACTCATTCTCTTATAATCTTCCTGCGCAGAGTGTGACGACATTCGTCGGAACGAATGGCGGCGGCGGCGGCGATACCACACCCCCTTCAACCCCTACCACTTTTTCTGCAACCGCTGTTTCCAGGAGCCAGATCAATCTCTCCTGGACCGCATCAACGGACAACGTAGGCGTCGCAGGCTACAAAGTCTTCAGGAATGGGTCGCAGATCGCGACGACCTTTACGAACTCCTACTCCGACGTCGGTCTCAACTCAAACACTTCGTATTCCTACGCCGTCTCCGCTTATGACGCTGCGGGAAACAACTCCACGCAATCGACTGGCGCGAGAGCGACGACGCAAAGCGGATCGCTTGGCGGAGGGATCTCACTCATCCAGACCGGAAACAATATTTACCAGGAAAATGCCACTTTGCATTTTAACATCCGCGCCACATTTACCTCCGCCGTAAAGACGGGGGATGCGATCGTGGTCGCCCTGGGATTCGGCGGCACGCACGATGTCGTCTCGGGATGCACTGATTCATTACATAACACATTCGCGGAAGCCGGCCATAGCATCAATACAAAAGAAACGGTAGGAACCGATGTCTGGTACGCAGCAAATATCACAGGAGGTACTGATGCGGTCACTTGCACCTTCAGCGCCCCTACGGCATACGATGATATCGCACTTCAGGAATATTCTGGCATAGCATCATCCGACCCTGTCGATGTCACCGCATCAAACGACACGGAGTCCGCTGTCTCAACCAGCTGGACGACGGGATCCGTAACAACGCATGCCTCAGAAGAGCTTCTCTTCGCCGTCTTCCAAGGAAACGAAGGATTGAATACCCTCACGCCTACCGATGGATTCGAGAAGGCCGTGGACAATGGCAGTACCGCAAACTTCACGACGATGGATACCGTGCAGACCTCCGCAGGATCGATCGCCGCCACCGCATCATCACCGGCAGCCGACCAGCAATCGAATGTGGTGGTGGCATTCAAGGCAGGTAGCTCCGGTGGCTCAGTAACCGGTCATTTGCAATAAATCGTCTCGAGCTCCAGGAACTTGTGTCGCACTTCAAGGGGTGGTTCAATAGCTAGAGATCCCAAAACAATAGTCTATGAAAAGCCGGTATACCAGAGCAGCCAGGCGATGGTTTCATCCTTAGCCTGACGGATGGTTTCAAAGCGCTGGCCGTGCAGCCGTTCCACCTTCAGCGAGCCGAACAGCGTCTCCGAGCAGGCGTTGTCCCAGCAGTTTCCTTTGCCGCTCATCGAGGGCGTGATCGCATACTCTTTTAGCACTTTGTTGAAGTCGTCGCTGGCGTACTGGCTGCCGCGATCGCTATGGAAGATCAGCTCGTTGTTTTGATCGGGACGGCGCTGGAACCAGGCCATCTCCAATGCGTCGATGACCAAGCTGCGCCGCATATCGGGTTGCATCGACCAGCCCACAACACGGCGACTGAACAGATCGATCAGTACAGCAAGAAACAACCAGCCTTCGTCGGTAGCGATGTACGTGACGTCGCCGGCCACGTCTGGTTAGGCACGGCAGGGGTGAAGTTGGGATTCAAAAGGTTTGGCGCAAGCGGCAGATTGTGCCCGCTGTCGGTGGTGGTGACGCGAAAGCGGTCGAGAATGGTGGTCGAGATAGCAGTCGCGACACTCGGGTTGCGTGGTGGACCACACTGAAATTACTCTTCTGATAACAGGTCTGCTTACTGTTGCTCAAGTGGTAGTTTCCGCTCTGACGGTAATCCAACAGCGCTGCGGCCCAAATCGGAAGATATTACTCTTCCCTTGCTTCGGGAGACAATGCCTTCGAGTCTTCCGCTTCACGTCTTTTGGCTTGCACACTCGGCACATGTGGTCGGACGGAACGAGGTCATCTAAAACCACAGGAAACAGCGTACTCTGACTGCGGCCTTCACCCTGTATGCACGCCATAAATAACGTTGCCCTCGCGCCAACGAGGACATCGTCTCACGCCTCTCTTTACATTAGGAGAGGCGCGTGGATGATTTCCCTAGAGACTCTAGGGATGAAATCGTCTGTCGCGATCTTCCACAAGGCACTCTCGATCTTGCCGGCCGCACTGCTAGTTTTGCTGTTTGTTTTCCGTTCGGCCGGCTTCGCGCAGGCCGCTGCCGCGAAGCCGCTAGATCCGGTAGACGGCATTATCGATGCGTTCAAAACGCACGATGTCGTGGCGCTCGGCGAGGGCGGTCATGGCAATGAACAGGGCGCGGAGTTCCGCGCGAAGCTCTATCGCGACTCTCGCTTTCAGGCTGTCGTCAACGACATTGTCGTCGAGAGCGGCAACGGGCGCTATCAGGCGATGATGGATCGCTACATCGCCGGCGAGACCGTTCCCGAGAAGGAACTTCGCATGGCGTGGCTGGAGACGACGCAGCCCACCGATGTCTGGGACCGCGATATCTACGCCGACATGTTCCGCGCCATCCGCGAGGTCAACCAGAAACTGCCCAAGGCGAAACAACTCCGCGTGCTGCTGGGCGAGACGCCCTATCCGTCCGATCCCGCCAACCCCCGTGCGCCGACGCGGCGCTCGGACACTTTTCCTGCGGAGTTGATCCAGCGCGAAGTGATCGCGAAGAAGCGCAAGGCGCTGATCGTCTATGGCGACATGCACTATCTGCGCAGGGCGCCGCCGCCGATGCCCGGCCAACCGGTCGGGACGATTGTCAGCCTGCTTGAGAAGGCCGGCGTAAAGGTCTTCTCGATCTACCTGGAAGAAGCCGAGCCTCACGCTGATTAAGGACACGCCGCTCGGGACGGCACCTTTCACCTTCTACTACCCGAAGGGATCGGGCATGACGATGCGTCCTGGCCCGAATGGGCCAATCGTGGTCGACCTGGGCGAGGCGATCGGCGGGCTGATGCAGGAACAGTTCGACGCGGTGCTCTATCTCGGCCCGAAAAGCGAGATCACTTACGGCGACCTGCCCAAATCCCTGTGCGCGGACCCCGAATACGTCGAGATACGCGCCGCCCGCCTGTCTGCGATGCGGCCACTAGGGGCGCCCACCACGGAAACTTCTCTCGCCGCCGACTTTCGCCGACGCTGCAAGGAGGCGGTGGGGCCTGGTCACCGCGAAGGAATGAAGAATCCCTTGCCCGCATCTTTTGGATTTTTCCGCGCAACGTCTTTTCCAAAGCGCTCGGTGAGTGCGCATCTTTGAGCATTCAGTAGGGCAACGCAAACGGCCCGGTGCGAATCTCTCACTCACATTGCAAGGTGAGCCGTGGATCAATTCACTCGCGATAGGACGATTCAAGCTCTAAGAGAGCAGCTGGAGCTTTGCCGACTCCAGGCCGCATCGCTCGATAACAACGCTGACCGCCGAAGTGAAATGGCACAGTCAAGCTACGCGATTCAGCTTCTGCTCGATTTCCTGGAACGGAAGCAGGGGTGGTTGTAGCACGCAAGAATGCAACCATTCGGTGGATCATTCGGTGCTCCGCAGGGCAGGGAACTGACCCCACAAACCCCAATATGCCTCCAGAACGAATTATGCATCGTTTCTTTTCAATACTTTAGGCTGCCAGCCGTTCCGTGTAAGTCGTTGTTATTACGTTGATAAATTGTTAGCCGAAGGTTCTCAACCTCTCGTGATTGAAATATTCATCCTCGCACTTTCCCAGGCAACAAATGCGGGACCCACGAATGAATGACTTGTGGCCAATCCCTGGCCCCGGAGCTAGGCGGATATTGGCTCCCAGTGTTAGCACCTTAATCAGCGAGCTAAACGTTAGAATTACTCCAATGAACGCTGATGTGGGTCTTCGAATGGTGATTATCCAATTTTCCGTGTGGCGGCCAGGTACGAAAGAGATTCGGATCTGCAAAGAAAATCGTTTGCTGAATAGTGTGCCGTGTCTGTTGGGGCTATGCCTAAACTATGCCCGAACTGCCCACAGAGACCCTGATTGAACCTCGTGGAACCGCACCGAATCTGCTTAGAGGCTCCGCATCCAAATTGACTTAAGTACATGAAAAGGAGGAAATTAAAGAGGAAGCAGAAAAGAGCCCGGATGGCGAAATTGGCAGACGCAGCGGACTTAAAATCGGATGATGCAAAGCTTAGAAGTGAAATAAACACAATAAAAACAATCAGTTATTGACATTACGCCACGAGGAGAATAGCTTACACATGTGTTACACATTTTGGCGTTTTTGGCTGGATTGTGAGGACATGAATCCGTGGCGGAACAGTACACAATTCTCGGCGGCAAAGTTCACGTCTATCGACGACCGAACAGCGGTTGCTGGCAGTGCTCCACATATCTCGCGGGCAGAAATCGCCGCCGGAGCACGAAAGAAGACAGTCTCTCCAAGGCCAAGGAAGTCGCCGAGGATTGGTATCTTCAACTCCGTGGCAAACTCCGCTCCGGAGAAATCATTAGCGAGAGGACCTTTCGCGAAGCGTCCGACCAATACCTCCGCGAATACGACATCATCACGCAGGGTCAGCGCAGCAAGCACTATGTCAGGGGCCTGCACGAGCGATCGGCTAACCACCTGGTCCCGTTCTTCGGCCATCTGGGCCTCTCGGAAATCACCTCCGGCAAGATTCAGGGATACCGGATTCACCGGCATGAAGAATCCGTCGCCAAGCACGGCAAGCCGCCCGCCCATAACACCATGCATCAGGAAATCGTGGCGCTCCGCCAGACGCTGAAAACCGCGATCCGCCAGGGTTGGCTCGACCGTCTTCCCGATCTCTCCGAGCCCTACAGATCATCTCCAAAAATCTCGCACCGCGCGTGGTTCTCGCCGGAGGAATACAAGCAGCTTTACGAGGCGACACGAAAGCGCGCGCACGAGCCGAAACAGGCGCGCTTCAAATGGGAATGCGAACAGCTTCACGACTACGTCCTCTTCTCCGCCAACACAGGCGTCCGGCCGGACGAAGCCCGGCGCTTGCAATTTCGGGACGTGGCAATCGTCGAAGACGACGCCACCGAGCAAACAATCCTTGAAATCGAAGTACGGGGAAAGCGAGGCGTCGGCTATTGCAAGAGCATGACCGGAGCCGTGCGTCCGTTCGAACGGCTGAAAGCCAGGTTGCGTCCTTCCCGTGCTTTCGAAGAGAACGGCAAGAATGGACCCAATACCACAGCAACCAAACCAGAGGAATTGCGCCTGCCGAAACCGACGGACCTAATTTTTCCGAAATGGCAGCGCGAACTTTTTAAGACGATTCTGGAGGAGGAAAATCTCCGCGTTGATCGCGATGGCCGCCCGCGCACCGCTTACAGCTTGCGGCACACATATATTTGTCTGCGCCTGATGGAGGGCGCAGACATCTACCAGATCGCCAAGAACTGCCGCACCAGCGTCGAGATGATCGAGAAATACTATGCGGCGCACATCAAGACGAACCTTGACGCAGCCGCGATCAACATCATGCGCGCGAGACCAAAGAAGAAGCAGCTTCCGGCGAAGGACCGCAAGAGCGTTGCAGCCGGGAATCAGGACAGCGAAGCGTAAATTCGTCGCGGCTGCTTTATCATGGAAGCTTGTCAGCCAATTCCACGCGGGCGTGGCGGAATGGCATACGCAGCGGACTTAAGGCAACTTGAGTGCTCGCCGGGAAACCGGCGATGTAGAACTGCCCAAATTCGGGGAACCCTGAAATGGCAATCCCGAGCCAAGCCCGGCGGAAAACTCCGCCGGGAAGGTGTAGAGACTAGACGGGCAGCACCTAAACCCCGGACCGCCGGGACAAGGTGAAGGGATAGTCCAGACCGCAAACCCGCCTCTGCGCCGATGGCGCTACGGCGAGGCGGCGAAAGCCGTAGACGGTATGAAAATCCGCAGGCCGCAAGGCCGTGTGGGTTCAAGTCCCACCGCCCGCACCATCCCTTCATTCACGGGACGGCACCCTTTTTCCGCAGCCGATTTAGCTCCTAAGGTGTGTGCATTGAAGCCCGTCGACAAACGCCGTAAGCGATCTCTCCAGTGCGTAGCCTAAAGTAGAATGCCAACCATGCCGCAGGCGCCGATCACGTTCATCATGGAGTACAAGGAAATCATTGTTGCGCTGATCGCCGTGTTCGGGGCCGTGTTTCCTTACCTGCTTCAGAAGAATAAGGAATTAAACCTCAAAATTGCGGACCAAAAACGCGACGCATACACCAGTTTCCTGACGAACTTCACCGAAATTGCATTGGCCGTCATGCATGACAAATATCTCTCGGGAGAGGATGCGGACAGAGACCGCATGTTAGCCAGAGATCAACTCCTGCTTTATGGCAGCGACGACGTCATCAAAGCGTATGACGCATGGGTTGAGTACGCGGACATCGAAGACCACGATCTGAATAGGGAAAGCGAGCTAGTCAGCCTCATTTTTCTCGCCATCCGCAAGGACCTCTTGGGCAAAACAAAAGTAACAAAGGAGGATCTTCGCAATCTAAGTCCCTTTGATAGAGGGTGAGATTGGGGCTTGTCCGAACAGGCCGCTCACGCAGACCAGCCAAAGAAGAAGCGCTTTTGAACGTCTACGGTATCACAAGCAGTGGTCCGGCTGGCGCCGCCTCATCGACCCGCTGCAAACCGCCGCCTGTGAGTATCCTTTCCCATGGCACTTTGCCTTCCGGCTTAAGAAAGTCCCTCCATGAATAGCTCGTCCCCAGCTTCTGCTTCGTAAAGGCATTGCAGTTGTTCGCGACGTAGCCCGGTCACCTGCTCGATATAGTCGAACCCGATACGTGGGCCAGAATGAGACGGAGGAAAACACGTGTCGCACCAACACACCCTGGATTCGTCGCCAAGCTGGCCGACAGCAATCAGGGCATTTGCATACACCAAAATTCCCAAGTCTTGTGTTTTTGCAGCCTTCAACAGCGTTTCTCCACTCAATGGGCAAGATCCATTGAACCGATGCAATGGACTGTTTGCGTCAATTTGGAAAGAGCCGTGAGGTACGATTAGAAGGTAGTACCTGATTTCCTGATTCGGGATGTGGTCTGCAATCGGCGTAAGCCCATTTCCAGAATTCAGCAAGATATCACGCCGTTCGTCGAGTATCAGGAATGCGAATCCAAAGTCGAAGAGCTCCTGGAGCGGCTCCTTGATGCAATCCAGATATGAGTCCCACATATAAGGTTCGTCACGGTCAATGTATTCGCGGTCGCTGAAGACCTTCTTCATCAGGTCGCTGACTTGGTCTTCGGCTTCCGGCCTCAAAGAAACCATCAAGCCTTTACTGAATGCGAAGGAGCGGTGCGTGTTCTCTGCCGAGATGAACTCCCTTACAGTCTTTGCGAGCTGGACGCGCACCAATTCGGATTCAGCAATCCTTCGAGTGATGCGTAAAGCGCCGAGGTCGACATCAAGGGCTCCCGCAATGGCAAGCAGTGTCTCGGGGCCTTTGGTCTGGTCTCTTTCGACCCGTTGAATGGTTCGCGTACTTTCGATATCCGCTGCTTCAGCCAATTGTTCCTGCGTCCAACCCCGTTGTTCCCGAAGCTCCTTGATGCGTCGACCGTAAAGAAATTCCTTCTTCATGTCGCCCCCACTCCTTTTAGGGATGACGTAATTCTGCCTTTTAACCGAATTGGCGACCACGTCAGAAACCCGACAAGCGGAAGCTTCTTCGACCGTTAGCGTTCCGAGTCGATGTTAAGCCAGTCACCGCAATCCCCTTCATGTCTCGATCATTTCAAGATAACCCGGCATTATCTCAAACCTCAACTCCGGCCATCGCTCGCGCATACGCAGATCCGCTACCCACGGCGGCCAATCTTCCGAGAGAAAGCGAAACGCCGCGACCGGTTTGCCGCGCGTTTCAAAGTGAGACGCGCCACCCTCTAACTACAACATCGCTTTTTACGGTAAAGACGCTCATTCCGGTTTTGTCCGTTGACTTCCGCGCCTCGTCAGCTTGGTGTGAGGATTCCCCGGACCGTTGTTCGGGCGAACCCAAACGCGACCTATCTTGGCCCGTTTCTTGTAATCATCGCGGGTCGCTGCATTTCCTGAGTTACTGCGCAACGTTTCCATTTTTATAATGGCTTTCCGGAGTGAGCCGTTACCTATAGCTATACTGACGGCGGTCGGGGAGACCTCGGCATTGCTGCGATCTAGATAACGGCCTGTTACCGCCCCGCACCTGCATGTCCGGCATTTTCCTCGGATGAGTTTGAAGACGTCCCGGCACTTTCGACAAAAAATCAACTTCATAATCATTCCCCTTCCGCGTCCACCACCCCAGGGCGTCTCGAGTTTCAGAGACAGTATAGCGGCGTACCTCACGCTCCGCAGACGCGGCCATGAGAGCCCGCACTGTGCGGGCTCCTCGGGGGCAAGCCCCACCGGCGTTTGGGCGTGGCTGCATTCACAATCCACCCTGCACTAGCCCCCATAGTTTCAGGTAGCGCCCCCAGAAAATTTTGTTAGGAAGGCGGAGCTAGACACCTTCTCTCATTTGTTGCAATCTGGCGTTCCCCTCCCAGTTCTTTGAGGATCGCTCCCGATGAAACATTTCCTCGTTCTGCCTGTACTCCTTTTGCTACTGTTTGCTTCGCTTGCTCGTGCGGATGATGCAGCGCCATCCTATGTCGAGCTCGCCGACGCGCCGACCATCACCGTCGATTGGAGTAAGGGCGCTACGCAGGCCGTGAACCTTCACGGCAACCGCACATTTGTATTTCAGAATGGCGTGAAGGGCCGAGACTATAGGCTCATCATCAAACAGGACGCGGTCGGCTCCCGCACGGTGACTTGGCCGGCATCCGTTCACTGGACAGGATCGGAGCAGATTAACCCGGCGGCAACCTTGACCACGACCGCGAACAAAAAGGACTACCTTTCCTTCTTCTATGACGGCGCGGTCTATGACGCTCTTAGCATTTCGCAGGATCACTGATTCCCATGCGTCTCTGCGTCTCTTCCGTCTTTTTTTTCGTGTTTCTGCTGATGGCGTTGATGGCCGCGCCGCGGCCCGCCAACGCCACAATAATTCAAAACGGTGAGAACGCCATTGACGTTCTCGGGCAATACAACAGTTACACGGCGGATAACCCGGCCGACTATGTGAATGGCTGCGCCAATGACGGGGCGCCCTACGGGTTCTATCAACCAATCGGCGGCGGTATTGACCTCGTCAATCACTGGCTGTTTATTGCAGATCAGGGCAACAACCGCGTGCTGGTCTTCACGCTCACCTCCGGCAACCTACTTACGCTTGCCAACAAAACCCCAGCCTATGTCCTTGGCCAACCGAATTTCACGACCTGCGCCGCGAACAACAATGACGGCAGCCCGACCCAGTCCTCGCTGAGTGCCCCCACGGGCAGTATCGCCGTCGATTCCACAAACCATCTGATCTATGTGGCCGATAAAGGCAACAACCGTGTGATGGTATTCAGCACTTCGTCGATGAGCAATGGGGAGAACGCCACCTACGTGCTCGGCCAGTCAAGTTGGACGACCGGAAGCAGCGGCACGACCTCGACGACCCTGAGCGGTCCCCACGGCGTCGCGGTCGATGTGACGCATAGTCTTCTCTATGTGGCTGATAGTGTGAACAACCGTGTGATGGTTTATGCCACGCCCGTCAGCACAGGTGAAGCCGCTTCCTACGAACTTGGTCAGTCGAGCAGCACGACTGCCACCGCCGCCACGACGCAGCCCGGACTCCACACCCCGACCGACGTCGCCATTGATCCTACGAACCAGAAGCTCTATGTGGCTGACAGTGTGAACAACCGTGTGATGGTGTTTCCGACCTCGTCCCTCGCCACCGGCGAGAACGCCAGCTTTGTGATCGGGCAGACAGGCTTCACGACCGCCACCACCGGCCTGACCCAGTCCACGCTCAGTGCTCCGCAGTACGTCACCGTCGACACCACCAATAGCCGGGTGTTCGTCGCGGACATGGCCAACGCCCGGGAGATGATTTTCCCCACGCCGGTCACCGCCAACGGCGAAAATGCCAGCTTTGTGATCGGGGCACCAAATTTTGTTACGAACGCCGGCGGCGTTTATGGAGCAGGTGGTCAGAACTTTTTTCAAAATAATAGCCTCGGCCCCAGCGGGGCAGCTTACGATTCCACCAACAACCTGCTTTATTTGACCGATTACGGCAACAACCGTGTGATGATTTTCAATGTCGCTGCCCCTCCTTCCTCAACTGTCGTCACCCAGGGCGGTGAGGATGCCTGCGATATAGCGGGCGGCAATCTCTATTGCTGGGGAGTTAACACTGCCGGCGAAGACGGCGTTGGCAACACCACGCAGTACCTGTCACCGCAACAGGTCACGTCCGTCAGCGGCACCTGGACCAGTATCAGCGAGGGCAACTACGATCCCGGCGCCCCTGACACCTGCGGCATTGTGGGCGGCGCGCTCTATTGCTGGGGATGTAACTGCGACGGCGGTGGCGAACTTGGCCTCGGCAACACCACCCAGTACACAACGCCACAGCATGTCAGCTCCGTCAGCGGCACCTGGACCACCGTCACCCAGAGCGGGGGGGATGGCTGCGGCACCCTCTCTACCGGCGCGCTCTATTGCTGGGGAGGTAACTGGTTCGGCGAAGACGGGGTGGGCAACACTACCGCATATGAATCTCCGGTGCAGGTCACCAGCCCCTCTGAAACCTGGAGCACCGTCAGCAATGGCAATGCCGGAGGCGGCGGGGGCGCCGATACTTGCGGCATCACAACAGGGGGCGCGCTGTATTGCTGGGGATGGAACGGACACGGCGAGGACGGCCTCGGCAACATCGCGCAGTGGACTACGCCGCAGCAGGTCGGAGTCGGCGCGCCATCCACGAGCTGGAGCGTCCCTACCCAGGGCGGCCAGGATGGCTGCGCCATTAACGCCGGAAATCTCTATTGCTGGGGGTGGAACGGTAACGGCGAAGACGGCCTCGGCAACACGACACAGTACACGACGCCGCAGAAGGTTACGTCCGTCACCGGCACCTGGACCGCTGTCAGCACGGGCATCGATGGTCCCGGCGACCCCGACACCTGCGGTATCGTGGGCGGCGCGCTCTACTGCTGGGGAAGAAACGGCAACGGCGAAGACGGTGTCGGCAATACGACACAGTACACGACGCCGCAGCACGTCACCTCCGTCAGCGGCACCTGGAGCGATATCACCCAAACCGGCATTGATGCCTGCGGCATCCTCTCCACCGGCGCGCTTTATTGCTGGGGATATAACACTGCCGGCGAAGACGGGGTTGGCACGACCACCCAATACACAACGCCGCAGAATATCACGAGTCCGTCCGCAACCTGGAGCACCGTCAGCAACGGCTGGAATGGCCACAACGGCGGCGATACTTGCGCCATCACAACAGGCGGTGCGCTTTATTGCTGGGGACTGAACACCTATGGCGAAGCCGGAGTCGGCAACACCACGCAGTACACCACGCCGCAGCAGGTCGGCAACTACAATACCGTGTTCCTGGCCGCGACCTCGGGCGGAAACCTTCCCGGCGTCGCTGGCGCCGCTGCCACATGCCAGAGCGCGGCGGCGGCGGCGGGCCTCGGCGGAACCTATTATGCTTGGATCTCCGACGGCACCAACAGCCCAAGCAGCGGCACCTACGCCTTCACGCACTCGACGGTTCCCTACAAGGATGTCAACGGCAATACCATTGCGACCAGCTGGACCAATTTGGTTGCCGGCACGCTGACCGCCGGCATTAAGTACACGGCATCCGGCACTCTCGAATCCGGTGTGGATGTGTGGACCAACGCATCCACCAGCGGTGGATCGACCTCCGCCGGCTCCGGGAGCACCACCAATTGCTCTGCATGGACACTCTCCTCCGGCGGCACCAAAAAGGGATATTATGGCACCTCGGGCGCGACGGGCGCCACGTGGACGGCTTCCGGCAGCACTGCCACCTGCAGCACCGCCGCCTACCTTTACTGTTTCCAGCAGGACGGCGGCAATAGCTGGACCTCCGTCAACCAGGGCGGCGATGACACCTGCGCCATCACGACGGGCGGCAAGCTCTATTGCTGGGGACAGAACGCCTACGGCGAACTCGGCGTCGGCAATACGACCGAATACAAGACCCCGGTGCAAGTCGGCACGGCGACCAACTGGACCGCGATTTCTATAGGCGGCTTTGATGGATACACTGGCGGCGATGGCCTCTCCGCCTCTGACGCCTGTGGCATCGCGGGCGGCAATCTCTATTGCTGGGGACAGAACCATTACGGCGAGGACGGCCTCGGCAACACCGCCGCATACTCTACGCCGCAACAAGTCACGGCCATTTCCGGCACTTGGACCGCCGTCAATTTTGGCAGCTCCGACACTTGCGGCATCAATGGCGGCCAGCTCTATTGCTGGGGACAGAACAATTTTGGCGAAGACGGCCTTGGCACCACCACCCAATACACGACGCCGCAGACGACGAACCTTATCAATTACTCCACCACATGGGCCTCCGTCAGCCAGGGCGCCAATGACACCTGTGCCATCACGACGGGCGGCCAGCTCTATTGCTGGGGATATAACAACGAGGGCGAACTTGGCCTCGGCAACAACACGCAGTACACAACCCCACAGGAGGTCACCCCCACTTCCGGTCTGGTCGGCTGGTGGAAACTGATCGACGGCTCAGGCACCAGCGCCGCGGATTCATCCAACAGCGGTCACACCGGCACGCTGCAAAACGCCCCGACCTGGGCGACCAGCGGTCCGAACGGCGGCGGGTTGACGTTAAACGGCACCAGCCAATATGTGACCACAAGTGTGACTAACCTGATGGGAACCGGCGCGGGCACCTTCAGCGCCTGGCTATATCCTACGTCTACCACTGGCGGGCCATACTTTTACCAGGATGGCTACACAGGCATGGAATGCCAGATATGGTCTGGTCTCTTCGCTTGCAGCAATAACACATCCACCTTTGCGTCCACCGCCGCCTCTGCCCAAGCCAATCAATGGCAGCTCTTCACGGCGGTGCGCAATAGCAGCGGACAGTTCACCCTATATGTCAACGGCGTTCTGAGTGGCACGGCGAACCAGAGCGCCGGGACTGTAACCGCCGGCACATTGGGCGGCGGCTTCGGCGCGGTGATTGGGAACGCCACCAATGGTGGCGCGGCCTTCCCCGGCACCATCGCCGACGTTCACGTTTACAACACGGCGCTGACCGCCGCGCAGGTCGGGGAGCTTTACAAATGGACCGCGATTTCTGTCCAGAACAGCAACGATGACGATTCCACCGCCTCCGACGCCTGCGGGATCGCGGGCGGCAATCTCTATTGCTGGGGACAGAACGAGTATGGCGAAGACGGTCTCGGCAACACCACCGCATACTCTACGCCGCAACAGGTCACGGCCATTGCCGGCACCTGGAGTGCCGTCAGCTTCACTGGCTACGACACCTGCGGCATCAATAGCAGCAACCTTTATTGCTGGGGATATAACAATTGGGGTGAAGACGGCCTCGGGAACACCACGCAGCCCAGCACGCCGCATCAGTTCTGCCTCAACAGTTCCTGCAACAACGAACTCGCCACCGATCTTATCGGCCAATACAACAACATGACCCCCACCACACCCGTGTCATGGACCGAAAACGGCGCGAACAACGGCCCGAACGCACTGGGGTTTTTTTCCAATGTGTATACCCAGTCGGCCGTCGTCGCTTTGGATGGGGTGCACCACTATATGTTTGTGGCGGACACCGATAACAACCGCGTGTTAGTCTATACGCTCAACCCCGACAATTCCATCCCAAGCGCGAGCGGCGGCCATACGGCAACCTATGCGCTGGGCCAGACCAGCCTGCAAGGCGTGAATAGCTTTGGCGCCTTCCCGTCAGGCATGGGATTGCCCAACGGGCTTGCGGTCGATAGCGCGAACCAGCGTCTGTTTGTGGCCGCCGACGGGGCAGTGATTATATACAACACGTCGTCCCTCAGCACCGGTATGAGCGCGTCGAACTACCTCGCCGGCGGCGTCAACACCAGCGCGAACTCGTTATACAACGTCGGAGGTATAGCCTACGACGCCGTCAACAGCCGCCTGTTTGTGGCGGACACATATAATAACCGGGTGCTGGTGTTCAATGTTCTTCCGTCCTATGTCGCCAGTCAGGGCAATGGTTACGGTGCCTCTTACGTGCTCGGGCAGACGAGTTTCACCGCCTCCACCGCTAACCAGGGCCTCTCCGCGCCAACGCAAAGCACTCTGGCCTACCCGGGGGATGTTGCCTTTGATCCGGTAAATGAGCGGCTGTTCGTTGCGGATGGCAACAACGAACGCGTGATGGTTTTCAACGTTGCCCCCGCCACCATCGCCAACGGCGAAAATGCCGCCTATGTGTTAGGTCAGTCAGGCTTCACGTCAAACAGCTATGCTACGACACAATCGGGGATGTATAACCCAGGCGGCGTCGCCTATGACTCCTACAACAACCGGTTGTTCGTGGGGGACGTGAATAACCTCCGCGTCCTGGTGTTCAATGTCAGTCCGGGAGTCATCAGCAACGGCATGAATGCATCCTATGAACTGGGGCAGCCAAGCGGCAGCGCCGCCTTCACCACCGGCCTCCCCAGCGGTTTGTATAATACAGCCCCCGGCCTCAGTCTCACCCAGTCAGGGCTCGATGGCGCTGCCCGTCTATATTACGATCCCGCCAGCGGGCACCTGTTCGTGGGTGACGATAATAACCGCGTGATGATTTTCCCGGCGGACAATATGCCGTCCTGGCCGACATCGGCTCCGTGATATGAGGTGCGATGAAAAAGTCCGCTTGACGACAGAATTTGAAGAGGCCACCACCAAATTTTCTGAGACGGTGATCGAGCTTCGGCAACAAATGGGAACATCATCGAAAGAGGCATACGACCGCCTCACCCGCGCAGCAAACGAGGAGCGCTTAAAGTCCGAGCAGGCGCGTTTGGCGCTTGAACAGCACATCGCTGCTAGTGTCTCGAAAAGGGTAAGTTTCGGGACGAATTGCGGACCCCCATAAACAAATGACTTGTCAGTTTCAAAAGCCCGTCGCAAAATCACGCGATGAACACACCTCCACCCGACCTCGAAAACATCAACGACAATCTTCCGGTTGAACACCAGTTAGAGGTCATCCGCCGCTGGGCCGACCAAATGGGTTATCGGGTTGTCGCGGCCACCCTTCAACGCGCTCTTGATGAACTGGAAGCGCGGCCCAACTGAAATACGGGCGCTGTGAAAAGGGCTTTTCTAGCCCGTGTTTCAGGTAGCGCCCCCAGAAAATTTTGTTAGGGAGGCGGAGCTAGACACCTTCCCACAGCATAGGAACTTGGTTTTTGAAGCGAAGGCGCACTATGGATAGGTGCAGATTTCCATATACTGACCAGTCGGGTTGTAGCGTATCTGCCCGACGGTTGATGAGCTGCAAGCCTCGCTGCCTGTGCCAGCGACCTTGACGGTTCCGGCAACGTCTAGCTTCTCGGTTGGTGCTGTTGATCCAATGCCGACGGAGCCGCCACTTTTGATCGTTATTGCCTGTCCAGCACCGCTGGAAATTAGGCCGCCTAAAAGTACGTCATTATTCCCCTCCACTGCTAAGGCGCTCGCATTGAGATTGTTATTGAAGATCCAGAAATCGCTTGTCGTCGGATCAGTCACGTTGTTGATTTCGGCACCAATACTAAAAGTAGTCTGCCAAGCATTAGAATTATCGCCATAACCAAATGTAATTTGGCTGCCGGAGTAATTCCCTTGCGCCTGCGCCCCCATAAGGACCTCACCCCATCCACCTGCTGTGGCGTCGGTTGTATACAACAGCCCGTATACCCCTTGACCTGATACATTTAATTCTGTCCCTGTTGGGATGGACGCAGAACCCAACAAAAAATCTCCGGCTGAATGAAGCGGGACTAAAGGACTCGTCGTCCCGATCCCAACATTCCCCTGCACGATCAGCCCATTGGCCGGCGCGGTATTGGCTCCCGCGTAGCTCGTGCCGATGGCCGCGCCGCCGAAAACATCCAGCGTGTTGGCCGGAGCTGTCGACGAGCCTATGCCCAGGCGATAGTTCGTGTTGTCCCAGAAGAAGTTCGCATTCGCCGACAGGTTGGTGCCGCCGTTGAACTGCACCTGTCCTATGCTGCCCGCCGCCAGCGTGTTCGCCGAGTTGCTGCTCCCCGTCACCCGCCAGCGCGCAGCCGTGCTGTCATATTGCAAGGTCACAGACGTATTGGCCGGGATCGGCAGATCGGCGGTCGTTCCCGTAATAATCTTGTTCGCCGCCGTCGCTTCCGAACCGCTCTGGTTCGACAGGGTCAGCGTCGAGCCAGACGCGTTGTGCAGCCTCAGCTCCTGTCCGCCCGCTCCCGCCGCGATGCCGTAGAATGTCGCAGTCCCCGCGCCGTTATACCGCATGCTGGACGATGTCCCCAGATTGACGTCGCTCTGCAATCCCGTCGTCGTGTAGTCGCTGCCGAACGTGTTCGTGTCATACCCCGACATCGTCACATTCGTCGCCAAAGTTGTCCCCGTCAGCGTCGGTGAAGCTATCGTCGGCGATCCCGCCAGCACCACCGATCCCGTGCCGGTATATCCCGTGGCGCAGCCGATTGTCGTCCCGCTCGTCGCCGTGCAGAAGTCGCCGGCTGTCAAGCCGCTGAAAGTCGGCGTATTCGATACCCACGAAGTCACGCCCGCCGTCGTGCCGGACAGCACATAGCCATTCCCGGCAGGAGCCGCAGTCGGCAGCGTCATCGTCCAGGACCCTGCCGTGGTCGAGGGCTGAATCTGGACATACCCGGACGTACTTCCCTCCAGCCGCATGGTTCCCAGCGTCCCTGCCGAGCTGCCAATATCCAGCAACGCGTTCGGCGATGTCGTCCCGATCCCGACATTGCCGCCATTAGGGTTCAGCAGAAGTGGGTAGTCGGTTCCCAATCCTGTGCGATTTGAAGCCTGCAACCACATGCCCCACGGACCTCCGTTCGCTTGGCCAATATCCAGAACGTTACTGTTAGACGCCTCAAACCGGGCTATCCCCGTTTGCGTAGTTCCGGAGATTGCCGGATACCCACCTGCACCATAAGCATCCAAAACCAGTTTCGGCGTCGTCGTCCCGATCCCGACATTGCCGGCAGTGTCTATTCGCATCCTCTCGCCCCACGCACCGTTATACGTCCAGAAAGCAAGCGCGCTGTTCGCGGAACTCGATTCCGACGCTATAATGCCTGTTTGCGATGAGCTGTCATAGCCAAGGTCGATCCCCTTGTTTGGCGTCGCGTCTCTGAAATTCGCAAGGCTTACCCAATTACCGGTAACGGCCGTACCATTTACATGAAGAGTCAGCGGCTCAGCCGGACTCGTCACCCCGATGCCGACATTGCCTTCAAAATAGGCTGTGCCATCGCCGACTCGGAAAGGAAACGTATCAGCACCCGTTGCATTATTGATAAACTGCCATTCCCCCGAGGAATTGCCGGTAAGATAGTTACCACTTCGATGCTCGAGTCGAATATTGGCTTGCGGCCCCGTCATAGGTTTGAACCCGAAATCCACCAGATCCAATGCCGCATTGGAGAATAAAGCACCATTCGCGCCGGCCCTGTTTTCCAAAGTCAGGGAAGTTGCGCCAAAAGTATCCCCGGTTTGCGTCAGCATCAGCGAGGTGCCGGGAGTAGTAATGGTTTGCCCCCCGCCCGAAGTCATCGTGATGTTGCCATTGACCTCCAACTTTGTCGACGGCGACGTCGTCCCAATCCCGACGTTGCCGGAACTCGTGTCGATAAACATACGCGTGGTGCCGCCGTTGCTATTGAAGGCAAAGCCACGACCTGAAAAATCGCGAGGGGCTGTAAAGGCCATGCCGGGAGAATTCCAATAAGAAGCGGAAATAGACGCTGGATTGCTCCAGGCGTTGCCGTTTCTGTAAATCAGCTGACCTGTGTCCCCGCCGCCTGTACTAACGGAATCTATATAGACGGCAGGAGCCGTGGTCGCAGAAACATCCAGCAAACCGCTAGGCGACGTCGTTCCGATCCCGACATGCCCGCTACCATCGTCATACAACGCGCCGATGCCAAGGGTTGAACCGTTTGGAGTCCACTTGGCGATATAGTTGGTGGTGCCGCTGCCCAATACCGCGCCGGAACTGGCCGCGTCGGCATTGAGGCCGACTTCCACGGCGTAGGTGCCGGCGGAACCGTTGGTGCTGAGAATGCGGCCTATCGTCTGGCTGGTAGTGGAACGCGTCGCGCCTGCATCGTGGCAATCGCCTGCCGTGATGCTGCTGATGGCGACAAAATCCCCCGCCGTCGTCGCGCCGTCGAACACGCAGGACGCTTGGCCGTTGACGGCAATCTGCGCGTTGCCGGTCGTTCCCGCATTGCCGGAAACGATACCAACAACGCCATCCTTCGCCGCTGTTGTCGCGGTGATCGCCGCTCCCGCTGTCGTCAGCATGGCAAGCGTGTTCGTCGTCGTGCCGGTCGAGCCGTCATTGGCGATTTCGGACAGGAAGCCCAGCCCCGTGCCGGTAATGTCGATATTTCCCGCGACAGTGAGTGCTTGAGAAAAACTGGTGGTGCCGATGCCGACTTGCCCCGATGAAATCGTCGGCGTGGTGCTGTCGCAGATAATGACCGTCCCGTCGGTCTTGCAGAGCTGCCCGCTGGTCAGTGTGGTGACGGTGCCGACCCGCTTCCACGACACTTGCGCGGTCGCCGGAGCTGCCCACAAAACCATGCAGGAAAGAACGGCGAGAATCGCGCCTTGATAGTAATGCGATAGTCGATGAAGGCAGCGCATAAGTCACATAGGTTTTTATCGTCTATTAGATGACCAAATCTCTTAACACATAATTAAAGGACTTATTTAAGCTAAATTGTCTTCACCGTTCTTATGCTGGCCGAGGCAGATTGAGTTAACTGCTAGCTCTTCCTTTTCCTTTACTTTGCCGTGCAGCAGTCGCAAAATCACGCAATGAACACACGTCCCCCGGACCTCGAAAACATCAACGACAATCTTCCGGTTGAACACCAGTTAGAGGTCATCCGCCGCTGGGCCGACCAAATGGGTTATCAGGTTGTCGCGGCCACCCTTCAACGCGCCCTTGATGAACTGGAAGCGCGGCCCAAGTGAAATACTGGCGCCGTGAAAAGGGCTTTTCTTGCCCGTGTTTCACTTAAGCCCGTCCTTCTCTTCTCTGTCTCCGTGAACATTCACGGGTATTGACCAGGTTCACGAAGGCAGGAATCTGCAAAATAGGGTGCTGGCTTTTTGGCTGTTCCGGAACCCGCGTAAATGCTGGGCTTGAATAGCCGTGGACATCATGCAAAATAGGGTGT
>Ga0210386_10000109_pt1 | contig 62835 bp, 61 predicted proteins | sample IncBWH32OmetaG_FD_160091 | JGI IMG/M metagenome (GOLD analysis project Ga0210386, IMG submission 160091) | Forest soil microbial communities from Barre Woods Harvard Forest LTER site, Petersham, Massachusetts, United States - Inc-BW-H-32-O ...
TGCTAGGGATAGTGCCGAAATGAAAGCGTCCGCCAACTGAGGATACTCACATGACCAGTCGACAACTTGCTTGGGTTCTTGGCGGCCTGCTGCTGGGCGCAATCATTTGGATTGTGCTGCGCACGATTGCCTATATCCACGGTCACAATCATGTAGTTTTGACAGCGTCGGCATTTGTACTGATCGGCGGCCTGCTCGGATGGATCGGCGTTAAAATTCTTCGGATCAAATAGGTTTCCAGTCTGGTCGCACGCCGGGCGGCCTATAGGAGAAATGCCATGTATCGCGTCAAAGCGAAATTACCGAATAGAGGCTTCTCCGTAACAAGCCACGAGACCGCAACGGAGACGCTCGGCATGGTTCAAAAGATTCGGAAGGAAGGTGGCGAGGCATCCGTTGAAGACCGCTTCGGCAAACAGGTGTCCGATTCTCTTTTGTCCGATTTAGTCGCCAGGGAAACCAAATAGTCGGCCCAACACTGGTCCCGCTCCCTGCCCCGACCACTGACAATCCCAACGGTCGTGGATCCGGTCACGCTCGCCGATATGCGGAAGCTGATCGGGCATCTGCCGAAAGAGGCGCGGGCAAAGTCGACGCGGCGGCACGTCGAGGCGGTTCCGCCAGGCTCCCGGTATGCGACCGATAGTGTGCCGCCCGGGTCGATCGATGCGGTCTCGATTCTGCACGCGATATGTATGCACGTGATATGATCGATAGCGGTGTAGAGCCAGCTAAAAAATAGACGAAATCGGAGGAAATAATATGTCGAGGAAATTTGCCTTAGTTCTATTCGCGGCTTCCATGCTCACTGGATCGGCTCATGCGATGACAGTCCGGAGTTCTTCCCTCAGTCATGCGCATTTTCCCACATGCTCTGAGGGTTTGGTCAAAACGATTTGCGTATGCCGCGCCGAAAACAACATACGCCGTCATGCGCTTTGTCGTTCCGGCCGATATTGCCACACCTTCAACGGCGCGTGCACACCGTAACCTGATCGTCACTGCCAATAGGCCAAATTTGATGACGAAATGAAATAGGCCGCCAACTGGGGCGGCCTATGTTCATTCAAATACGGCGAGTCACGCCGGGCACGAGTCCAGGCCGGTACAATTGCCTAGCGTAAAAAGCACAGAAACGCCCACAAATGCCGAGGCCTCAAGTGCTTCATCCGAGACTTCGCAGCGAAGCAAAATCTGTTCGTCATCGATCAAATCGGGTTCCATATTGTTTTGCATGTTGTCTCCTTTCGTTAGATCGCCCTAGATTCGTGACTAACCGCGGTCGCGCTGCCGTCTTCGTCGCTCGGCGACTTAGTCCAAGCAGTTTGCCCGGGTGAAGCGCCGTTGGCGATAAGCGCGGCCTCCAACCATCCCTTGGCCATCTGGAGAAAGATGTCGCGCTCGTCGTCGGTCTTGGCGCCCTCTGCCCAGCCGATACATTTTTCCACGTACGCCCGATATTCCTTCGCTGAGGGCATGATACCAGACCCAAGTGGAACCTTGACGAATCCACAACATGCAAATCGGGTTCCGGTTCCGCAGTTGGTGCTGAGTTTGGAAGAGTTTGAAAGACGCCGAGTGTCGGCCGAGATAACTGCTGCGCTACCCGAGTTCCGGCGGCTCATTCCTCTGCAGGACCGCCTCGCGTGCGTCGGCGACTTTTTCCCAGGCGCTAGCTTGTAGCTCCAGTGCTCGGCGATCCTGCGGATCGGTCGTGCGTGCTGCCATTTCACGGCACTTGGCCGCAAATTCTCGGTATTCGGCAACAGTCTTCATGGAACTCCCCCAGGGAGTACCGCTATCCGAGACGGAACTTTCCGTCCACGTCATTTGACAAATGATGGATGCCACCGTGAGTTGTCGCAGTCGGCCACAGCCGGTCCGACAGGAACGAATCCCCACCGCCGCTGTTTACGCCGTGTCTAATTGCGCCCGGCTGGGATCGCGGGGATGTCAACCACCGACAGTATCGAGCTGTATCGCATATACGCCGCTCAGTGCGTCGAACTTGCTCGCAAAGCCCCGGACCCTGAAACCAGGCTTGCGCTCTTGAATATGGCACAGGCTTGGCTGGTGCTTGCCGAACATGCCAACAAAAACATGCATGCTCCCACGTTGATTGATGAGCCGCCGGAACGGCAGCAGCACGTCATCCAGCAGCAGCAGCAGCCACAGCCCGATGACGATAAGGACGAATAGGCCCCTGTGCAGGCGCTGTTCGGTCCTCTGCCGAAAGAGACGTGCGCAAAGTCGACGTGGCAGTATGTCGAAGCAGAACTTGAGGAGGCTGCGGCGGGTTTTTCGTTTTGTGCAACCGTTTGCGCAATACTTGGCCGCGCCAGGTGTTGATGCCCGTCCTCGGCACGGTCGGGGATGGATTCGGCTGCTTTCCGCCCGGGATCGCCAAGATCGAGATATTGGGACGCTTCATCCCCACTGATAAATTAGCCGGCAGCACGAGCCAACGGCCGCCGCCCTACCCTGTCGTCTCCTGCTCACTGTCTTCCGCAGCGTAGATCGGCGGAGACTCGACGTGAGCTTCGTTCTCCTGGGAGATCGTAAAGCCGCGATCTCGCAACGCGATGAGAATGCCCCGAACATTTCCCTCGCGCAGCGTCTGATAACAAGGCGTTCCAGATTCAAAGCGATACTCGGTTTCATATCGGAGATTGCCGATATCCTTCGCGAGCTTTGCAATATCCATAACGGACCTCCGTTTCTGCACGACGAATACCAGGAGTGAGGTTTGTATCCGGTTAAAAAAGCCAGAATAAATCGCTCGACGCCAACCACGATTTGACATGCTGCCAGTTCCGTCGGTTCCATCAGCCTATCCTGTGACGCTCATCACTGACGCCGAAGTTCGATCCGGGTTACGAATGCGCCGTAATCGGAAAAGGAATGCGCAAATGAACAAACAACAGCCGAAGGTCCACGAACTTCAAGCCTTGCCGGAGACGAAGAGTGCTAGCGAATCGTGGCACCGGCTTTACGCGGCAGTCACAGATCCCGACCTGCAGATCGTCGCGGCATTCTGCCTGATCGGCCTTTTGCTGACGTCGAATCTAATTTTTCGGTTCCCCGACATGGGCGCCGTGATTGCGCAATACAATCAATTCTGAGGTTGGCTTGCAGCGCGGGGCAACCGGATGCCTCCCGTGCGCGTTTATCGGCAGCCGGAGCCGAACGACGACCAGCTTTTAATGGTCCATTTCCAAAACTCTTCGGGAGAGATCGGGTCCGTTCCGTAGGCCTGCGAAGCGGCGGCCACGTCTTGCCCGGCGCCACGCGAAGCCACCACCAAAATTCGGCAGCCGGCCATGCCGGATTGGCCCGCGCCGAAATTCTCCCACGTGTATGTCGTCTCCACCGCGCTGGAAGCAAAGTGACCGGATGGTGGACCGAAACGGTCTGCTATCACCGACACTGGTTGGCCGACATAGGGATCCAGCAAACTGCCCACCTGCTGAGGATGCATTGATGAACAGCCGGCGAGTGCGATGCAGGTGAGGATTGCCAGGGGGCGCACGCGAGATTTCCGAATAGGACACACGTCTTTCCACCAGAGGGATTATCGCGCTCGGATATGCGCGGGGCAAGCTGACGCCGCTTCGACTGGTGCTGCCAGTGGCGAACAGACGGCTCGATCCCTATACGGCCGGCGGAGACGAATTTGACGCGACGCCAGAAACCTTTTTGAAAGGGCGCCCATCCACCAAATAAACAAAAGCATAAACGCACAACTTCGCGTTGCGCTTTTTTACTTGGGAAGTTTGTCCGCAAGAATTCCAAGCTTATGGATTGCTGGCGGCTTGGCGAAGAGATCAGCCGCCTTTGCCATCAATGCCGCCGCGACCTTGCCGTTGAGATGCGCATCACGGCCGGCCTCATCATCGAATGTGTCGAAGATGGCAAAGCGCGAGGGTCCCTCCTCGATGGCAAACCAAGAAATCGTTCCAGGTTCGGCGTTCACCAGCGGCACGGCGGAGCGCAGAAAATCCGCTACTTCCTTTTCCTTGCCGGGTTTGGCCTCTAACGGCACGTACAACGCGAATTTTGTCATTATTTTCTCCTGCTGGCTTGGTGTTCGCGACCATGAACTACCACCTAGAACGGCAACACCAATTCAGGTCCCTGTATTCCGCGCGTTGCCGACCATTTTGTTGACGGGTCAGATTTTCAGAGGGATTTGGCCGTTGAGTTCGGCAAAGGCCAATCCCGGGACATGACCGGTGCAGTGTCACCGTGTACATTGCATACGAGATCGTTGGTCATTTCGAGTCGAGACAGCAATGGTGAGTCCGCCGTGCGTCGTTGTTTTCTATCGCGTTTGGGTCCGAGTGTGGCTCCTTACCGTTCTGCTTGTCGGGTGCATGTCGACAGCCGACATCCAGAAGCAGCAGGCGGCGGCCGACGACGCCAAATGCCTTTCCGACGGGACCCAGAAGAGCGATCAGGCGTATACCGCCTGCCGTGCGCGGCTCGAGAATGCGCGTTTGGCGACAGCGTCGGCGCACATGCCTAGTCCGATCCAAAACCGACCGCTATTTCATCCGGGCCAATAACGGCAAGAGGCCGACGCTGGTCGCGCTGCAGATAGTGTTTCAGCGTGAGGGTGTGGAACATCGGCCGCGGTAGCAATCGACGTTTGGGTTTTTCAATAGCAAGCGCCGTTGCACCAGTCCGCCCACGAGGCGGATGACAGGCCGATCGTCAAAATGGCGAAGGTCGCCGCGACGAGCGCCGCGTATGCGATAGGCTTGAGCTTTTTGTCCGCCATGATGTCCTCAAACGTTTTCCGGGTTAGCGGCCATCCTGTGTCGGGGATCGGGTGGCCCCCCGACAGGACTTTTTTGTAGCTACGTGGCGCGCTCCGTGTCCGCAATGTGGATCACGCGTAAGTTTCCCTGAAAGCAGCCCGGCGCTCCGATGCCCGGTCAATAAAATTGCCGGTAAATCCTTGAGGATCGTTTCATCGTCCAATCCTACAACCGGGACGAAAGTCGGGGCCGCGGTGTTTCGCGTGCGGAAGTCCTTTCCCTGGGGAGAATTGCCGATGCGAAAGAACAAAAAACCAAGGACGCAACGTAAGGCTGTCCGGCGCTATATCTTCGACAAACGCTTTGTCGCGACGGCCTGCGCGATGGCGGCCGTTGTGTGCGGGATTGTTTATTTCCGAAGCGATTTGCCGATGCCGAGTTTGTCGTCGGCCGACTCGCGCCAGATGGCGCACATTGTTCCGACGGGTTCGATCCTCATACCTTACAAAAACGGCGTCTGCCGCCTGAACGCGATCAACAATGCGACCGGACAGATTCAGGACGGTGGCCTGGTGGACTGCACGGACGCGGCAGACCAAAACACCGTAGCGTGGAAGCCGCTCGTGGACGCGCAAAGGGCGACCCAAATCCGGAAGTCGTTTCGGCACGAATAGGTCGCACGACCAAAGGCTTATTGGCACGTCTTCGCGTCCCGCCCTCACCCGACGAAGCCATGAAATTTGCTGGCATAAGCCGGCGTGATCTTGCCGTCACGCAGATCCTCGCGCACGAGATCGGGCGCGCGTGTCGCCGGATCGCCGAAGCCGCCGCCGCCGGCTTGCTCATGCACAATGACGGCGCCTTGCTTGACCGACATTGTCACCTTGGCCGGGATCGCCTGCACCTCACCGTCGATCTCGATCGTGTTGCGCGACGGGCCGCCTTCATGCCCGCCGCTCAGGCCATAGGGCCGGAACGCGACGCGATCGGAGCGCAATTGCAACAGTGCCTCCGGCGCGAGGATGCGATAGCTGCGCCTGATGCCGACGCCGCCGCGGAAGCGGCCGGCGCCGCAGCTATCGGGGACGAAGGCGTAATCCTCGACGCGGACCGGATGCTCGGACTCAAGAACCTCGACCGGCATGTTGGACAAATTCTGCGAGGCATTGGTGATGGCTTCGACGCCGTCCTTGTCGGGACGCCCGCCCCAGGCGCCGCACAGCATGTCGACGATGATGAAGGGCTTACGATTGCCGCGCAGCCCGCTGATGCAGATGACGCTGTTGCCGCCCTCCCCCGCCGCCGGTACGCGCTCCGGCACGATCTGCGCCAGTGCGCCGAGCATCGCGTCGAACACACGATAACCGGTGAGCGCACGGGCGGCGCAGGCCGCGGGCATCTGCGGATTGAGCACGGAGGCCTCGGGCGCCACCACGTCGATGCAGCGGAACAGCCCGACATTATTAGGAATGTCCCGCGCCAAGACGCAGCGCACGCTGAGGTAAGTGAGCGAATGGGTAAAGCTCAATGTCGAATTGAGCGCGCCCTTCACCTGCGGCGAACTGCCGGTGTAATCGACCTTGAGCGTGCCGTCCGGCCGCACCGTGATCGCAACCACGATTGGGATCGGGGTGTCGGAAAAGCCGTCGCTGTCGATATAGTCGGTGAAGCGATAGGTTCCTACCGGCCACTTAAGGATTTCATCGCGAACACGGCGCTCGGTGTAATCGAGAAGCTCCGCCATATAGACGGCTAGCGTTGCGCTGCCGTAGCGCTGCAACAGGCGCAACAGCCCCTGCTTGCCGACCTGCGCCGCGGCGAATTGCGCGGAGAGATCGCCCCAGACCCGATCGGGCACGCGTACATTTATCTTGATCAGCGTTTCGAGCGTCCGGTCCAGCACGCCGCGGCTATAGAGCTTGAGCGGCGGGATGCGCAGGCCTTCCTGAAAGATTTCGGTGGAATCGCTGGCGTTCGAGCCGGGCACCCGGCCGCCCACGTCAGTATGGTGACAGATGACGACGGCGAAGGCGCAGCGTTGGCCATCGTGGAAGATCGGCATGAACATGAAAATGTCGGGCAGATGCATGCCGCCGTGATAGGGATCGTTCATGATGACGACATCGCCGTCGTGCAGGTCGCCGCCGAACGCGGCGAGCACGGCCGCCATGGCCTCGGGCACCGCGCCGAGATGCTGAGCGATGGTCTTGGCCTGCGCCACCATCTGGCCGTCGGCCGCGCAGAGAGCGGCGGAGAAATCCATCACGTCCTTGACGATTTCCGAGCGCGCAATGCGGATCACGGTATAGGCCATGTCGTCGGCGATGGCATCGAGGCCGCTTTTGACGACAGCGAATGTGATCGGATCGATCTTCGTGGCTTGATCGACAGCTTGCTTCACCATTCGGCTCCGAGATCAATCACCACATTGCCGATGCGATCGCGATGCACCGCCGCCCCCGCGGGCACCACGATCGTGGCATCGAATTCCTCGATCACCAGCGGGCCGGCAGCCGGCGTCGGCGCCAGATCGGCCCGGCTCACGACCGGCACGGGCACCGCCGGCTCGCCGCGCTCGAACACGATCGCGCGCTGCTTGTCGCTCTTCGCCGCTGCTTGCGCCTTGATCTGGATGGCACCGAAATCGAGCCGACGCTCGCGCAATCCGCGCGCGGTCAGCCTGATCTTGACGAGTTCAATCGGGCTTTCGTCGCGATAGCCATAAGTCTTGAGATATTCGGCCAAAAAGCCATCGCGCAATGCGGCGACGCTGTCGCCGGCATCCTTGAACGCAATCGTCAGTTCGCTGGCCTGGCCGTCGTGGCGCAGATCGGCCTCCCAATCGAGCGCGATGCGCCCGTCGGCATAGCCGTCGCGGCGGAGCAGCGCCGTCAGTTCGCCGGCAAGTTCGGCCATCACGGCGCGAAGCTCCGACACCGTCATATCGGCCAGCGCACGCGACAACATGCGTACGCTCGAATGCGCGAGGTCAGTCGACAACATGCCGACGGCGCTGAATACGCCGGACAAAGCCGGCACGATGACGCGGCCGATGCCGAGCTGGCGCGCCACATCGAGCGCATGGATGCCGCCATTGCCGCCCATGGCGACGACGGTGAAATCGCGCGGATCGAGGCCGCGTTCGACGCTCACTGCGCGGATGGCGCGCGACATCGCGGAATTGGCCACCGCGCGGATGCCGTGCGCGGCATCCTCCACCAAAATGCCGAGCGGCTGCGCGACGTGCTCGCGAATGGCGCGTTCGCTCAGGCTGCGGTCAATCGCGAGCCGGCCGCCGGCCAGAGCGAGCGGATTGATGAAGCCGAGAAACACATTGGCGTCCGTCACCGTCGGCCGCGCATTGCCCAATCCGTAGCAGGCCGGTCCTGGATTGGCGCCCGCCGATTCCGGCCCGACTTTCAGCAAGCCGCCGGCGTCGACGCCGGCGAGAGAACCGCCGCCCGCGCCCACCTCGGCGAGGTCGATGGCCGGCACTTTGAGCATATAGCCGCTGGCTTTGATGAAACGGCTCGACGTCGACATGCCGTCACGAAATTCATATTCCGACGTCATGCTCGGGCGGCCGTTTTCCACGATGACCGCTTTGGCCGTGGTGCCACCCATATCGAAGACGATGAGATTAGGCACGCCGAGCGCTTGCCCGAGCCGCACGCCGCCGATGACGCCGCCCGCCGGGCCGGACGCCACCACCATCACCGGCTTTTCGGCGGCGCCGCGCGCGGTGAGCATGCCGCCGTTCGAGGTCATCACCATGACCGGGGCGGTGACGCCGATGCGGCGCAAGCCGACTTCGAGCCGGTCGAGATAGTCGCGGATGGCGGACAGCAGATAAGCGTTCACCACCGTGGTCGAGGTGCGCTCATATTCCTTGATTTCCGGCAGCACGGCATAGGAGGCAGATACCGGCAGATCGGGATGGCGGCTTTTGATGAACGCCTCCGCCTGCCGCTCATGCGCGGCATTGCGGTAGCTGTTGATGAAACAGATGGCGACGGCCTCGATGCCGTCGGTGACGAGCTGCTCGACGGCGCGCGCGAGGCTTGCTTCGTCGAGCGGCTTGACCACGCTGCCGTCGGCGGCGATGCGCTCGTCGACCTCGACGCGGTAGCGGCGCGGCACCAGCGGCGCGGGCTTGCTCCAGGTGAGGTCGAACATTTCCGGCATGCGGATGCGGCCAATTTCCAGCACGTCGCGAAAGCCGCGGGTGGTGATGAGGCCGGTCTTGGCGCCGCTCCTTTGCAGGATCGTGTTGGAGCCGACGGTCGTGCCGTGCAGGACCTCGACGACGTCGCCCGGCGCGATGCGAAGCTCACGCAACAGCGCGAGCAATCCGTCGACGACCGCGCGGCTCGGATCGTCAGGCGTCGTCGAAACCTTGCTCTCCGACAAGACGCCGTCCGGCGACATCAGGACGATGTCGGTGAAGGTGCCGCCGATATCGACGGCGACCCGCACACCCGCCTGACTGACTTCGCGCCCCATTCCGACAAATTCCGCCCGGCGTTGCGTCGCACCGGGCGACGGTAGGAGGACGCGGCGGAGGCCGTCAAGCGCGAGCGCTTCACGTCGAACTCGCGCCAGAATCTACGAGCCGGCGATCAAGCCGGCTGGAAATTCACGCTCTGCAGAAGCTTCTTCGCGCGCACGATCTCGGCCGCGATAAAGGTCTTGGTCTGATCGATGCTCTCGGTGACAGGCTCCAGCAGCGTCGAGGTCAGCGACTTCACCACAGCCGGATCGCGCATGGTGTCCTGCACCAGGTCGTGCACCGGCGTGACGATCTCGGCCGGCGTGCCTTTGGGCGCCCAGAGCGCGTACCACGACTGGAACTCGAAGTTCGGCACGCCGGCTTCCGCCATGGTCGGAATGTCGGGCGCGAGAATTGAGCGCTTGGCGGCGGCGATGCCGAGCGCGCGCGCCTTGGTTCCTTCCTTCGCCGCCGGGATCAGGGCGAAGCTGGTATCGATGAGCAATTGTACGGCGCCGGCCATCAGGTCGAGCAAAGCCGGCTGCGTGCCGCGATAGGCCACCATGGGAATCGTGGCGCCGGTGCGCTGCAGAAAGTCGATGGTGGCGAGATGTCCCGCCGAGCCGGTTGCGGATATGGCGAAATTCCAGTTGCCGGGATCGGCTTTAGCGGCGCTGACCACTTCGCTCACCGTCTTCTGCGGCCGGTCCGCTGTCATGACGCAGACCAGCGGCGCGGTGCCGGTGCGTGCGATGACTTCAAGATCGGTCTCCGGATTGAAGTCGGCGGACTTCAGCACCAGCGGCATGACGGCGGTATTGAAGGCGCTGGCGAGGAACGTGTAGCCGTCCGGATCGGCGTCGATGACATATCTCGTGCCGATGAGGCCAGAGCCGCCGGTCCGGTTCTCGACGATGGCGGCGACGCCGTATTTTTCCTGCAGGCGCTGGGCAAAGAGACGGCCGAGCGCGTCGTTTGCGGCGCCCGGCGGCCACGGCACGATGACCTTGATGGCGCGGCCTTTGGCGGGCCACGCGGCCTGTGCGATGGCCGGCTTGCAAATCGCCGCACCGGCGGCGGCAGTCACAGCAGCTTTGACGAATTCGCGCCTGTTCATGACTCCGTCCAAGTGTTTGGCATTCAGTGTTTGGCATTCAGTGTTTGGTATTCTTGTTCGCGTCGTTTCGATCAGGCGGCGAGCGCCTGCATTTCCGCATAGAGATCGGACTTGCCTTCAAAGCCGATGCCGGCAAGCTCGGGCATGGTGATGTGGCCGTCGATCACCTTCACGCTGTCGGGGAAGCCGCCGTAGGGCTGGAACAGATCGGGATAGCTCTCATTGCCGCCGAGCCCCAAGCCGGCGGCGATGTTGAGCGACATCTGGTGGCCGCCATGGGGAATGCAGCGCCGCGGCGACCAGCCCGCCGTTTCGAGAACTTTCAGCGTGCGCTCGTATTCGACGAGGCCGTAGGACAATGCGCAGTCGAATTGCAGCCAGTCGCGGTCGGGCCGCATGCCGCCATAGCGCAGAAGATTGCGCGCGTCCTGATGGCTGAACAGGTTTTCGCCGGTCGCCATCGGCCCCGGATAATATTCGGCGAGCGCGGCCTGGAGCGCAAAGTCGAGCGGGTCGCCGGCTTCCTCGTACCAGAACAGCGGATAGTCGCGCAGCATCTTGGCGTAGGCGATCGCCGTGTCCAAATCCAAGCGGCCGTTGGCATCGACCGCCAATTGCGCTTCGTTGCCGATCTCATTGAGCACGGCTTCGATACGTCGGCGATCCGCTTCGACCGGAGCGCCGCCAATCTTCATTTTCACGACGGTATAGCCGCGCGCGAGATAGCCGCGCATTTCGGCGCAGAGCGCATCGAGATCCTTGCCGGGATAATAGTAGCCGCCCGCGGCATAGACGAAGACGCGCGGATCGGCTTTGCGCTTATGCCGCTCGGCGAGCAGCCTGAACAATGGCTTGCCGGCGATCTTGGCGGTGGCGTCCCATACCGCCATGTCGATCGTGCCGACCGCGACCGAACGCTCGCCGTGGCCGCCCGGCTTCTCGTTCGCCATCATCGCCGCCCAGATGCGATGCGGATCGAGGTTGGTGCCGGCATCGTCGCGCAGGCTCTTCGGATCGGCTTGCAGAATGCGATTGGCGAAGCGCTCGCGGATCAAGCCGCCCTGGCCGTAACGGCCGTTGGAATTGAAGCCATAACCGACGACACGGCGGCCGTCCTTCACCACGTCGGTGACGACGGCGACGAGGCTCGACGTCATCTTGGTGAAGTCGATATAGGCGTTGCGGATCGGCGACGAGATCGGCTTGGTGACCTCGCGCAGCTCCAGGATACGAACCGACATGAATCCCCCTATTGAACGGAACTGCCACTGCAAATAACGATCTGCTGGCCGGTAATCGGACGCAACGATCACGGCATCAAATCTTATTCCGGCAAGACGTCTGGTTTGTCGCTCGGGAACTTGGCGACGACCGCAGGATCCATATTGAGATGCTGGGCGACCAAGGACCGCGGCACATGGGAGAGCCAATCCGATAGCGAAACATCCTCGAAGCGGTCGCTACGGAAGATTTCGAGAAAGACGAGATCGGTGTCGCCGGTATTCTTTATGTAGTGGCCGAGTGACTTCTTTATGTAGCCGATATCGCCGGGCTTGAAATTCTGCGTAACCGCGCGTGGCCCGACATTGAACACCGTCATCTCGCCCTGCCCGGCGATGTAATATTGCCACTCGTCGGCATTGGGATGCCAATGCATCTCGCGCAAGCCTCCCGGATGCACGGTGACGAGCGCCGCCGCGATGGTGAGCGAGGCCTTGAAATTGCTGCTGTCGGCAATGCGGACCTCGCCGCCCGCGGTCTTGCGCGTCGGCGCCATGCCGGCGAGCGAAAAGGTCGACGGATTCGGCATTTTGCCGACTGTCCTCTGCGCCTGTGCCTGCTCTTCCGCGAGCGGCCCGGGCATCTGGCCGGGAAAGATGTAGAGCGCGTGCAGCGGTATTTTCGAGAACGCTTCCACCGGCACGTTGAAATTCTGCGCCAAAATGTCGGGCGGTGTATGCGCGAGCCAATCGCTGAGCAGCAGGGTATTGTACTCGGTCTGCCGGCCGTCATCGAAAGCGAGAATGAATTCGGCGCCGTCGTCGCCGATGCCCTGCAGCGAGTGCGGCAGACCGGAGGGGAAATACCACAGCCCGCCCGCGCCGACATCTTCGACATTGGCGCGGCCTTGCGTATCGATCGTCGTCACCCGCACCGCGCCCTTGGTGACATAAGCCCACTCGGCTGCCTGATGCCAATGCAGTTCGCGGATGCCGCCGCGGATCAAACGCATGTTGACGCCGGAAATCTGCTCGGCGATTTGAAAATCGGCCTGCGTGACCTGGCGCGCCCAACCGCCGTCCTGGATGCGGCGCGGCGCATTGTTGAACGAGGCCCAAAACATCGGCATGTCGCCGACATCCGTCGCGGGCGGCGAGAAGGCGCCGGGGAATTGCGAACTGATCGCCGGGTTTTGCGGCCCCGGATCGGTAACGCTTGCCGGGTGGTTCTTGGTATTGATCTCGCCTTGCGGCGGCTCATCGGGATTACCGAAACTTGCGGCATGAGCTGCGGTTGCGACCGAGCCGGCGGCTGCGGCGAGCATGGTGCGTCGAGATACGGAATCCATGGGCTTCTCCTTCCGGCAGAATCTGAGAATGGGGACGGCGACACGGTACGCAATGCAAAACAGCAACGATAGCGGCGCGCGACCGCGAGCGGCCACAAGCGGCCAAGGCCGTGTCGTTACAAGCGCTAAGCTCCCTAAAGAGTCGTGGAGCGATATGCGACAAATTTTACGCGATGATACTTTCTACGCGACGCCGGCCTTGTTCCAGCCGCGAATGCGGTCGCCATAGACTTCAAAGCCGACCGGCGTGACCACCACGGTGTCTTCGAGCTTGATGAAGCCGCGGCGCGGATGCTTCAGCGTGGTTTCGACCGAGACCACCATGCCGGCTTCGAGCGGCAGTTCCGCATCATAGGCGTCGTAGGGCACCGGACCTGAATTGGTCAGCCGCGGCGCTTCGTGGCTGACGAGCCCCATGCCGTGGGCGAGAAACTCGATGTGGTTGTGCAGTTTCGTTTTCTGCAGCGGCACATTCGCCGCCGCATAAATCTCCTTGCCGAGCACACCGGGCTTGATCGGCTGCATCGAAGCCTGCTCGATGGTTTCGATTTCGGCGAGAAGATCGACGAGCTCGGAGTCGGGCTCGCCGGCAACGCCCATGCGGCAGACGTCGCCGATATAGCCGTGGTAATTGCCGCCGGAATCGAGCGACAGCACGCCGCCCTTTTCCCAGCGCTCGTCCGACGGCGCACGGTTCAAGCTGGCATTCACCGTGATCAGGCAATAATCGAAGGTGAGTCCGCGCGACGTCTCTTCGCGGCGCAGCGCCTCGGTCATTTCCGCCTTGCTGGCGCCGGGCCCGTGTTTGGCGAACACAGTCTGCATGGAATCGATCACGGCGTCGGAGGCGATTTTCAACATTTCAAGCTCGCGCGGCGTCTTGATCGCGCGCAGACGCTCCAGCACGAACAGCGCGTCCTTGATTTCGGCGTGCGGGAACGCCTTGCGCAGCACCTCGTAGGAATCGACCGGGATAAAAGCGAGCTCGACGCCGATGCGCTTGGCATTCGGCGCAAGCTTCTTGGCATAGGCGACGGCCTTTTCCATCACGTCGACGGAGCCCGAACTCTTGGTGTCGAGCTCGGATACCCAGAACGGCGTGTTCTGGTGCTGGAAACCTTCCATGCGATGGCCGAAGAAGCCCGCCTTCTGCGGCTCGCCCTTGGCATAGACGAAGACCGGCAGATAACGGCTCAAACCCATCGCATCCATGGACTCGAAGAAGAATGCGCGATGGCCGCCGAGCAGATACTGCACATTATGCTTGGAGGTGACGAGCAGAACATCGAAGCCCAATTCATCCATCAGCCGGTCGAGCCGCGCGGTGTCAAAGGGCGCGGCGCCTGGTTTTTTGGTGATGTCGAGCATGGTCTCCTCCGGGGCGTCTTTTGCAGGACCGCTTTTGGCGGGCGTTGGCGGGCCGATCCTTGCATTCAACTTAGCAAATCTCGCACCCGCGATGTAGCGGCCGGATTGCCGCCCTGCCCGACTGCCGATTGATCACCATCGTGGCCGCTTGGCGAGCTGCTGCCGCGCCGGAAAGCATGCAACTCACCATTATGGGCGGCGCGCGTTGCTCGCCTGGGTCGATGTCTGGAGCTCATGTTTACACAAAGTTTATGCGCCAACTGCGACAGAAAATCGCTGCTGCACTGCGAGAAGATGAGTTTTCACGCTGTCGCAAAGTCGTTCGCCTTGGTAACTAATCCGCAGTATACTGCGGCAAAGAACAGCGCGCCTAACGCGCTCGCAGAGGGAAGAAGCTCGTGGAGTCGAGGCCTAACGGCACGGCGCGGAATAACCGCGGTGTGGTCGTCACCGCAGGTTGCATAGCGGTCCTGGCAATTGCCGGAACAGTCTACTGGTATCTGTCGCAAGGACCCGACCCGGCGCATGCGTCGCGTTCGGCGCGCAATGCCGTGCCGGTGACGGTGGCGACCGCTGCGCGGCAGGATGTACCTATTTATTTGGTCGGACTCGGCACCGTGCAGGCGCTGTTCACCGTCGGCATCCATGCGCAGGTCGACGGCAAGTTGCAAGACGTCTTCTTCAAGGAAGGCCAGCGCGTCAAGAAAGGCGACATCCTGGCCAAGATCGATCCGCGCCTCTATCAGGCCGCGCTCGATCAGGCCAGGGCGCACAAGGCGCAGGACGACGCGCAGCTCATTGCCGCCGAAAAGGATCTCGCCCGCTTCCAGACGCTGGTCGTCCGCAACGCCGAGACGCAGCAGAACGTTGATCTGCAACAGGCCAAGGTCGATCAGACCAAGGCGGCGATCGACGCCGATGTCGCCGCGATCGAGACCGCGCAGACCAATCTCGACTACACCAATATCACCGCGACCACCGACGGCCGCATGGGCATGCGCATGGTCGATCCCGGCAATATCGTACATGCCGGCGATCAGGGCGCGATTGCCATTCTCACGCAGACCGAGCCGGCGGTAGTGATGTTCACGCTGCCTGAGCAGACGCTTGACGAAGTCCGCGAGGCAATGAAGCACGGCGACGTCCAAGTCGCGGCTTACGACCGCGACAATGTCCGTCTCTTGAGCACAGGCAATCTCTCGACCGTCGACAATCTGATCGATCAGACGACCGCCACTTACCGGCTCAAAGCCATGTTCGCCAATGAAGACGAGAAATTGTGGCCGGGTGAATTCGTCAATGCGCAGCTCTTGCTCGAAACGCGCAAGAACGCCGTCGTCATTCCGCCGGCCGCCGTGCAGCGCGGCCCGCACGGCCTGTTCACGTGGGTGGTGAAAAAGGACAACACCGTCGAGCCGCGGCCGATCCAGACCGGCGCAACCAACGGCAATGTCACCATCGTGCTCTCCGGTGTCGAAGACGGCGAGCGCGTGGTCACCGACGGACAATATAAGCTCGACACCAACGCGCCCATCACCATCGCGCCGGCCCGCACCGCGACCAGCGGGGACGCGACGTGAGCATTTCCGAACCGTTCATCCGGCGGCCGGTCGCGACCACGCTGCTGATGGCGGCGCTTGCTTTCGTAGGCATCGTCTCGTTCCCGTTCCTGCCGGTGGCGCCGCTGCCGCAGGTCGATTTTCCGACCATCCAGATCACGACGACCTGGGCCGGCGCCAGCGCCGAAACCATGGCGACCTCAGTCGCCGCTCCGCTCGAGCAGCAATTCGGCCAGATCGCCGGCATCACGCAGATGACCTCGACGAGCTCGCTCGGTGCCACCACCATCGTCATCCAGTTCGACCTCAACCGGAACATCGATTCCGCCTCCCAGGACGTGCAAGCGGCCATCACGGTCGCCAGCAAAACCTTGCCGCAGGCCCTGACGACGCCGCCTGCCTATAAGAAGGTCAACCCGGCGGACACACCGGTCCTGCTGCTGTCAGTGCATTCCGACACCACGCCACTGATCGAGGTCGACGATTACGCCAATCTGTTCCTGGCGCAGCAATTGTCGCAGGTGAACGGCGTGGCGCAGGTTTCGGTTTTCGGCGACGTCACACCCTCGATCCGGGTCCAGGTCGATCCGGCCAAGCTCGCCGCCAGCGGGCTCACACTCGAAGAAATCCGCGGCCAGCTCGTCACCTCGACCACCAATGCCGCCAAGGGCGTGATCAACGGCGACAAGATCACTTTCACCATCGCCGCCAACGACCAGATCACCGATGCCGAAAAGTTCAACGACGTCGTCATCGCCTATAAGAACGGCGCGCCGATCCGGGTGCGCGATGTCGGCCAGGCGGTGGCCGAGCCGGTCGATCGCACCGTCGCCGCCTACCAGAACAACAAAGACGGCGTAATCCTCGCGATCTTCAAGCAGCCCGGCGCCAATGTCATCGACATCGTCGACTCGATCAAAGCCGAGCTGCCGCAGCTCACCGCGCGCATTCCGCCGGCGGTGAAGGTCGAAACCATTCTCGACCGCACCGTGACCATCCGCGCCTCGGTGGACGACGTCGAGTTCACGCTGGCGCTCACCATCTGCCTCGTGGTGATGGTCATCCTTCTGTTCCTGCGCAATTTCTGGGCGACGCTCATTCCCAGCGTCACCGTGCCGCTGGCGCTCGCCGGCTCGTTCGCGGCGATGTATCTGATGAATTTCAGCCTCGACAATCTGTCGCTGATGGCGCTCACCATCGCGGTCGGCTTCGTCGTCGATGACGCCATCGTCGTGGTCGAGAACATCTATCGCCATGTCGAGCACGGCGAAGCGCCGTTTGCCGCGGCGCTGAAGGGCTCCCGCGAAATCGGCTTCACGGTGCTGTCGATTTCCTGCTCGCTGATCGCGGTGTTCATCCCGCTGCTCTTGATGAGCGGCATTATCGGCCGCCTGTTCCGCGAATTCGCGCTGACGGTGACCGCCTCGATCGCGGTCTCGGCGCTGGTGTCGCTGACGCTCGCGCCGATGATGTGCTCGCGTTTCATGCATCGCGAGTCGGGCAACCACGGCCGCGTCTACCGCTTCATCGAAAGCGGCTTTGACGCCATGATCTCGTTCTACCGGCGCACGCTCGACATCGTGCTGCGCCACCAGCCGATCACGCTTGGCGTGTTCTTCGGCACCATGGCCCTGACGGTGGTGATGGCCTACTACATCCCCAAGGGCTTCTTCCCGATCCAGGATACCGGGATGCTGCAGGGCTTTGCCGAAGCCGCGCAGGAAACCTCGCCGAAAGAGATGATGCGGCTTCTGCACAATGTCGGCGAAGTGCTGTTGCGCGACCCCGACATCGATGGCTTCGGCTCCTTCACCGGCTCGACAGGGGCTGCGAATTCGGCCAATACTGGCCGCTTCTTCATCGTGCTCAAGCCGCACGATCAGCGCAGCACCAGTGCGTCGCGGATCATCGACCGGCTGCGGCCGCAGCTTGCCAAGCTTGAAGGCGTCAATCTGTTCCTGCAACCGACGCAGGACATCAATGTCGGCGCCCGCGTCGCCCGCGGCAGCTTTCAATATACACTGCAGGACACCAATATCGACGAGCTGAACGAGTGGTCGCAGAAGCTGCTCGAGAAGCTGCGCGCGCTGCCGCAACTGGCCGACGTCACTTCCGACCTCGCGGCAAGCGCACCGAAGCTGCAGATCACCATCAATCGCGACCAGGCGGCGCGGTTCGGCATCTCGCCGCAGACCATCGACGATACGCTCAATGACGCGTTCGGCCAGCGCCAGATCACGCAATATTTCACCCAGTTGAAAACCTATTTCGTGCTCCTGGAAATCCTGCCGGACCTGCAAAAGGACCTGTCGACGCTCGACCGGCTCTATGTGAAATCGCCACTGACCGGCGGCGCGGTGCCGCTGAGCTCGCTGGTGACGATCGAGAGCAACGGCGTCGGGCCGCTCCTGGTATCGCATCAAGGCCAGTTTCCCGCCGTCACCATCACCTTCAACCTGGTCCGCGGCGTGTCGCTCGGCCAGGCAGTCAATGCCGTCAACGACGCCTCGCGTGAAGTCGGCATGCCGTCCGCCATCATCCCAACCTTCCAGGGCAATGCGCAGGCCTTCCAAACGTCGCTGAGCAGCGAGCCGGCGCTGATCGGTGCGGCGCTGATCGTCGTCTACATTATTCTCGGCATCCTCTATGAGAGCTTCATCCATCCGCTGACGATCTTGTCGACCCTGCCGTCAGCCGGCGTCGGCGCGCTATTAGCGCTGAGCCTCGGCCATATGGATCTCTCGGTGATTGGTATTATCGGCATCATTCTTCTGATCGGCATCGTCAAGAAGAACGGCATCATGCTGGTCGACTTTGCCGTTGCCGCCGAGCGCGAGCGCGATGCCAAGCCGCTCGACGCCATCCGCGAAGCCTGCCTGCTGCGCTTCCGCCCGATCCTGATGACGACGGCTGCCGCGATGCTCGCCGGCATTCCGCTGGCCATCGGCAATGGCGCCGGCTCGGAAATGCGCCAGCCACTCGGCTATGCCATGGTCGGCGGGCTTGCAGTGAGCCAAGTGCTCACGCTCTACACCACGCCGGTCGTCTATCTCTATCTCGACCGGCTGCAGACCTGGCTGTTCGGCCCGCGCCGCGGCCCGATCGAGGAGGCGGAAGCAGAGCCGGTCCACGCGGTCGCGGCGGAATAGCCACCAATCTCCGGCCACTCCGCGCTAAGCGCGCGCTTCGAAGATCATATTGAACGGCGTCTCGGTGGCGCGGCGGAAGCGCGTGAACCCGGCTTCGGTCGCGACCTGGCGCAGCCGGCGTTCGCCCGCTTGCGCACCGAGCCCGAGCGCCACTTCCTGCGACAGTGAAGCCGGCGTGCAAATGAACGTGGACGCGCCATAGAACACCCGTCCGACCGGATTGAGATTGTCCTTGAGATTGTCGTGCGCGAACGGCTCGACGATCATCCAGACGCCGTCCTTGGCGAGTGTTTCCTTCACATGCTTGCCGGCGCCGACCGGATCGCCCATGTCGTGGAGGCAATCGAAGAACGCGACGAGATCGTAGCCCTTAGCCGGGAAATCCTTGGCGCTCGCCTGTGCGAAGCTGATACGGTCGCCGACGCCGGCCTCCTTGGCCAGCACCTTGGCGCGATCGAGCGAAGGCGCGTGATAGTCGAAGCCGAAGAACTCGGATTTCGGATAGGCCTGCGCCATCACGATCGTTGAAGCGCCGTGACCGCAGCCGACATCGGCGACCTTGGCGCCGGCTTTGAGCCTGGCTTCGACGCCGTCGAGCGCCGGAATCCAGTTCGACGTGAGATTGGCATTATAACCCGGCCGGAAGAAACGCTCGGTGCCTGAGAACAGACACTTTGAGTGTTCGTGCCAGCCGACGCCCTTGCCGGTGCGAAATGCCTCGGCGACCTTGGGCTCATCCAGATAAGTCGATTGCACGACATCGAACGCGCCGGCGAAGAATGCCGGCGAGCCTTCTTCGGCAAACGCCATCGCCTGTTCGGGCGACAGCGAGAACGTGTTCTTGTCGGCGTGATAGTCGATATAGCCCGACGCTGCCTGGCCGGACAGCCATTCGCGCACATAGCGCTCGTGCAGGCCGGTCTTCTTGGCAAGATCGGTCGAAGTGACCGCAACACCGTCGGCCATCGCCTTGTACAGTCCAAGCCGGTCGCCGAGCAGAATGCTCGCGCCGGCAAGCGACGCGCCAAGGTCGCCGACGAGCTTGCCGACGAGTTCGTTCAACTTGTCGTGGTTTGGCTCACGCATGGCGATTTCCTCCAAGGACTGAACAGTCGACGGAAATGCACCTTCAGAAATATTCAGTTGCGACGGCGCCTTAATGGCGAGCGCGTCCGCTGTGGCGGGATGCGCTGTTTTGCCTCAAGTTCCGTGCGAGCGTTCCCCTGCGAGCTTAAGCCCACAGGACCTTGCTGGCGAGCTTGGCGCCTTGCGCCAGCGCGTCAAGCTTCGCCCACATTATACTCGGATGGACACGGCGATAGAACGGGCCCTGGGCGAAGCCGCAATCGGTGCCGGCCAACAGGTTGTCGCGGCCGACAAGCCGGGCGATCCGCACGATACGCTCGGCCACCAGTTCCGGATGCTCGACCACATTGGTGGCATGGCTGATGACGCCGGGAATGAGGATCTGGTCCTGGCGCAGCTTTGCCGTCTCCCACACCCGCCATTCGTGCTCGTGGCGCGGATTGGCGTTTTCGATGACGAGCGCGCCGACCTTCATGCCGAGGATCAGATCGACGACGTCTTTCAAAGGCACGTCGGACGTGTGCGGGCCGGGCCAGCTGCCCCAGCAGACGTGATAGCGGATGCGGTCGGCCGGCAGGCCTGCGATGGCTTCATTGAGCACGTCGACCTGAAGCTGCAGCCATTTGCGGTAGTCGGCAAAGCTTCCCGGTGGCACCATACGGTCATAGGTGACGGCGGCGCGCGCGTCGTCGAGCTGCAGCACAAAGCCTGCATCGATGATCATCTTATATTCGGTATGCATCGCCGCCCCGATGGCGCGGATCAGCTCTTCGTCGCTTTTGTAGTATTCGTTCTTGCGGTCGGGAATGACGCTTGCCGGCGCGGCAACCGGCAGGAACGCCTCCTCGACCTTGACGTCTTTGAGGGCGGCTTTGAAATTGTCGATGTCGCGCTGTAATTCGGCCTGGCCGGTATAGGCGATCGGTCCGACGCAGACCGCCTCCGTCGTCGTCGCCACGTGTTCACGCGCATCAAGCTCGGCATAGAATTCGGCGAACTTTTCGCGGTCGACGCCGCGCATGAACGGGTTGGCGCCCGACTTGATCGGGCGCCGCGCAAAGCCGCTCAGGCGCTCCAGCACATATTGCGACCAGCTGATCGACTTGCCGAACTCGCCGTCGGAGACAACGTCGATGCCCACCTCGGCTTGCTCGCGCACCACCTCGGCAACGGTCTCTTTGAGGCAGGCCTGATAGGCGCCCTCGTCATACGGCTTGCCGCCCTGCTTGGCGCGCAGAAACTCCTGCAGCTCCGGCGGCCGGATCAGGCTGCCGACATGGGTGGTGAGAATACGATCGGTACTGCGCTTCATCTTGTCCTTCTCTCGATACGCGTGACCAGTAAGCTAAAATTCACGACCAATTGGCGCGCTTGCGCAACGCGGCATTGGCCGCGGCAGCCTCGGCGGCGATGGCCTCGACATCAAGCGCCGTCAGCTTGCCGTGTCGTTTGAGAATGCGGCCGTCGACCACGACCGTGTCGACATTCGACGGTTCGGCGGCCGTGACCAGCATGTGCGCCGGATCGCCGAAGACGCCGAGATTGATGGCGCGGGTGTCGACCATGATCAGATCGGCGCGCTTGCCGGGCTTAAGCGAGCCGGTCTGGCTGCCGATCCCCATCGAACGCGCACCCTCGCCCGTGGCGAGTTGCAGCACGCGGCGGGCATTCAGCTTGAATTCATTTTCGCTGATGCCGTTCTCGACATTCTGCGTGACCTTCATGATGCCGAACATGTCGGCATTGCCGGACAGTTCCACGGTGTCCACCGAGAGCCCGACCGGAATCCCGGCCTCGAGGAATTTTGCCGTTTGCGGCAGGCCAAAGCCGATACGCAGTTCGGTGAACGGCGAAATGCTGATACTCGCGCCGCCATCGGCCACCGCCTTGATTTCGTCCGGCGTCGCCTTGTCGGCATGGATGATCTGCATGTCGTTCTTGAGCAGGCCCGCTTTGGCGATGCCGTCGATCTGGCCGATCACCGGGCGCGAGCCGCTCGCATGCACCGTGATGGGCAGGCCGAGCTGGCGCGCGGCATCGATCTCGGCCTTGTAGACCTCGGGTGGAATGGCGGTTGCTGGATTGTTGCCGCCCTGCCCGCGCCAGGCGAAGCCGAGCGTGATCAGACCGTCCGGCGAAATCTTGCTCCAGTCGCTCTTGATGCGCTTGAGATCGCCGATATCCACCTGTTGGTTGTTCGGCATGGCCTGCGACCAGCCGTAGGAAAAACGCCCGCGCAAGCCGGACTCGCGCAGCGCCTTCAGGTCAGCGTCGGCATAAGCCGGGCCGCGAATATTGTGACACCAGTCGTGCACATGGGTGATGCCGTTATTGATCGCCTCGGCGCAGGCGAGCCGCGTGCCCTGATACATATCGCCGGGCTCGAATTTCTGACCGAGGATCGCGGTGGTTTTGAAATAGGCTGTTTCCGGCTTGTCGCCCGACATGCTGCGCAGCAGCGTGTTCCACATGTGCCAATGGGTTTCGACCAGGCCCGGCAGCACGACCATGCCGCGGCCGTCGATGACAGCGGCGCCGGGCGCTTGAAGATTCTGGCCAACCGCGATAATGGCGCCGTTCGCAACATGCACGTCGCCATTGGCGATATCGCCGGCGTCGTCCATCGTCATCACATAGGCGTTGCGGATGACGAAGGTGCCGCGGGCCGGCAGCGCACCGGCGTTACTGGTTGTCGCAGCGCGGCCCGCACGGCCCGACACGGCGAGAGCCGCGGACGCCGTCGCCGTAGCTAACAAATAACGGCGGCTCATCAATCCCATGCTGCCCTCCCCGGTTCGTGGAACACGCCTATACAGCACAGGACGGAAACCGCAAACGCCACCCGCGCATGCCGATCGGAAGGTGGGCACGCTCCCATATCGCGCCGCGCAGCGCCGCGCGCTATTGTGGAGGCAAGCGCCCATAGTGGCGCGATGCGAGGAGGTTTCCCATGTCGCAATTTCTCATGTCGCAGTTTCCCAAATCTGCTTTGAGCCGGCGGACACTCGCCTTTCTTCCCGCCGCGGCTCCGTTTCTCCCGACCGAATTCTTGACGAGTCTTTGGCCGGCTCCCGCGAGTGCCGCGGAGCTCAATCCCGCCGCGGTCACGTTCAAATTGCCCGCTCAGATCGAATGGAAGTCACCGCCGGAAAATCCCGGCGTGCAGAACGCAGTGATGGTTGGCGACCCGGCCAAGGAAGGGCTCTACATGGTCTTCACCAAATGGCTCGCCGGCAATCATTTCAGTCATCCGCATTTTCATCCTCACGACCGCTTCATCACCGTCGTGAAGGGAACATGGTGGGTGGGCAGCGGCACCAAATACGATCCGGACGCCACAGTGCCAATGCCCGCCGGCACCTTCGTGACCCATTACGGCCAGCAGGTGCATTTCGACGGCGCCAAGGACGAAGACGCGGTTCTGCTCATCGTCGGGCTTGGCCCGGCGACGGCGACGCCTGCGGAAGCAAAATGAAGTCGCAGATGGCTAGAGCGAAATTGTTCTGGATTGAATCAGTCGTCGCTCCAGCATCTTGCCAGATGCATAATCTTGAAAACCGGTTTCCACTTTTCCGGATCATGCTTTAGGCGGCGGAACGGGCGCCCCGCCGGATGCCGGCCGCGGCATCGGCGGCGCGCTTGGCGCGGTCGAGAATGAGCTCGATCGAGGCCAATTCGACGCGGTTACGGCCGTTGTCCTTGGCGCGGTAAAGCGCATGATCGGCCTGCGCCAAAAGCGCCGATACATCGAGAACGGCGTCGTAGGTGATGACGACGCCGATGCTCACGGTGGCCGTCACCAGGCGGCCGTCGACCTCGTGCGTGGCGTCGGCGAAGCTGCGGCGGATTTCGTTGGCAACGCTGAGGGCCCGATCGCGCGGCGCATCGACCAACAGCGCCGCGAATTCCTCACCGCCGAGCCGGCCGAACAGATCGGTGCGGCGCATGCAATTGCCCGCCGCTTCGGCAAAGACCTGCAGCACCCGGTCGCCGACAGCATGGCCGAAGCGGTCATTGATCGATTTGAAATTGTCGAGGTCGAGCAGCATCACCGCCATCGGCCGCGGATCGGACGCCTGGCGCTTGAGCTGCAACTCGGAGTCCTGCAGGAAGGCGCGGCGGTTGGAAATGCCGGTGAGCGGATCGACCAGGGCCGCGGTCTTATGGCGATACTCGGTGCGTTCTTTGGCCATCGCCAGCAAAATGAAAGCGATCGAGATCGTGAACAATAGCGCCTCGAAGCTCAGCACGGTGAGCCAGACGCTTTCATAGGCGCTGTTGTTCGCCGGCGACGCCGATAGCATAGCGCCGAACGGCGTGCGCAACAGATAGAGAGCACCGTGGGCGAACAGCATGAAGATCGCCGGCCAGCGCGACACCAATGGCTCGCTGCGTCCGCGCCAGAACTCGTACGCCGTGGCCCAGGTATAGGCCGTGACAATGCTGGAGCTCAGCAGCGCCCGCATTTCCCAAGACGACGCGACGCTGGGCAGACGGCCGACGACGAGCCACAAAGCGGCGCCGGCAAACATGAGGATCGGCAGCGGCCGGCGATGATCGAACACCCGCGCGCCGGTCCAGGTCAGCGCGAAGGCGGTGAACAGCAGCACATTGGCGAGGTCGATGGAGATCAGATCGGGCGCCGTGCCGTAGGTGCCGAACAGTGCGATCGAGCCGGCGCGCAAGAGATCGGCAAACCCCCACCACGCCACGGCATGGATCGAGGTGTTTTGCACCCAGGCAAACAGCAGCAGCAATCCGAGGATCGCTTCCACATAGATCGTGACAACGAATAAAGTATTGACGTCGAGATTCATCGCGCGCGGCCAAATTGCCCCGAAAAGTGCAAGGAGGGGAGCAAGAGTGCTGAACGCACCCTTCCCTTTAGGCTTAGCGCCGGCGCCGGAAACAATCGGTGAATAGGTTGCCAAGAGGAACCGCTTTGCCGCTTTATGGTTTCGGCGGTGTTGCCTTTAATGCAAGGATTCGACCTAGGCTTGTTTCCAAGCCGTTGATTATCTAGGCTTCTTTTGGCCTCGCGCCGCCGGGACATCATAACAATGCAGGTACGCAACGGAATCATCGACGCGATCGGCAATACGCCGTTGCTGAAACTGGAGCGTGTATCGGCACAGACCGGTTGCACGATCCTCGGCAAGGCCGAATTCATGAATCCCGGCCAATCGGTCAAGGACCGGGCCGCTTTGTTCATCATCGAAGACGCCGTGAAGAGAGGCGAGTTGCGCCCGGGCGGCGTTGTCGTCGAAGGCACCGCCGGCAATACCGGCATCGGGCTTGCGCTGGTCGGCAATGCGCTAGGCTATCGCTCGGTCATCGTGATCCCGCAGACGCAGAGCCAGGAAAAGAAAGACACGTTGCGGCTCTGCGGCGCCGAACTGATCGAAGTGCCGGCCGTGCCCTATTCGAACCCGAACAATTACGTGAAGCTCTCCGGCCGCCTTGCCGCGCAACTCGCCAAGACCGAAAAGAACGGCGCGATCTGGGCCAATCAGTTCGACAATGTCGCCAATCGTCAGGCGCATATCGACGGCACCGGACCGGAAATCTGGGATCAGACCGGCGGCAAAGTCGACGGCTTTGTCAGCGCGGTCGGCTCCGGCGGCACGCTCGCCGGCGTCGCCATGGCGCTCAAGGAGCGCAACAAGAATATCCGCATCGGCCTTGCCGATCCGATGGGGGCAGCGCTCTACAGCTATTACACGACGGGTGTGCTGAAATCGGAGGGCTCGTCGATCACCGAGGGCATCGGCCAAGGCCGCATCACCAAGAATCTCGAAGGCGCGCCGATCGACGTCGCCTATCAGATCCCGGATGAGGAAGCGGTGCCGATCGTTTTCGATCTGCTCGAGCACGAAGGGCTGTGCCTCGGCGGCTCGACAGGCATCAACATCGCCGGAGCGGTGCGGCTCGCCAAGGAACTCGGGCCCGGCCATACCATTGTGACCGTGCTTGCCGACTATGGCACTCGCTACCAGTCGAAACTATTTAATCCGGTGTTCCTGCGCGAGAAGAAACTGCCGGTGCCGGAATGGCTCGAACGCAAATCGAACATCCCGGTTCCTTATGAAAAGACGTAAACGACGTGAATGAGACAATGTAAGCGGATTAAGCGGATGAAGTCGGCAGGCAAGCGAGGTCAAAAATGTTGAGAGTTGATAACACTCCTCCTCCGTCGCCGACCAGCCGCTGGCTGGTTACGACCGAGTGGCTCGCCGAACGCCTGAACGACCCCAATCTCATACCTGTCGACGGCTCCTATTATCTGCCGGTGCAGCAGCGCGACGCGCTCGCCGAATATCGCGCCGCACATATTCCAGGCGCGGTGTTTTTCGACGTCGAAGCGGTGAGCGACCATTCGACCGACCTGCCGCATATGCTGCCCGGCCCGACGCAATTCGGCGAGGTCGTGGGCGGGCTCGGCATCGGCGACGGCGATACCGTCGTCGTCTATGACAATACCGGGCCCGGCAGTCCCGGCGTATTCTCGGCGCCGCGGGTGTGGTGGACGTTTCGCATCTTCGGCGCCAAGTCGGTCTATATCCTCGACGGCGGACTGCCGAAGTGGAAGGCCGAAGGACGCGCGGTCGTCGCCACCGAAACCAAGCGCACGCCGAAGACATTCAGCGCCGCCATGAATGTCGGCGCTGTCGCGCTGCTCGACGATGTATTCATGGCGCTTGCCAACGGCAGCGTGCAAGTCGTCGACGCCCGCTCGGCGGCGCGCTTTGCCGGCAAGGCCCCGGAGCCGCGGCCGGGCCTGCGCTCCGGCCACATGCCGCGTTCGTTCAACGTCCCCTTTGACAAGCTTCTGGAGAACGGCCGGCTGGTGTCGCGCGAGCGGGTCGCCGAAATTTTCACCGCGGCCGGCGTCGATCTCGACAAGCCGATCATCACCACTTGCGGCTCGGGCGTGACGGCCGCGGTGCTGACCTTCGCGCTTGAATCGCTCGGCAAGACGCCAAAGGGCCTTTATGACGGCTCCTGGGCGGAATGGGGCGCGCGGCCGGATCTGCCGATCGAACGCGACGAATAGATCCCGACCCAAAGGCCGACCAGGCGCGTGGCGAAAAGCCTGAGCTGCGACGCGCCGTCTGGATCGCGCGTTTGAGAAAGATTTTCTCTGTTCTCAAGCCAAAGTGAAGAATAGTTTCACCGGATTCTGGTGTAAGAAGAGCACATGATTTTTCGTCAGCTCTTCGACAGCACCTCCGGCACCTATACTTATCTCCTCGCCAGCCGGCATGGCGGCGAGGCGCTGATCATCGACCCGGTGTTGGAGAAGGTCGACCGTTACCTGCAGCTCGTGCGCGAGCTCGATCTCAAGCTGGTCAAGGCGGTCGACACCCATCTGCATGCCGACCACATTACCGGGCTCGGCGCGTTGCGCGACCGCACCCATTGCATCACAGTGATGGGCGAGCAGACCAAGGCCGATATCGTGTCGATGCGGGTTGCCGAAGGCGATCGCATCGAGATCGAAGGCGTGCGGCTCGACGTGCTCTACACGCCCGGCCATACCGACGACAGCTATTCGTTTGTGCTGGACGATCGCGTCTTCACCGGCGACACGCTCCTGATCCGCGGCACCGGGCGCACCGACTTCCAGAACGGCGATCCGCGCGCGCAATATGATTCGATCTTCAACAAGCTTTTGAAGCTGCCCGACGCCATGCTGGTCTTTCCCGCCCACGACTACAAAGGCGAAACCGTCTCGACCATCGGCGAAGAGAAGCTGTTCAACCCGCGGCTCAAAGTGAAGTCGATGGACGAATATGCCGCGCTGATGAACAATCTGAACTTGCCGAACCCGAAAATGATGGACGTCGCGGTGCCGGCCAATATGCATGTCGGCCTGCACCAGGAGGACGTCGCCCGCAAAGGCTGGGCGCTGACGGCAGCCGATGCCATCGCCGCGCGAGGGCGCCCCGACGTCGCCATTGTCGATCTGCGCGAAAGAAGCGAGCGCGAGAAGCACGGCATCATTCCCGGCGCGCTGCACTCGCCTTATAAGAATCTGCAGGACGAACTCGGCGCGGGCGGCATGCTCCATGAGCTCGCCGCCACCTCCGGCAAACGCATCGTTTTCTTATGCGCTTTCGGCGAGCGCTCGGCGATGGCGGTGCAGGCCGCGCAGGACGCCGGCCTCACCAGTGCCCGCCATATCGGCGGCGGCATCGACGCCTGGAAGAAGGCGAACGGGCCGCTGGTGCATTGCTGAGGTTCAGTCGACTTTGATGCCGGCGGCCTTCACCAGCGTGATGTTCTCGGCGACCTCTTTCTTGACCAGCGCGTCGAATTCGCCGGGCGACAACGGCATCGGCTCCATGCCTTGCGGCTTGAGCTTTTCGACCGTGTCCGGATCGGCCATCGCCTTTTGCGTCTCCGCGCGCAGCTTCTCGAGAATGGCGCGATCGGTCTTCGCGGGCACGAACATGCCCATCCAGTAATTGTAATCGGAATCCGGATAGCCGAGTTCGATCGTGGTCGCCACATCGGGCAATGACGCCGTGCGTTTCTGCGTGCAGACGGCCAGCGCCAGAAGTTCGTTGTCGTCGATGAAGGGCAGTGCCGACGGCACGCCCATGCAGGCGAAATCGACCCGGCCGGTTATCACTTCGGTAATCGCCTCGACGCCGCCCTTGAAGGGCACATGCGTCGCATTGAAGCCGGCGCTCAGCCGAAGCCGTTCGGCAGCGAGATGCGTTGCGCTGCCGACACCCGCCGACGCGAAGGTCATGTTTCCCGCTTTCGCGGCGGCGACCAGGTCCTTGAGCGTGCGGACGCCTTTCGACGGCGCAATAATGACGACGTTCGGCACGCTGCCGAACGGAATGACGCCGGAGAAATCGCGCGTCACGTCATAGGGTGCGCCCGGATAGATGGCGGGCGCCGACGTATGCGCCGAGGCATTGACCAGGATGGTGTAGCCGTCCGCGGGCTGCTGCGCGACGAAAGCGCAGCCGATGGTGCCACCGGCCCCGCCGCGGTTCTCGACCACGACCGCCTGACCGAGCCGCTGCGCCAGCGGCGCGAGCACGACGCGCCCGACGATGTCGACGCTCGAACCCGCCGAAAACGGAATGAGGGCGTGGATCGGGCGCGACGGCCAGGCATCCTCCGCGGCGGCAAATTTGCTCAAAGCCGGTGTCGCAAGCCCGGCAATTGCGGCTTGCACAAATCCGCGGCGCGTCGTCATGGATGCTTCCCCTCTACTTTATTGCAGTCTTTGGTTTTTTTGGCGGGCGCAGCATCGGGGAAGCGCGCCACGAAAGCAAGCGACCGCGCCGCCAAAACGAAAGCCGCGGGAGCAGGCCTTTCGGCTTGCAGATCCCGCGGCTTCGCTGGGTGCGTCCGCTGCAGGGAGGGGCAGTTCAGCGGACGCCGGCAATTACGTTAGACGGCGCGACTAGACCACGATCAGAATTGGATCACGGTCTAGTTTCTTCCTTGGAGCATGATCTTTCCGGAAAACCGGTTTCCACTTTTCCGGATCATGCTCTAGAGCCGCGACCCTTCGTCACTGTCGTCGCCGAGATTCTGAATACGGCCGCCACGGTTGTGGCCTGGATTATCCAAACCCTGGCGTTCGAAGCCGCGGCCATAGCCTTGGCCGAACCGGCGCCAGCGCTCAAAGCCTGGATGATGCGGCCGCAGGATGCGCGCCAGCGTCGTAAAGCGGCCCTTCTGCGCGTCGTCGAGGCTCTGATAAAGCGGGGCGCCGGCGTCGGCGACCTTCTTCAACGCGGCGCTGGTCTTGGCCATATTGTCGGCGCGGCGCGACATCCGGTCGAACGGCGACATCTGCTGCTGAGATTGCTGCTGGTCTTGAGCCTCGCGCGCCTTGATACGATCGATGCGCAGTTGCGCCATGTCGCGCACGGCCTGTTCGAAAGCCGGCCAGTTCTTGGACTGATCGGGCGTGAGTTCGAGCCCGGCCTTCATCGCCGCAATGCGCGCATCGGTGAAAGCCGCGACATCCGCCGCGCTGAGATGGCGGCGAAATTCCGCGCGTTGACCGTCGGCGTTGAAACCGTGGCCGTCGCGATCGCCAAAACCCTGTTGTGCGTAGACCAAACCCGAACCGGCGATGGCAAGCAGCGCCGTCGCAGCGATGACCGGCTTTATCATTGTTTTCCTCCAAGTTCCGAACACATTCGGACTTGCACGAACTAAAAGACGATCGCCGCAACAAGACAAGTTAAACATTCTTCAGGTTGAACCCAAGATTCCAGGGTCAAGATTACAGGTTGGTAATCCGGGTGCGCGGAACAATAGCTGCAGCGATTTCGTAATTGCGCTGAAGAATTGCGGATACGCCGCAGCCGATTATCGCGGATGCAAACGGGCCGTGCGTTTCAACGCAGAACTTGCTGCAGAAACAGCTTGGCACGCTCGTGTTGTGGATTTTCAAAGAAACTCTTGGGCTCGTCGATTTCGACGATCTGGCCGTCATCCATGAAGATGATGCGGTCGGCGACCTGCCGGGCAAAGCCCATCTCGTGCGACACGACGAGCATGGTGATGCCGTCGCTCGCGAGCCCGACCATGGTGTCGAGCACTTCCTTGACCATTTCCGGATCGAGCGCCGAAGTCGGCTCGTCGAACAGCATGATCTTCGGATTCATGCACAAAGCGCGCGCGATGGCCACGCGCTGCTGCTGGCCGCCGGACAACCGGCTTGGATATTTTTGCGCCTGTTCCGGGATCTTCACCCGCGTGAGGAAGCGCATCGCCAATTCCTCGGCGTCTTTTTTCGGCATGTGGCGCACCCGGATCGGCGCCAAAGTGCAGTTCTCCAGCACGGTGAGATGCGGGAAAAGATTGAATTGCTGAAACACCATGCCGACGTCGCGGCGCACGGCGGTGATTTGTTTCGGGTCGTCGGTCAATTCGATGCCGTCAACGATGATGCGGCCCTGCTGCCAGTCTTCCAGGCGATTGATGCAGCGGAGCAGGGTCGACTTCCCTCCCCCCGACGGGCCGCAAATGACGATGCGCTCGCCGCGGGTGACCGTTACGTTGATATCCCGCAGCGCATGAAACTCGCCGTACCATTTGTGCAGGCCGATGACCTGCACGGCGAGTTCGGGAGCGGCTTGGTCGGGGCGATTGTCCATCAAATAAACCGTCTCAGCGCAAACATTTAACGTCTATGCGCGCGGGCGAGTCGCGCTTCGACATTGCGGGCGTAACGCGACATGCCGTAGCAGCAAATGAAGTAGAATGCCGCAGCAAAGGCATAGCCGGTGACGCTGGTATTGGGGGTCGCCCAATGCGGATCGACGCGGGCGGCTTCGATGGTGCGCAAGAAATCGAAAATGCCGACGATGAAGACGAGCGACGTGTCCTTAAACAGCGCGATGAACGTGTTGACGATATTGGGCAACGTCACCCGCAGCGCCTGCGGCAGGATGACCAGCGCCATCATCCGCCAGAAGGGGAGCCCGAGCGCCTGTGCCGCCTCATATTGGCCGCGCGGCACCGAGGCAAGCCCGCCGCGCACCACCTCCGCCATATAGGCGGATGCAAACATCGCGACGCCAATCAGCGCGCGCAACAGCTTTTCCGGGGCAAATCGCTCCGGAACGAACAGCGGCAACATCACGCTCGCCATGAACAAGACCGTGATTAGCGGCACGCCGCGGACGAATTCGATGAAAGCGGTCGAAAAGAATTTCACCACCGGAATGTCTGAGCGCCGCCCCAGCGCCAGCAGAATGCCGAGCGGCAAGGACACTACGATCCCGACGGTGGCGACGACGATTGTGACGAGAATACCGCCCCACAGCGTGGATGGCACGCTCGCAAGCCCGACCATAGGCACGCCGCTCAGGAGGACATAGGACAGGATCGGCAGCACGATGAAGAAATAGACCGCACCGGTATCGCGGCGCGGCGCGTGCAACCATGCGAGCCAGACGATGCCGAAAGCCAGCGCGGCAAAGAAAATATCGACGCGCCAGCGTTGGGCCTGCGGATAGAAGCCATAGACGAAATACGAGAACCAGACCCGGATAAAGGCCCAGCAGGCGCCGGGATCCGGGTTGTCCGGCGACGCCAAACACGCCTCGCGGCTATCCGCCGACCAGATCGCATCGAAAACAAAGAACCGCAGCAATGGTGGAACGATCCAGGCCAGGAATGCCGCGCAGATCAGGGTCAAAGCAATATTGAACGGCGAGGAAAACAGGTTCTCGCGCAGCCAGCCGATGATCCCGCTTCGCGCCACCGGCGGCGGCAGCGGTTCCGCCGGCGCCGCACGCAGAAACGATTTGCTGTCGGTGGCCATCGCTCAGCGCTCCGCAATGCGCATGGCGTGCCCATACCAGTTCATGAGCAGCGAGGTGACGAGACTGATGACGAGATAGACCGCCATGGTGACGGCGACGATTTCGACCGCCTGGCCGGTGATGAACAGCACGCTGCCGGTAAAGACCTGAAACAGATCGGGGTAGCCGATGGCGACGGCGAGCGAAGAGTTCTTGATCAGGTTGAGATATTGGCTGGTCAGCGGCGGCACGATGACGCGCATCGCCTGCGGGATGACGATGCGGCGCAGCGTCGTGCCGGGCGGCAGGCCAAGCGCTTGCGCCGCCTCGGTCTGGCCCTGCGGCACCGCGAGCAGACCCGCGCGCACCACTTCGGCGATGAAGGCCGCCGTATAGAGCGACAGCGCCAGAAGGAGCGCGGCGAATTCCGGGAGGATTTCAACGCCGCCCTGGACATTGAAACGGCCCATCGCCGGAAAGCTGAATGACAGCGGCGAGCCGGCAGCGAGAAAGATCAGATATGGCAAAAGCCCGATCAGGCCGGCGACGATCCAGCGGATCTGAAATCGCTGCCCGGTGCGATCGAGGCGCCGGCGCGCCCAGATATTGAGAACGATCGAAATGACGATCCCGATGGCAAGCGCGGCGATCACATAGCGAAAATTCGCGCCGAATTGCGGCCGCGGCAGAAACAGGCCGCGATTGTTGAAAAAGCCGCCGCCGGGAAGCGTCATGCTGCCGTGCAATTCCGGCAGCGCTTTCAGCACCGCGTTGTACCAGAACAGGAGTTGCAGCAGCAGAGGTATGTTGCGGATCAATTCGACATAGCCGCCGGCCAGATGCGAGACCAGCCAATTGCGTGACAGCCGCGCGATACCGACGGTGAAGCCGAGAACGGTTGAGAGCACGATGGCGAGGCTTGCGACCAAAAGCGTGTTGAGAAGCCCGACCCAGAAAGCGTCGCCGAAAGTCGAGGTGCTCGGCGCGTAGGGAATCAGCGTCTGGCTGATGTCGAAGCCGGCGATATTGTCCCAGAAGCCGAAGCCCGACGCGATATGCGCTGCGGCAAGGTTGCGCGCGGCATTGACGGCGGCGGCATAGAAAAGACCGGCGACGACAACGACCAATGCGACTTGCAGCGCAATACTGCCAAGCCGCCAGGCACGGCGCGATGTATGGCGCGGTACTGCGATATCAACCATGGGCGCAACCATGGAGATCAACCATGGGCTGACCTACCGATGGGCCCGCAGGCCGTTACGCGTAAGACCCGCAACCGCGACGGCCCGCGAGCGTGACGTCTCAGCGGACCGGAATACCGTACTGCAAGCCGCCCTTGGTCCATAGCGCGTTGAGGCCGCGCGCGACCTTCAGCGGCGAGCCCTGGCCGACATTGCGCTCAAAGCTCTCGCCGTAATTGCCGACCGCCTTGATGATGTGGACGGCCCAATCGTCGGTCAGCCCCATGCCGGAGCCGAACTTGCCTTCGACGCCAAGGAGCCGGCGGATATCGGGATTGTCCGACTTCATCATGTCGTCGACATTGTTCTGGCTCACGCCGAGCTCTTCGGCATTGACCATGGCGTAGTGCGTCCAGCGCACGATGTCTTCCCAGTTGTCGTCGCCTTGGCGCACCGCGGGGCTCAGCGGCTCTTTGGAGATGATCTCGGGCAGGATGATATGATCGCTCGGATTGGTCAGGCGCAGCCGTTCGCCGTAGAGGCCCGACGAATCCGTCGTATAGGAATCGCACCGGCTGGTGTCATAGGCCTTCACCGCTTCGTCGGCGGTGGCGAAGGTCACCGTCTTCAGCGTCATATTGTTGGAGCGGAAATAATCGGCAAGATTGAGCTCGGTGGTGGTGCCCTGCTGCACGCAGACCGACGCGTCGTTCAATTCCAGCGCCGAATTCACCTTCAGCGATTTGCGCACCATGAAGCCCTGGCCGTCGTAGTAATTCACGTCGGCAAAATCGATACCGAGCTGGGTATCGCGCGACATGGTCCAGGTGGTGTTGCGCGACAGCACGTCGATCTCACCGGACTGCAGCGCGGTGATGCGATCGGACGCGGTGAGCGGCACGAACTTGACCTTGGTGGGGTCGTTGAAGATCGCCGCTGCGATGGCGCGGCAGAAGTCGACGTCGAAGCCGGTCCAATTGCCCTGCGGATCGGGCAGACCGAAGCCGGCCAGGGTGCCGTTGGCGCCGCAAACCAGCTGGCCGCGATCCTGCACCGCCTTGAGCGTCGCCTGCGCGGAGGCCGCTTGCGTGCCGAAAATGAGAATCAGGGCGAAGGCGAGTGCCGTAGCACCACGTTTCATGACGACATGACTCATGACTTTGGCCTTTCTGCATGAGGCGCGCGCTGAAGCCCCACCTGCGGGGCGCGCAAAAAGCGAGTGAACAGGCGAGCGATCCTGGCGAGTGATCCGTCCCGAACGATATTAAAGTGCCGATGCACCGGTGAAATGACAGTGACGCGCGGCATCTGAGAACGATCGCGCTGCAAGGTCAAGGGGTTGACGAAAAGCCGCACTTGCCGAAGGTATTTGCCGAAGGTCATGGCGCGAACGAAAGGCGCACATAACCCCAATACATGACCCTTAGGCTCCGGCGGCGGGTCCCTCACCGAGATATCCCGACATGAAAAAGAACAGCAACGGTAAGAATTCCCATCGCGCGGCGACCAAAGTGGTGACCGCCGGGCGCGACCCCGCCTCCTATTACGGCTTCGTCAATCCGCCGGTCTATCACGCCTCGACCGTGCTCTATCCGAGCGCCGAGGATTTTGCCGCCCATCGCGCCCGCTACCAATATGGCCGACGCGGCACGCCGACCACCGAAGCGCTGGAAACGGCGCTGCAGGAACTCGAAGGGCCGCAATGCGCCGGCGTGTCGCTCCTGCCGTCGGGGCTTGCCGCAATCTCTGCGGCGCTGCTCGCGGTGGTGCATGCCGGCGACCATATCCTGGTCACCGATAGCGCCTATCAGCCGACGCGAAATTTCTGCGAGCAGGTGCTCAAGCGGCTCGGCGTGACCACGACCTATTTCGATCCGCTGATCGGGGCCAAGATCGCCGACCTGGTCAAGCCGAACACGCGGCTCGTCTATCTCGAATCGCCGGGCTCGCTGACCTTCGAGATGCAGGACACCTCCGCCATCGCCAAAGCCGCGCACGACAAAGGCGCGCTGGTGCTGATGGACAATACCTGGGCGACGCCGCTCTATTTCCGCCCGCTCGACCATGGCGTCGATCTCGCCATCCAGGCCGGCACCAAATATATCGGCGGCCATTCCGACGTCATGCTCGGCACCGTGTCGGCCAACGCGGCAACGGTCACGGCGTTGAAGACCAGCGTGCGGCTGAACGGCCTGTGCGAAGGTCCCGACGACGTCTATCTCGGCCTGCGCGGATTGCGCACGCTCGCGGTGCGGCTCGACCGGCATTTCGAAAGCGGCGTTGCGATCGCGAAATGGCTCGAAGCGCGGCCGGAAGTCTTGCGTATGTTGCACCCTGCTCTGCCGAGCCATCCGCAGCACGCGATCTGGAAGCGCGATTTCACCGGCGCCTGCGGCTTGTTCAGCATGGTGCTGAAGCCCGTGCCGCAGAAAGCGGTCTATGCCTTCCTCGACGAGCTCGAACTGTTCGGCATCGGCGCGTCGTGGGGCGGCTACGAAAGCCTCGCCATCCCGTTCGACTGCAGCCCGATCCGCACCGCAACCAAATGGGCGCCGAGCGGACCGACAGTGCGGTTTCATATCGGGCTTGAGGATGTGGACGATCTTTGTGCCGATCTGGAACGAGGATTTGCGGCGATGGCAGCTGCGGCGAAGGCGTGAACTGTAGCCCGGATTGCGCTTGCGCAATCCGGGAAAAGTCTCGACCCACTCCCAGATTTCGTTGTCGCGTCAACCGGGCTACGCTTCCACTGTTCTGCGACTGCGCAAGACGGTAATGGGCGGGATACGCATGATTAATCGACGCGTCTTATCTATCTGTAATTATGCCCTTGGCATTTACACTCTCATATGTTCGTTACTCTTCATTTGGACGCTTTCGGACGTTAAAGAACTGATCGAAGTCCATCAGTGGCATGGCTGTTCGAACTACAAGGACTATCCAACATACGTTGCCAGTGGCTCCATCGTCCTTGCGTTCTGTGCTGCGGCGTTTTTCGGTTGTTGGCTGCTTCTGAAATTCGGACACCTAAAGTCTGCGTTCAGCGTATTAGGTATTACTGGTATCGGCCTAGGTCTCGCCTTTTGGTTAGACACCTGTTCGCTGTAGAACTAGCGCTTGTTGGGTGGGTGTCGTACTCTGAGCACGTAGGATGGGTTGAGCTTTTGCGAAACCCATCATGCAGCGTCTCGGATTGATGATGGGTTTCGCTTCGCTCAACCCATCCTACGGAGCTACGCCGCTTCCGCTGCCTCTTTCTTATCACGCATCACGAAATAAAGATTGCGTGCATAGACGAAGAACGAGAACGCCTGGCCGGCGATGAACACCGCGTCCTTGATGATGAGCGCGTAGACCAAGAGCAGCGCGCCGCCGAAGATCGAGAAAATCCAGAACGCCGTTGGGATGACGCTGTGGCCGGCGCGCTCGCTCGCGAGCCATTGCACGACAAAGCGCATGGTGAACATCGCCTGCGCGATGACGCCGAGCAGTACCCACCAGTCGAGCCGTTTAATGAAAACATCCGACAGATAGGCGCCAACCGCGTGCGAGAGATCAACGAGCAAGGGTAACCTCCTTGGATTGCGGAACGCGCTTCTTGCGCCGGATCAGCCACCAGACGCCGGCGAGATCGAGAATGCCGACCCAGAGCCGGTCGAAGAAGCCGTAGTTCGAGACGCCGGAATGGCGCGACCGATCCACGACATCGACATAGCCGATATCAAAGCCTTCGCGCCGCACCAGCGCCGGCAGGAAGCGGTGCAGCGCATCGAAATAAGGTAGTGACAGAAACAGGTCGCGGCGGAATGCTTTCAAGCCGCAGCCGGTGTCGCGGGTGCCGTCCTTGAGCACCGCGCCGCGCACCGCATTGGCGATGCGCGATTGCAGCTTCTTGAAGCCTGTCGCCTTGCGGCCGACACGCTGGCCGGCGACGAGACCGATGCGGGGGGCGCCCTCCTCGAGCACGGCGATCAGCTTCGGGATAAAGGCCGGATCGTTCTGGCCGTCGCCGTCGATGGTGGCGATCACCGGCGCGTGCGCGCTGATGACGCCGGTGCGGATCGCCGCCGACTGGCCGCAGGATTGCGCATGCTTGATCTGGCGCAGCCACGGGCGCTGCGCCATCAGGCCGAGCAATTCCCTTTCGGTGCCGTCGGTCGAGCCGTCATTGACATAGACGATCTCGAAGGCGCGCTCCGGCAATGCACTTTGCAGCGCAGCCGCAATCTCGCCGATCAGCGGCGCGACATTGCCGGCTTCGTTGCGCACCGGCACGACGACCGATATGGCGGGACCCGACATTACGGGAGGATTTGGCCCGCTGTTTGGCGTATCATTTCCAGGCATGCGCTAGCTTCTAAAGGGCATTGCGCGCCGGTTCAATCCGCCGGAAGTTTCAGCGAATTCATGTAGTTAGGGTGCCGGCCGGAAAACGCCTCGTGCAAAGCCGCCTTGATCCGGCGCAACGACGGCCCGGGATAGGCGGAAAGATCCCGCGCGCAGAACACCAGGCGATGCGCCGCGAACCAGCGCCGCAGCAGCAAAGCGCCGACCGCGCCGGTCAGGGCACCTGCGATCACATCGCTTGGATGATGCGCCAATACGAAGACGCGGCTGAGCATAATGACGGCCGCATAGACCCACATGACCGGCCGTGTGCGCGGCCACACCGCGCCGATGGCAACCGCCGCCGCCACCGCCGTCGTCGAATGGCCCGACGGCATGCTGGCGTATTCCGGCCGCCAGATGAACGGCCGATAGGCGAACGGATCGTCGAAATTGCCGACATAGGGCCGCGCGCGGCCGATCAGCCGCTTGATGATGGTGACGAACAGGCCGGGGATGCCGATAGCTAGGAACAGAAAGCCGAAACGGGCGGCAAGCGCCAACAGCACGCCGCGCGACATATAAGACAACGCCGGCGAGATGATCGCGGCGAGGCACAGCACGCCGAAGCCGAACGGAAACAGAAACCAGCCGGACAGGCCGAAATCGGTGATCTTCTCGAACGCGTCGCGAAACCAGCGTGGCTCGTGGTTGGCCCAGCTGCTCGCCGCGGTGTCCAAAGCGAACATTGCGATCACCACAACGACCAGCGTCGCGACCGATGCGGCAATCGCCGGGGTGTGCGGCCGCAACAGTTCAGCCGGCGGCGGCGTGGCGAGGGCGCGGGTCCAGCGTTCGAGATTCTCCCCAATGTTGCGGAGAAGCGCCGGGCCAGTTTTGTGCGTGACAAAATCCTGATCGCCGGCACTCACGGCGTGCTCGCCGATTGGAACACCGCGATGGTGAGCGGCTTGCCGACGCTGATATTGTAACCGTCGATGCGCGGCCCGCGGTCGTAGCGCAGGCCGATTGCATCCGCACGCAGGGCAAAGGCGCGTTCCTGCCTGGCGTCGACGAAAGCGAAGCGGCAGCTCCCCTGGCGCAGGAAATCGGCTGCGCCTTCCGCATCGGTGAAATGCGTCGCCGTGCCGGCGAGGAATACCAGGCTCGGCTCCTCGTAGCCGGCGCTGGCGGCGAGCGGATGTTGGCAGGAGGAGTCTTTCAATATCTGCGCCAGCGCCACCGCAGGAAAAGCTGCCGGGCTGAGCGACGGCACGACGACGCCATAGACGCCGAACGCCATCAGCACCGCGGCGGCCGCAGCCCGTAGGAAAGCGCGCTCGGCGCCGTCATCGTCGTAAAGCCGCCAGGCGAACAGGCCGAACACGACGGCGCCGGCGAAGAACGGCCACGCCAGAAGCGCGAGCCCGTGCGCGATGATCACCGCGCCGACAATCACCAAGACGCTGACAATGCCAGGCACCAGGAACCACCAGATGGTGCCGCGGACGAGGAAAATCCGCCGCGACAGCACGCGCGATTCCACCGCGCCGGCGGTGAGAATGGCGATGGCGGGATAAAGCGGCAGCACATAATGCGGCAGCTTGGTCACAACCGCTTCGAACACGATCCAGGACGGCACCAGCCAGGCCAGGAGAAATTTCGCCGCCGGCTCCTTGCGCACCGCCCAGATTGCCGGCGCCGCCAGTCCGGCCAGGATCGAGGCGGGAAAGAACGTGGCAAAGAACAGGACGAGATAGAGGCCGGGCGGCGCGCCGTGGGCTTCCTGGGAGTTCGCGACCTTGGCCAGCATGTCTTCGCCGACCGACGCGACCAGAAATTCGCGGCCGACCCGCATATAGATGGCGATGAACCAGGGCAGCACGATCAAGAGCAGCCACAGCAGGCCCGGCAGTGGCCGCAGCGCCAACAGCCAGCGCGCCGAACGCTCGAACACCGACAGCGCCAGCGCCGCGAGCCCGACGACCATCAGAATGAGCGGCCCCTTGATCAGGATGCTCACGGCAATCGCCGTCCAGAACACCGCGAGCAATCCCAGTCCGGGCTGTACGACGCCTTCGCGGCGCGGGGCGAGATAGACCCGCGCCAGCACCGCCATCGCCAGCACCACGGTGAACAAGAGCGTCGCATCGGTCTTGGCGAGACGCGCTTCGACGCTCAGGATCGCTGAAGCCGACATCATCAGCCCGGCCAGCACCGCGCCGCGCCGGCTGACAAAGGCCAGCGCGCACCAATAAGTCGCGAGCACCGCGCCGATGGCGCCGATCAGCGACGGCACGCGGTAGAGCCAGATTTTTTTACGCGCATCCGGCACGCCGAGCGCGCTTGCGGTGTTCACCACCGCCGCCTGCAGCCAATAAATGCCGACCGGTTTGCGATAGCGCACGTCGTCCTGATAGCGGATGTCGACGTAGTCGCCGGTCTCGATCATCTGCTTGGTGGCTTGCGCGAAATAGGCCTCGTCGCGGTCGACCGGCGGGATTTGGAAAAAACCCGGCAGGAAGGTCAAAAGCGACGCCAGAAGCAGCACGGTCACGGCGCCGCGATGCGACGCCGCGGCAAAGTCGAACACCGCCGAAAAGCCCTTCGATGGCCAATACGACGCCTGTGCCTCGGTGCTGGTCGTGCTCATGCCGCTTCGGATGGATTGACGCTAACTCACCGCCGACAATAGTGAAAATGCCTTTGCCGGGGAAGTTTTGCGGCGCGCGCTAATGGGCGCTCGTCGCATCCGGCATAATGGCCCCTAGCGCAGTCGGGGTGCTGTCGTCCACCCGCACGACGATACTGGCGGCGGCGCCCGAGGCATCGGTCACGGTGACCCGCGAGAAGCCGGGCCCCGCCGGAGTGAAGAACAGCGCACTCGAGCCGCCGCCCCTGCCCGCGCCCGGCGCCGGCACGCCGTTGACGAGTACGGTCAGCGGCGCGACCGCGCCGGTGATTTTCAGCGCCACCGGATCGGGCTTGCCGTCGGTCTCGGTCAAATCGAGGCGCGCGCCGTCGGGCGGAAACATGATGCGGAGCGGCGGTTGCGCTGTGGCGCCGGCCAGACGTCCCGGCTGAAAATGCCGCAGCGGCGGCGGCAGCCTGGCATTGGCGGCGAGCACCACACCGGCCGGTGCGCGCGGCAAAGCCGTGGTCGATCCGCCGATACGCGCGAAAGCATTGAACAGGATCGGGGCCGCGGCCTCCCGGCCGATCAGGCCCGGCACCGGCGCGCCGTCAGGCCGGCCGACCCAGATGCCGATCGTGTGCTTGCCGTCGAAGCCGACCGACCAGGCATCGCGATAGCCGTAACTGGTGCCGGTCTTGAAGGCGATGCGGCCGGCGACGCCGTTTTCCGGCGGCGGCGAACCAAGGAGCACGTTGCTCACATACCAAGCCGCGGCCGGCTCCATCAGGCGGCGCGCTTCCGGCGCGCCTGCGTCCATGCGCTCGCTCAACGGCACGGCTAGGCCGAGACGCGCAATGCCGGCATAAAGCTTCACCAGATCGGCGAGCCTGATGCCGACGCCGCCAAGCCCCAGCGCAAGACCGGGCGCCTGCCCGTCCGGCAAGGTGAGCGCGGCGCCGGCCTGCGTCAGCCGCGCCGCGAGCCGCACCGGGCCGACGCGATCGAGCACCGCGACGGCCGGGACATTGAGCGAGAATTGCAGCGCCTCGCGCACGCTCACCGTGCCCTTGAAGCCGTAATCGAAATCCTTCGGCGCATAGGCGCCGTAGCTGACCGGCCGATCCTCGATCAGCGTTTCGGGGTGAATGAAGCCGTCTTCGAAGCCGAGCCCGTAGATGAAAGGTTTCAACGTCGAGCCTGGCGAGCGCACCGCCTGTGTCATATCCACCTGCCCGGCGCGGCGGGCATCGAAATAAGCCGGCGAGCCGACATGGGCGAGCACCTGCCCGGTCGCATTGTCGACGGCGAGAATGGCGAGCGAGATGTTGGGACCGAGCGTCGCTATGAGCGTGCGCTCGCGCTCACGCGCCAGCTGTTCGAGGCTGTTCTGCACCCCGGCATCGATGGTGAGGTGAAATACGCGCACCGCGGGGTCCTGCATCATGGCCTGGTCGGCCGCATGCGGCGCCAGCATCGGCATCGGATGCCGCGCGTTAGGCACCGGTTCGGATTTGGCCAGCGCGATTTCGTCGGCCGGCACTTTGCCGGTGGCGGCAAAGCGGTCGAGCACGCGATCCCGCGCCGCGCGCGCGACGTCCGGCGCGCGATCGGGACGGCGCGGCTCCGGCGATTGCGGCAGCGCCACGAGCAGCGCCGCCTCGGCAAGCGTCAGGCGTTTCGGCTCCTTGCCGAGATAGACCAGCGAGGCCGCGCGAATGCCTTCGATATTGCCGCCATAGGGCGCGAGATCGAGATAGAGCGCGAGGATCTGATCCTTGGTCAGAACGCGTTCCATCTCGACGGCGCGCATCATCTCCTCGAGCTTGCCCGGCAAATCGCGCGGATGCCGCCCTTCGACGAGGCGCGCCACCTGCATGGTCAAGGTCGAGGCGCCGGAGCGCAGGCGGCCGCTGGTCACGAATTGCATCGTGGCGCGCATCACCGCGAGCGGATCGACGCCGTGATGCGAACGGAAGCGCTTGTCCTCATAGGCAAACAGCACGTCAAAGAAGCGCGGATCGACGTCGGACACTTTGGCCGGCAAGCGCCAACGGCCGTCAGTGGTCGCATAGGCGCGCAACAGCTTGCCGTTACGATCGAGCACTTGCTTGGAGAATTCAAGATTTTGGCCGAGCGGCGCAGGTCCGAGCGACCAGATCCCCCAGGCGGGGCCGACCAGCGCAACAATTCCAGCGAGCGCAATCGCTATGACACTCCTACGCACTGCTCGTCCCCGCGAAGGCGGGGACCCAGTTTGAGCCCCGGCGGATGGGGCTCCGTCTGGATTCCCGCCTTCGCGGGAATGAGCGGCGGGAATGTGCGCGGCCTCGTTCATCTGCCGGTTGTCACTTCGACATTCTCACTATTGGTCCGCCCGAAGCGGTCCGGGCGATACATGTCTTCGACGCTCGCCTGCGGCCGCACATATTTTCCGGGCGCAACGGCGCGGACGATATAGGCGACGCTGAACACCGCGGGATCGTCCTTCTTGCGCTCGAAGGCTGCCGTGAAGCGATCGTCGCGGAATTCGGTCGCGACCGGTTCGGCGGCATCGGTGAACCACGGCAGCGTGCCGGTGTCGCCCGACGAAACCAGATGCGGATTGTCGATCTCGAACCCGGCCGGCAGATAGTCGGCGAGAATGACCCGGCCGAATTGCGGCTGGTCTTCGGTGATTTTCAGCACCACGACAAAGCGCGTATTCTGTTTCACCGTCGACACGTCGAGCGGATCGCCGTCGATCGTGTAGTTGAGCCGTTCGACCTTGAAGCCGTTCTGGGCGGCGGCCTCCGGCGTCATCGGCGCGCCGCTCACCGTCACCACCGCCTTCACCGGATCGTCGCCGCTATTGGTGACGCGCAGCGGGTCTTTCAGGTCGGCGGCAGCGATGGTGCGGTAAAGCGGCTGCGCTAGCGTCGCACCATTAACGTCGAGCGCGACTTTGCCGGCGTTCTTGGCCATGGCGCTTGCCGCCAGCAGGAGCCAGGCATTTTCCTGCGTCGAGGTCGGCTGCAGATAGGCCCGCGCCGCTTCGACCCGCTGCACCGCGCCCTGCACCACCGCGCCCGAAGCGCCGCCTTCGGAGGCGAGCGACACCAAAGCGGCAGCATCGCGCAAGGTCGAGCCGTAATCCTCGCGGCTCGCCACATCCGGCTGCGGCTTGGGCGAGATATCGGCAAGCGCCGCTGCATAGACGCGCTCGGCGCGGACATGATCGCCGACCATGGCCAAAGCCGCCGCGATCTGTGCCTTGGCGATCGGCGTCTTGAGCATATCGAGCTTGGCGTCGGCGAGATAGCGCAGATCGCCGATCGGAGCCGCGCCGTTGCGCGCCAGCACATAGAGCGCATAAGCGAGATCGGTGCCGTCGTTCTTGTTGGCGTCGGTGAGATCGGCCACGGCATTGCGCAAACGGTCGAGCGCAAGTTTGAAGGCGTCGTCGGGCACCGCGAATTTGCGCTCACGCGCCCGCGTCAGGAAGTCGGTAACGTAGGAATCCAGCCATACATCCTCGCCGCCCGGGCTCCACAAGCCGAACGAGCCGTTGCTGCCCTGCCGCGCGAGAAGGCCATCGACAGTGTCGCGAATGCGCTGATCGACATTCGGCTCGAGCGCCACATTCGCTTCGGTCGCGAGCTCGCTCATATAGAGGAGCGGCAGCGCGCGGCTCGTGATCTGTTCCGAGCAGCGATACGGGTAGCGGTCGAGCGCGGCGAGGAGCCCCGCTGCATCGAGCGCGGTCGATGAGCCGACCGAAACGGACACGCTGCCGGTCCCGGGCACGAGATCGGCGAACATATCGTTTGAGAGCGTGACGCTTTCGCCCTTGGCGAGCTCTTTCACCGTGCGCCGCGCCAGGATTTGCGCCGGCGGCCGCACTTGCAATGTATAGCTCCGCTCGAGTGCGTAACCGCCAGGCCCGCTGACGGCGATCTTCACGACGCCGCTGCCGGCTCTGTCCGCCGTGATCGGCACGTCGGTTGCGCCGCGCGCCTTGGCGCGCAATGTCAGCTTTTGCGTCGCGCCGGCGCCGGCAATAACGGCATCAGCCGATGTCAGCGTGATCGTGTAGTCGCCGGGTTGGCCTTCGACATTGTCAAGATCGAGATGCACATTGGAGCGGTCGCCCGGCAGCAGGAACCGCGGCACGGTCGCCGACAGCACGACCGGATCGCGCACCGTGACGTCTGCCGTGCCCTGCCCGACTTTGTCCTTGCTCCAGGCCACCGCCATGACGCGCACGGTGCCGGCGAAATCGGGAATATCGAATGCGATATCCGCCGTGCCGTCCTTGCCGACAGTGACGATGCCGGAATAGAGCGCGACCGGCGGCCCGGTCGGCGGACTGCCGTGCAATTGCGCGCCTTCGTCGCCGCCGGAGCGGATTTCGCCGCGCGTGCCCTGCATGCCGTCGATCAATTGGCCGTAAAGATCGCGGATGTCGGCGGACAGCGCGCGCTGGCCGAGGTAATAATCGCTCGCCGACGGCGGCTTGTAATTGGTCAAGTTGAGAATGCCGACATCGACGGCGGCAACCGCGATCCGCGCCTCTTCGCCGGCGGCAAGTCCCGAGACCTTCAGCGGCACATGCAGTGTCGTATTGGGCCGCAACAAGGCCGGCGCGCTCATATCGACCGTGAGCGTTTTCGCCGCCTTGTCGATGGCGAACCATTGCAGGCCGATGGCGCGGCCCGGCATGCGCTGCGCTGGCGCATCGAGCGGCCGGCGCAAAGTGGCGACGATATAGGCGCCGGTGCCCCAGTCGCGGCCGACCGGGACTTTCAATTCAGTCGCACCTTCCTTGACCGTTGCCGTTTGCGTCGCGAGCAGATGATCGCCGACGATATTGAGCGTGACCTGGCCGGCATTGCGGGCGGTCACGGCAACCGTCATCGTGTCGCCGGCGTGATATTCCGGCTTGTCGAGCGCCACTTGCAGCATGTCGGGCGTGTCGGCATTGGCGTCGACATACCAGCCGGCGTCGAAATTCACCGATGTATCCGGGCCGTTCGGATCGGCCGAGGCGACATCGAGCCGATAACGCCCAAAGTTCACCGGCAGCGAAATCCGGCCCGGTTGGTCGGGCGCGACATCGATCTTGCCGTCGGCAACGCGGGTCGTGGTCTTGACCGGCTCGAAATTCCACACGCCATCGCGCTTATAGAACTGATAATGCGTCTGAATGCGCAGCAGCTGATAATGCAGTCCCGATTGCGCCAGCGTCTCGCCGTCCGGCGCGGCGACGATGACGTCGAAATTGGCGCTGGCGCCGTCGGCGAGTGAAGTGCCTTGGAACAGCGGCTTGATGCCGATCATATTTGCAGCAGGCGTGATCGGTAGCGTCAGCTTGTGCTCGACGGCGCGACCGCCCGGCTCGTTCATCCGCACCGTGACATCGGCCTGCAGCGGATGCGTGGTCGACGGCAGCTTGTCGAGATCGACCTTGAAAGTCGCGTTGCCGGAATCATCGGTCGACGGCAAATCGTCGAGCGTTTGTTTGGTCGGGTCGAGCTCGTCGTCGGCCAAGCCGAACTGATAGCCGGCAAATCCCTTGCGTTCTGCCGCAGCCGAGATCGTCACGTCGCCGTCGAGATCGAGGTTCGAAGCGGGCGCACCGTAGAGGAAGCGGCCCGCGACACTCATATCGGCGGGCGCGCCTTGCGAAACACGATCGGCCTTCGACGTCAGATCGAACTCGATGCGGTCGGGTACGTAATCCTCGACCAGGAAGGTCGTCTCGCCGATCGCCGGAAGTTTTGGATCGGTATAGGCGCGCACATGCCAGGTGCCGGTCGGCGCGCTGGCATTGATCGGCAGCGTGAGCGTATGCCCGCCGAGCCCCTGATCGGCAATCTGCGCGCGCTTGAACTCGACGCCGTCCGGCCGCTCGACGACGAGCGTCAATGGTGTATTCAGCGCGGCCGTGCCCTGCGGGTCGCGCAGCAGCGCGGTGAGATAGGCCGTTTCGCCGGAACGATAGACACCGCGCTCGGCATAGACGAAGGCGTCAAGCCCGGTCGGCGCGGGCCGGCCCGAGACGCCGCGATCGGTCAGATCGAAGGCCGACGCTTGCAGATTGAGAAAGGCGTAATCGCCTTTCGGATCGGCGGCGGCGAGCAGTGCGGGAGCGGCACCGCCCTCCCCGTTGGCGAGGCCCTGTTCGAACAGCGCGTGACCCGCGGCATCGGTCTGCCGCGTCGCCAGAACTTCGTTGCCGCGCGAAATCAGCTTGAGCTCGATGCCGCTTTTGGCATCCGTCGTCGCCAGCGAATTGACGAAGACGTGGATGCCATCCTTGCCGGAGAACGCCGTAAGGCCGAGATCGGACACGACGAACCATTGCGTCGCCAGCGCCTCGTAATTGTTGTCGAGATCCTTCAGCTCCTTGGCCTGCGCCACCATGACATAGACGCCGGGCTTGAGATCCGTAACGGCCTGATCGACCGGAAATGCCGTCGTGACCTCGGCGTTGAGCGCCACCTTGGCGTCGACCGCGAGCGTGCCCTTCCACACCTGGACGCCGCGCGAATTCTGCAACTGATCGATATCGGAACGGCTTAAGCTGGTCTGGAAATCGCCGGCGCCAAAGCCTGAGGTCGAAACCGTGTCGATCAGATTGCGGTCGCTGATGCGATAAATCTCGACCGCCACCGCTTTGCTATTGACGCTGATGACCGGGATGCCCTGCTGGCCGGTGCGCGGCAGCACATAGGCCGAGGTGGAAAAGCGCACTGACGGCTTGCGATCGCGCACATAGATCGCGAAGTCCGAGGATTTCGACAGCGTCTCGTGCACCACCGACGGCAGGCCGGCGCGCAGCGTCACGGTATAAGTCTGGCCGTGGTCGAGGCCCTCGACGCAAAGCTGCTTCTCGGTGACCGACAAAGCCGGCTTGTCGGTGCCGGCAACGGCGACGAAGGGCGAAAAATCGGTGCGCTGGGGAACGTCTTCGGAGAATTGGAAGCAGGCGCGCGGCGACGCGGTATCGGCATCGACGCTGTAATCAAGCACGCGGAAACCATATTGGTCGCGCAACCGCTCATATTGGCCGCGCACGTCGGCGACCTCGCGCAGTTCGAGCGACAACCGCAGCGCGTCGAGCGCCGGCCGCCAGTTCTGGCGCTGGCTCAGCAGCGTGCCGAGAAAAGCAAGACTGTCGGCTTCCTGATTGCGGTCGCTCGCTCGCTGATAGGCGATATAGGCGGCGCTCGACGCGCGTTCGAGCAGCATCGCGCGCTCGTTGTCGTTGCCGGGGCGGATCTGCTGGATGGTATGGGCCAGACGAAGCCACGTCGCGGCATCGTTCGGGGCCGCGGCGACGATCTGGTCCAGCACCGTCATGCCGGTGCGGAAATCGTTCTTAGCGAAGGCAGCGTCGGCGTCGTGCTTGAGCTGGTCGACGGTTTTGGCCGGCGTCCCGGCGTCGGACTTGATCTGGGCTTCGAGCTCGACCGCGCTGGTGGCGAGATCGTCGTTGGTGAAGGGCTTGTTCGCGGCAGTCGCGGTCAGGCAGGCAACGGCCAAGCAGGCCGCGGCAACCGCAGCCATGAGGCCGGCGCGAAACAGCGAGAACATCGGAAATCCTCCCAGAGGCGGGCCAAAAGATTGAGCCAAGAGATTCAGCCAAGAGATTGAGCCAAGAGATTAAACCAAGCATCGAGGCGGAATCCGGCCCGCCTTGAAATTTGAGGCAAAGATCGTGTCGAGGTCGTGGCCGAACCGGCAGCGTCAAACTTAACGTTTTGCCGTGCTTTGAAGACAAGTTTGAACGCAAGTCGCGGCTTGAATGCACGTCCCGGCAAGATCGAAGCTTAGTCGCGCGTCTTTGGTCAGTCGGTTCACCGCCGCACGACAAAATCCCTGCGCGCGACGGTATCCTTGTATCGGCTATCGGCGTCACTTAAACAACGATCCAAATTGGCAAATAGCCGGAACGCCCCGCACAACTTTGCACAACACCTCACGACATCCGGCAAGGGAAAAGGGGAAACGATGAGCACAGCGAAAATGAAAGCCGCCTTGGTTACCGGAGCCGCGCGCGGGATTGGGCTTGCGACCGCCAAGCGGTTTCTTGCCGACGGCTGGCGCGTGGCGCTCCTCGATATCGATGCGGACACGCTCAATCGCACGCAGGCGGCGCTCTCCGGCTCCGGCGCTTTCATAGCCATTTGCTGCGACGTCGCCGACCGCGCCAAAGTCGCCGAGGCGTTTGCCACCATCGCGCGGCAATTCGGCCGGCTCGATGCGCTGGTCAATAATGCCGGCATCGCGATCTTCAAGCCGATCCTCGATGTGACTTATGAGGATTGGTCGCGCGTGCTCGCGGTCAATCTCACCGGGCCGTTCCTGTGCACGCAGGCCGCGGCGCCCTTGATGCGCGATTCCGGCGGCGGCGCCATCGTCAACATCACGTCCATATCGGGCCTGCGCGCTTCAACCCTGCGCGCCGCCTACGGCACCAGCAAAGCCGCGCTTGCCCACCTCACCCAGCAACAGGCCATCGAGCTTGCCGCGCTCGGCATCCGCGTCAATGCCGTCGCTCCGGGCCCGGTCGATACCGCCATGGCCAAGGCCGTCCACACGCCCGACATCCGCGCCGCTTATCACGACGCCATCCCGCTCAATCGCTATGGCCTGGAAGAAGAGCTAGCCGAGGCGATCTTCTTTCTGTGCAGCGACCGGGCGAGCTACATTACCGGGCAGACGATCGCGGTCGACGGCGGCTTTGAAGCGACTGGTATCGGCCTGCCGTCGTTGCGCCAAAGCGGCCGCAATACCTGAAGCGGCTCAAGACTATCGAACTCAAATAGCTAGACGTGCGGCCAGTGGCGGTCGCGGAACCAGTTGCGGTAGTCCGCCATTTTCGCGCGCTGCACCGCCGGTGCATGCCGCTTGCAGGTTGATGCTTCGTCGCTGCCGTCCGGTGCGCCCCAGCGCAGTTCGACGCAGTCGTTGGGGTTATAGGCCATTTCGAGATTGCCGGCGCGGTCGATTACGTCTTTGAGTGTCAAGGTCCATTGCGAGCCGTCGGTGCGCGTATAGGTCACTTTGCGCGACGACAGTTCAGAGGCGAGCACGCCCTGCAATTGCGCCTTCACGTCGGCGATGCTCTGGCCGGGCGAAAGCGCATAGCGATCCGCGCGCCGCGCCACGTGATCGGGGAAACCGCGCACGACGTCGATGGCGATGAGCAGTCGGAGATCGCGCGCCGGCGTCGAGAAATCCTCCCAGGCGCCGTTGGTCTCGAAGATCGACGGGCCGTTTGGCATATCGGCATCGCCGCGCCCGCTGCTTTGGAATTTGCGGCCATTCTCGACCGCGGTGACACGGGTATTGACCTGCTGTTCCAATGAAGTAATGGCGTCTTCCATCGCTTTCGCCGGATCGAGCGGCTCGGGCGACATCACGTCATCCATGCGGTCGTAGAAATCTTCCAGGCTCAGCTGCGTCTGCTCCACCGAAAAATCGTCGTAGTTCGGATTCTTGGCGATCTCGTTGTTGGTCAGGCGCCGCAGCGCGCCGTTATTCTCGCGCATGATCGGCCGGAAACGCTTGAAGCCCGGGCTGCCGAGCGAGGGTTCGTGCACAAACAAGAAATTGCCGCGCCAGAAGCGCTTGCGCGTCACCGTGCCATCCGGCTCGGCGTCGACGGCGAGAAACACGCCGGGCGCGCCGTTTGCTTCCGGCACACGATGCACCAGCATCAGAACGTGGCCGTAGGGATCGGCATAAACGGTCCCCGGCCGCAGCGTGTCTTGGGTGAGCGGCACCATATAGAAATCGGTGTTGTCGTCGGTGGCCGCGACGCGCACCGATCCGGTATGGACGACATCGCCGACGGCGCGCAGATACTGGCCGAACGACGCCAGCCCGAGCCGCTTCGGCGCCGGTGCGGGAGCTGGCGCCGGAATGGGCGCCGGCGGCGGCGCGTCCTGCTGCGCAAACATCTTCTGCAGCAGATTGGGCTTCGGCGTATCTGCCGGCGGCGCTGCCGGCGCGAGCGACGCCGTCTGCTCGGGCGGCGGCGCCGGCCGCGTCACTTCGGGATGCTGAATGTCGAACCACTGATAGCATTTCGGCGGCGAGCCGCCGGTGCCGCGCGAGCAATTCGAATAGCCGAACGGCAGTCCCATTTTGAACGAGAAATAAGCGCGCAGGAAATAGACGAAGTCGGCGCAATCCGGACGCAGGCTCAACGCCACATTGTCTTCGCCCATGCCGAGATAGTTGAACAGCATATTGCGCGACTGATCGCGCAACACTTCGTGCCAGGCTTTCCAGGACAGATCCACGTCAGGCGGCGCATCAAACAATTTTTCGACCCAGGCGGAATACAGATTTTCCGTCGCCCGACTCCAGGAATTGCGCACCTGCCACATGCTGCCTTCCGGCGTCGGCAGGCCCGGCGGCTTTTGCGCGCTGACGGCGATGTCGCGCGTGATGTTGCTGCATGCGCCCGAGGCGTGGTCGCGCGCGAGTGACGCGTGCCAGGTGCCGGCAGAAGGCGTGGCGATCTCGGCGAACCAAAAATACGGCGGCCCGCCGTGCCGCTCAGCCGATGTGGCGGCGACGCTGCCGTCGGGCGCGATCAGCGACAGTTCGCCCTCGACCGCCTTTTCGGCAACGACGAGGACGCGCAATGGCGCACCCTTCCAGGGCGCCAGCGGCGACGGCAGGACGGCGAAATCAGCTGCGTCTTCGCAGTTGCTCGTACCGCTTTGCGCCCGCGCCTCACCTGTCGCCAAAAGCACGCACAGGCCGGCGAGCGGCAGCAATGCCGTCACAGCGGCGGTAAACCGGCGTGCTAGAGCCAATCGAGCCTCCCGGAGCGCGCTTAAATCTGCATTTCCATCCACACCCGCCGCTATACCGGCGGGGCTGCAGAATACCCCAATCGGCGGCGACCAGTAGTGAATATGAAGGCGATTTTGCGTCCCGCGGGCGGCCACAAAGCCGCAGCAGGTCTAGGATCGACGGCGTGAATCCGCTATTCACACTGCGGCCGGCCCGCGGGATGGGATATCCGAGGCCTGTTCCGCCCGGAGAGCCTGACGGCCCCGTAGCTCAGGGGATAGAGCAACAGCCTTCTAAGCTGAAGGTCGCTGGTTCGAATCCAGCCGGGGTCGCCAATAAAACCAAACACTTACTTGATCACAAAGCTTAGAAATCTTCCCAGAAATTTGGATTGGAAGCCTGTGGGAAGAATGTAACAGGGAGAGAAAAAATGAGGCCGCCGATTTTTGGTGCGCGGCCAGATGGAAATACAGCTCAGCAGTATATGCACCGCGCGCGGATGTTCAGGGCCGCGGCCATGAGACTTGTCGACTATTCGAACGCCGAACCAAATTGGCCGAAGTACGCTCTAGTCACGCACGCGATCGAGCTCGCACTGAAAGCATTCGCGCTGCACTGCGTCGAGAAAGGTGCATCGCCGGCCGAAGAACCAAAGCAGCACGACTTGGTCGGATGGTATCTTCTAGCAGTCAAATATGGCCTTCCCGATGACCCGGACATCGAAGAAAATATCGGCCTTCTGAATCAGTTGCACCTGACGCACTACACGCGGTATCCGCAAAACAAGGTTGCTCCCAATGTTGATGCCATCGCCGATAGCACAGTCGACCATCTGATTTTTACATTCACTCAAGTGATAAATCCGCGCTGAACTGCCTACTGCTCGAGCACCCGCTGCCGCCGCATGTCCCTTGCGTGATGCTCTACCAACAGGACAATCGAATGGATGAAAAGCTGCCAGCCCCGTGCGAGCATTGTCGTGCCTCAGGGCTTCGCCATGGGAGCGTATGCGAGGAGTGCCAAGGAAAAGGCTATCGCTTGTTCATCAACGGCAGCCGGACACCGGAGCGGTTAAAACAACCTCGGCGCCAATGGCGAGGACCGCGGCCGCCTCAGCATCAACGGTGACGGGGCGCTATTCGCCCAACACTCACCTGCGCCGTTCGTCGCGGATTAGCCCCCGGGAAGCCCGTGAGGGACAATGGAGGAATGTCTTGATGCCAGAAAATGAACACGTGAAACAGTTATCCGCTGCGCGCGTAAGGTTGATCCACGATCGGCGTGTTGCTGCAAAAGACATCGCGGACGAGAGTAGACGAGGCCTCAATGGCGATTCATGTGACGCGCTGATCCTCATCCAAACGACCGTTGAAGCAATCGATCGCGCGATTGAGGACGAAAAGCAACTCGCTAGGGATTCTGAGGCTGGCGCGAAGATCAACGTCGTGGATCGGTGACGTCCTACGCATCAACAGGGAATGGCATGAAGCCGATGCTGTTGCCGCCCCATGTCGGATGCTTGAGCGTCGCACCCTTGCCGCCGCAGCCTGTGCAGCGCGCACATTGACGTAGCTTGTCGCTCGGTGCATCTGCGCCCCACAAAATGACCGGCGCCGCGAACGCCACCGGCGCGTAATGCGGGCAGCGCTCGCAATATACCCACCACCAAGAGCTCGCCAACTGAGGCGGCCGCTCATGGTGAGCCCAATCACCCTATGTTGGAGCGGAGGTTGCTGCGGGCGACGAGCGTTCCGAGTGATTGGGCTCGCCGTAGATTATCTTCCTGATTCGGACCTGCGCCTAATTAACTCCGCACCTACTGCTTCTCGGCCTCGCGGCGGCGCTCGTCCTCCATTTTGCGGCGGTTGAAGCCCATATTTTCGATCTCAAAGCGCGGGTCTCAATTTTGCCCTTGTGTTCCCTATTTGTTTCATGGAACACTTTTTAACGTATTGCGTCAAAAGTACAGCACGCCGGCCGCGAAAGGTGACAAGATGCGGCTGCCAGGCCCACTCCCGCTTAGCTGGACGCCATGATCGTTTCACGCGACCGGGAAAAGCTCGTCAACGCGATAGTCTATTTTTTGCGTGAGACAAATCATTGTCACACGCTGAAACTGTTTAAGCTTCTCAATTTCTCCGATTTTGAACATTTTCGTCAGACCGGACGAACCATTTTTGGTTTGGACTATCGCGCGCTTCCGATGGGCCCCGTCCCGACAGAGTTGCTTGAAGAAATGAAGCGCGGCGGCGGCCAAGATTTGAAGGCCGCGATCAATCTCACCGAGATCAAGGACGAGATTACGGGCGAACTAAAGCGGCGCGATTTAAAGCCGCGCATTGCCTTTGATGATAAATGGTTCACCCCGAGGGAGCTCAAAGTCCTAGCCCGCATCGCAGAGTTCTTTCGCGATCTAAAGGCGGACGACATGAGTGAGTTTTCACACAAGAGCAAAAAGCCGTGGGCTAGCGTCTATCAAGATGGAAAGGGTCAAGGTCGGTTGATTCCTCCCGAGCTAGTTTTTGACGCCGAGCCTCTAATGCTCGAAGAGCCGCGCATCGATCCCGAAGAATTAGAATATCGGAAGGAAATATTTAGAGACATTGCATGAGCGACGATGCCGTTGGCCCTGGTTCAATCCTTCATTGGGAAGGATTCCGGTTTCCAAATGGCACTGAAGCGAACAAATTTTTTGTCATTGTTGGTGCTCAGCCGGGCCACAACTATCTCGCGATCATCGCCACGTCACAACAGAAGGGGCGCAACGCCGATCCTGGTGGAAATCCTAAGGGCGGCTATTTCCACATCCGCGGTGACGGCAAAAATTGGTTTCCGAAGGACACCTGGTTGCTGTTTGAAGAACCGGTGGAACTCAGCGCCGCCGATTTTTCAGAGGCGGTAACGGAAGAAACGATCACAGTAAAAGGTCGGCTTCGCGGTGATCTTGCCAACCAGATCTGCAATAGCATGAAAAAATGCAATGACGTTAGCGGGTATCATCGGACTTTACTCGGTCCACCTATTCAACCAAAGCCAAAGACCACTCACTAGCGCATAAGGAGCGTTCTTTGGCCCGCCCCGACTGGTCGCGCCCCCTGCCACGCGCGCTGACGATCCCGACCGTCATGGATCTGGTCACGCTCGCCGACGTGCGGGCCGTGATTGGGCATCTGCCGAAAGAGGCGCGGGCAAAGGACACATGGCAGACCGTTGAGACCGAACTAAAAAAGGCAGCCACCGCGCCGCACGGCGACACGACGCAAGTTTCGATCACGTTGCAGATGGTGCTGATGTTGGAAGGCGTCGAATATAAGCTGCTGCGGTAACCGATTGTCTCGCAGTTCAAATCGCAAGCACGAGCTGATCGGCGATCACTACCGCTGTTGCGATTGCGCCAACGAACACGAGAACCAAAGCCGCGTAAGCGGAAATTTCCCACTGTTGATCGTTCATGACATTTCAAACCGCATCCAACGTGGTCCGTTCCGTTTAAGGCCACGGCATGTTGCCGCACCTTATGCGCTGATGTTGGAAGGCGTCGAGTACCGGAACTCGCTACTACATCATTTGACGCAGTTGTGACGCGGCGCAAGCGGATGCCGCCCGCAGCTACGGCATTGCGAAGAGGATCGTCGCGATGATTGCCAGCAATCCAATAGCCGCCACAACATGCACAATTGCAACAACGTACCCCGATTTGATGATCGGCTCGCGCGATGTTCCATTTGTGAACGTTGGCAGCGCTGGCAAAAAGAGCCCCAGCATTGTCGCCAGGGCTAGGACCCCCACGAGAGAGTAAATCGGCTGCGATGACGCGCGCGTGTGTCAGAGGGGCGGAGGTTGGCCACGTCAGCACAGCGGATTGAACAACATTTATCTGAGTCGTGACCGGCCCGCACAAAAAAGCGCGGGGTAAGCGGATGCCTCAGTCCAGGGTGTCCAAAAACGGTTTATCATGTGGCACAATGCGGGTGGGAGATCACAATGACACACGCTTACGAGAAAGTGCGGGAAGAAAACTATTTCGAGGACGTGCTTAGAAACATGAGAAGCGCGAGCGGCGGTTGGACAGTTCGCTTCGGTGAAACCGGCGACGGCGTTGGGCCGAACTATCAGATAGAAAAACTTACCGGCGAAGTTACACGGTTTCATGGGCGAACTCACAAGGAGTTTCATGAGCGACCGGATGCGTCTTTCGACGAGACAAGGCTGTCCCAACCGCTAACCTATGCTGACGTATATCGTGAAATAAAGCGGTGTCTACGATCGCGTTGAACGGCGGCTCGGCCCAAGGCGCTGACGCGGGGCAAGCGAAAAGAAAAAAGCCCTGGAGGAGCCTGCGCGGTTCTCCAAGGCTTTTTCCGGCTTCAGGGAGTGCCGTCCCCAAAGTGCTGTGACGGTGCCCCCGAGTCGGTTAACAGATAATTAATTTGCGCGGGGCAAGCGGATGCTGCCCCGCGCATCAGACCGGCATCGCCAACTGCGGTCCGGTGTTCTTCACGTTGCCGACGGCCTTGCCGACCGGCCAGATTTTCAGTGCTTCGTCCGGACACGGCCTCAGCAGCGCGAGCAATTCGTCGTCGCTTGCCGCCTGCTCCCCGAGCCACGCGGGCCAATCCCTCTCGGCGAGGATAACGGGCATACGGTCATGCAGCTCGGCCATGACGTCATTCGGCGCGCATGTCAGAACGGTGCAGCTCAGAACCTCATCGTCCGACCTCGGGTCCTTCCACCGCGACCACAGCCCGGCCATGACCATCGTGCCGTCGGCCATCGCAATAGCGTAGGGTTGCTTTCCTTTGGTCGTGATTTTCTTCCACTCATAGAAGCCATCGGTAACGACGAGGCAGCGTTGCTCTCGTTTCCACGCGTCCTTGAACGCTGGCTTCGTCGTGAAGTCCTCAGAGCGCGCGTTGAAGGTCGAATAGGAAAGCTTCTCGTCCTTTGCCCAGTGCGGCAGCAGGCCCCAGCGCATCATCTTGGGAATGCGCTTGCCGTCCTCCGATCGGATTGCGACCAGCGTCGGCGCTGTCGGCGGCTTATTCCAATCGGCTTCAAAGTTCGGCGCCGGCGCCGCGGCATCGAACATGAGCCTGATCTTGATTTCGGAATAGTCGCTGGAAAGCGTACGCGCCCGCACATGAACCGTCATGTAGGGTGCTCGAGGAAAACCTCCAGCCTATTCGCCGAGTATCTGTTTCCGATGCTCCTCGCGCAGTTCGCCCGCGATGCTTGTCGGCGACAGCCTTGCGACTTAGGTGGGCGTAACGGCAATCATCCAATAGGCGAATACGAGGCCGGCCGCCGCGGCGATCACGATGAAAATCAAATCCCGGTACTGCTCCATGCGCGATTATGGAGCGATTCGCCCCAGCGAGTTCGTGGAATGTCGATCGGCCGCGTTCACGGGAAACGGCATGAAGCCGATGCTGTTGCCGCCCCAGCCCGGATCGGGGCCCGCCGACATTTAATGTGTCGCTTACGAATCAGCCGTCATCGCGTTCGATCCGCAATGCGCGAAGTCGCTGCATATTTTTCATCGCCGCATCATGGCGCGCGCGATCTTGCTTCACGACTTCGTTGAGTTCAGATTCTCGGCGCTGGTAGCGGTCGAACACGGACTCCGCCGCTTGGCGGTCCTCATCGCGCATCATGGCCTCATTGTTTGACGGCCGTCATGCTAAGTTGCCAACTGAGGCGACTTAGCTCGGCCTTGGGATCATGCCACTTCCCATTGCTGTGCTTGGGAATTACTTTCCCGCGAACTGGCAAACCGCCATCTAATCGAGCTGCAGCTTGTAGCCAAATCTGTGCACTGCCGAGGTAGTTTGCGCGAACCTCGTCGTTTAAGGCGGTCTCTGCCCACTGGAAGCATTCTTCGGCCATTACGCGGTATTCGGCGGCTGTGTGCATAATACGCTCCGCTGCCTCAGAACTGATCTGTACTCGACTTGGGCAACCTCCTGCCCCGATCCCGATACTACGGTGCGCTCCCTGGCAGTGATCGTCCGTTCAAAATTGCTCACTTTAAGTTCCGTCTCGAATCTCTCCACAGCTAAGAACGAAACCGGAAATGCCCATTAGCCTGACTTGTGGGTTGTAACGGTTGGTAATCGGGTCCCGTTTTGAAATCCGGCCACTGTGAAAATCAAATCCGGCCAATAGGTTCGCAAACAGGCCAGTACCAAATATCGCGGTGGTGTGCTGCCGCCCTCGGCCGCATTTGAGCGGGATATTGTTGGGCTTGGTGTTGCAGAAAAACAAAAAGACAAAGCGCGCCAAGTTTTTGAACGGTCGGCATCGCAAGCCGGTTTTTTTGAAGCTGGTAAGAGCAAGTTGGTGATGCCGGCGGTGGCGATCAAAGCGATGCACCGCCGCCTAACGATGAAGAAGAAAAGCCGGATCGGGAGAAGGGCGGAGGCGGCGGCAGCTTTAGTGGCCACGATCCTCTTATCATCGGTCTGTTTCAAAAGCTGCCGGAACCAGAAGCTGATTGGCCCGCCACCGCTCGGCTGAAATGGCTACAGACCGCAGCGAACGTCTTTGATCTGCTCTACAAAGGAGAGGGTGGTATCGTAGTCAGTATGGCGCGGGCGGATCGTTCGCCCCGGCATGACGAACACTGATAGGAAACGACTCAAAGCCCGCAAAAACTGCGAAGTGAGCGATTCGATACAGAACCAAAGTTCCGTTTCGTGCAGCCTTCGATGGTAGGCAGACGCCGACAAAGGCATCGCCTCCACGGGAAGGTGCGTCATGACAGAAGCTAGTGTATTTCGGCTATATGCCGACAAGGCTTTGCGTGAATCATCGAAAGCTGTGCGTGAAGATGAAAAGCGCGCTCTTGAAGACCTAGCCTGCACCTGGGCGAAAGCTGCTGTGGCGAGCGACAGAGTGTTCGGGCCGGAACCTACCTTATGGCTTCGATGGCCGCGCGCACTCAGCGAAATCGCGCCAATCTGATGCGGGACGCATTCGCTATTCAAAAGAGGCCGCCAACTGAGGCGGCCTATTTATCGTTTTCGTTGTCCGGCTGCGGCTGTTGTTGCTGTTGGGCAACGCGCGGCCCGTCTTTGTCGGCGAGATCGCGCCATGACTGGGCTATCTGGAGTAGCGCTACACGACGCCCCGGATCAGCCTCGTCGGCTGCCATGTCCACCGCTATTTGCGCGTACATGAGATAGGTGTCTGTCGGGCTTGGCATGCGACACGTCCCAAAATACCGAAACGAAAATATCGCCGAATCCGGTCCTAAATTCAAAACCGGCCACTGCTGTTTTCAAAACCAGCCACTAGGATCGGAAACCGGCCAGTATCCAACCATGCTTGGGAACGGACAGGGAAACCGAGAACAATCTGTGAATCTGCGACATAGCCAAGGCCAGGAGCCGCATTGCCCCGCCCCAACTGGTCGCGCCCGCTGCCCCGGCCGCTGACAATCCCGACCGTCATGGATCTCGTCACGTTCGCCGACCATGCGGTTGGCGGTGGAACCGCGAGATCGTGACGACGTTGAATCGCGTTCATAGCGTGAGTGAGTTGTATGCTTTCGCCCAGCCCCACGCCGCCCCTTGTGCCGGATAATGATTTCGCCGTGCATATCGTGCTCGACGACTTCGGCAAAGCCGGTCTGATCTATCGAGAAGCCGCGTCGGAAGACACAACCCGCGCCGCGGTAATCGAGGGCATCATTGGCGACCAGTACTATAGGCCCTCTCGGATCATCGCATTCAACACGGCCGAAGGTTGGGCGCGTGACGTTACTGAGGACTTGGCGCGCGAGATCCGCGATAAGGCTCAACGCGAAAACCTGGAATTGGGCGTTACGGCCCGCGCATTCGTGCAACGCGAGATCGGCGTCATATTGCCCGCGGAATAGACACCGCAATGGGCAACGATACCCACACCACAATTCTCGGCAGCATAATTTGCGCCTTGGTGATCGCGATCTGTGCGCTCGTAGTCTTTCAGCATCTGGAATGGTTCATCGAGCCGATACCAATGTGACGCGGAGTGTGCGGGGTGGCTATCGGCGACCCGAAAACATCCGGTCGATCTGGTCTGCCATGTCGCGACATTGGCGTGCCAGTTCTTCAAATTGATCTTTGATGTCGGCGTGTTCAGTCGTGGCGGCGCGCTGATCGCATTCCGCAGCCTTCGCGCGGTATTGCTGGGCCCTCGTCACCATGATGTGCAAGGCTGCGGTCAAAATGGAGCTATTACCAACGCGAACATGAAGCCGATCACGGCGCACACTGCCACAGCGCCAAGCGCTATCGTAGTGACCATCAGATCGGTCCGCAGCTCCGTGGTAGTGATCCGATGTCTCATTGAAGCTCTCCCACAAAAACGCAAACGGACGACGCCGCGTGAGTGGGGGTAAGGGGCTTGGGGGGGACTCGATCACGGCGCCGTCCGTCCGAGTCCAACCGGAGAAACGGTTCTTCCGTTCCAACGGCCTCCAAATAAAGCAGAGGCAAATGTCAGACGAGGATGCGATCAAGTAGGATGGTGCCATCTAAACTCACGGCCTAAACGTCACAGTGAGCAATTCGATACAGATTGCCGCCTCCGACTGGCGCAGGCTTTCAAGCTGGGAGAGGAGGCAACAAAACTCAGCTTAGACAGGAGGCTGTCATGTCTGAGGGTAGCGTGTTTCGTCTGTGCGCTGAGGAGGCCATGCGTGACGCGTCAACGGCCGTCGACGCATCTGAGAAACGAACTTTAGAAGAACTCGCTGTCATCTGGGCGCAAGCGGCGTTGATGAGCGATCGAGTGTTCGGGTCAAGCTTTACTCCGTCGCCGCGCGATGTTCGTGAGCGGAACTAAAAGCGCATGGGACTGCTTGATCCCTCGGCTGCTGCAAAATGTTGCGGCTGTGACCAAACAAATAAACAAGGAAAAAACAAACCATGCGTCTCAAAATCACGATAGGCTTGGCCGCGCTGGCTCTGTTCTACGCGTCCTGGATTGGCATGAAGCCTTTCTTGCAAAGATTGGCATGAAGCCTTTCTTGCAAACCGCAATCGCTGACTTCGATAAGATCACGCGGCGGCAAGCTCTTTGCAACGCCATCGCTGCCTTCTGCGCCGGAGTGGCCGCTGTGCTGCAGATCGCGACAACGGGCTTCATGCCGGTGTGTCGTGCCTTCGGCTAAGCGGGTGCAAACTGGTCGCGCCCCCTACCGCGGCCACTCACAATCCCGACCATCATGGATCTGGTCACGCTCGCCGACGTGCGGGCACCGATCGGGCATCTACCGAAAGCGTTGCAGCCGAAGCGGTTGCGCGATGCTGAGGCGGCGGCGGCGGCGTCGAACGCTATTTAGTACCTTTCGCGGCAGCTTCCGTTATCTGTGCGGGTTGCTCCGACGCGACCTTGTCGGCAGGTGCAGACCCAGCCGAGCAGCTCCAGACCCACCCCCAAGGTGGTGCCCATATCCAACACGATCCGCCGCAGCCTCCGCAGCCCGCGCAACCAAAACAGCCTCCGAAGAAGAAACGTCCGCCCACGCAGCCACGGCACGCTACATGGCAACCACCACCGCAGCCAATATGGATGCCGCCTCCGCAGCCTCCGCCCCCGCCGCAACGACAACCGCCGCCTCCGCCGCCGCAGCGACAGCCCCCGCCGCCGCAGCCACCACAACCGCCACGGGCGAGCTTCAGGTTTTGGGAGAGCGCGTACGGTCCGGCATTTTCCTTGTCGTAGATATAGAACGTCCCCAAACTGACGTCGAAAATTTCCTCCTCGCCGAGAAAGAGTTCATGACTCTGACTCTGTGAGGTCGACGGCGTATTTGCCGCTGCTTCGCTGGTTGAGGCGCACGCGCCGCTCGCCAGCGAGAAAGACACGCCAGCCAATCCCAACGCGGGCAATGCTTTACTGCGACGCTTGCTTTTTATCGAAGAGCGTTTCGACATGGCGCAATTCTCCATCAGGGCAGCGCCCTGCACACACCATTCCCCGTTCCCTACTCATTCTCCCAAGCCATCTAAGCTTCGACTGCGTCCACGGCGAAAATTTGTCGATGCGATGTATCGTAGATCACAACTGCGCGAATATCAGACTAGCAACTGCGGACACCCGCACAAATCTCGATCGCGCTGCAGGCGGTGCCGATGTTGGAAGGCGTCGAGTACCGGCTGAAATAGTTTGAGTGGTGGACGGGCGACGCGGGAAGTCGGAGAGCTGGGCGGCGTTGATACTGCCGACGGCCCCGCCCGTCCGAATCCATAACCCGATCGACGGGGACCGGTTCCCCTTGCCGTGCGGGGAACTCTCCGGCTTCAGACAAATTGAATCTGCAACAGGAGGCGCCGATGGGAAGCCCGGAGCGAAAGGAAAGCCGCGTCGTCCGCGCGCGGGTGATCAAGTGGGACGAAGATAACTTTGGCGTTGCTGTCGACTATGCGGACCATCAGCATAGCGCCTACGCCGTCGGTACTAGGGAACAGGCGCTAGCTGAGGCCGTAGAGATTCGCGCCGGCAAACGGTAGCCAGTCTAAGAGGCTGCCAACTGAGGTCTCTTAATTAGCAACAGGACTGATTTAGCTGGACCGGCGGACAAGGCACTGAGCCATACGAACAGAACACACAGCAATCGCCCGGGAGCGGCTTGAGCCGCTCGCCACAGCCTTTGCAATTATAGAAAAACTGGCAGGCATTGGTAGGCATCGGTTCGGTTGATTGATACCCGCACTTTGGGCAGGTGATTGTGGATTCTGTTATCATTTGACGAACATAAGCCCCGGGGCTTGAGGCGACCTCACACACCAAGCGAATTAGGACACAAGCGCCTCAGTAGCCATCATGTCTCGAAGAGCATCCCGCGCCAACTCGCGGATTAGCCTTCTGCAATTAGAGGGACATCATCCGGCTCGTCATCATCTGGATTGTCAGTGCAGTTTACCAACAGTCCGCAGACCGAGGCGAACTATAGATTTGAAGAAGTGATCGGAATGCTTCTGATCGGCAGCGTGGTTGGCGGCCTCGCTCTCCTGATCATGTACGCGGGCTTTAGCCTGTAGTTCGACCTGCTGCCCCGGCGTGCGCCCGGGGACGGTCAACAGTTAGTTAAGTCTTGCACGGCATTGTAATCGACCGGTGATTTGTTTCTCGGGGGATAAAATGCTGGCCGAACCATATAGGCTTGAGGAAAATCTTCCAATTACGGATGAATTGTTTGCCGATGTTGTCAGCCTCGACCAAGCCCGCTTATTTGCGTTGATTGCGAAGATGCCGCGGGAAAGACGAGCATTGCTTGCCATGTACTGCTATCGCCGCAGTCATATCAGCGAGATTGGATTGGCCATTGCCGCGACTTGCGACGAAGATGATCTGACTTTTACATGCGGCAGAGCCGGCGCCGACCTGTTCTGCAAGTCCAGAGAGCGTCCGCGGCCTGCGGCAAATGCTGCGCCCACGACCTACCGTCGCAAAATTACACTTTTCAGGGGACATCTGCGCGAAATGCCCGCGCTCGATTAAATATCGGTGTCAACTTGGCATC
>Ga0210386_10000110_pt1 | contig 62797 bp, 42 predicted proteins | sample IncBWH32OmetaG_FD_160091 | JGI IMG/M metagenome (GOLD analysis project Ga0210386, IMG submission 160091) | Forest soil microbial communities from Barre Woods Harvard Forest LTER site, Petersham, Massachusetts, United States - Inc-BW-H-32-O ...
CGGCATGAATGGGTTATGGAGAACGAGGCAATCCCGATGAACCAATATGTGCCGCATGCAGTTACGTTTAAGCCCGTATCGACTTCACCCCGTGCATGGGCCCAGCTGGCGAAGCGAGCCGGCATGAAGTACATGGTGATGACCACGAAGCATCATGAGGGTTTCTGCAATTTCGATACGAAGCTGACCACCTATTGTGCTCCGAAGCAGGGGCCGGGGCGCGACATGGTGCGCGAGTATGTGGAGGCAGCACGCGCCGAAGGTTTGCGCGTGGGCTTCTACTACTCCCTGATGGACTGGCATCATCCTGATGGAGCGCAATGCGCAACCGATGAGGCAGCAAGGAGACGGTTTGTCGACTACACTCATGGGCTAATCCGAGAGTTGATGACCAACTACGGCAAAGTCGACGTGTTGTGGTACGACGTGGCGTGGCCGCTGGATGCGAACGGGTGGGAGTCCGAGCGGATGAATTTGATGGTCTTTGAACTTCAACCCGAGATCATTGTGAACAACCGCAACAAACTTCCCGGCGACTTCTCAACTCCGGAGCAAGAGATTGTGGCGGCGACGAATGGGCGCGCGTGGGAATCGTGCATGACCCTGAACGATAGCTGGGGCTATCAGCGCGCGGACGACGACTGGAAGTCATCCCGCACGATTGTTCGCAACCTGATTCAGTGCGCGTGTGAGGGCGGCAACTATCTACTGAACATTGGGCCCAAGCCGGACGGATCGATTCCGGAGGAATCTGTTCGTGTACTGATCGAAGTCGGCGCATGGATGAGTACAAACGGCGAGACCATCTATAAATCTGATCTATGTCAGGTGCGACGCTCCAATTACGCCAGCTTTACCAGAACCGGCAATACGCTTTACATGCACGTTCACTTCTGGCCCGGAGAGTATGTTGCTATTAGTGGACTGCAGACTAAGGTCAAGGCGGCGCATCTCCTTAAGACCGGCGCGGAGCTCAAGTTCACCCAGGACGAGTTCCAGACAAAGTTCGTTGGCTTGCCTGACCAGCCGCCTGATTTTCCGGTGACGACGATCGCCATCGAGTGCGAATCGGAGCCGGCGCAGAATACGGACTTTGTTCGTATCAACAAGCCACGCGACGGCGTATAGGGCTATTCCTTCACCTTGACGACGATCGTGCTGAATACGTCCCCTGGAGCGATGATCAGCTGGTGCGGCGTACCTGCGGGGATGTGGACAATGTCGCTCTTCGTAATCATTTGCGACTTTCCGTCTTGAATGCTGGTGCCTTTTGTCTCGCCGTCATTTCCTGTCTGCGCATTCGTGACGGTCCCGCCGGTAATCAGCGTCGCCTTCCCCTCGGTGACGACGAAGATGTCGTCATAGTGCGCGTGAATCTCGGCGCCTCCGCTGGCAGTGCGGACGGAGAGCTTAATCGCGTGCGAGGTGTAGTCTCCAAGAGTCGCTCCGCTGCTGCCTGAGGCTTTTGAGGTTTGCGCGAGCGTAGCCAACTGTGCCGATACGTCTTTACCGGAGAAGACCTCGGCTTTGCTCCCGGTCTGCGCGAAGGAATGAATGGCCAGTACCGCGACTGCGAGAATCGGAATCAGTTTCATCTGTCCTCCTCAGTATCTTTGCGCCGGCTCAGCGGAGGCTTTGCAGCGGAGCAGGATCCATATCTGCGTAGTCCTGATTTTCTCCACCCATGCCCCAGCAGAAGCTGTAAGCCTGTGTGCCCATCCCGGCGTGAATCGACCAGCCGGGGGAGACTACGACCTCGCGATCCTTCATAACTATGTGACGCGTCTCTTCCGCAGGGCCCATCAGGTGAAAGACGCGCGCATCTTCCGTGAGATTGAAGTACATGTAGATTTCGGAGCGGCGCATGTGAGTATGGGCTGGCATCGTGTTCCAGGCACTGCCCGGATGAAGATGCGTGACGCCCATCACCAGCTGGCAACTCTTCGCACCGTCGAGATAGATGTACTTGCAAATCGTGCGGCGATTGCACGCCTCCATACTACCCAGTTCAACTGGGTTGGCCTCACCCCTGCGAATCAGCGTTGTGGGATGGCTGGCATGCGCCGGATAGCTGAGAAGATAGAATACCGCCGGCGAGCCTGAATCCTTCGACTCGAAGGAGATGTCCCGCGCGCTGCGTCCGATGTAAAGGCAGTCGAGATTTTCCAGGGGATGGCACTTGCCGTCCACGCGAATCACGCCGTTGCCACCGATGTTCAACGCGCCCAACTCTCGACGCTCAGCGAAATACTTCGCGCGCAGCGCTTCGTCGGCAGGAAGCACGATCGGGCTTTCCAGCGGCGCAGCCATCCCCACGACCGCGCGATCCAGATCGACATAGGCAAGACGAATTGCGCCCGGCTCGTAGAGTGCGTCGATCAGAAATGCCGCTCGAATTTGGCCCGTCGTCATGGTGGGATAGCGAACAGGGTCGGCCATTAAATAGGTTTTCATTGGTATCCTTCAGCAAACATCCATCATTTGAAGCATCGCGTTGTCATTTGTGATCTTGTTGTGTCTGCTTCAAAAGCCAGCGCACGAAGTCTGTTCCTGCGGCGAAGTTGCCCTGTACAGGCGGACGTTTGCGCCCATCGGTGTACTCGTTGTAGAGCCATGGGTCCACGACGGCAAAGACGGCGCCTTTGCCATATTTCGCAGTGGCCATCATGATGTCGCCCTTATCCTCGACGAGCGAAGTAGCTGGGGATTTGATCGAGATGGTGCAGGTGTCTTTCATGTAGAGTGTGTGCGGATCGTGAAAGAGCGGTCCGCCGCCCTTCACCGCTATCTGGCCTGGCGCGAAGTCATTGCCGATCACGTGATGGCTGAGCGTGTTGTTGAAATGGATGCCGAAGCGGTCTGCGATCAGATTGAGATGTTCAATCTCGGCGTTGGGAGGGTCGTTCTCCATCAGGATTAGAAAGCCACCCTGTTCAACCCACTCCTGCAGCTGATCTGCATCCCCTGATTGCACGTAGTGAGGATTAGGATTCTTTACGGGAATATCTGGCGAGACAATGATGTAGTATTTTGAGCCCTTGAGCTTTTCGACCGTGGGAGCCATATAAAGGGTGTCAAGTGACATGCCATAGCTTTGGAAGATGTGCCCGAAGAGCGAAAAGCCGCTGTCGCTGAAGTCATTCCACTTATAGTGAAAGTATTGCTTTTGTCCGGCGGCGTTTGTCCTTAGCTGGCTGTTGAACCATGCGTCCACCACGACCGTTTCGCCCTTAGCCAAGATCGCGGATGGGGCGAGTTCCATCTCGGTGGCAGCCAGGAGAAACGCACCTACTCCCTTTGGGTCGTTACTGATGACGGGAGCATTCACATAGTAAGTGTAGGTCCCATCGCGATAGGGATCGCCTCCGAGACCAATTCCCTTGACTGTGCCAGTGATGGTAACAGATCCACTCGTGCCTTCTTGTACGAAGCGATTCCGAATTCCCTGCCATCCGCGCACCGCGTTGTCCGAATAAGACTGGGGCAGATATCCGAGCCGAACGCCCTTTTGAAGCGCATAAGCGAACATGCAAGCGGCTGACGACTCGAAGTAGTTGCCCTTCTCTCGCGGTTCATCGAGGACCTGATACCAGAGACCGGCCTCCTGATCCTGATAGCGGACGACTGCGGCGGCAGTACGATTCAGGATCGCCAGCAGCTTCGCGCGGCCTGGATCGTCTTTCGGGTAATAGGGCAGCGTGTCGACCAGCGCCATCATGTACCAACCCATGGCGCGTGCCCAGAAAATCTGCGATGTTCCGGTGGTCTTGCTGGCCCACGCCTGTTTTCGGGACTCGTCCCAAGCGTGATAGAGCAGGCCGGATTTTGGGGAGCGCGTGTGTTCTTCGATCAGCGAGAACTGCTTTGTGATGTCCGCGAAGTCCTGCGGCTCTTCGAAGATCGACGCGTACTCGGCGTAGAAGGGCTCGGCCATGTATAGGCCGTCCAGCCACATCTGGTCGGGATATATTTGCTTGTGCCAGAAGCCCCCCGAGGCGTTGCGCGGCTGGGTAGCGAGTTGCTTCCGAAGGAGGGTCGCAGCCTTAAAGTACTTTACGTCCTGCGTTACGCGATAGAGAAGCAGCAACTGTCTCCCCAGCGCGATATTATCCAGAGAATTCGCGGGTGGATCGTAGGTTGGCATCGAGCCATCGGGCGCGATCAACTGATCGACGGATTGCTTGACGTAGCGATAGTAGGCGCCGTCCGCAGTGTTATACCACACCGCATCCATCCCGTTGAGCAGGGTGGCGAGTTCGTAATTCCATGCCCATTTTGCATCCGGAGCCACAAATCGGCCTGACGGCCAGCGCTCGATGGTCGAGTTTGCTACGCGCTGCGACAACGGCAGTTGTTGAGCCATCGCGACGGTTGTACAAGCCACGCAGAGGATTGCCAAGAGGACAGCAAGCTTGCACTTTTTGCCGAGTTTCGTCACGAAATTCAACCCAGACATCATTACTCTCGTCGCGGAAGTGAAACCTATGCGCGAATAATTAATTGTGACCGCGATTTCTGTTTATCAGAACGGATGGGTTGATGTCTCCACGTTTGTGCAATTGCGTCCCGCTATACGAGATGATCTGTTTCCCTGAGCAGCGGCGGCGCATTACTATGGCTTGTCGAGTTCACCTGATCGAGGATGGTGCATGCATAAAAGACTTCTGTTCATCGGCGTTGTGGCGTGTCTTTTCCTGACCTCGTTCTCTCATTTAAGAGGGCAGACTACTCCAGCGGCGAAACCCCGGAACGATACAGGCGTTGGGGACACACTGGACAATCCTCCACCTCTTGCGAACCTTTCCTCCGCATTAAAGCCCAAGGCGATTGAAGCCGCGATGCGCAAGGTGGGCGACTGGGAGCTGGAGCGGGCACGGCCGTACTTCAGCAGGGACTGGACCTTCGCGGCCCTCTACGCAGGATACATGGCCGCCGCGAAGACGCTACCTGAGCCGCGATACGAAGACGCGATGATGCAGATGGGGAATAAGTTCGAGTGGAAGCTGGGGCCGCGTCTAACGCACGCGGACGATCAGGCGATTGGGCAGACTTATCTGGACCTGTACCGGGATTATCACGAGGCTCGCATGATGGAGCCGACCAAGGATCAGTTCGATGCACTGATGAAGTCGCCGGACGACCCGGCCAAGCCGATCTGGTGGTGGTGCGATGCACTGTTCATGGGTCCGCCGGTGTGGGCTCGGCTGTATCGGGCGACGGGCGAGAAGTTATACCTCGACTACATGGATCGCGAGTGGTGGATCACGTCGAACCTGCTCTACGATCCGCAGGAACACTTGTATTTCCGCGATGCGAGCTATCTGCAGAAGACGGAAGCGAATGGCAAAAAACTTTTCTGGTCGCGCGGAAATGGATGGGTGATGGCGAGCCTCGCGCGGGTGCTGGAGGAGATACCGGAGGACTACCCCACCCGGCCGAAGTATGTGGAGCAGTATCGCCAGATGGCGGAGCGCGTCACTGCTCTTCAGGGAGCGGACGGTCTGTGGCGGTCCGGACTGCTGAATGCGGATGCCTATCCGCTGCCGGAGGTTTCGGGATCGGCGTTCTTCGTCTATTCGCTGGCGTGGGGGGTCGATCACGGCCTGTTGGATCGGGCCACGTATCTGCCGGTGGTGCAGAAGGGATGGAAGGGGCTGGTGTCGCACATCTACGTGGATGGGCGGCTGGGGTGCATTCAGCCGATCGGCGGGGCTCCGGGCGACTTCAAGCCTTCGTCGAGCTATGTCTATGGTGTGGGCGCGTTCCTGTTGGCCGGGTCGGAGGTCGACGGCCTGTCGCAGGGCAAGAGTGCTCCTCACGGGAATGCACATTAATTTGAGTGAGTTATGAAGATTTTTGGGAGAGTGGCGGACAAATATCCGTCAAAAATACGGGCGCGAATTGGACGATGATTGGACGGGAGTTTAACGACAGGCTCTCCCGCGGGTGGCTAGTCTCATTCTTGAAGGAGACTCCCCATGAAACGAGTTGCAGCCATCGCCCTCGTTATTCTTGCAGGGTTCTGCACGGCCGGTAGCCTGCAGGCGCAGAGCCACGAAGTTCGAGCCAACATTCCATTCGATTTCTCTGTCGGCGGCAAACACCTTGCTGCCGGGAATTACAGTTTTGTCTCGGAATCCAACGACACCATCGTGATACGCAACTATAAGGACCAATCCGAAGTCCTGAGCAGGACTTTCGACACTGAGAGAACAGCGGCTAACGTCAGCGAGCTGGTTTTCAACAAATACGGGGACCAATACTTCCTGCGCGAGATTCAATGCCCGTCGATTGCGCTGACTGTAGAGATTCCTCGTTCGAGGGCTGAGAAGCAGGTGCGCTCGCAGATGGCATGGCTTGGCCCAGAGCAGACGCTGGTTGCGATGTATTAGCGACGTCGTTGGCCCGCGGCGTTCTCTGATTCTCGTGTGACAATGTCCGCCCGGGCGGCGTGTGCTCGGGCGGATTGGTCTGTGACTCTACTCGATAACTTCGAGCAGCAGAGCATCACCAGAGTGCAGTTCCCATTTGTCGCTCGCCACCCGAAAGACGATGGGTCGGCCTGATGCTCCGGGCAAGGCAATGGCGAGTCCCGGCACGTCATAAAGTCCGGCTGCAGTGGTCGAGAACGGACCCATGGCGCGAGGCACTGCGCCGGGAGACGCGGGCGCGGCATAGACTCCGGAGAAATCGGCGCTTCCCACCGGCTCGCTGTACTGGTTGAAAACAGGCCCGGAGCCGCCTGAACGGTAGATGGCGTCGCGGCCAATTTGCACGGTCGTCCAATCCCCCGGGTTACTGGTGCTTCGATCCGTAGCGGCTTCGGGAAGTTTTGTATCGTCGACGTCAATCCACTGGCCCACCGCAACCAGCTTCACGGAGACGGGTTCTGTTTCGTGGCCGAGCCGAAGCTGTGTAAAGCTCAGAGCCAGGGATTGACCATCGTAACCCGACACTACACCCACGAGTTTTGTCTTATCAGGCAGATAACGGCCGCCACCAAGAGGAACACGCTGATACAACCTCACTACAATCGTCTGGCCCGGCTGGATGTGCTTTCGGTTGAGGGTTTTCGCAAGGAGGACAGGCAAAGTCATTCCAGGCGGTAACGGAGTGAGATGTTCGACTGGCCGATCACCGGCAAAAGCAGTGCAACCCGAAACCAATGCGGCGATCGCAGCGAGTCTCCACAGATACGAAGCGCGCGCGCTCACGATATGCCTCTCTGTTTGATTGGACGGCTGAGACGGTTGGAGGTTGCAGCAGCGACGTGGTTGGTTTTAACTTAGGTAGAAGAGCGGAGCTTCCAGCACTGCGTGCTCCCGGGGCGTGGTCAGGTTATAGAGGTGAGCGAACCGAACTGCTTGCTCTGCTGGCTTGCCAGATGCGCGAGCTGGAAATGCCATCGCCGACCTCATCGCTCAGGACCCGCTCTGGCGCCAGTTGGATCCGGTCTTCCGCTCCATCAGAGGCCTGGCCGATCGCACCGTGGCCCGTCTTATGGCGGAGATGCCGGAGAATTGGCACACTGTCCAATAAGGCCATCTCCAAGCTGGTAGGGCTGGCTACTGGCCCGCAACAGCGAAAACGCCACGGCCGCCGCGGTGCATGTTTAGTCTCCGTCGACGAATATAAAGATGATAGCCATATTGAATTCACAAAGGAGATCCCGGATGCAGCTGCCGGCTAGCCTTCTGCTCGCACTTCCACTCCTGTTGAGCCACGTCGGCCCTGTGGCGACGGCCGCTGAGGATCCCGACCTGGTGCTTCAAGGCGGGAAGGTTTATCCATCGCCGACCGCCAGCCCCATCGATAACACAGTGGTGCTCATTCGGGATGGCCGGATCGCTGGAGTCGGGAGGCGCGGTAAGCTGAACGTTCCGAAGTCGGCGCAGGTGATCGATTGCACTGGCAAGGTAATCGTCGCCGGATTTTGGAACAGTCACGTCCATTTCGAAATTGGATGGCAGGATATTCCGCATGTCCCGGCAGAGAAAGTCGAAGCGCATATGCAGGAGATGCTTACCCGTTGGGGCATTACGACAGTGTGGGATCTCGGTTCCGACCCCAACAACACGCTGGCGCTGCGTCGGCGAATCGAAGCCGGGGAGATTTCCGGGCCGCAGATCCTGATGGCCGGGGATATTTTTCCCAAAAACGGCCATCCGGTCTATCTTCCCGCAGAAATGCAGTTGCCTGAGGCAGCCAGTCCACAGGAAGCGAAACAAATGGCGCAGCAGTACATGAAGATACGCCTCGACGGCATCAAGCTTTTCACCGGTGCATTCATGGGCGACAAACCGATAGTGAACATGGATACCGCCATCGTAAAAGCTGCGGTCGATGTGGCGCATGCCCAGGGCAAGCCAGTCTTCGCCCATCCGCAGAACCGCACAGGGGTGGACAACGCGCTGGCCGGCGGCGTCGATGTGTTGGCGCACACAATTCCAAATGAGGGCAGTTACACGGCCGAAGAGTTGTCTCGTATGAAGCAGCAGCACACGGCCTTGATCCCGACTTTGACATTGTGGACGACGGTGGTTTCGGACCCTGCCGTGGCCGACAAACTGGTGGCGTCGGGAGTCGATGAGTTGAAGGCATATTTCTCCGAGGGCGGCACAATCCTGTTTGGAACGGACGTGGGGTTCCAGTCCAAGTACGACACCGCTCAGGAATTCGAATTCATGGGACGCGCGATGCCCTGGCGCGATATTCTCGCATCGCTGACCACCAATCCCAGCGCATTCTTCAAGGAGAGGGCAAAAGGCCGGGTGGAAAAGGGAATGAACGCCGACCTGGTCGTGCTCGATGCCGATCCAGCGGGCGATGTGCGGAATTTTGCGAAGGTGGCGTACACGGTCAGGGGAGGGAGGATCATCTACTCCGGTCACGGGAAACCGCAATAGCTTGTAATATGCGTGTTTGTGAAATGTAGAGCGGTTGTGGGTGCCTACCTGTGCGTCCCGTGAGGTCCTGCGAATGTTGGGCACTTCGGTCGCAGTCTGGGACCGCCGAGACCGAGAGCCTTCACCGTGGTCGCCAATTTTGCGGCCGATAAACCAGTCGACGCCCTGGGTGCGCCCCCATCTTCCTGAGACCAATGCCAGTGTATTCTGCCTATTTTTTTGCAACTCTAGCGCCCGCGACTACGACCTCAACTCCGGATTCCTTGAGAGCCTGCACGTCTGCCGTCAATGTCTGAAGGTCGGTTATCAGCGTCGTCATCTCCGTGACAGGTCCCACATATGCGAAGCCCTGCTTGGCGAATTTGCTGTGATCGGCAAGCCCAATGCGTATTTTTGCAGACTTGATGATCATCTTTTTGATAGTCGCCTCAGCATGACTGGCAGTCGATATGCCATAACTCGGATCGATGGCACTCACTCCCATGAAAGCCTTATCGACGCGAATTTCACTGAGCGAGCGCTGTGCCCATACACCCGACAGATAGAAAACGTCCCGTTGCAGGTCCCCTCCGGTGCACATAACGGTGACCTCTGGATAGCGCTGAAGCTGGCAAAGGATAAGAGGGGAGTTTGTGACGACGGTCAGTCGATGGAAGTGCTGCAATCGTGAAGTCATCTCAGACACAGTAGTACTTCCTTCGAGGAAGATGGTGTCTCCGTCGAGTATCATCTTCGCGGCTTCCGCCGCGATTGCTTGTTTTTCCTCACGATTTGAGCGGACGAGCGTCTCGTACGAAGGCTGAAAATTTGTGGTGGGAGACTTAGAGACGGCGCCGCCATGAGAACGGACGAGCAAGCCTTTGCGTTCAAGGGCGGCCAGATCGCGCCTGATCGTGGCTGTAGTGACCCCGAGAAGGTCCTTTAGCTCCGAAGCGCTCACGGTCCGCTGCCGCGAAAGGAGTTCGGAAATGCGAAATCGCCGTTCATCCGCTAGCATGGAGGACTCCCGTCTGGTCAGTTGCTGAAGCACCGGGCAGACTGGATAAGCACCTCAATCAGGCTGCTAAGATTGCTTCGAATTAAATCCTGCTCTTAGGGCAGCAAACGTGAGTTTACTTCAAACCCTCACAACGATAGTCGATTTTCGAACGAAATCGCGCAATCTGCAACAGAAGGCGACATTTGCCGGTTGATGGAAAATCCGTTCAGGGGGTGCCACCCCAGGCAGACTTGTCGGATTTTGAGGCGAACCACACCGGCGACTTGCGATGCGGCCGAAGGCTCAACAGTTCTAGTGATGCTTGCTCAATTGCGTGGCTGCATCTACCATCTGATAGCTGACTTACACTTCTGTCCGTGATAATCAGACAATGTGGTGAACAGGTAGCCTGGTGCCTAAGGATCTGCGACAGATACGGGTCCTTCCATTGAAAGCATGAAACCAAGATCTGCAGCAGGTCGAGCGCAGCCGGAAAACCAGGGTCAGATGCTGATTGACGAACGGCGACAGCATATTTTGTCCCTGATCCATCGTCAGGGCAGAGCATTAGTCGGCGAGCTTTCTCGCGCGCTGCACATTTCGCAAATCACCATCCGGAAAGACCTCGATTACCTGCAATCGAAAGGACTGATCCAGCGAACGCATGGGGGCGCCCTGCGGCTGCAGTCCGGAGCGTTGTTCGATCCTTCGTTGCAGGAGAAACAGAAGCAGCATTCCCGGGAGAAGCAAAGGATCGCGGCTGCGGCAGCGGAGATGGTTCAGGAAGGCCAGTGCGTCATGCTCGACTCCGGAACCACTACCAGTGCGATCGCCCAGGCCCTCAAACGATTTTCACAGCTAACGATCATTACCAATGCGGTGAATATCGCTGCTGACCTGGCCGGAACGGACTTTGAGGTCATACTCATCGGCGGCAGCCTGCGGAAGAACTCGTTTTCTCTGGTTGGACCGTTGGCGGAAGACGTGCTGGAGGAAATGCACGCAGACATTCTTTTTCTCGGGGTCGATGGATTTGATTCTGAAATAGGGCTGACTACGCCGAACTTTCTCGAGTCAAGGGTGAATCGCGCGATGGTGAAAGCCTCTCGGCTGGTCGTCGCGGTCTGTGACTCCACGAAGTTCAGCCGGCGCAGCTTATCCAGGATAGTTCCGGTATCCGCCATTCACTGCGTGATCACCGACACTAACCTGCCGCCGGCTATCGCAGAAGGGCTGCGGAGCCAGAACCTTGAAGTGATCCTTGTTTAGATGGATCCGCTAGGAAGCCGGCAATGCGGAGTGACTTGATCCGGGCGGAGTGACTTGATCCGGTCCCCTCGATCACCAAGCGACTTCGACTCTTACCCCTTTCCGTAGGCTACTGGTAAATCTCGACGTTTTGAACAACCCGGCTGATAGCGCCATTCGGGCTGGGGGAATCAGGCTTAAGACCGAAATGAAGTGAGGTGAACAGCCCGAGCAGCTGCCCGAAGATAACATCGAGAATGGGGCGGTAAAGATCGGGAATACCGAGGCCTCTCTCCGGCGAAACGATGTAGTCGGCTCTACCCTTCAGGGCGGCGATGCCTGTAGTCGCGACGGCAACGCAAGTCCGCACCAGGGATTTATCGCGAATCTCGCGCAAAAGGTCGAGTTCATATTTGCGCTGCTGCTCCTGGCTGGAGACGAGACTGACGAACAGAGTGTTCCGATCGAGGGCAGACATAGGTCCGTGGCGAAGCGCCAGCGTGGATTCAGAGAATGCCTGCACATTGCCGGCCGTAAGTTCGAGCAGTTTCAATGCGGATTCCATTGCTGTGCCAGCAAGCAATCCTGACCCCACAAAGCAAGCCCGAGCGTACTCCCCACCGGCAAGCTCGGCGGCAATCTCGGCAGCCGGGAGAATGAAGCTTTCCGCGGCCTCAGAGAGCGCCCGGCAGATGGTCTCGTAAGCTTCGACAGTCCACGCATGCGCCAGGATCTGACCGGCCAGCACCATGTTCGAGAAAGAACTGGTCATTGCAAGACCGCGGTCATTGGTAGCATCATCGAGGACAACGGCTAGGCCGTTCGGGTGGCCCTCGAAAGATCGCGTCATCCGGCCTGCCGCATTGCAGGAGACGACAAGATGCCGCACGTTGGGACACTCTGCCAACGCACGCTCTAGCACGGCGACGGACTCAGGGCTGTCGCCTGAGCGCGAAAATGAGATCCAGAGATACGGTTGCTCCGGCAGAATGTAATCGCTGAATCCCATCAACAGATCAGGGCTCGAGACAGGGACCACCTCGCACTGCCATTGCCGGCGCAAGAGATGATGCAAGGAGTGACCGATATACTCGGAGGTCCCCGCCCCGATCAGAAAAACTATCGGACGCTTGCCCGGCTGGTCGCGCAAACCGGAAGAGTTCAGGAAGTCTCTTACCTCCGGGAGCCGTGAACGCAATCCATTGAAGGTTACCTGCCAAGAAGCCGGTTGCTGCATAATTTCGTGCGGCGTGTGTGTAAGACCCCGCTCACGCTTTTCGTAATCAGACAGGTCGAGCAGTGCCAACAGTGGATTCACGCTTATAGGCTCCTTCCCACGATGAATGGGGCGATTGCGACGTAACCGGAGGAACGCCTGACAGCAGGAGGCGTGGTCCGATTTCCGAAAGCAATCGTAACAAAACGTAATCTCGAATCGCAAATCGAAAATCGAAATCGCGCGCCTGCACTCGCCAAATCCAGGCCGTTGCGCTCGGTCAGGGAGACCCGCGATCACTCGCTTTTTACTGCGGTATCTCCGGAAGCGCCCGATCTTCTCTGCATTATGAAGTAGAGTAGCAACCCAACGGCGAGCCATGCGCTGCCAAGTAGTTTGGCGTCAAGATTGAGATTGACCCAGATAAAGGTGCATACGAGGAGGCCGCAGAGCGGGGCCGCTGCCGCAAACAAGAGCTTTTCCTGCGACCGGAATTTATAGTGGATCAGAGCTGCGGCGTTGACCCCTATAAAAGCAATGAACGCGCCGAAGTTCAGCAGCTCCGCACCCTTCTCAAAGGTAAGTAGCGAGGCGCCAACCAAGGTCATGGCCCCCAAGAGCAGCACATTGTTCCGTGGAATGCCGGTCTTCGCGCTCACGGAGCCGAAGAACCTCCTCGGCAGCGCATTCTCACGTCCCATTCCGTAGAGCAGCCTTGCAGCGCCAAACTGGGCAGCAATACCGGAACCCATGTTGGCTATCAGCAGAGTTGCATTCAGCAGATGGAAGAGATACTTGCCTCCAACCCGCAGCGCGACCTGTACATAAGCCGTGTCCACGATGGAGGCTGGAAAGGGATTGCGTGCCGGCCATGCCAGCTGTGCCACATACACTTCGATCGCAGACAGGATTCCGATCGCAAGGCAGGTGAAAACAGTAGCCAACAGAATGTTACGCCGTGGATTCTCGACCTCCTCGGACATGGTCGAGATGCCATCGAAGCCGATATAGGTCAGCACGGCAATCGAAGAACCATGGAAGAGACGGGCGGTAGAGAACGTTGCGGAGTCATAAAACGGCAGCAGCCACTGCCCTCCCGCAGGCCGAGTCACCATGGCTATGTAACGGATCCCGTAGGCGAGAAAGATCACCACTACGATGCTCATAAAAAGAGCGAGCAATGCATTGACACGGTTCGAGGTCTGCACCCCGCGCAGATTGAGACCGGTAAATAAAATGACGAAAGCCACGACCCATGCGGCATAGGGAATTTGCGGAAGCACGTTCTGCGCGGCGGCGCTGCACCAGATGGCGCAGATGATCGGATTGAGCATGTAATCCATCAGCATGGACCAGCCCACGACATAACCGGCAAGAGGATGAATTTCACTCCCGACGTAGGTGTAAGCCGATCCGGCACTGGGATAAACGCGGGCCATCCGCCCATAACTCACCGCGGTGAAAAGCATAGCCACCATCGCAATGAGGATCGTCGTAACCACGTGCCCACGGGCGGCGTTGCTGACCACGCCGTAGATGCTCATTGGCGCGGTCGGCTGGATGATGATGATTCCGTACAGGATCAAATGGCGGAGCTTCAGCGTGCGTCGGAGTCCTGAAACGGCTATTTCGCGATCGGCGCTAGTATCCATGGTGAAGGAAAATCCTCTCTCGCTCTTCGGCCTGCTGAATGGATAGAACCGGATGAATTATCCGGGATTTGCAAACTTCAGCCGGGGAAATCCGTGACGGCTCAAGAATTCATTGCTGTAAGCCGAATCGCGGAATGCTTCGGTTCCCCCGGGCTTTTGGGTTGAGAGCCCCCCGGTTATGTTTCCTGCCAACGCGCAGGCATGCAAATCGGCTCCGCTGAGCCAAGCCGCCAGGAATCCGGCGTTGAAGCTGTCCCCCGCGCCAATGGTATCCACCGGATCGAGGGGAACGGAGGCGACCTGAAAACGCTCTTTACCGCGCTGCACTATGGCTCCGGCTCTTCCATTCTTTAGCGCAATCAAGGGCACTCGCAAAGAGAGCACATCCAGAGCCTCGCTGACCGTGTCGCGTCTTGCGATCCGGCGTACCTCATCCGCATTCGGCAGCAGGACATCAACATACTGCAGCAGCTCATCAAGGACTCCGTCCCAGCGATCTTCGGGATCGTCATTGGTATCGAGAGAGATGGTCAACCCGCGCTGCTTCAGTTCACGAAAGATCGAAGGCAGATCGGGCTGAAGCGCCTTGTGCAGGAAGAGTGAGGAGAGGTGAAAGTGCCCTGCAGAGGCGAGATAATCGAGGTCAAGATCGGCTCTCGACATCTCGAACATGGACCCCGGATAGGTGAGAATTCTTCGCGAACCACTATGGTCCAGGAGAATTGTCACCCCGGTTTTGGTGTGGCCATCAGTGCGTACGACCCGTGACAGGTCTACCTTGCTCTCGCTGAGCCGATCAAGGGCGACCTTCCCTAATTCGTCGCTACCGAGACGCGTGATAAACCCGACCTTGACGCCAAGACAGGCGAGATTGTGCGCCAGAATCGCAGAAGAACTGCCCAACGTTAATTGAAAATTGGTAGCGAGAATCTCGCGATCCACGGCAATGTCTTCGGGCAGGCCATACAGAATGAGATCAAGATTGATCTCTCCGGCTATCGTTACATCGAACTGAGTGGTCATCAGATTTCAAAGCCCGCAGCTCCTGGGCTTCAAATTGTGTTCCTTTTGTGGATTTCTTTCTATTGCTCTTTCTTACGCTTGTATCAGAATTTAAGCCCGGATTTTAGGGTTCTGGTCATCCAAAGGCTGAAGGGATCGAGCAGGTTCAAGACAGTCCTAACTCTAACAAGAGCGTGGCGTGTTTTGTTGTTTTATTTCTTGTTTTGTTTGTTTTATTCCCCTTTGCGCGCTATTCTGAATCTTTAAGTCACTCCAAGGATCGCACTTCTGATGGTGGACCGTAGTAAGAGATGATGCTGAAGCCGGTTCGGTGGAACCGGGTAAGCGGAAGAGATCGGAAAAAGAGGGCTCGGCCGCTATCACTGCGCACGCGAATGCGAAACGCTTTACCCAGAGTCCGCTCGACCCCGAAAGACAACGCAATCAAGCATGGTCAGAAAAACGAAAATAAGCTATTCCTTGCATAGGATCTTGCTACGACATATTGCTGTGGTTGCCGTCCTCAGCACAGCATATTTCGCGCATGCTGCCGATACCACCCTAATGAATCACGGGGAAGTCGTCGTCGTGCATCCCGACGGTTCTTACGAGATCGGGCTGCGGAACCATCCTGAAATCCACGCCCGGGTTGCCGTGAAGATGGATCAGACCTGGATCAGTTCGAGCGACTACCCGCAGCACCAGATCAGCGAATCCTCTTTCAGCGATACCCTCGGACATGGCCGCGCAGTGACAATTCAATGCACCGGCGTTCCTTCCCGCCCGGAATTGGCCTATGTTATTCGGCTCTATGACAATCTCGACGCTGGCGACATAACCGTTACGGTCCAGAACCATACCAGGAAGCCGGTAACCGTGCAGTCGATCCGATCTGTCGAAGCACTTGGCGATCGCCCCCTGAACACGGGGGATTCCGAGAGCAGCGACCGATTTCTTTCTGACAGCTTCAGCGAGGACTGGCCCCCGTTGAAAATCTATGACCTCGATCAGGCACCAGACGGGATGCTCCGCGCCGTCGGCAGTCAGCTGATCTATAACCAGCAAAGCAAACAGTCTATCTTTTTTGGCGTTCTTAGTTCGGATCGCTTTCTGACCATCATGCACCTGAAGGTCAGCCCGGATGCTATGCACAGGCCGGGCATTGGCTCATACACGATAGACTCCACGGGAACTACTGAGATACAAGCCACTGACCCAGAGTCAGGCCTAAGGCATAGTGCCGCAAAGAACCTCGTGGAGTTGAGTTTGCCTCTGGCTCCAGGTTCTGCAATCGACTCTGAGCGTTTGATGTTTGCGCTGGGAGATAACTACTATGCGATTCTCAATAACTATGGAGACGCCATTCGGCAGCTTCACCACAGCCGCTCTGGAACAGGTCCCATGCTCGGCTGGTGGAGTTGGACTGCTTTCTATTCTGATATTACCGAGGGGAATAGCTGGTCGAACGCACAGTGGCTGGCCGAGCACCTGAAGTCCCGCGGCTTCGATTATTTCCACCTTGATCTGGGATATGCCTATGCCCGCGGAGAGTACACCACTCCCAACGCTGCCCAATTTCCCGACGGAGTAGCTCCGCTGACCCGCAGGGTATGCAGTCTGGGCCTTAAGATGGGATTCTGGACGGCTCCTTTTGAGGCGAGTGATCGCTCCTGGGTTTATCAACACCACAAGGATTGGCTGCTGCACAACGCGCTCGGGGAACCTATTAACATTGGGGTCGGGGATGAAGCGGGCAAGGAGGTTCTGTTCGTCCTGGATGCAACAAATCCGGAAGCACAGCAATATCTTCGCACCACTTATCAGACCCTGGCAAAAGACTGGGGAGCCGCCTACATCAAGTTGGACTTTATGGATAACACCGCAGTTGAGGGCAACTACTACAGGCCTCACACGACAGCCCTCGAAGCCCAGCGGATTGGTTTACAGATCATTCGCGACGCGGTAGGCGAACATGTCTTGTTAGACAAGGACGGAAGCCCGATGTTGAATCCTGTCGGGCTGGTAGATGAAGGACGTCTTTCGCAGGACACGGGGCACACCTTCTTGCGCAGCAAAGAAGCGGCACCCGGGATCGCGGCACGGTACTATATGCAGCACAATTTCTTCCTGAGCGATCCGGACGCATTGACGGTTTCCAGGCAGTTGATTGAAGAGCGTCAAATCCAGGCACCGCTTACGCTCGAAGAGGCACAAGTCTCTGTCACCCTCGCTGCGGTCTCCGGGGGCATGTTCGAAATTGGGGATGACTTGCCGACGTTAGGCCTGGATGCCGACCGCGTTGCGCTTGTAACGAATCCTGATGTGTTGCAAATGGTTAAGCTTTCCCAGGCATCAGTCCCACTGGACCTGCTGACCTATCGTCGTAAAGACGAGCAGCCAGGAGTCTTTCTGCTTCGCGAAGATGCGCGGCAGGCAATGCTTGCGGTTTTCAACTGGACCGAACAGCCAAGCTCACACGAGTTCACTTTTTCTGATCTCGCACTGCAGCCGGATCATCATTATCAGGTCGTCGATGTCTTTAGGCCGGAGCAACGGCCTGGATTCAACTCCACCGGATTGCAGGTCGAAAAGCAGACGGCCCACTCGGTAGACCTCTTCAAGATTCTGGATGAGTCGATAGCCGCACAACCACCCTCAGTCGTTGCCGAGGTTCCCGCCAAGGGGAAGGTCAGCGAAGATCTAGTCTTCACGGCAGCTGCTCCCGTAAGTCCAGTTCCAGCGATTGGTTATCACTGGGACTTTGGAGACGGTGTGCTTACAGACGGCGCCACGGTAACACACGCTTACACTCACGCAGGCAGCTTTGTGGCTCATCTACGCGTCGAGGGTGTAGACGGCATCTCCTTCGAGAAGGGTTACCCGGTTACGATCAGTGGCACGAGGGCCCTTCCCGAACCAAAGCGCTATATCGATAGCACAAAGATGCCGTTGTCGAATGAGTGACCTGTCGCCCGCATTTCAAGTCCAAGTTTCATCGGAACTGCTTCAATCAGCGGGATGAAGACGCTGAATATTCGGTGGATCAAAAATCGTTGGCATGTGTCCGGAAATCCGCACCGTGAAATGATCTTCCGAGGTCAGGCCATTGAGGCCAGTAGATGTAAGATGCACAGCATATTCACCTGGCTCTGTATAGGTGTGCCTGACTTCACCACCTTCTATTGTAACGCCATCGCCAAACTCCCACTTATATGACAGCACCGGATCTTCTCCCCTGCTCCTAGAGGAGAAGCTGAGCGTCTCACCAGCTTTTCCCGCGGAAGGATGTTCAGTGACGACCTCGGGATGAGCAGCAGGAATTTTCGAGTCGACTATCTTTAGAACGCGTACCGAATGCGCTGGCAAGTCAAAAACAAGCCTGCCGGCTTTGAAGTTGGGCGTCTCATTTGCATCCAGGACATCCGTGATCGCGTATTGGCCGCTAGCCGGCAGCCCGGCCTCGGATAGATCGATGGAATGAGCTCTCGTTCCATCGGTCCAGTTGAACACAGTCAGAATGCTTTGCCGGCGGTCCTCTTTGAGCAGGAAGATGCTCGGCTGTTCGTCCTCGGCAGCATATGTCATCAGATCCACCGGCGAAGATGCTTTGCCCAGCTGAATCATATGAATCAGCTCCGGGTTTTCGATGAGCGCCAGCCGCTCAGGATCCTTTGTCAACGAGGGCAGGTCATCTCCTATTTCAAACATCCCACCGGAGACAGCAGCCAGCGAGATCGAGACTCTGGCTTCGTCCAGGGTTGCCGGCTTGCTGCTTTCATGCCATGACTGGTCCCTGATTGTTTGCGTTGAGACTGTAAAGGCATCGGGATCAGCAACAAAGTAATTGCGATTCATGTAGTAGCGGGCGGCGATCCCGGTTGCCGCTTCCTTGCTGGCTCCGAAAGTGTGTCCGGTGTCCTGAGAGATACGTCCGTAATCTACTATGCCCACTGGATTCAACATAGGGCTGCCGTCCTTATCCAGGAATACATCTGGGCCCACAGCGTCCCGGATGATTTGCAGTCCAATCCGCTGAGCTTGCAGCGCTGTTGTATTCGGCTTGAAGTAGTAACCCTCGATTGCGCTGTCGTCCATGAAGTCCAGCTTGAAATAACGGAGCCCCCAAAGATTCACCAATGTGGAGTAGGTCTTCCGCAGGTACTCTTGAGCGCCAGGGTTAGTATTGTCGAGAACATAGAGCTGATCCTTTTTGTCCTCGACAGTGCCGGCGTGGATCGGTTCTCCCTTTGCATTTTTCACTAACCAGTCTGGATGATTCTGATGCACCCACGAGCGCTCCGATATTTCGAACGGTGCCGTCCAGATCCCAGGAACCAAGCCCAAAGCGTTCACCTTGTAATAGAGCGGCGCTAGTCCGTTGGGAAACAGAGTTGCGTTTGGGGTCGTGTATTCTCCACGAGCGTATTGGTAGCCCTCGTCTATGTGAAAAAGGTTGTAGCCGAGCGATTGCAGATGCTCCGCTTCCCACTGAGCGTTGGTGAGAGCCGCGCCCTGATTCAAGCCGAAGTAATAAGCTGTCCAACTCCACCATCCCATCAACGGTGGAGCGGAAGTTCTGGCTTGATGAATCTGCCGGATGAGCGAGGCATAGGTATCCAACTGGTGGTGATAATCCCTGGACAAACCAAAGAGAACTCGCTCTGATGAGAGTTCCGCTCCCGGCGCAACAGGGAGACTCAACGTTACCTGGTCCTCTGCTGGAGAGTCCTCGACGGAGTTCTCCATTTGCAACTCGGTCGTTCCCGTCGAATCCACTTCATATTCTACGAGACGAGGCGAGTTACCTGAGGAGTTGGCGAGATGGAGCCGTAGAACCGTCAGGAACTGTTCTGACGCAAGCGCCCCTATGAACAGGCTTTCACGACTATTCCTGTTGTATATAAGCTGACTTCCTACTGCTCGATGCATTTGATGTTTAGCATCGGCGAGACCGTGGATCGTCATGCCTGGACGGTCTTCACTCCAGCTGTCGGAGAGAACTCGATCTTCTCCTGCCGCACCTCCGAGGTTGAGGATATCTCCATCCGTCGCCTCCAGCGAACGAATACCTTCAATATGGATAGGCTTTCCGGTCGTGTTTCGTACCGTCACCTGAACATCGCAGAAGGCTTCATTGATGTATGCACGCAAGTGATAAATCAGATCAGGAGATCCATCGCTTCCCGAATAGGTCACCTGCCAGTCAGTAGCATCTCCGAGATACCCTTTGACCTGAGACTGTTCTACCGTATGCCGAGGATAGTCGGACGCATGGAACCAACGCCCATCCACCTCGGCACCAACTCCAGCCCGGAGAGCATAGGATTCGGCACCGGGCATTGCAATTGTGTATTTGCCGTCTGCAGGGTCTATTTTGATTTGCAAAGCTCGCCCCTGCGCGAAACATTGCCCGCCGATCGAGGCAAAGGTACTGCTGCCTGCCAACACCGCCAAGGCCAATCGGCCCATCTTGCTTTGCCTACTCGAGTTCCTATTCAATGTTCCTCCGGCAATTTACTGCTCGACTGCTGCGGTGGAGATGAGACGTGAATCAGGCGACCTTGGCGCATATCGCCCCAGAATTGTTCCAATTCATATCTAAAATGAGAGCTTTAAAGCCATCTGCAGGATACGAGGGTCGGCGGCAGAGGTGATTTGTCCGAAGCCGCTGTCTGTCAGGCCGTTGTCGGGCGCCCCGAAGTTCACATTGTTGAAGACGTTGTAGAATTCCGCCCGAAACTCCATTCCAACCCGCTCAGTCAGCTTTGCATTTTTTACGAGTGCCGAATCCGTATTGAAGGATCGTGGTCCGCGAAGAACGTTCTTCCCTGTGTTCCCGAAAGTCCCAATTGCATTTGGAGCAAAGACGCTCGTGTTAAACCACTCGTTGACCAACGCTGCATGGGACCTGCCGCTGCTTAATACGGCGCTCTTGATGTTAGGCACGGTCAGATCGGCACGGTCGGCTCCAATCCCGCTGAATGAGTTGTCATAATCGCTGAAGACGGTAAAAGGGAAACCCGTCTGCCAATTCAAGATGCCACTGATGTTCCATCCATTGATAACTTTATCCAGGAAGCCTTTGACCGGGGCACGAGGAAAAGCATAGTCCCCGGAGACTCGGAATATCTTGTTTACATCTCCAGAGTCCGGACCGTAATCGAAATAACGACCGCAGCTACATGTATTGGTGTTTAGCTCCCCCGGTTGTCCATTGGGGCCAAAATCGTTCAGGGCACGCGACCAGGTAAAGTTGGACAGAAACGAAAATCCTCGCGACAGACGTTTCTCCACCGACACCTGGACGGCGTGATAATTACTATTCACTCCCGAGTTAATCGAATCGACGAATCCAAATGCGGGATAAATACGCCGTTGCTGCGTATTATTTTCGGTCGACTGTCCCGGGATATAAATAGCAGGATTCACCTGCAACAGCCCGGATTCCTGGTCTCCTGTGCCTCCCAGGTGATCAGCCTTATTACCCACGTAAGCTGCACGAAGTAGCCAGTTGCTGCCGATACCCCGTTCCAGGGTCAGGTTCCAAAGCAGGATTTGAGGGGGACGGAAATTTCGATCAAAGATCTGTGTAAAGGAAATGTCCTGGGGGAACGTAGCGGTTGGGCCTGGATTGATTGGACCGAATTGTTCCGGAAAAGGACTAGGAACACCCCCACTGCCGTATGGGTCGGTAAAACTCACGGTCGAAAGGTTCACGATCGGAGCGAACGGAGGAATACCGACCACATCTTCAAAAGCTACGAGGTTGGGCGATTGATAATAGTAGCCTGCACCACCACGAAGGCTGGTCTTTCCATCCTGCGTCAACTGGTAGGCAAATCCGAACCGGGGGCCAAAATCACTGAGAGTGTGATAGATCGAGGACTTCGGACAACCCGGATCGTGGTTGCTCCCACCAAAGATCAAACCAGCAGGCGAGTTAGGGTACCGCAGAGACTGGGCCCCGGGAACGAAACATCCAACTCGTCCTTCACTATCCGTATACGGAATGAAAGGATCCCATCTCAAACCGGCACTCAGGGTGAGACGGGGAGTTGCGTGCCAGTTATCCTGTACAAAAGTACTCCAGTTGGCTCCCGTGAAGTTAAGATAGAGTCCACCTGCCTGCGTAAAACTTGACGTTGCACCTAATTCGAAGTCTGCGACATTGTCTCCTGAAAGACTATTCGAGAAGGTGTAAACGCCGTCTGCCTGGTAGGAATTGCCCATTGGAACGTGAACGCGCCTGACTTCGCCTCCGAACTGTAGTTCATGCGTTCCCTTGAGGAGCGTGGCAACTTCACGAATCGACCAATCACTCCTGTCCCAGGTGCCGGTTGCGGGTTGCTCGCCTATCGTGAAGTTTCCCGACACACCCACATTGAGTGTTGGTTTGAAATTGGTAGGCTGAGCGATAAGTGAGCCGGCATCCTGAATCGTGAAGGGGGCCGGGGAAAGCGTCTCCCCTGTCTGACTGTCGTAGCCGAAATAGGTATTGAGTAGAAAGTGTGATGAAACCGTATAGATATCCACCACGCTCGCATTCTTCAGTGAGAGGTTTTGCGGATCTTCTGTATTACCTTCCAGGACGTTGCTGTCGGGCGGGAAGATGATTGGGATACTGTAATTCAGTTGAAAGTAACGCCCGCTCAGGTGGTGCTTGCTGCCCAGGTTGTAGTCTATCTTCGCCAGGTATTCGTCGGTATCCTGAATGGATGGGGCACCGTTGTATGTGAGCTGACGCCCAGGACCATTCGGGTCTGGAATGTGCTGCAGGAGATATTGCGCTGTTGGGTCTAAGGCTGTCAGTGGAACCTGATTATTGTTGTAGGGAACTCCGGTGTACGGGTTTACCAATTGAGTCCCTGGAAGAAGATCTGAGAAGTCGCCTGTGCGCTCCGCGGCGGTTGGCACAAAGGCTATCTGTCCAAAGGTAGCGGTGTTTTGCCGCGTTCCCTGATACGAGCCAAAGTAAAACAACTTGCCCTTGAGAATAGGTCCACCGATTGTGCCGCCAAATTGATTCTGCTTTAGCGGATTCGGCGACGTGGCAAAGTAGTTCCTGGCATCCATGGCATAGTTCCTGAAGAACTCAAAGACATCGCCATGGATCTGATCGGTTCCTGATTTTGTAACGGCATTTACGATTCCACCTGTCGCGTTGCCGTAAGTGGCGCTCATGTTGCCAGTCTGAACGTTAAACTCCAGCAGAGCGTCAGGGCTGGGAAAGGGCAGATTGGTGTTGATGTAAGTATCGTTGTAATCCACGCCATCCAGCAGGTAATAAACGCCATTGGCTCCCCCGCCATTCACCTTCGCATACTGCTCGCCCGGAAGCACGCCGCCTTCACAGTTGGCCCCGCAGTTCAATGCAGAAACATCGACCGCACCGGGAGTCAGAAACACCAATTGTTGGGCTTCGCGGCCGTTGAGCGGCAGGCCCACAATGCTCGTCTGGCCGATCAACTGTCCGACGGTAGGATCATCGGTAGTCACCAGGGAGGCATTCTCCTGAACGGTAATCTGTTGGCTTACTGATCCCACGACCAATGAGACGTTTTTAGTCGCGGACTGGCCAACATTCAAAACAATGCCTTTTTGCGCGTAGGTGGCAAAACCGGTCATTTCGACTGTCAAGTCGTACGCGCCTACGGGAAGGCTCGGAAATAAATAGTCGCCGGACGCTGTTGTCCTGGCGGTCTGCCGGTAGCCGGTGGTTGACTGTGCTACCGTAACAGTTGCGCCAGGCACAGCAGCGTTGGTGTGGTCTGTCACAATGCCAGAGAGTCGCGCGGTGGTGAACTGGGCGAGAGCTGTGGTAGCGCACATGAAGACCGAGACAAACGAAAGAACCACGAGCACTGGCCAATACCGCGCATGCTTGAGAGTCTGACGTCCTGCATTCGTAAGCCGCTGTTTCTGGACCATATACGCCCCCTATATTTTTCGAGCACGACGAGCTTGTGGGTTTGTTATCGTTTCTTCTCGTTTCCTTTTTCGGATGACCCGCGATGTTTGTTTGTGATCGTATTTGAAGCATTATGATTGTGTATTTTTGCTGCTGTCAAGTAGGATAAGGGTCAACTCTTTGCGGGCCTGTGCTTCAAGCTGAAACGTTCTTGTTTCCCAGCGAAAAGTGCAAGCTACACCGATTCGGACCGAGCGAGATCGTGAACAGCCTTCATGTAGGCGCAACTGACATTCCTCACCCGCCATACCGATTGCTCAACGCTTACACTGGGCGATCAACAATTTCCTCGTTCGCAGAATCCCAATAAAGCCGCTTCCCGCTCCAATATGACTGGGCGGCCATGATGCAGACGAGGCTGTGTGAAAAACCGTGGTCGACAGTCGCATTTGGCTGTTTACGCGACCGCATGGCCTGAAGCCAATTCACCAGATGACCCACATCGTCGTCGTCCGGACCGAGAGAGTTGGGCGGTTCCGCCCCAGGAACCTGCAACATTGTTGCGCGGTCGGCGGGCGGCCCTACCAATGGCGCTTGTTTATAAACAGGACCCGACTCCCAGGGATCGAATTCCCTTCTGCCGCCTTCTTCAGTTGTGATGAAGAGCGATGCACCCTCTCCACCATAGTTCTCGATGGTTCCATTTCTGCCGAGAATCCGAGAAAAGCTCCTGTAGCTGTTGCCGAAAGTCGTCTTGTAGATGTACAGAAACCCGCTTGGATATGTGACCGCCGCTACGCACGTGTCGGGATTTTCGCGGTCATCTTTCCATACAAAAATACCCCCATTGGCGACGACACTCACCGGATGCGTCTCGTCTGTCCAAAGGTGGACGAGGTCGCTACCGTGACTGAGCCACTGGTCAAAGATTCCGGAGGAGAAATCTTTATAGAGCCGGAACTCAAGGTAAACGTGCGGATCGAAGGGCCGGTCTGGTTTGCCCAGGAGCCAGCGCTTCCAGTCCGTGTCTTCCTCGCGCAGCTGCGATTTGCGCCCATACATCCAGCTCTTCCACTCCATCTTTTCGTCTTGCAGCATTTCTGGAGAGATGCCCGTGTCCACACCTACAAAACGCCAGCGCTCCTCGTTGACATTCCACTCCTGCTCGATCTGGACTATGCTGCCGATCTTCCCCGAGCGAATGATGTCTCGAACGGCCAGCGGGTAAGCCTGGCTGCGGTGCTGCGTTCCCATCTGTACGATCTGCTTCGAGGCTTTCACGACGTCACGCGCCTGCTTGGCCTCCGCAAGCACGTTGGAAAAAGGCTTTTCGACGTAGCAATCTTTGCCTGCCTGCACGACAGCGCTGCAGAGCTTTGCGTGCTGGAAGTCTCCGGTCGCGATCATCACGCCGTCGATGTCCTTCCGAGCGAGCATCCCTTCTGAGTACTGATAGCTCTGCGGCTCAAGGTCGAAAGCTTTTTTTACCTGGGCCGCGCGCCGCTCCCTTGCAAGGCTCCAGAGGTCGCACACGGCAACAGTTTCGACTGGGATTTGCTTCGAGGCAAGTTGCGCCATGTGCACGTGACCTTCGCTCCGGTCACCGCATCCGAGTTGCCCGAGACGGATTCGGTCATTCGATCCGAGAATCCGGGCATACGATCGCGCGTCCATGCTGGAAGCGATCAGGAGTCCACCAGCACCCTTGAGGAATGTCCTGCGATCGGTCCCGTCCGTCTCTCTCATCCACTGTCCTCAGAAGATGGGCTTGCTCGCCGGTCAGCGGCGAGCGGACCATTGGAACTCCTTGCTATTTCTACTTACTGTCCCGGCTGGAATGACTTGTCTCTTACGGGTCATCTGGTCACAGCAGGCGCAATTTCGTTTTATTACTTTATCTATCTTTCATTAACGTTTACTTCTCAATTGTTCTCTTGTCAAGGGAATTACGGTGCCCCCTGGCGTCGCGCTTTGATGCGGAGACTATCCTCCATTGACCACAAAGGTACCAGCCTCATCTCAGCGAGAGGACTGCTAGCGAACAGAGGCCTGTACTTTGGCTGACGCATCGGTTGGCGAACGGGCGGGCAGAAGACCATAGACGCACAACTGGCCGGTTCCAACATTCTTCGGGCCGAAACTGGCGAGAAACACCTTGCCATTCGCCACCGTCGGTGGTGCCATCTTCGAATAGTTGTTGCAGTCGTCTCTGCCTGGATTCTCGAGTGAATTCCAAAGCTCATGGTTGATATTGTCGGCATCATAGGCGTGGAGGATCCCAGGCCGTGACTCCTCCCAGGAGTCACCCGTCACATGAATCGCGATCCACAATATCCCGTCTTTGTCCCCATTCGCCGATAGTGAAATCATGCCACCCGGATGTCCTTCGGTTTTGTCCGGCCTCGTCATCAATGGGATTTCTTTCAATCTTCCAGCGGCGAACTTGTAGACCCTCGCCCTGTCCTTCTGGCCCCAGAGATAAAGCAGTTCCCCATTCCTGGCGCTTTTCCAATACACCACGCAATGCAGGTGGGAACTGGTTATCTGAAAGTGCTGCACCGCATGCTCATCGCCCAGATGTCCGAAATGATCGGGATTGATCAGGTAGAGCACACCTTCTTTGCCGCCGCCTGCCACGAGGTGCTTTCCTGGAATCAGGGTAGCTCCCGAGGAATCGAGGTCATTGTCCTCCTCGTCCAACTGAAAATGGTTGGTCGGAGTAAACCAGTCGAGCATCTTCATCCGGGGATCGAGTTTGATGAAGCTCTCACTGAATTGAGTTGTACCGTTCCAACTGCCATTCCCCGTCACAAAATAGATGTTGCCCTCCCGGTCCACTGCAGGAGCCTGCCCAGACTGCCAAATGCTCGCGCCCTCTCCACCCGGAGATGTATTGAATACTCCGACCTGCCGCAGGGAGGTCGCGTCATATGACAATAAGAACCCGTGATATGGCCCCTTATCGCAGTGCGAGGCATAGCCGATGTATACGTTGCCGGCGACTAGAAAGAGGGCTGGGCGCTGGTTCTGCATGAGGGGGTCGAAGCCGGGCGCCTGAATGATCACAGGACTGTTGGGCAAGTCAGCGCCTGTCGCCACATCGAGGGCATGGAGGCGCTGCACGAACCCACTTCCGACTTTCGTCAGAGCCACCACATAGAGAGTAGTTTTCTCGGCATTGATCACGGGCGTCCCGATGATGCCCATGTTGCCGTTGATGTCTGTGCAGCCGAAATCCGAATCGTGGACACTGGCCGGGGCACCAAAATTGACGTGCCACAATGGCCTGGTAGCACGCGAGTCATTTGCGTCGAATGCATACACACTGTTATTTACGGTCGTCACATACACGACGTCATGCGAGCCTCCGCTTATCTTCACATTGCTGACGATAAGCGGCTGGGAATAAACCTGATCGTCGACAACTCGCTTGAAGAGCATTCCGAACTGCTTCCCATTGACATTGCTCGGGGTAAGAATTGTCTCGTGCAAATTCGCCCCTGTCCGTCCCGAGTCATTGTGCTGTGTCAGCACGTCTACCTGAGCAGAAGCAGCGAGCGATACCAGGCAGCAGGCCGCGCGCACAGCCACACGATTGAAGCAAGATATCTTCCTGAAATTCATGAATGCCACCTGTAACACTCCCCTTTTCATCTGGACGCCAAAAATACAAATCGCTCGGCAACGAGCCAGATCGCACTACAGGCCGGCTTTCCTTTGAGCTAATGGCCCAGGCCGCACCAGAAGGAATAAGCAGGCTGTTGCAGCGAGGGGCAAGAGCCCTGCTGCAAGAAACGCCGGCCCATACGAATATCGATCGACCGTAAGTCCCACCACAAAAGTGAAAGCGGCGCCTCCAAGTCCCGCTGCTAACCCGCTGAGACCCGTAACCGTGGCCACGACCTCTTGCGGAAAAAGATCCGAAGGCAAAGTGAGGCCCATTGTGGACCAACTCGCATAACCCCACAAGGCCACACAAATCAGTCCCAGCGCAATATAGACGTTGTGGACTCGAGCGGACGGAATACCCGCCAGAATTGGCAGGCAACGTACCGCGCAGATCCAGGTACGGGCGCGAATTACGGAGACACCGCGACGAATGCAGTAGCCGGAGATCAGACCTCCGGTAAAATTCCCCAGATCTGCCGCAACAAACGGTACCCACGCGAACAGGGCAATACGTTTCAGGCTGAACCCCCGAGCATCGCTAAGATACTGCGGTAACCAGAAGACATAGAACCACCAAATGGGGTCGGTGAGCGCCCGTCCAAGCACAACACCCCAGACATTCCGGTCCTTGAGTAAATGGAGCCAACGGGAAATACCTTTGCGCTCCGACCTCAAAGCCTTTTCCTGCCCCGCATGGATGAGCGCAACCTCCTCTGTCGTGACTCGCGGATGGCGGTCGAGCGGGTGATAGACATGTAGCCATGCCGCCAGCCAGACGAATCCGAGCGTCCCTGAAAAGACAAACGACCACCGCCACCCGAAGGCGATCGCGATCCAGGGAATTACGAGGGCGGCAAGAGCTCCGCCCACACTTGAGCCGCTGTCGAAGATCGCGACCGCTACGCTTCGCTCTTCACTCGGAAACCACTCTGCAACGGCCTTGCTTGCTCCCGGCCAGTTCACACCCTCTCCGATTCCCAGCATGAATCGAAAAGCGACGAAGCTGAATACCGAGGTTGCAAAACCGGTGAGGATATTGACCAGCGACCACCACACTACGGCAACTGCCAGGCCGATACGCGTACCCACGGCATCGAGAAAAATTCCTCCCAGAAGCCAGGTAATCGCATACGAGATCTGAAAGGCGCCGAGGATCCTCGCGAGTTCTGCGTGGTTCAGGTGAAACTGTGTCGTGATCAGCGGCGCCAAGACTGAGAATGTCTGACGGCTGATGTAGTTGATGACCGTTGAGAAAAAGAGTGTCCAAACCACCCACCAGCGTGTTCGTCCTGGCTTGCTTTTGCGAGGTGGATGGACGATCGCCTGCTGCGTACCCGTGAATGCATTCATGTCATCTCGTCATGTACAGCGCGTCGGATTCTCCAGGAAACACGGTTGACCAGACCATTTTTGCCAATACTCCCTCATCACCTAGCGGTCTTCCATTCACAGGCGCGCCCTAGAACTCAGTCCAATTGAGCCGCGGAAACAGCATCGAGATAGGCAGTCACATTCGGATGTGTACGAAGGAGGGTGGCGGGGCACTGTGTAGAAATCGGATCTTCAAGGGCTCGGCGAACGATTCCTGCCTTGCGGCTTCCAGGCACGGATACGATCAGCCTAGGGACGCGCATCAACGCCGGGATGGTGAGGGTAATGGCTTGTTCCGGTACCTCCTCAACCTTCTCGAACCAACCTTCTGCTACCTGCTGATTGCGGCATGCCTCATCCAGCCGGACGATCTTCACATCCAGAGGATCGTTGAAGTCTGCGACTGGGGGATCGTTGAAGGCCAGATGCCCATTCTCGCCAATCCCCAGCAAACAGAGTTGCGGATCCGCAGCACGCAGTTTCTCTGCGTACTCCTGGCTGGTCTGCTCTGGATCAGGCGCAGATCCGTTCACCTCGAAGAATTCCTTCATCTTCACCCTGTTCGTCAATCTATCGCGCAGGTAGCGTCGGAACGAAGCTGGGTGATCCGGAGATATCCCGATGTACTCATCCATATGAAAGCCGCGAATACGCTCCCAGGGTAGGTTATGAATGCCGGTAAGTGCACTTAGCATATCCAGTTGCGATGCACCAGTCGCAAAAATAACCGCAATGAGCTCACGCTTCTGCGCAAGCTCCAGCATCGCGCTCGCTGCAGCTCGTGCGGCAGCTCGGCCTGCGGCGCCACGACTGGGATAAACCTCTACCTTCATCGTTCCCACTTGAAGGTGTCTTACTTCTGCCGTTGTGATATCCATTTCAAGTCCTCGACTTCAAGTTTGCGCCTGTCTCGAGTTTTTCGGCGACAGAATGAACCCGGCTAAAGAGATCAGCGATCCTCCAGGAACGCTCAGAGCAGAATCGGCTTGATGCCTGTGATCTCACAAAAATCCGCGAGCGCCGGATAGAGGTCTTCTCCATAGCCGAGGCATGCGTATTCATTCGTCCAGTGCTGGAGAAGCGTGTCGATATCGCAATGCGCGGTCACAAATCCATGCGGCCAGAACGGGATACCGGACTCGTTCAATCGCTGGTGCACTCGCTCCGGAGATGGTTCAAAGATGGAGGCGCGAGTAATCATCATCTGAAACTCCCCATTGACCCGGCCCAGCCGCGCCAGCACGCCTTCGCCCGGCTTGCAGATGAGCCTGACGGACAGGCCGCCTGCACTGCCCTCCGTGGGAATCCCGTGCTCTGCAAATCCTGCCGGACCGAGCTTGCCGGCCAGCGAAGGTGGACATGCTCCGTCGCCGATGATCTTGATCTCTTTTGTCTTACGGTCAATATGCTGGAGATCGCCATAGTAAATCCGCTCTCTGCTAAGCCGCATAAGAAGGAAGACCGTGAGGGCTGTATTGAAATCTGACAGCGTGGATGCCCCATATCCATCTTCCAGCATCATGCTCTGCGCAAAACAGGTGGCAGCATAATCGTCCGCGAGCCCTGGGAACGACTGGATAGTGTAAAAGAGATAGTCTTCACGGTCTACGATCTCTTTGATGGCCAGGTAAAGCCGCATCGAGCGCTCATGCACAAGATTTGCGGCTGGCGCTGTGCCGAAGAGCTCTTGCAGCCTGGGTTGCAGCGCCTGCAATTGGTCATCAGAGATATGTTCCGCTGTCCGGATGATCTCGGTCGTATCCCGCGAGTCGATATCAATGCCAAACATGCGCATCCACTGTGAGGGATCGGCTACCCCACACGTCTGGCCCATGCCTCTACCGCCGAAGGCACCCACAGTGGACATGTTCAGCGCATTTTTCAGGTGAGCGGCCCGTGCATAGCTGACGATGCGGCCGACGGTATCCTGCTCCTCGATGTCCCCGTACACAAACCGATGTGCTACGCCCATTTCAAGCAGTCCGCCGTGCAATACCAACCCGCCCACTGGCCTCCAGCCCTGCGAACGCGGATGTGTCCAGAGCACGATGCCTTTCCCGCTGTTAGCAAAATCGCGCACCGCTCCGACGATGTGGGCTGCCCACACCCAGGTGCCGGAGAAGAGCACCACCGCGTCTACCCTTTCGTCCTGCTTCATCTTTTTGAGAGCTTCCGCCGCTTCCTGCTTGCTGGCAATCACCGTATCGTGCTCAAACAGTTGCAACCCTGCCTTACGGAGCTCGTTCTTGGCCTCAGTGATCAGAGCTTCATCGATAAACGGGGTGCCCATCGGGTCGAGCAATCCATCCTTATGCACTCCGTAGACAATGAATCCGACAGTCGCTTGAATCACGCTCGCTCTCCTGTATGTTTGTGTTTCTGATGGTGTGGGTGGACCAGCATGGATCGCAGCTGGCGATATCTCTCAATCTGTGACTGATACTGTTCGGCGAGAACGGGGTCGGGAAGAACACAATTCTGTTCGCGAACCATAGACCGCGCGGCAGCTCCGAGATCGGGATAGATTCCTACAGCAACGCTGGCCAGCATGGCTCCGCCGAGACAAACCGCTTCCTGTCCGCTCATTACGTGCAGCCGTTTTTTCGTAAACGACGCACGCAGGAGCAGCCCGAGTGAGGAGCCGACGCCGCCTCCGAAGACATTCACGTCTCCGAACCTGCAACCGGCGTCTTCCAGACACCCGATGACGATCGCTAGCTCCGACGCAATACCTTCCTGAACGGCTTTGTACAGATGTGCACGCGTGGTGTCGAAGCTGAGCCCGATGACGGCTCCGCGTGCCCGCGAGTCGAATTCCGGATTGCAGGTGCCGATCAGGTGGGGAGTGATCAGCAATTCCGTTGGACCTGCCGGAGCCGCGACTTCCAGCTCCGCGAAGAGGCAGCCTTCTTCTTCCTCCCTCTTCGTTCCGTACAGGATGTTTCCCAGCCACTGCATCATCATTCCACCGGGAAAGTAGGCGATCGTGACATATTGCCCTGGAACGGCATGCGGATAGCAATTGAGGCTGGCCTGCAATGCGGCGTCATTCAAAAGCAATTCATCGGAGGTGACCGTGACGCATTCATAGGTACCCAGCGAGCCCGCAGCTCTTCCGTTCGTAATCACGCCGAGCCCGATGGCTCCAATCACCTGATCGTGGCCGCCGACCACTACCGGAGTGCCAACAGCCACACCCAGCATGGCAGCGGCGGTGCTGTCCAACACTCCCGCCAAAGTGCCTGCCTGCACCGGAATGGGTAGAGCATCCGGCGATATTTCGACAATACTCAGAATCTCCGCGGACCAGGCGAGGCGGCGCACATCGAGAGCCATGAACCGTGCGGCATGCGAGTAGTCGACCAGCGGAGGAAGGCCCAGCTGCATCAGCAGAAAACTCGTTACACTCAGAAAGCGGCTCGCTCCCTCAAAAACTTCCCGAGCATTTCCGCGCAACCATAGCAGCTTGGGAGTCGTGTACATGGGGTGGCTCGTATGCCCCGTCAACATGAAGAGCTGCCTGCGTCCTGTCTGTTCTTCGATCCAGCTCGCTTCCCGGGTGGCTCGCACATCCATGTTCAGGATGGCGGGACCAAGAGGCTGTCCACCTGCGGTAGCGGGAATCAGGGTTTCTCCGTGCGAGCTCAAGCAAACCGCCTGCACAGGCTCGGTCTGCGGCAGAGCCGTCAGTTCCTGCGCAAGGGCCAGGACGACGGCCAGGAAATTGTTGGCGTTCAGTTCGGCGTAGCCCGGCCTCGGAAAGCCCGGAGCAAAGGCGGCCGAACGCACCCCGAGCATCTCCCCGGAAGAAGAGAAGATGGCCGCCTTACATCGGCTCGATCCCACGTCGAAGGAGAGAAAACTCATTGCTGTTCGAAAGCCGTCTCCGTCAGGAAGGAGCCGTTCGCGGGGATAGTTAAGCTGCGCCCGCCGTCTCGTTCGTGGATGGTCACTTCAGCATCGTCTACAGAAACTCTCTCCACTCCCGCGAAATCCGGGGGAATGTCGACCATCAGGGTCATGTAGTGGACCTTGATCTCAGAGAGAGAAGAGAGCCACCGAAAGGTGGATTCCTCAAAGAGCGGCCCTTCCGAAACAACCTGGCGCCGTGGAACCGCGAACGGAGTGGTGCTGAACTCCAGTCCCCTGCAGAAGGTCTTTCCGCCCCAAGGCCTGGTCTGCCGATAGAAGCGTTCTTCCCAGTTCCCTACCCACGGAAAATCCGAACGCCGAAAGAGATACACCAGCAGGAGACCGGCCCGAGCATTACCGATCGCCACATAGCCGATCTCATGGCTGCGATCCAGCAACTGCGCGGTATACCGTCCATATGAGCCGTCTGGAGTAGTTCTTAAGTTGTGAGTACCGCCGCCCAGCTGCGGGGCGTGCGGCCATTGGAATTCGGCATCCGGAACCAGCTTCATGGCGGCGCTGTAACTGGCAGTGACGACCTTTCCCTGCACAGCCGGCATGTCTACTAGGGTCGCTCCGCACTCAAGAAAAGGCGGACCGATCGTTACGTGCTCGTTCCAGCAGATGGGGCGATCTACCCGGCTTAGGTTTCGCGCCCTTTCCTCACAATAGAGGACTGGATGTTTCGCATCGAGGCGCAAGGTTCGTCGGAAATCGATCTGCGCGGCCGGCAAAGAAACGCCGTACTCGATGCCCGGCTGTTCCTCCTTAAACTCTCTAAAAACCTGCCACATTGTTGCTGGCGCTTCTCCATGGGTGCTGAGTCCGGCAGCAGTTTCCTCCGGCGAGGGCGGCCCAAAGTAATCGAAGCTCAGGCTATGTCCTGCTATGCCTGCCAGCAGACGCCCGTCCGGCGGAGACCCGAATTCCTCCCCATACTCTGCTAGCGAGTATCGCTGCGGATCAATCGTTCTCCAGGGCGGCCGCCACAGCGGATTGAAATCCGGACGGTGTCGGGTAGTAAGGCCACAAATGTGGCCTCCGCCCACCAGAATCGAGACCTGGCCCCACTCCGACTCCAGACGAATACTGGCACGCCGGTCCAGAGTTTCGCCAACTTGTTGCACCGGCGTGAACTTCACCCCTGGCCCCCGTCGAGAATCGCGCGTGCGTGACGCAGAAATTCCTGCATATCATCCGCCTGGAACACATTACGCCCAAAAAAGACTCCAGCGGCCCCCGCCTCCATAGCACCGCGAACGACGCCCATGGCAGAATCGTTCCGGCTGCCCCCGAGAACCAGAATAGGAAGCTGGCAGGTTTCTACAACTGCGCGCATAGATTCCACACTGCCCGCATAGTCAGTCTTAATGGCATCGGCACCCAGTTCAGTGGCCATTCGCGTATGCAGCTTGATCCATTGAGGGTCCGAGGGGATCTGGACCGACTTGCCACGCGCCAGCGTCTCAATGATTAAGGGAACGCCCAATCGCTCACATTCGCGCGCAAGTTGCGCATTGCGAGCAATTTCCTTCATTTCGAAATCCACATCTCCGGATCCCATCACCATGTAGGTGAGAACCGCATCCGCGCCATGGCGCAACGCGTCTTCGGCACTCCCAAGCATGCAGGCGCGCAGAACGCCATTGTCCCCTTGGCTTAGCGAATTCCAGACCGTCGTCCAATCGAGTCTGGCGATGAGACCTGGGGTGCGCGCTCGGGAAAAGCAGGCGCTGCATTTCTGCATGAGCCCCAGGCTTAGAAGGAGCGCGTCAACACGGGCCTCAACAAAACGCGAGATTTGTCCGGCTGCATCTTCCGTGCCTGGGATCGGTCCCAAAACGAGGGCGTGATCGAAGGCCACCACCAAGGTGCCACGCCCTTCCTCATTCAATACCCTGTTGAGCCGGATCTTCTTCCCAAAATCGCTCAATCCCGCTGCTCCCTCAATTTGCCTGTTTCCAAGTGAAGACTAGCGGGTGTTTGATAGCATGTCAATCGTTTGAGATCGTATTTGTTCGATATTGATCGATTATTTCCTCGAGGGTCCCCCCTCGGGTGCTCAACAACCAAACAATCAGGCAGTAGGGTGTGTTGTATATCCTGGGGCGGCGCGCAGTTCATTGGGGATGAAGTCCGGCCCGTCGCGTTGCGTTTCATAAAAGAAAAGCAAGCCTTTCGCCCTAAGGTGCACGGGTGTAAGGTCAACGGCTTCGAAACAGGAGATGGAAACATGAAGATTGATCTGACGGGTCTGACTGCATTAATTACGGGTGGAAGCCGGGGTCTGGGCGAGGCGATCGCGAAGGCCCTTTCCGAAGCGGGCGCACATATAGCGCTGGTGGCGCGCGATACCAGACGCCTTGAATTGGTGCGCAATGACATCATCCAGCGGGGCGGAACTGCCGCTTTCTACGTAGCCGATGTAACCCAGGAAAACGAGGTTGCCGCCCTGGTTGGGCCCATCACTCAGCGGTTCGGAGCCCCCCAGATTCTGATCAACAATGCTGGAACGAATATTCGGAAGAATCTCGTGGACTATTCGCTTGAAGAGTTTCGCAGCGTTCTCGATTCGAGCCTGATCTCGACCTTTTTGATGTGCCGGGCATTCGTTCCTGGCATGAAAGGTTCCGGTTATGGCCGCATCCTGAATATGACTTCGATCATGAGCCATGTTTCTTTGCCCGGACGCACCGCTTACTCCTCGGCGAAGGCGGCGCTTCTTGGGTTCACGCGGTCGTTGGCGCTGGAGTTGGCCAGCGAAGGAATCACGGTCAATGGCATCAGTCCGGGACCTTTCGTCACGGACATGAATGCAGCGGTGATAAATAATCCGGAAGCCAGTACGCAGTTCCTTGCGAGTTTGCCGATTGGGCGCTGGGGCAAGGTCGAAGAGATTGGCGCGTTGGCGTGCTTTCTCTGCTCGGGAGCAGCGGGGTTCATTACGGGAACCGACATCCTCATCGACGGCGGCTGGACGGCCAAGTAACATCTGCTACCTGCTCCCAGGAACTGGTTCTGATGCCATGAACGCGGCATCTTCGCCTCGCGGCGCTGGTAGCCTGGCCGTTGGCCTCTTCTGTCAGCAGAGAACTGAAGGCAAGCAGAAGAGCAATGGTGAGAAGACCGCAGGTGACAGGATCTTTTCGCTCGGCTCAATTCTGACTGTGATCCGCCCCTGGTCCACAACGCTGCGATGGTTCGTGGAGAACCTGGTTGGGGGATCAGAGTCGGGTCTCCTTGGAACTGGCATCGTTTCATGGTTCAAGAAAAGGCTCGAATGGCGCACCATGAATGCTAAATTCGGATTTGCGCTGTCATGTGGTCGCGTCCACGCTCCGAGAACGGTCTTCGGCTTCGCCCCGGCAGCTATTGAACGGAACTATGTTCATCGGCACCGCGTATCCCCAGCATAGCTCGCTCGAGCGAAGGTATGGCTCGCTCTGCGTTCGGTTCACAATGGGGGAGTATGAACGCTGACTTTCGACTTGCCCTGCGCCAATTGCGCAAGTCCCCAGGATTCGCGGTAGCCGCGGTGCTCACGCTGGCGCTGGCCATTGGCGCCAATGCCGTCGTCTTCAGTGTGCTGAATGCACTGGTGCTGCGCCCGCTCAATTTGCCACATCCCGAAAACCTCTACATGTTGGAGCGAGCCTTCGAACGAGGAAGTACTCCCTCGCAGTCCTATCCCGATTACCTCGACCTGCGCGACCGAAACCGAAGCTTCGAATCCCTGGTTTCCTATGACATTCAGGGCAGCGTCGGTCTTGATACCGGAAGCGGGAATCCTTCCGTCGCCTGGCCATATATGGTCACCGGCAATTACTTCGATTCCATGGGTATTCAACCTTATCTAGGCCGGTTCATCCATGGCTCCGATGAGCACGGCAAGAATAGCGTGCCTTACGTGGTACTGAGCTACGCCTTCTGGCACAGCCACTTCAACAGCGATCCCGCCGCGGTGGGCCGCACGGTTCAGATCAACAAGCATCCCTACACCATCGCCGGCGTTGCGCCGCCCGACTTCCGCGGCACTGAGCTTTTCTTCGCGCCTGACCTGTGGGCGCCTCTCGTGGACCTGCCGCTGATGGGTGGATGGGACCCAATCGAGATGCGCGGCTCCCATTTCACCTGGGTCATCGGCCATTTGAAACCCGGAGTGACACCAGCCGCGGCGGCAGCGGATCTGAACACCATCGCCGCTTCTCTGGCGAAATCGTATCCGAAAGAGGACGACGGTCTGAAATTCTCATTGTCGCGGCCGGGGCTGGTGGGAGATACGCTGGGCCGTCCCGCGCGTGCTTTTATGGCTGGATTGATGCTCATGGCGGGACTCATCCTGCTTGCCGCTTGCGCCAACCTAGGCAGCCTCTTTGCCGCGCGTACGGCCGATCGCTCTCGCGAAATTGCCGTGCGCATGGCTTTGGGATCGACCCGAAAGCTTATCCTCCGCCAGCTTTTCACTGAAGCCGTTCTGGTTTCTTTAGCCGGGGGAGTCTGCGGCACGCTCGGCGCCGTGGCTATTCTGCGTGTGTTGAGCACCTGGCGACCTATTCCCGACATCCCCTTCAATGTACCCGTCAATCCGGATGCCAGGACTTACGCCCTTGCGTTATTGCTTGCCCTGTTCAGTGGCGTTCTCTTTGCTTTGGTTCCAGTTCGTCAAGTCCTGCGTGCCGATCCCTGGCAGACCATCCGCTCGGGATCGACAGGTATCGGCAGTCTGCGGAGGTTCACACTGCGGAACGTGCTGCTCACCCTGCAAATCGCCATCTGCGCCGTTCTGGTCACCGCCTCGCTGGTTGCGGTGCGCGGTCTGGCGCGCTCGCTGCACAGTAATTATGGTTTCCAGCCCCAGAGCGCGATGCTGGTCCACACCAATCTCCACATGGCCGGGTATGACGGCGATCAGCGCCCGCAGATGGAGCGGCGCATGCTCGATGCCGCGGCAGCCATCCCCGGCGTTACCGCCGTCGGCTATGCCGACCGGCTGGCGCTCAGCATCGGCGGCAACGACTCATCGGTTTACAGCGACGCCACCACGGATTTCCGGCCGACGAATTCTGTTGCGGACGCACAGCAGTTCAATGTCTCACCAGACTATTTCCGTGCGGCTGGGACGACGCTGCTGTCCGGGCGGACTTTGACCCTGCACGACGATACCAAGGCTCCCACCGTCGCTGTGGTCAATCGTGAATTTGCCCGCAAGGTGCTTGGCTCGGTCGATAAGGCCATAGGCGGTCATTTCAAGATCTGGGGTGGCACACGCGTTGAAGTCGTGGGGGTGGTCGAAGATGGTAAATATGAAACGCTGACGGAAGATCCCCAGCCGGCCATGTTCTATTCCTTCCTGCAGCAGCCCTCCACCAATACCTGGATCATCGCTCGATCCGAGCGCGCCCCGCAGGAGATCGTCGCCGCCTTGCAGCGCTCTCTACACAGCCTCGACCCTGCATTGCCCTTGGAGATCAAGACCTGGAACAGTGAACTTGATTCCGCTCTCTTTGCCGCCCGTGTGGCCACGGTGGCCCTAGGCGTGCTGGGCCTGCTGGGCGCAATGCTCGCCATCACCGGCATTTTTGGAATGGCATCTTATGTTGTCACCAAACGCCTGCGCGAATTGGGTATACGAGTGGCGCTCGGTGCAAATCAGCGCAAGGTGCTCAGCGCTGCGCTGGGACGAGCTTTCCGGCTGCTGGCGATTGGCTCCGTGGCGGGCATGATCCTCGGCGTGCTGGCCACCCGCGTGCTTTCTTCCATTGTCTATCAGGCCACGCCGAAAGACCCGATCGTGCTCGGCGGCGTAGTCCTGACCATGCTGTTCCTCGGCCTGGTTGCCGCCTGGATTCCGGCCCAGCACGCCCTCGCAGTCGATCCGATGATCCTGCTGCGCGAAGAGTAAATGCGAAGCGACAATTCCGCGCCCTGCGGGCGTTTCAGCCGCTGTTAGCAACATCACCCCGATGTCGCGGCAAGCTCACTCAGCTGGTCACTGGTCCAGCCCGGTCGGGCGGAGTTTACGAGCGTATGCAGTAACGATCGCGCAGGGTTGCGGGAGGGAGCGAATGATCTCGATGTCGAAGGATTCTGCCAATCGCGACGTTGCCTCACGCACCTCGCTTTCACGCATCCTTGGTCTCGGCTTTGGCCTAGCGGTGATCTTCGGTGGAACCGTGGGCGTAGGCATCCTGCGGCTGCCTGGGACGATCGCGGGGCAACTCGGAAGCTTCTCGCTCATCATGCTGGTATGGCTTGTGGGCGGCTGCTATGCCCTGCTGGGTGCGATCTCCGTAGCCGAACTTGGCGCGGCAATGCCACAGGCGGGAGGGTTCTATATCTACGCGAAGCACGCCTTTGGCACTCCCGTGGGATTTGTCGTCGGATGGGCGGACTGGCTGAATAACTGCGCAGTCGTCGCATTTGCGGCGGTGGCTGCGTCCGAATACATTGCCGCACTCGTCCCCGGTATGGAGTTCTGGCAGACTTCGATTGCGCTTGCGTTATTGTTTTTGTTTTGCGCTCTGCATTGGATAGGTTTGAGGATTAGCAGTTCGATACAACAGCTGACAAGCTCGGTCACGGCGATTACCTTTCTCGTGCTCGCGGCGACGTGCCTCCTGCATCCCGCGCAGACAAACGTTTCAACCTTGCCCCTTGGACTTGCGGATCATGGTGGACTTCTGCAAACGCTTGTGCCGCTGATAGCTGCGCTTCGAGCAATTGTGGTCACTTATGACGGATGGTACGAGGCAATCTACTTCACGGAAGAGGACACGGATGCCGCAAAACACCTGCCCCGGGCGATGATCGGCGGAGTTGTCCTCGTACTTGGACTGTATCTATTGATGAACCTGGCATTTCTCCATGTGCTGTCGATCCCGGCGCTGGCCGCCTCCAAGCTGCCCGCTGCGGATGCCGCCCGGATCGTTTTTCCGGCCTGGAGCGGGTGGTTCATTACCGTGCTCTCGCTGCTCACGCTGTTGAGTCTGATCAATGCAGTTCTGCTTGGAGCCCCGCGCATTCTGCTCGCGTTCGGCCGGGACGGGCTGTTTACCGAGCGTGCCGCACGAGTGGGCCCAGGCGGTACGCCGAGGGTTGCATTGCTGCTCTCCGCCGCGACCACGGCGATCCTGATCGCCAGCGGCAGCTTCGAGGCTATCATCGCTGTCGCGGCCATTCTGGTTGCCTCGATGTACTGCGCAAATTACATCGCGGTGATTGTGCTGCGATTGCGCGAGCCCGATATGGTGCGACCTTTTCGCGCCTGGGGTTATCCCGTGACGACCGTTCTCGTGCTGGCGGCTTCGCTCGCCTTCCTCGTGGCTGCGATCCATGACGATCCCGCAAGCGCATACCGAGCGATAGGGCTGCTGGCAGCTGGGGTTCCGGTATATGCATGGATGCGCTGGAGGCAGCGAGCATCGGGCCAGGCATGAAACTTCGGATTGCATGAAGGGTCCGCAAAAACACCCAGATCCCTCGCTTGTGAAACCATCATCCGAGAGGATTAAGTAGCGTGTTCAAGAATGCAATTGTTCGCATCCCTGGAAGTAATTTTGCAGAGGGACTCACGAGTGTTGACATGGGTATTCCAAAGTTTGACAGAGTACTTCGGCAGCATTCGCGCTATTGCCAAGCGCTGCAGGAATGCGGCCTCACGATTGTGACACTAGACGCGGACCTCAACCATCCGGATTCTACCTTTGTCGAGGATACGGCCGTGCTGACGCCCCGCCGCGCGATTTTGACACGTCCCGGCGCTCGCAGCCGCGAGGGCGAGGTCGTAGCCATGCGCCAGACGATCAGCCGCTTCTTTCCGACCACCCTGGAGATTGCGGTGCCTGGAACACTGGACGGAGGCGACATCTGCGAGGCTGAGAATCACTTTTTCCTTGGCCTGTCGCACCGCACGAATGAAGAAGGATGCCGGCAGCTGACTGCGCATCTTGCCAGTCAGGGATACACCTCTTCGGTAGTCGATGTACGCGGGATGACCAGTATCCTTCACCTCAAGAGTGGTATTTCGTACATCGGAAACAACACACTTGTGGTCATGGAAGAGATGGCAGCGAATGATCTGTTTCGAGATTACGAACTCGTCAGGGTTTCCATGGACGAGAGCTATGCAGCCAACTGCATCCGCGTAAATCAACGCGTATTCGTGGCAGGCGGGTATCCGCATCTCACGTCGGAACTCGTCGACCGCGGCTTCAATCCTTTGGTACTCGACATGTCAGAGTTTCAGAAGATGGATGGCGGTCTAAGTTGTCTTTCATTGCGGTTCTAGCGTCTTCCAGTATCCGCCCGGGCTATATATCTGCCCTGGGCGGATGAACTATGGCTTCGATATTTCATTTCCGAGTTGAAATAGAGCGGTAGTAGTGTGTCCGCTGGTTCATCCCGAGTCCTCGACACAGCTTCTGTGACCATCCGCCGTCATCGATCAGCCATTCTTAGCCGAGAATTGGTGTCAAAGCTGGCCTCAAATTCATGACCAAGTCCATCTTAAGCCGGATCGTATTTTGACGACCTACAGGGCAGCCGCTAGCCCGAGGGCGAAGTGCGGAGCGTCATCCTATGGGAATTCAGCGTTGGCGGATAGTTGTGCCATGCATTGGGTGCCAGAGCGGTCGAGAGATGCGGGGTATCCAGGGTGCGTTGAAGATGCGCCAAAAATTCTTTGCATCATCCTTGACAATTCTTAATTGCTAAGACTACCGTCAATTCCGTTAACGTACACATAAGCCCGTATTCGCATTCGTTAACGTACACGCTAGAAAGACATTTAACTTCTGAATCGGTCCCGGCGCGCAGTTCCCGATGTGTTTTGAAGGAATATCGTCGGATGCGCCTGGACTGGGAGAGACAAGACGATGTTGAGACTACCTTTGAGGCCTTCCGCTCTAAAATCGACTCATTCAACGCTCTTTGCGACGGTGCTGTCGGCGCTGCTTTTTCTGTTCGCCAGATCTGGCCTTGCGCAGACCGACCAGGGATCCATCACCGGCATAGTCCATGACAGTTCGGGGGCTGTGATCCCCGACGCGCAAGTTACGGTCACAAATGTCGACACCGGTTTGGCTCTCGAGGCCAAGTCGAATCGCAGCGGTGTCTTTGTCTTCTCACCTCTCAAAATTGGGAACTACACGCTCTCCGCATCTTCGCAGGGATTTGAAACAGTCACCCGTGAGAATCTACACCTGGATATTCAGCAGCGACTGAGTGTGAATTTGACACTTCCGCTCGGATCCGTCTCGGAAACTGTCAAGATCACCGATGCGGCGCCATTGTTGCAGACGGAGGATGCGGCTGTCGGGCAGGTCATCAGCACAAAAGCAATCAATGACACGCCATTAAATGGACGGAACTGGGTCTATATCGCTCAACTGACTGCTGGAGTAGCTCCCCCATTCGGAAATACTCGCGGCAGCGGCACGGGAGACTTTGTGGCCAACGGCCAGCGTGCCGAGCAGAACAACTTTATCCTCGATGGCGTGGACAACAATACCAACCTCGTCGATTTCCTGAACGGCTCCAGCTATGTCATGCGGCCTCCTCCGGATGCTCTCTCCGAGTTCAGTCTTCAAACCAGTAACTTCAGCGCGGAATTTGGACATTCGGCGGGTGCTGTCCTCCAGGCCAACATAAAATCGGGAACGAACCAGATCCATGGCGACGTCTGGGAATACTTCCGAAACACCAACCTGGACGCGATCAACTGGAACGCGGGACCCGACGCACAGACTCCGCCGTATCACCAGAACCAGTTCGGCGCCACGCTCGGTTTTCCCATCTGGAAAAACAAGCTCTTCTACTTCGGCGACATCGAGGCCAACCGTATCTCGATCAGCAACCCCTCGCCGATCAATGTGCCCTCGGCGCTTGAGAAGCAGGGCAACTTCTCGGAGCTGCTGAATGGCAACCTTACCGGCGTGGGTGCGCCGACCGTGCTCTATGAGCCAAACTCGGCCAATCTTGCGCAGCCGCTGGTCTGCAACGGGCAGCAGAACGTGTTGTGTCCCAACCAGATCAACGCCACCGCTTCGACAATCCTCAACCTCTATCCAGCGGCCAACGCCAATGACGGCAAGCTCTACAACAACTACATCGCCAATCTGGGCAACACCGATGACATTATCCAGTGGGACCAGCGCCTGGACTGGAATATTAGTGCGAAAGACCAGAGCTACGTGCGCTACAGCTACTTGCACGAGATCAAGACCAACGGCCTGCCGCTCGGGCCGATCCTCGATGGCAGCGGCTACGGTGGTCAGTACGACACCAATCTGGCGATGAACTTCATGGGCAGTGAGACCCACGTCTTCAATCCCAGCCTGACCAACGAGCTCCGCTTTGGCTACAACTGGGGTGTGTTCAATTTCCAGCAGCCCAATGCCTTTAATCCCACGCTCAATACTTCGCTGGGACTGGGACCGCAACCGTCCGACCTGAAGCCCGGCCAGTACGGTCTGCCGTCGGGTTATGTCAACGGTACGATCCAGCAGTGGGGCTCAACCGGTATAAGCAGGGAATCGCAAAATGTTTATCAGATCCTGGACAACGTGACGAAGATCTGGGGGAACCACTCTCTGAAGTTTGGGGTTTCGTTCCAGGCTGTCCGCTTCTATTACATCTACGCTCCTGCCGACCTCGGCGAGTATCACTGGAACGGCCAGTTCACTGGGGTACCCGGCGTTGCCAATACCGGTTCGGCCGTGGCAGACATGCTGGTGGACCAGGAGAATTTTGCGGGGATTTCGGTTTCTCCAAATGTCAACGACGCGCAGTGGTACGACGCGGCCTATGCGCAGGACGACTGGAAGCTTACGCCGAAGCTGACCCTGAACCTGGGCGTCCGCTACGACTATTTTCAGCCTTACAAGGAGAACGCGGGACAGCAGGCGAACTTTGTCGTCACCGGGCCGTTGGGCATCGGCACCGGCTCCGGTGTCGTCCAGTTCCCCAAGAGCCAGCAGAACATCAATCTGGGCGAGCCGTTCCTAAGCGCACTCGCGAAGGACAATGTCGCCGTGCAGTTCGTCAACAATGATCGCCTGGCGACGTCGCAGAAGACTAATTTCGCGCCGCGCATCGGCTTTGCCTACTCGGCGCGTCCCACCACGGTCGTCCGCGCAGGATTCGGTATTTTCTACGGTGGCCTGCAGTCGGAAGGCAACGGGAACCTCGGAGCGAACTTCCCCTATTCCAACACGGCGAACTTCTATGCGCCGACCTGTGTTCAGAATAACTGCCCGTCGTTGGCCGCACAGGGAGTTACGCTGCAGGCCGGACTGCTACCAGCCACCAATGGCGGTCAGTTGCAGACTTTTATATCGCAGCCCGGCTTCCACTCCATCGATCCGGCGATCAAGCCGCCTTACACAATGACGTATAGTCTCGGGGTGCAGCAGCAGATCTCTCCCAACCTTTCCGCCACGATCACCTACGTGGGCAACCTCTCTCGCCACCTGGAGCTTTACGGAGCCCCGAATACCGCTCCGGGGCTATGGAGGCCGGGAACCAACACCAATCCCTTCAATCCATTTCCGGACCTGGGAGGTGTAGGAGAGGTTCACTTTGCCGGAGTGAGCACTTATAACTCGCTGCAGACGAAGCTGGAGAAGCGCTACTCGCACGGCCTGTCGTTCCTGGCGACCTACACCTGGTCGCACGCGCTCGATGACGCGAGCGATGCGGGCGGGCTCTTCACCGCAATCGGCAATCGGCAACCTGCTCTCATTCCGTATATCGACGAACTGACGAACTCGGTCTTCGACATCCGCAATCGCTTCACGATCAACAGTAACTATGAGCTGCCATTCGGCAGAGGCAAGGAGTTCCTCAATAGCAGTTCGCGCTGGGTAGATGAAATGATCGGCGGCTGGTCGACGAGCCTGACCTGGGCTGCGCAAACCGGCACACCGTTCACGGTCTCGCCAAACATCAGCACGGCGGCGGGCGGCAGTGCGCGGGCCTTCCCCGTCCGCGATCCGTTCGCTGGCGGCGGAACGCCCGATCCCACCAACCCGAGCCTCACCTCCTGCCCGTCCACGGTACGGACGAAGCTTAACTACTTCAACCCTTGCGCCTTTCGCAACCCGCTGCCTGGCGAGACGATCTCGGATGACACACATCCGGTCGGCTCTGTGAACCCGGACGGCGTTCCGGTTCTTTTCCAGGCTCCAGTCACCGACAGGGCCACCGCCATTGCGCTCCTCGGCAGTCCGCAAAACAACATTTATGGGCCTGGCTATTATCAGGTGAATATGTCGTTGTTCAAGACCTTCTCCACTTGGCGCGAGCAGAACCTGCAGTTTCGAGCCGATGCTTTCAACCTGCTGAACCATCCGACTCTGGGGCAGCCGGTACCGTCAGGACAGTCAAGCACGATGCCGAACGCAAACGGAGGTCTGATCTCCGGACCGAAGACCTTCCAGAACAACACGCCGGACGCGCGCTTCTTCCAGCTGTCGTTGAAGTACGTGTTCTAGAAACGGAAAGGTCTGACTAACTTGTGGAGTTGGAACGGCTTCCCTTGCAGAAAGCCGTTCAGCTCTGCGGCTCATCGATTGCGCAGATGAGCATTGTCTATTCTTATTGCTCTTGGAGAAAAACATGTCGCGACGGAAGTATTTCGCCTGGAGTCTCGTTCCTGTTCTGGTGTTGTGCAGTGCATCTCCAGGCCGCGCGCAATCGAATCCGGTGGAAGTGAGCTCGCCCGATCATCGGATCACACTTCGCTTCTCCGTGCAGCCCGGCAAAGGCCAGGAGACCGGGCAGGACGGTCAGCTCGTGTATTCCGTCACGTTTCATGAGAAGCCGGTGTTTGAGAGCTCCGCTCTTGGCCTTGAGTTGGCGAATCAGCCGCCTCTCGGCGCAGCGGTTCATATCGCAGGCACCACACCCGGCTCCGGCGTAAACGATTACACGCTGCTCGCGGGCAAAGCCTCTGCGATCCACGATGCCTACAACAGCCTGACGATACGGGCTGTGGAGAGCGCGAACCCCGGACGCAAGTTCGACATTGAGGCTCACGTTTACAACAGCGCTGTTGCCTTCCGATATCACGTGCCCGAGCAGGCTGCGTTGTCGCGGTATCAACTTACGCAGGAGGACACGGAGTTTCGTCCTGTGATGGATGCGTCGGCGTGGGCATTGCGTCTTCCCAACTACCAGAGCGCCTATGAAAGTGAGTATGTGCCGCAAGTGCTAAGCGCGTTGAGCAATCAGGGCGGCGTATCGAGCTACATTCTGAATGGCGCTCCCATGTTAATGCACATGGCCGGCGTAGCGTGGGCCGCAGTGGGAGAAGCCTACCTTGAAGGCAATGCCGCGATGTATCTTGAGAACCCCACCGGCAACTGGACGGGGCATTACATCGTGAGCAAGATTTCTCCTCTGGTGGATGGAAACGGCCCGGCAGTGGATGCAAATCTTCCCCATGACAGCGCATGGCGCGTGATCCTTCTCGGCGATACTCCGGGCGAGCTGGTCGAGTCGAATGTGATCACGGATCTCAATCCCCCGAATCGCGTGGCGGACACAGGCTGGATTCATCCCGGCAAGGCCTCATGGAACTGGTGGGATGGTGATCTCGGACCGGACGGCAAATCTGCGTACACGACGGAAAACATGGAATACTACGTCGATTTTGCCGCCGAGTCCGGATTTCCGTACATGATGCTGGACGCAGGCTGGTCAGGCAGCGACATTACGAAAATGCGCGGCAACGTGGATGTGCCGGAACTGGTGCGCTATGCTGCGAAAAAGAACGTCAAAGTCTGGATCTGGCTGTACTCGAAGTCGGTCGCCGCGCAGATGCAGGAGGCGTTCCCCCTGTATGAGAAATGGGGAGTGGCCGGCGTGAAGATCGATTTCGTTCTTCGCAACGATCAGGAAGGAATCAAGTGGTACTACGATGTGGCGAAGCTTGCGGCCGAGCATCATCTGATGGTGGATTTTCACGGCGCCACGCAGCCTTGGGGAATCCAGAGAACCTATCCGAATGTTCTTGATTATGAAGCAGTGCTTGGCCTCGAGAACAATAAAGCCGGACGCCGCGATGGCCCTATCAATCGCACGACCTTTCCTTTCACGCGCATGCTGAGTGGACCAATGGACTACACGCCGGGTGGCTTCAACAACGTGACCCAGGAAGATTTCGTCGCACGCGATAAAAGTCCCATGGTGATGGGCACGCGTGCGCAACAGTTGGCGCTCTACGTTATATTCGAAGCGCCTCTTGCGATGGTTTCTGATGCGCCTTCCGCTTATGCCAACCAGCCGACCTTCCAGTTCATTAAGGATGTTCCGACAGCCTGGGACACGACGCGAGTACTCAATGGAGCGCCGGGTGAGTTTGTGACGATTGCTCGGCGGCACGGCGACGAGTGGTACCTGGGCAGCGCGACTGACTGGACGCCGCGCGATCTGAGAATCCCTTTGAGCTTCCTTCGAACGGGCAGATACAAAGCAGAAATATACGAAGACGCTACCGATGCTGCGCAGAGTCCGAAACATGTCACCATCCGCCAGCAGGATGTGCGGAACACCGACACACTGACGCTGCCTCTGGCCAGCGGCGGCGGTTGCGCTATTCGGTTTGTGCCGGAACGGTAGGGGGTAGTTTAACTCGCCGCAGTCACGGATGGGTCCGTGAGGCGATTGAGGAAGAGTGGAAGGTTGCTGCGCAGGATAATGTGCGGAGCGAGACGATGTGTCTTAACAGGCTTGTCCTTTGCCATCAGATGATCGAGCAGCGTTTCGAAAGCCATCTTGCCCTGTGCCTGTGGGCGCTGGTAGAGAGTAGCGAGTACTTCACCTGACTCGAGAAGCGGCACTAACTCGTGAAAGAGGTCGGTGGTCACTACCTGCACGCGCCCAAGTAGCTTCTGCTCTTCGAGCGCGCGAAGCACGGGGAGACTGTTGGCGGTACTGATGTAAATTGCATCGGGGCGCGTCTTGCTTTTGAGTAACGCGATCGTCTGTCGGTAAGCATCTTCCGGACGTTCATGAGATTCCACTACCGGAAGAAGAGTGAGATGCGGAGCAAATAATGCCAGGCTGGCAGCAAATCCGCGAAGCTTCTCCGCGTGGTCGAAGGTGGCCAGCTCGCCGGTAATGGTGGCGACACGCGATGGAACCTGGAGCTTATGCGAGAGCAATTCCGCCGCGAGCGCGCCGCTGGTATAGGCATCAACTGCGACAGAGGCGATGCGGCCACTGTCAGGCGCGTCGCTGGCCACGCAAAGCATGGGAGTGCCCTCACCGACGATTCGGCGCATTAAAGGAGCGAGTTCGCGCGAACGGCCCGGAGTAAACAGGATGCCGTCGTAATGTTTGGCCGCAGCACTTTCCAGTGCAGCGAGATCGCCTGACCCGAGGCGCGGAAAGTCAACGAAGTCGAGGGTAATCTGCATGCCCACGGCTGCCTCGGCAGCGGTTCGAATGCCACCTCGCAGTGGATCGAAAAAGGCAGCGATTTCGCTGGGAAGTACGGCGGCGATGCGAATATTGCGGTTGAGCTTGAGCGAGCGTGCCGCTATGTTCGGCCTGTAGCCGAGCTGTTCTGCCATGCGCAGCACGCGCGCCTTTGTGCGGGCGCTAACGCCGCTTCGTCCATGCAGGGCGCGGTCGACGGTACCGATGGATGTTTTGAGGGCCTTTGCGATGTCGCGGATGCCGGCCGCTTTGCCGCTCTTGCTGATAGTTGCCATTTTGTAGGATGTCGCCAATGCTTTCGAACGCCAATCTTGCACGCAGAAAGGGATGCAAGAGTGCGCAGGATTGATTTTGACAGCGAAATGGAGCAATGTGTACTCTTGTTTACGTTAACGTACACATACAAGCAATTTACCTCTCTCTAGTGCTTGCGCGCATCATCATCATTCTACAATCTCTGTGAAGGATCTGGATTGAATCCAACCCGCCGCACATTCCTCCTCGGCGCCATGGCAACTGCGGCTCTTCCGCGCAGCAGTTTTGCAGCGGCTACGTCAACAGACACAGCGATGTGGTACGACAAGCCGGCTCAGCGATGGTTGCAGGCCCTGCCTGTCGGAAATGGCAGGCTGGGTGCGATGGTTTTTGGAGATCCGGCGCACGAACTGCTACACCTGACCGAGAGCACATTGTGGTCTGGGACGCCGAGCACACAGAATATCAATCCAGCCGCGCGCGAGCAGATCCCCATCATCCGCGAGCATCTCTTCGCCGGGCGCTACGCAGAAGCCGAGACACTCTGCCAGAAATACCTGCTGGGCCGTGCCGATCAATTTGGTACCGCTGTCCCGATGGCCTTCCTTGAGATTGAAACCCTTCTGACGAAGCCTCCCGTCCATTACAGGCGATCTCTGAATCTGGATGAAGCCGTAGCGAGGGTTGAATTCATGAGCGGGGGTACGAAGTATCGCCGCGAGGTCCTTGCATCGCATCCGGACAACCTGATCGCTGTTCGCATCGAAAGCGGCAAGCAGGGCGGTCTCTCCTGCAATGTCGCGTTTGCAGAACCGCGGCTACCGGGCGACGTCAGCATAGCGGGTGACGATCGGCTGGTGCTGAATGGACACGCATGGGAGCGCCTCCACAGTGATGGTCAGAACGGGGCGAAATTCCAGTGCCAGGCACGCGCGATTGCCGAGGCCGGAAGCGTGCGTGCTGAAGGCAGCCGGCTCAAGGTTCGAGCAGCTGACGCCATTACCATCCTCATTGCCGCGGCGAGCGATTTCCGCAGTGGACATCCGGAGCAGGAGTGCGCGAACGCCCTTGATGCAGCAAGTACCCGATCCTACACATCATTACGTGCGGCACACGTAAAGGACCATGCGGCTTTGTACCATCGTGTATCGCTTGACCTGGGCCGGACCCATACCTCTCGCCTGCCGATCGACGAGCGGCGAAGGCGGCTTACGGACGCTGAAGACGATCCTGAACTTTGCGCGCTGTTTTTTCAGTACGGACGCTATCTCACCATTGCCGGTTCACGCGAAGACTCGCCCTTGCCGCTCGCTCTGCAGGGGATCTGGAATGACGGGCTGGCTGCGAGCATGGGTTGGACTGACGATTTCCACCTGGACATCAACACGCAGCAGAACTACTGGCTGTGTGAGGTCGGCAATCTCAGCGAGTGCCATGCGCCAGTCGTAAAACTTGTCGAAGAGCTGCACGTGAGCGGCGCTGAGACGGCGCGGCAGATGTACGCTGCGCCAGGATGGGTAACGCATGTAGTTACAAATGCATGGGGCTACTCCGCTCCGGGGTGGGGTCTCGGCTGGGGCATGTTTGTGACCGGTGGCGTATGGATAACGCTGCAACTGTGGGAGCATTTCCGTTTCAACGGCGATCGCGTTTATCTGCGCGACCGAGCCTATCCGGTGCTGCGCGATGCCGCAATCTTCTTTCTGTCCTACATGGTCGAACATCCGCAGAAAAAATGGCTGGTCACGGGGCCATCGAATTCGCCGGAAAATTGGTTTGTTGCACCCGACAACGGCAAACCGTGCTCGGACTCGATGGGTCCCACCTGCGATCGCGTCCTTGTCTTTGCTCTGTTCTCGGCGTGCATCGACGCCTCCGCAATGCTAAACGTTGATGAGAAGTTGCGTGCGCAGGTGGCTTCCGCCCGCGATCGGCTTCCGCCTTTTCAAATTGGCAAGTATGGACAGTTACAGGAGTGGATGGAAGATTTCGAAGAGGCGGAGCCCAACCACCGCCATACGTCGCATCTGATTGCGCTCTATCCCGAGAATCAAATCTCACCCCAAACGACGCCGAAGCTGGCTGCCGCCGCACGCGTCACACTCGAACGCCGCATGCATCAACCCAATTGGGAGGACACGGAATGGAGCCGCGCTAACCTGGTGAATTACTACGCGCGCCTTCTCGATTCTGAGACAGCCCACCGTCATCTTATTGGCTTGATCGCTCATGCGGCAGATGACTCACTGCTGACCTATTCGCGTGCCGGCGTGGCGGGAGCTGACAACAACATCTTCGCTATCGACGGCAACACCGCTGGCGCCGCCGGCATTGCGGAGATGCTTCTGCAGTCACAGGGGGATGCGCTGCATCTGCTGCCCGCGCTGCCATCGGCGTGGCCATCGGGATCGGTTCGAGGCCTGCGGGCACGAGGCGGGATCACAGTGTCGATCTTCTGGCGCAACAGCCGATTAACTTCCGCAACGCTTGTAAGCGACCGCGATGTGGAGTCGACGGTCCGATGCCAATCCGGTCTCGCGAAGATTCAGTTGCCTGCGGGGTCGAGAGTTCGAGTGCTGCCGGCGATCTTCCGGGAGCAGAAAGCCTGACCCTTCCCGCAATCATGTTGAGAGGACCAAATGCCTGACACAATTTCCACGATTCATGCCCTTACGCCGCGACTGGGGCATCGCCTTCTGCTGGCAGCTCTGTGCGCTTTCAGCTTTGTATTGGCATTGCCGGCACTCGCGCAGTCGAGTCCTGATACGTCCGCACAGATTCATTACGATCAGACAGCGAATACTTTTCGCATGGATGCGGCTGGTGTTTCTTACATCTTCGGCGTGAACCAGAGCGGCGGATTGCAGACGCTCTATTGGGGGAAACGCCTGCGGGCCTCCGATCCCTTTCCGGAGGCCCATGCGGACCCGGGCACTTCCGGATTCGATCTGCCGGTGAACGCCACTCCGCAGGAGTTCTCTGGTTGGGGAGGTGGCCTGGTCGTGGTGCCCGATTTGAAGATCACGTTTCCGGACGGCAATCGCGACCTGGTGCTCCACTACGTGTCCCATGTCGTTCGTGACAACGTATTGACGATCACGCTCAAGGACATTAGCCGTGACGTATTCGTGGACCTGCGGTACGAGATAAATTCGGAAACAGGAATCCTGGCGCGCTCCGCTAGCGTTGAGAACCGCACGCACGAGCCATTCACCATTGAGCAGATGTTTGCGGCCACGTGGAACCTGCCGGCCAGCAGCGACTATCAGCTTCGATATCTAACCGGGCGCTGGGCAGGGGAGTGGAATTTGCAGCAGGGGGCGTTGCATCCAGGCAAAGTGGTGCTCGAGAGCCGGCGCGGTTCTACTGGCGACGAAGCGAACCCGTGGTTCGCTATCGAGCGCGGCACTCAGCCCGATCAGAATGTGGGCGATGTGTGGTTTGGCGCACTGGGTTGGAGTGGCTCGTGGCAGATCAACATCGAGACGGACTGGGCAAGCCGCACCCGGGTTACGGGCGGATACACTCCGTTTGATTTCGCGTATGTGCTCGCGCCTGGACAGTCTCTGGAGACGCCAAACTTCTATGGCGGTTATTCGAACGGGGGAATCGGCGGAGCCTCGCGCCTGCTGCACCGCTTCGAACTCGATTCCATTGTGCCCGGGGGCCCGCATCGCCGTCTGCGACCGGTGCTTTACAACTCGTGGGAGGCGACCGGTTTCGACGTGAACGAGGCTGGCCAGGAGGCGCTCGCGGAGAAGGCAGCCAGCATCGGCGTGGAGCGCTTTGTGATGGACGATGGCTGGTTCGGCCAACGCAAGGACGATCATGCCGGACTCGGGGACTGGTATGTGAACCCACGGAAGTTTCCACAGGGTTTAAGGCCTTTGATTGATAAAGTGCATTCACTCGGCATGGACTTTGGACTGTGGGTCGAGCCGGAGATGGTGAACCCGGATAGTGATCTCTATCGCAAGCATCCCGATTGGGTGCTGAATTTCCCCGGACGTCCGCGTACAGAGGGGCGGCACCAACTGGTCCTGAACCTTGCGCGTGCCGATGTGCGCGCCTATGTCTACGGCTTCCTCGACAAACTGCTTAGCGAGAACGATATTGCGTTCTTGAAGTGGGATTACAACCGCAACTGGTCGGAGCCGGGTTGGCCAGCAGCGCCCCTCGCCGAACAGAAAGAGGTCTACGTCAAGTATGTCGAGAACCTCTACAGCATTCTTGCCGAGCTGCGGGAAAAACATCCGCAGGTGGAGATTGAGTCCTGCTCAGGCGGGGGCGCGCGGGTAGACCTCGGGATTATGCGCCTCACCGATGAAGTCTGGCCTTCAGACAATACCGATCCCTTCGATCGTCTGAGCATTCAGGATGGTTTCACCTACGCCTATTCTCCCGGGCTGATGATGGCATGGGTCACCGACTCGCCAAACTGGATGAACAACCGTTCGACTTCGCTCGAATATCGTTTTCTCTCGTCAATGCAGGGCAGCCCGGGAATTGGCGCGAATCTGAACAAATGGACTCACGAAGATTTCGCGACAGCGAAGAAGCTGGTGGCGGAATACAAGGCGGTGCGTGCAACGGTGCAGGAGGGTGGCCTCTATCGGCTGATCTCACCGCTCGGAGGTAGTGAGTATTCGGCGACAGAATCAGTGGCGCGGGACGGTCACGAGGCGGCCGTTTTCGCGTTTTTGCACTCCAGCCAGCAGGGCAGGCCTTATCCTCAGCTTTACCTAAGCGGACTTGACCCGGATGCCGTTTACAGCATTCATACCCAGGCCGGCAAGCTCGTCGATTCAACCGTGCAGCGAGCCAGTGGCGATTATTGGATGCATCACGGAGTTGGTGTTTCGCTCCGCGGTGACTTTCAGGCGGCATTCTTTACGTTGGAGAGGGAGGGTCCGCAATGAAGAGGCGTTCGCCGATGCAGTACGCCGCTGCAATCGCCTTGATTTCCGCTGCACTCGCTAGTGCTGGCCCTTCATCTGCCCTCGCCAATGCGCAATCGAAACCGGAAGAGATCGAATGGACGTGGGAAGTACGGCCTCAGCATGCCGATGCATCGTTGCCGAACGTTCTCCTCGTGGGCGACTCGATCTCGCGCAATTATTTCCCCGAAGCGACGCGAGATCTGAAGGGGATAGCCAATGTGTACCTCATGGCCAGTTCCACCTGCGTCGGAGATCCAAGGCTGCCTGAGGAGCTTGTCTCGTTCGCGAAGACGGAAGGCGTACGGTTCCGCGTCGTGCACTTCAACAATGGCATGCACGGGTGGGACTATTCCGAAGCGGAGTACAAGGCGGGGTTCTCAGCATATCTTGCTGCGCTGCACCAGATCGCCCCCACCGCTGCGTTTATCTGGGCCACGACGACGCCAGTTCGAAAGGATAAAGAGCCGGGACCGACCAATGCTCGCATTGATGCACGCAACGCGATTGTAACGACGTTCGTGCATGGAATGACAGTAGACGACCAACACGCCCTGATGGCAAAGCACGCCGATCTCTATCAGGATGACGTGCACTTCAACGATGAGGGATCTACTATCGAGGGCGACGCCGCAGCAGAAACAATCCGGCATGCGCTGGACGGGCAGCGCTCGAAATAGCCGCCTCCCCTCTTGATGGTCAAGTATGGGTTGTTTGAGCCTCGATCTCTTCGAGTGTGCGACCCTTGGTTTCCGGCACGAAGAAGAACACGAAGACCGCACCCGCAAGACAGATGGCGCCATAAATAAAGAAACTGCCTGCGCTGCCCAGCGCACGGTTGATGAACGGAAATGAATAGGTGAGTGCAAACGACGAGATCCAGAGCGCGGAGACTGCTGCCGATACGCCCAGCGAGCGGAGACGGTTGGGAAAGATCTCAGAAATCAGTACCCAGGTAAGAGGCGCAAGTGTCATCGCGTAGCAGGCGATCGCGCAAAGCGTGAGCACCAACACTGCCGCGCTGTGCTGGCCGATGCGGTAAGCGAGTCCTGCCAGCAAGTGCGACACGCCAATGCCACAGCAGCCGATCAGCATCAGGGGGCGGCGTCCGAGCCGGTCGACGATAGCCATCGCCACAAGCGTGAAGAGTAGGTTGATGGTGCCGGTAATGACAATATCGAAAAGGATCTGGCTCGCGCCAAGTCCGGCTGCACGATAAACCTCTTCCGCGTAGTTGAAGAGAATGTTGATGCCGCTCCATTGCTGAAGGACAGCCAGCACAATCCCGACAATGAGCACTGTGCGCACGCTGGGCCGCAGTAGTCCGCGCCAGCTCGCCGTACGATCCTTTTCGCCGCGCAGCGCGTTGATGATTGCTGCGGTTTGTCCCGTCGCGTATTCGGCGCTGCCGCCAATTCTGCTCAACACTTTCAGGGCCTGCTCTGTGCGCCCGTGTGTGAGAAGCCAGCGCGGGCTCTCCGGTATTCCTGACGCAGTGGCGAGAAAGACAATTGCCGGCACGGCAACCGCCGTGAACATCCAGCGCCAGCCCAACTGGACATTCCACGACATTAGCAACGCCTCAGGCGAGGCGTGCTCGGGCACGGGAGCGGCAATCTGCCAGTTCATAATCTGCGCCAGGAGGATGCCGATGACAACCGCGAATTGATTAAGGCTTACCAGGCGCCCACGGTGCGCAGCCGGGCTCACCTCCGCAATGTACAGCGGTGAAATGTTGGAGCTGAGGCCGATGGCCACACCGCCGGCGATGCGCCACAGGATGAAATTTGCGAAGGAGAATGCCCATCCTGTGAGGAATGAGGAAACCGCGAAGAGCACAGCCGACGCAACCAGCACTGGCTTGCGTCCGTAGCGATCTCCGAGCGCTCCGGCGATGAGCGAACCGGCAAAGCAGCCCACCAGTGCGCAACTATTGGCCCATCCCACAGCCGACGCGCTCTGAAGATGGAAATAAATCTCAAAGAATTGGCGCGCACCGCCAATAACCACCCAGTCATAGCCGAAGAGCAGGCCCCCAAGCGCGGCAACCAGGGCGATGCCCCAAACGTATGTTGTCGCTCGTGTGGCGTGCCCGGGGTTGCTCATCCCGGCCGAAACCGTCGGGCCGTGCACTGCTAGCCGTCCGCCTGGTCAGCCGAATTGTCCACAAGCAGGTCGCGCGCGCCCGCATGAGAGTGATCGAGTCTCTGGACCTCATCGATCGCAGCGTGAGCTTCGTTGTCCTGGCCAAGCCCGAGCAGCGCCAATGCCCTGAGAAACGTTGCCGTGATGTGCTGGCGCTTCCGCAGGTCCTCTTCGAAGAGCAGCATAGTCGGCAGAGAAGTGGCAAAGTAATCTATCTTTGGAATTTCCCCCTCCAACGCTGCCGCATAGGCGAGCATGTGCCTAAGCAGCAGCGCAGCCTCCTCATTGCGGCTCAGGCGGTACAACGCCATGGCGCTCCAGTAAGTCATTTCGGAGACGGCTCGGACCTGCATCTGCTCAAAATCGCCGCGCTGTCGTTCGGCTTTCTCCCAGTGCAGCTTTGCGCGCTCCGCATTTCCGGCTGCAGCCCAGGCTTCTCCAAGCCAGAACTCGATGTTGCTGCTGTTTGCCAGGAGATGCCGCGCCTCATTGAGGCTTTGCGGCGGATGATCCGCTGCCTCGAAGTGTTCGATGGCTCTATGTGCGTTGCCCGCCGCGAGCGCGTCGCGACCGAGCAGAAGGTGCGCGCGGACATATTCGCCCAGCACCAGGCCTTCGCCACCCTCCCAGGGCTGGAAGCTTCGTGAGAGAAGCAGCGTGAGCGCATCAGCCGGTCCGCCAACCTGGTTGTAAAGAGCCGCGAGCTCCACCGACAAGTCGTCGCGCAGGTCAACGAGATCACGATTGGCTTCCAGTCGAGAGAGCCGTTCGGCGGGATCGTCTGCCAGCCGCTTGTGAAGCTGGTCCTCTTCGTACAGGATGCGCGCATCGCCCGGGTCTGCAATCCTCGCACGCCGAAAAGCCTCCCGCGCCCGTTGCTCATCATGTTCCACGTTGTAATAGGCAATCCCAAGATTGCGCCACACTGTAGGAAAGGTTGGATCGAGCGCTGCGGCTCTTTCCCATTCCTCGATCGCATCTCGATGGCGTTGACGGTCATAGAAGAAATTGCCGATATAGTATGGCGCGCGCGCATCTCCGGGGTTGGCGGCAATCGCTGCCTGAAGCACCTTCATCTCTTCGAGCCGGCTTGGAAAGACATAAGTTGCATCCGCGTCTTCGCCTAACGCGTAGAAATCGCGGCTCGCTGCAAAGTCACCCCGAATCGCCATGATAAAAGCGCGAGTATAAAGCTCTATCGCGCCCATTCGATCCTTAAGAACTTGGTCCGCATCGTCCAGAAGGCCCACACGGATGCAGTCATAGGCCAGGTCCAGACACTGTCCAGGATCGACCGGCGGAATGCTTGTCTTCAAAAAACGGCTCCAGGTGTCGAGCGGATCGAGCGCGAGCGCCGCATCGAGCTCGGCCTGCGCATCGCCAGTGCGCATCAGCCGGCGCAGAACAATTACGCGGAGATTTCGAGCACTTAGATTGTCGGCGTCAGCGCGCAGAGAGCGATCGAGATGCTCGATCGCTGTCGCGAGACGACCTTTGCGTACATCGATCTCAGCCAGACGGTGATAGCCGGGCCCGCGCCATGTCGCCGACCACGTTGCCTTGTAAAACGCATCATAGGCCTCATCGCTGCGATCCTCGAGTGACAGCACCATGCCGAGGTTGTAGCAAGGCTCGCTGTCATAAGGATTCGGATTGCGCGCAGTCAGTCGCTCAATAGCCTTGCGGAAGCAACTCTCGGCCAGCGCGAATTCTCCGCGACGCAGGTGTGTTCGTCCCAGCGCGTTGTTGGCGCGGCTGTCATGTGGGTCGCGCCGCAGCGCCTCGCGCCAATATGGTTCCGGCGGACGGGTAGCGTGTCGATATTGCTCGAGGTGAAGCCCGGTAAGGTAAAGCTCGTCTGTTGTTGCAATTTCTTCGGGCACCGGGGGCTCGGTAGCTTCCATCGGCGCAGGCGCAGGTGAAATTTCTGATGGCGCGTAGCGCAGGAGCACCTCGCCGCCTGATTCGAGCTCAAGTGCCCATGCGTCTTCTTTGCTCGGAAGTTCCAGGCTGATCTGCGAAGAGCTATCCGGTCGCAGTGTGCCAGTCCATGCGCTGAGTTCCCCATCTGCTGAAGTCAGCCGCACGGTGGCATCTGTGATCTTGCGCGTTACCGTCAGATACACCTGTGCTTTCTCACCTTCGCGTGTCACGCGCAAGGCGGCATGCAGATTGGCGGTATCCGGAATGCCGGTTTCACGAATCGGATACCAGAACTGGCTGAAGCTCTTCGTTTCTCCAGGAGCCAGGAACGAGAAGTCGGGTTGATTGTCGGTGTAAACGCCGGCCATCAGCTCGATATAAGGGCCATCCGCGTCAGTGAGACTGCGATCCCACGCGTAACCGAACTCGTGATTGCCCCAGGTCCATTGCTTCTTGCCGGGGGCAATGTGGTGATTGGCTACATGCACCACGCCCGCGCGCGCCGCGTGATCGTAACCGCCGAAGAAATCGTCGCCCGAGTTGGCGACCATGTAGCTGGTCGGAACCGGGATGTTGGCGTACCAGCGCAGGTCGTTCGCAGGATAGGAGCCGTCGGGAACAAAATTGCTCGGCATCTCGTCGGCCGGCACGCCGTGCAGGGCCCGCTCGCCATAGGGAATGCCGTAATACACGCCGAGGCTGTGGGGAAACTCGGTTACTGCGCGCTTGGCATGATCGGCGACATAGCGCACATCGTGCGGAAAAAAGGATTGGTAGTGTTCGTGGACACGCGTAGCAAGGTTGGCCCACCAAAGGAAGGTCTGCGTGTCCCAAGTGCGGTTGGAGAGACGGACCTTTAGTTCGAGATAGGCGCATCCTGGCCGCAGACAGATGCCGTGCATGCCTTTCATGCGTGATATGGGATCGTGGTCGCTGCACCACACGGTGACCGATCCGTCCTCATCGCGCTCGATTGCAACTTCCACGGGCAGAAATGTCGCGGGACGATGATGCTGCGGCCAGTTGAACTCGACTCCGCCTGAGATCCAGGGGCCGGCGAGACCAACGAGCGCGGGCTTGATCACGTTCTGACGATAAAAAAAGTCGTAGCCGTTGATCTTGTCATATCCAACATGGATGCGGCCGCCTATCTCAGGCATGATCATCAGGCGCAGGTATTCGTTTTCGATATGAACTGCCTGCCAGGTGTGCTCGCATGGCTCGGTCGCGACGCGGTCAATCACGGGCAGCGGATACACCTTGCCGCTGCTGCCTTGATAGACCCGCTTTTCCAGGAAAAGGGGGTTAGGGTCGGGTTCTGCCGGCAAATAGGTCTGCAGAACCACCGGTTCTCGCCAAGCCTTCACCGCGCCGGTCTCACCGGCAGGCGCAGCGGGCAGCTGAAGCACCGAATCTTCTGTCGCGCGTGAATTCATGGTTTGGCTGGACATAATAGAGCGATGGTGAGGTTTCAGTCGTTAACGTTATCGTACACGTTGAAGTTTGGCAACTGCTTTCTTTCGCGGGGGGCGATGCAGTAGGAAGGCTACGCGCCGCATAAAAAACTGTCGATTCGTTAAGCCTCCCCTTGACAAACCACGTCTGGCGGCTCTACATTGTGACCCGTTTATGCCTTTGCGTTAACGTTACCGTTCATTCGATCCATACTCACTGCAAAGGTCATGGAGGCCCCCAACTATGATCACCCGCACCTTCTCCTTCCCTAGCCCACAGCCAGCCTCGAGCAAGACATCGATGGGCAGGTGCTTTCGGAAGCCCTGCGTCCGAACCCTCTTTTACAGCGCTTTCGCCATCACGCTGCTCACTTTTGTATCGGCTTCCGCGCAGGTGAGCGGCGCTGGACAGCGGCCCTACCTCGGCTGGAGCACCTTCAGCGAACAAACCATTAGCTCGGGGTTTCTCACACGGGCCAACGTTGCTGCCGAGTCTGACGCGCTGGCATCTACCGGACTGCAGGCGGACGGTTTCCAATACATCAATATCGATTCAGGCTGGCAGGGAAGCTTTGACGCAAACGGGCGACCCATCCCTAATACCAGCACCTTTCCGGACATCACGGCGTTAGTCAATCACATTCACCAGAATGGTCAAAAGGCCGGTATCTACTGGATCCCCGGAGTAGAGTATCCGGCTGTCGTTGCGAATTCGCCTATCCTTGGTACGCCCTATCACATCCAGGACATCCTGGTCGTCCCCTATACCGCGGGCAATGCTTTCGGTGCACCTGGGGCCTCACCATATCATTACAAGATCGACTTCACCAAGCCAGGGGCCCAGGAACGCGTAGCGGTCAGGCCCAAACTCGCTGTGCTGTTCGGTCGCGTATACGCGGTTGATCTCTGCCTGCATCTCTGCAACGGGACGGACTGGATCGAAGATTCGCACTTTCGGCCCAAGATCGGGAATGAAGCTTTCTGAGCGATTGACGGAGCAGCTTGCAAAAGAAGACCCAGTCCAAGAACACAGGCGTGCGCAGCACATATCACAAAACCAAGATACATGAGGGAGGTTGGGCAAACTCGGCAGAGGCTTAGAAGCGGCTGCCGGAAGCCGGCCAGAAAGCCTCTTAACTGTTCGCGAGCTGAGGCAGCGTGCACAGATTGTCTAAGAGTGGCCGCTGTTCTTCGCGGAGGTACTTCCGTGCTTCCTCGATAGAGAACCATCGGCCACAATCAACTTCAGGAATTTCGATACGGCGTCCGGAGCGTGGAGGCCATTCGATCTCACACGTATTGCTCGTCAGGTTGGCTGGGTCACAATCGCCTTCAAAGGCCCATGCCATCACCAGCTTTCCGCTCTTCTGCTTAATCGTACCGAGATCGAGGAATTCCCCGTTAGCCCGAAAGCTCGTCTCCTCTTCAAACTCGCGCCGTGCTGCGTCAAGAGGATTCTCGTCTGGTTCATATTCACCTTTCGGAATCGTCCACGCGCTCTTGTCCTTCCTGGCCCAGAGTGGTCCTCCAGGATGAACTAGAAAGACTTCGAGATCCTGAGCCGATCGGCGGTACATCATGAGGCCTGCGCTTCGCTTTGGCATTGTGAAAGCTTAAACTAAATTCCAGTTACGGATGGTGGATACCGGGGTGAGGACCATAAACTCCGGATCAACAGGAATTTGCAATGCTGTGGCCAGTGCATTGGTTTCGTTCGCCATCCCAATGATCGCAACCAGTTCCGCATACTGTTCGTCGTTAAGTCCCTTCGCTCGTGCTGCGGCTGTATGGGAATGCACACAGTAACTGCAAACATTCGTTGCAGACACGGCAATATAAATCAACTCTTTGGTCAGAGGATCGAGAGCGCCCGGCTCGATCATGACCTGCTTGATGCTGGACTATGTTCGTTCGAGCAGAGCGGGCTTACTCGCAAGTGCTCGCCAGAAGTTGTTGATGAAATTGGACTGGCGCGTAGTGCGGATATCATCGAAGATCGCTTTCACGCGCGGATCTTTCGAAACTTCTTCATCCGTCCAGAGTTTTACAGTACTCATCGAAAACCTTTCGAGAATCAATTTACGGGAGATGGCCCAGCCGATTAGAAGCAGGCTGGTTGGAGCATGTCATCTGTCAGAAGCTGACATGATTTCGCAACGAACCGAATTCCTGCACGAGATCGCGTGTAAGTTTCGACTTCCAATGCTTGTTGTAGTTGTCGAGGGAGCAGAAGCTGCGGCTCCACATGCGATCGATATACAAGGTGCCTTTCAGATGATCGATCTCATGCTGGAGAATGCGGGCGTACCAGCCCTCCGCCTCGATGTGAACAGGTTTCCCAAACTGGTTCAGCGCTTTGACCGATACCTTTCGAGCGCGAGGCACCATTCCGAGAAATCCCGGCAAGCTGAGACATCCCTCGAAGAAGGCAACATCCGGAGACGACAGTAACCGGATCTCGGGGTTGATCAGGACATGAAAAGAAACAGGCCGGCGTCCACGTTCGGCAAGTTCTGCTGCTGTCAGACTTGCTTGATATTCCGCTTTGTCTTCAATGATGGCCAGCTGCAACGGCTCGCCGATCTGTGGAGCCGCGAGGCCCACACCGGGAGCATCCGACAACGTCTCGCGCATGTGCGCGATCAGCTCTCGAATTCTGGCGCTGGAGATCTCCTCCAATGTGAGCGGCCTTGCCTCACTTCGGATGACCGTTTCGCCGACGCTGGCGATCTTGATGCGCATCCCAATTCATTTTCGCAGATGTCAAAAGGGTAGTTCGAGCCTGTGTCGACGATCCCGTTTAAGCAAATGTCATCGCACGCCATGCAAGGTGAAGATCCGCCTGGCGAGCGCGTTTCTCTTACGAATGGTTCATCCGGTTCTGGTGCAAACTTTGCCAACGCACGTGATGGGTGTCTGAAAAGAATTCTCGATGGAGCCAGTCAGCGAGAATAGCTGCCCAAATGTCCGGAGCAGTTGCGGGTCTGCCCGGCAAGTTTCCGGTTTTGAACTGCTGTTTCCGAATCTTCTCTGCAAGCTCAATGCCGCTGATGGTCATTTCCGCTGAGTGGAATCGCTTGACTGCCGAGAGGAGGTCTTCATAGAGCAGCTCTAATTCATCCAACCGTGATGGCTGCCACTTCGTAATCTTCCAGAGACGAAACCGTGACCTGCAACATCTGGTTCCGGAACTCAAACAAAGGACTCTGTTCCGCTCTAAGAAGCGCAACCGATCTAACTTTGACTCCCGATGGCAGTCTCATCGTCACCTTCTGTGGGCCAGGCGGGTTGACCGACCGCAACCAGCCATGCTGTGCGCTGGGGTTGGTGTAGTTGAGCAAGTGAATGGCATAGCCAGGAGAAGTCTCCCAGCAAAACACCTCGATCGAACCCGCCCCTTCTACATGGACAACACGCTCATTGTGACTAACCCAGCGAATCGTATTGAGCAGCAGCTGCAGAAGATCGCCGTGACCAGTAAGCCAGTAGGTGCGCTCAATGTCTCCCGGAAACCTGGCCATGCGGCTTCCTCCGGACTCTCGAAGAACGACAGCCGGCTCACTCAACTTGTCGCCAGCCTGCTTCAGTTCCATCCGTAGATAGGTTGTGCTCCCAAACAGGTCCGCGGACATCATCCAATTCCCGCTCACATCTGTTTCGGACCTGGTCTGTTGGCCGAGCGCAAGGCCCGAGGCAGCGCAGGCAAACAGCATGAAAACAGCGTTAACCCTGAATCGCATCTTGGAACTCCTCTTTCACAGGATGGATGGATGCTTCGA